>ERZ773148.36-NODE-36-length-96757-cov-18.900023_pt1 | contig 96757 bp, 100 predicted proteins | sample MGYA00580846_ERZ773148 | MGnify/ENA primary metagenome ERZ773148 (study PRJEB29015, sample SAMEA2737879) | human gut metagenome | biome: human gut; feature: human-associated habitat; material: faeces | place: China | collected 2012 ... | reverse complement strand
TATAAGTGGACAAAGCTGTAGTATAACTTCTCCTGATATTGAGAAAAAAGGATACACTATAATAGGGTGGAATACTAATAAAAATGCTACTACTAGTATTTGGAATATAAATACTAGTAAGAGTATATCATCTAGTGCTACATATTATCCAATACTAAAAGCTAATATTTATACAATTACATTAAATAATCAAGGTGCTACAAGTTCAGGTACAAAAAAAGCATATTATCAATATAATACCACTAAAACGATAAATGGAACAACATGTTACTATTATACTAATAGTTCTTTAACTACTTGTTTATCTGGTGGATATAATATTAATAAACCTTCAAAAACAGGATATTCATTTAAAGGCTATTATACAAGTACTAATGGTAGTGGTACTAACTATGTAAATAGTTCTGGAACATTTATCAATAATGCATATAAAACAATAGGGGATAAAACATTATATGCTAACTGGCAGGCTAATACATATACAATAACATATAATGCTAACGGTGGAAGTGGAGCACCATCTAGTCAAAGTTATACATATGATCCTAACAATGATACTGTCTTTTATTTATCAAGTACAACTCCTTCTCGTTCTGGTTATACATTTTTAGGATGGAGTCTAAGTAGTACCGCAACATCAGCATCTTATAGTGCTGGACAAAGATGGGGAACACATAATGCTAATAATTATACATTGTATGCCATATGGAAAAAGACAGTAACAGTATGTGGTGAAAATGGTCATGTTTGGAAAACAAGAGGAATAAAAATAATTAGTACAAGATTTACATGGACCTGTACACGTGGTGAAAATCATACAACAGCATATATAATTTACTGTAGTAAATGTGGTATGTCAGCCCTATATTATGAAGATCATTATTCTGGTTCTGCCGGTGCTACATTAATGTGTCCAACACATCCATATGACATTGGATCTAGTGAAGTTGATAAAGTAGTAGATGACTGTAGCCTTTCTAGTTATTCAGATGCCAAAAAAGTATCCGGTGGAAGCAATAGTTTTGAATCAACAAATAAAAGAAGTTGCTAAAACAAAATAAATAGTGGTTTAAATAACCACTATTTTACTATGTCATAAAATTCTTTAGGTATTTCACTAGTAAATATCATTAACTTATTACTAATAGGATTAATAACTTCTAATCTATTAGCATGTAATGCCAGCCTACCTAAAGGATCATTCTTTTTCTTAGCATATCTATTATCACCAAGAATAGGATGACCAATATCTGACATATGACATCTAATTTGATTTCTTCTACCAGTAGATATAAGTATTTTAACTAAAGAATATTTATTATTATATTTAATTCTTTCATAATCAGTAATAGCTAGTAATCCATCTTTATTTTTAGAAGAATATACTTGTAATGTTTTAGACATCTTTAAATAAGATTCAATATGTCCTTTACTATTAGTAATGCCTTCCACAGTAGCAGTATATTCTCTTTTCTTAGCTAAATTATTCCAATTATCTTGATATAATTTTTGTACCTTTTGATTCTTAGCAAACATAATAACACCTGAAGTATCATAATCTAATCTATGAATAACAAATACTTTCTTATTTTCCATCTTTAAATAATTAGATACTTCTCGGTATAAAGTTTTTTCTTTCTCTTTACTATTAGATATAGTTAATATTTTAGTTGGTTTATCTATAACAATAATATCACTATCTTCATAAATAATCTTTAAATTAACATCTTTATAAGTAATAGCTTTACCAATACTAATAATATCACCACTATTTACTACATAATTATACTTAGTAATAACATTATTATTAACATAAATACATTCATTCTTAAGTAAAGATTTAATGTTATTCTTAGATTTATTTAAATTATTTCTTAAATAATTATATAATTCATCTTTTTCTTTTACAATAAATTTATCCATAACATCACATCCATATATATTATACAATAAATATAAAGTAAATAAAACCCTAAATAACAATTAACTAGGACTAAAATAATTATTATCTACATATATTTATCTAGGTGATACCATGAAAAAGTTAGTAGTAATAATAACCATTTTAATACTATTTATTCCTAAAGTAAATGCAAGTACTAGTAGTGCTTCTTCTTATATATTAATGGATTCTACAACAGGAAGAGTACTTATGTCAAAAGATATGCATACTAAGAGATTAATAGCCTCAATTACAAAGATAATGACTGCTACTTTAGCCATAGAAAGTGGTAAATTAAATGATGTAGTAGAAGTCTCTCCAATTATAAAAGAAGCCTATGGTTCAGGAATATATATCGAAGTAGGAGAAGAAATAACATTAAAAGATTTAGTATATGGACTAATGTTAAGAAGTGGTAATGATGCTGCTATGATGATATCTGAATACATCGGAGGGACTACTGAAGAATTTGTAAACATGATGAATAAAAAAGCTAAAGAATTAGGAATGAAAGAAACTACCTTTTATAACCCCAGTGGCCTTCCAACCCCTAGTGGTAATTATTCTTCAGCTTATGATATGGCCTTATTAACTAAGTATGCTATGAATAGTCCCATTTATCAAGAAATAGTTAAAACTAAGACTTACAAAGTAACTACTAATAAAAAAACATATCTATGGCATAATAAAAATAAACTATTAAAATATGACTATATAACCGGAGGTAAAACAGGTTATACCGAAGAGTCTGGTCGTACTTTAGTATCTACTGCTAATATCGATAATATGCCATTAATCGTAGTAACAATTAGAGACTCAGATGATTGGAATACCCATATTGAACTATATAATTATGCCAAAGATAATTACTATGCTTATCGTGTTTTAAATAAAAATAAATTTAAAGTATATGGAGAAAATTACTATAAAGATGCTCTTTTTTATATCAAAAATAATATCTATATTCCATTAAAAAAAAGTGAAACTAAGTCCTTAATAAGTCATATAAAATTAGATAAAAAGAAAAACTATCATAATAATACCGTAGTAGGAGTAGATCAAATCTATTTAGGTAAAGAATTAATATATGAAGAAGATATATATATAACCAAAAATAAAAATATAGCTAAAGAAAGTATTCTAAGTAAAATAAAAAAGTGGTTTCATGATTAATTATATATGGTTTATCTTTCTTTTACTAGGAGTAATCTTTGGTATAATAAATAAAATAGATTTAACTACTAGTATGATATCTTCAGGTACTAAAGCCATAAATATGATTCTAAGTATTGTACCATTAATGTGCTTATGGCTAGGTACAATGAAAATAGCAGAATCTGCTGGTTTACTAGATATCATATCTAAAAAATTATCTAAAGTAGTAAGAGTAATCTTTCCCGAAATACCAGATGGAGATCCCTCTATTAGTTATATATCTTCAAATATAGTTATGAATATGTTAGGACTAGGTAATGCTGCTACTCCTTTTGGATTAAAAGCTATGAAAGAATTACAAAGACTAAATAATACAACTACTGCTTCTAGATCAATGATAACATTTCTAGTAATAAATACATCTTCAGTAACCATAATACCTACTACTGTTATAAGTATAAGAATATTAAATAATAGTATAAATCCAACATCAATCGTACCATTAACAATAATAACTACTTTTATATCCACTTTCTTAGCTTTAGTATTAGATCGATTATTTTATATCTTATGGAGAAAAAGACATGATTAATTATTTTATTCCAATAGTAGTATTAATAATTATAATATATGGAATATATAAAAAAGTAGATATCTTTGATACCTTTATAGAAGGAGTAAAAGAAGGTATGAAGATAAGTATAAATTTATTTCCTACTATCTTTACTTTAATAATAGCCATATCTTTATTAGTAGATAGCAATTTTATAACAACATTAACTAAATTATTAAATCCTATTTTTAATAAAATAAACTTTCCTACAGAAGTACTACCACTTGCTATTCTAAGACCAATATCAGGATCTAGTTCTTTAATTATATTAGATAGCATTATAGCTAAGTATGGAGCAGATTCTTTTATAGGTATATTATCCTCAGTAATGCAAGGATCTACTGATACTACTATTTATATTATTGGTATGTATTTTGCTAGTATTGGTATTAAGAAAATAAGATACTCTTTAGTAGTTGGTTTATTAGCAGATCTTTTAAGTATAATAATAAGTTTATTAGTAGTAACTATATATTTTAGTTAATCCCCTTCATCCTGTAGTATTCCGGGGAATGATAGAGCCTAAGGTCTCTATCATAAAATTTATATCATTTATCAGTAGATTAATATTTTAATAATATAAGCAAAACTAAACAATAATACTTCCATATATCAAATAATAACATAAATTATTATAGGGAGGAATATATATATGAAAAATCCTTATAATAAAATAAATAAAGATATAGAATGTTTAAAAAATAATAATTGTATTCCAATAATCATCGGTCCAACAGGACCCCGTGGAAGAGATGGTAAAGATGGAGTAGCGGATACTATCAAAATAGGAAATACCACTACTGGAGAATCTGGAAGTCCTGCTATGGTATTTGATAACAAAATAGAAAATACACATATATTAGATTTTGTTATACCAAAAGGGCAACCTGGAAAAGAAGGAACAATAAAATCAGCATATTTAGTAACTTTTAATGATGAAACACATCCAAATGGAATAGAAGTAAATCCTAATAATAATATACCACTAGAAAGATTAGAATTAGATGTAAGTAATATCATTCTATTAGATAGCACTAATAATCTAATAAAATTTAATATTCCAGGTTATTATAAAATAACATTTATTGTAAATGCCTATCCAGAAGTACATACTACTGATTTTGATCCTACTAAAGATATAGTGGCCATAGGCTTTAGAGAAACAGGTACCGATCATATTTATATAGGAATGAGTTCATTTATCTATAATGGTGAAGCGGGATTAGTTACCTCAACTGGTATAATCTCAGTAGTAGATACATCAGTTACATATGAACTAGCTAATATAGGTAATTATCCAATTTATTTAGATTCGCCATTACAAGCTAATATAAAAACAAAATCATATTTTGCCAATCCATTAGTAGTTTTAACTATTGATTATTTAGGAAGGCCTGATTTATAATGAATAAATATAAAATATGTATATATGCCATATGTAAGAATGAAGAAAAATATATTGATACTTGGTATAATAGTGTCAAAGAAGCTGATAAAATATTTATATTAGATACAGGCAGTACAGATAATACTTTTAATCTATTAAAAGATAAAGAAAAAGTAACAATAAAAAAAGAAATAATATCACCATGGCGTTTTGATGTAGCAAGAAATAAATCATTAGATATGGTAGATAAAGATACCGATATATGTATATGTATAGATTTAGATGAAATATTATTACCTGGATGGAGAAAAATACTTGAACAAAATTGGAAAGAAGATACAACAAGAGTATACTACACATATAATTGGAAATTAGATAATAATAATAGACCATTAGTAACCTTTTATACTGATAAAATACACAAACGTAATGGTTATAAATGGATTCATCCAGTCCATGAAGTATTAACACCAATGATAAAAGAACATAAAATAATAATAAAAGACATAACATTAAATCACTATCCTGATTTAAATAAAAGTAGAAGTAATTATTTACCATTACTAGAAATGTCAGTTAAAGAATCTCCTGATGATGACAGAAATATGCATTATCTAGGTAGAGAATATATGTACCATCAAAAATACAATGAAGCCATTGATATATTAATAAAACATCTAAATCTAAAAACAGCAACCTGGAAAGATGAACGAGCTGCTTCTATGCGTTTTATTGGTAGATGTTATAATTATTTAGAAAGATATGATGAAGCTATACTATGGTATAAAAAAGCAATAAAAGAAGCCCCTTATTTAAGAGATCCTTATGTAGAATTAGCCCTTTTATATCATAAACTAAATAAAAATAATAAAGTAATATATTATACCAATAAAGCATTAAGTATTAAAAATAAAGATATGACCTATATAAATGAAATATTTAGTTGGGATAATACTATCTATGATATTAGAAGTATAGCCTTTTATAACATAGGTAAATATAAAGCATCTCTAAAGAATATAAATATAGCAATTAGTATGGATAAAACAAATGAAAGACTTATAAATAATAAAAAAATAATAGAGAGAAATATTTAAAATCCTCTCTATTTTAATTTACATTTAAAAGTATTCATAGTATAATTATAGAGGATGTAAAAGAGGTGTAGTATGGCAAATAAGAGAAGAAGAAAAAGAAAACTAAAATCATTTACTAAAGTACTAATGGTATTAATACCATGTTTTGTAGTAGTAGGAGTAATCTATGGTATTGATATAAATAAAACAAATGATAATAAAACTCCAGATATTAAATTAGATACCAAGATAAATAATGATAATATAGTTAAAGATAGTAATACTCAAGATAATAATACTAGTGTAGACGATTCAGAAGTAGATCCAAACGATATTTATGGAATATTAGAAAGTATAGCTAAAACAGATTATCGTTATAAAGAAGTATTAGCAAATAAAGACATATACCCTGAAAAATTATTAGAAATGCTATCTCGTAATAAAGATATGATAAGTTATATGTATGACTTTGAAGATAAAAAGGGTCATATTTATATCGATAATATTGGTAAAGTAACCAAAGGAGAATATCCATTACTATTACAATATGATAAAAAATGGGGTTATGGTATTTATGGTGATAATGTTATAGCAATAAATGGTTGTGGTCCAACATCTCTTGCTATGGTAGTAGCGGGTCTAACAGGAAAGAATGACACAACTCCTTATGATATAGCTAAATACTCATATGAAAAAGGTTATTATACCAAAGAATGGGGTACTAAATGGGATTTAATGTCAATTGGTATAGAACCATTTGGCGTAATTGGTAAAAAGATAGTTTTATCCAAACAAAATTTATATAATGAATTAAATAATGGTCATCCCCTAATAGCAAGTATGCGACCAGGAGACTTTACAACAGTAGGGCACTTTATAGTATTAACAGGAATTAAAGATGATAAAATAATCGTAAACGATCCCAATAGTAGAGAAAGAAGTGCCAAGTTATGGGAATATGATGTAATAGCTCCTCAGATAAAAGGATTATGGACTTATAGTTTAGCAAGTTAAAAGAACTAGAATCATCTAGTTCTTTTATCATAATATAAGTATATATTCATTGCTTCTATATAATAGATATGGTTGATATCTTGTTTTTAGGCCTTAGGCTAAAGAAAGCACTGAAAAACTTAAGTTTACTTAAGATTGAAAGTGAATAAAAAAAGAGTCTATATAAAATAGAACTCTAAGATATCATAAATGGAGGACGTAGTCGGATTTGAACCAACGCTCAGGGAGTTGCAGTCCCGTGCCTTACCACTTGGCTATACGTCCAAAGAACATACTAATTATATCAAAAAATATAACCCTTTTCAATATATTTTATGAAAAAAAATAAAAAAAGTACAAAAATAGATGAAAAAAAATCAAAGTTATAGTATAATAGATGTACTTTGAAAGGGGAAGTATATAGAATGGAAAGATTACAGAAAAGAATAGCAACATCAGGATATTGTTCAAGAAGAAAAGCCGAAGAACTAATACAAAAAGGATTAGTAGAAGTAAATGGAGAAGTAATAACAAAATTAGGAACAACAGTTAAACCTGGAGATATCATAACAGTAGAGGGAAATATTTTAGATAATAGCAAAGCTTATGAATATTATTTATTAAATAAACCAAAAGGAGTAGTAACCACTACTAACGATGAAAAAGGAAGAAATACAGTTATAGATTTAATTGAAACAAATACAAGAATATATCCCGTAGGAAGATTAGACTATGATACAACCGGAGCCTTAATATTAACTAATGATGGTAACTTAGCAAACTTATTAATGAGACCAGATTCACAAGTAGATAAAACTTACATAGCAAAAGTAAAAGGAATAGTTCAAATACCCGATATTCAAAAATTAAGAAATGGTATCATTATAGATGGAGTAAAAACAAAAAAAGCAAGTGTTAGACTAAAGAGTGTTGATAAAAAGAAAGAAACATCAACAGTAGTATTAACAATCCATGAGGGAAAGAATCATCAAATAAAAAAAATGTTTGAAAGTTTAGGCTATAAAGTAATTAAATTAAGAAGAGAAAAAATAGCTTTTCTTGATTTAAAAGGTTTAATGCCTGGAGAATATCGTAATTTAAGTATTAAAGAAGTGAAAGTATTATATAGTTTATGCAAAAAATAAGGTGAGGTTATGGAAGTTAAAGTAATAGAAGCAAAAAATAATGAAATTAGATTGGTTGAAGACATATTATTAATTTATGTTAAAGATATTAATTTATTAAGAAATATGAATAAAGAACAATTAGTTGAATTTATGTTTAATGAAAATGAAATTGTTAAATCGCTTAGTTTTGTGAGAGAATTTAAAGATAGTATTAGAAATTGTGTTTTTGATATTATTAGTGTTAATGAATTAAGAGATCTTATTGAAAGTAAAGAGGTTCCTTTATATTCACTTATAATTAGTACTGCTACTTACTATAAAAAAATTTATTTAGCTTTAAAAAGAAATGCAATAGATGAAGTTTCTATTGAATGTTCAAAAGAAAATTTTGTTAATGTTATTTCTTTAGTTAATAATGAAACTAGAAATGTTACTATTAAATGTCATGATATTTCTTTGAAAGAATATAGTGAATTATTAAAAGATATTAATGTATCTAATAAAAATGTTAAAGTTGATTATCAGGAGGCCAATACTCCGATTAAATTAAATACTTTACATGATTTATCTTTATTTATTGGTAATATTGTTAGTGATATTAATAAATATAATTTATCTGATTTGGAGAAAATTATGTATGTTTATGATATTGTTAAGTATCGTATTTATAATAAAGATGAAGATAATTATCTAAATAATAGGGATTTAGATAAGGTAACAAGTGGAAATACAATAGTATGTTCGGGATTTAGTAATTTATTTAATGCTATTTTGATGTCTTTAGATATTAAGGCTATGCCTTTAATTTCTAAAACTGCTAATCATCAAAGAAGTATTGTTTATGTTAATGATTCTAAATATGATATAGATGGAATATATGTTTTTGATCCAACATGGGATTGTCGTAAAAAAGAAAGTGAGAATTATTATTTGGAACGTTATAATTATTTTATGATGCCTCTTAGTAGATCTAAAATTACGGCATATGATGAGATTAGTAGATTATTGGAAGTTAATGTTAAAGATATAATAAAAAAAATATATGGTTATAGTTGTAATGATGAAGAACTTATGAGTGGTGTTTTTGTTTTGAATGAGTTAGAAAATTTATTTAGTTTTGCAGAAATCGATATATTTAATGAACATGATGATAGATTATCTTCTATAATGGAAAATTATTCTGACTTAGTTAAAAAATATAATCAAGATGAATTATCTAGTACTATTTTCTTTAAATTATTATATCGAGTAAGAAGAATTGAATTTAATAATGCTGCTGTTAGTGATATTGATTTATATGATCTTATTAGTACAGTTGTATCTAGGGAACTTAGTATTAAGAGACTAGAATATGATAAAGATACTTCGCCAATAGAGAAACTTTTAGGCCTTTTTATGGTTGAAGATGATGTTAAAGAGATTATATCTAAAAATATTAAAAGTTTGGAAAGAGAAATTACTCCTAATGGGGTAGGAATAGAAAGAGATACTACTAATATTAAGCTTATTAAAACTTTGAAGAAAATAAATGAAATTAAATAGACTGTCGAATGTTTTTGACTTTCTATTTTTTTTATTGAAAAAAATTTTAAAATATGATAATATTAGTATGAAAGTATTGGAGAGTAAGCAGGTGTCACATATGAAAAATAAAATAATAATAGTATTAAGTATCTTATTAGTAGTTATATTAATATTCGTCTTATGTAGTAATAATAACAAAAAAACTATTAAAACCGATGGCATTTATAATATAAATGTAAATGGTGATTCATCAGTTACTATCCCTTCAAAACAAACTAAAACCATCTTCTTTAAAATAAATAATAAAAGTAAAAAAGATACAAATTATAAAGTAGGATATATTGGTAGCAATGTTAAAATAACATATGATTCTAAAGACTCTGATCCACTAGAAGGAAATATCGAAAAAGAAAGTATGAAATATATCAAATTAAAAATAGAAAATACCAGTATAGATACCACTACTGTTACATTATATTCAATATTAGAAAATAGTACTGATACCTTACCAGAAGGAATAAAAATAATATCAGAAGAATAGAAAGAGAGCCAAACAAATATGAAGAAAAAACATCTAATAATAGTAGGAACTATTATAATAAGTGCCATAGTTATATTAGGATTATATCAAACCTTTGCTCTAAGTGGAGACATAACTAAAGATACAAGTGGTTATTATAATGTTACCGTATCTAGTGGAACTACTGTTAATGTACCTGCAAATAGTAGCAAAACAGTATATTATAAACTAACCAATACCAATAAAGGAACAGTTAAGTATGGTGTAGGTTATAGCGGTTCTAACATAACAGTAAAATATTACCATGATACCCAAGACCCAGTAACTGGAACAGTAGATTATGGTAAAAGTAAATTTATAAAATTGTACATTCAAAATACTGGAAGTACTGCCACAACTGCAACATTATCTACAATCCTAGGCTATGAAAAAGGTGGAGATTTAATAGTACCATCGGGATATACCCTTGTAAACGAAAAAAAAGCGCTTTCCTCAAAAGAAGTATTACAAAGATTAGGCTTATCATATTCAAAAGAAACTCCTAACTTTAGTCTTACAAGTGCTGAAAACGGAACAAATGGCATATATGCTGCTGAAGATGATTTAGGAACAAGTTATTATTTTAGAGGAAATGTAACAAATAACTATGTAAATTTTGCGGGCAAAGCATGGAGAATAATAAGAATAAATGGTGATGGAACAATAAGAATGATATATGATTCACTATCCGAATTGCGACGAGATCCGACTCTTCTTGTAAATCGTTCTGATTTTACGGCTCATGTTGATGATAACGCATATGTGGGATATATGTATGGAACCGCAGGTTCTTCTACATATGAAAGTACGCATTCAAATAGTACTAATAGTCTTATAAAAAAAGCTGTAGACCAGTGGTATGATAAAAATATAGTAAATACTGGATATGAAGACTATGTTGCTGATGCCATATATTGTAACGATCGTAGTGTATATGAAGGAACAGGAATAGGTACTACAGAAACAACATACATGCCAGGAAACAGATTGTTAAGTAGTACTCCAACATTAAAGTGTGTTAACAAAAATGATAGATTTACAAAAAGTACTACACTAGGAAATGGAAAGCTAACAAAGAAAGTAGGAGTAGTGACTGTTGATGAAGTTATGTATGCTGGAGCAACTTCCAGTGAAAGCAATGCATATTATTTATATGAAATTCTTAATGATTCTAGTAATGGAAGTTGGACAATGAGTCCAATGGCCTTTTCTAACGGTGGTATTTATAGTTCATGCGTATTCAATGGCGCCATTTACGTTAATCCTGATATCTGTTACTTTACTAGCAATTATGCTGTTCCTGTAATATCTATTAAAGGAGATGCAATAATAAGTGGAACCGGAACATCAAATAATCCATTTAAGGTAGAATAATAAAAGAGAGCATACATAATGTATACTTTCTTTTATATCATGTATAAAGAATTATCATCTTGATATATATTTGAAGAATTACCTATCTTTTGTTCTAATAATTTAACTCTATTTTCTAGATTAGATATTCTATTATTAATTTCAAATATAGGATTATTTTGATTCATATTCATTTGTGGTAACATACCATTATTTAACATAGCCCCAGGAGGCATTTGATAGCCGTAGTTGGCATAAGCCATATTACCAGGAAAATTTTGATAATAACCTCCATACATCATATCTCTTTCTGTCATAATTTATTCCTTTCTTTCTACTTTATTATATGCAAAACATAAAAATAGTGATATAATACTAAGTAGGTGAAATTATGAGATTAAAAAACATTAAAGGAGCAAGTGAAAAAATACTTGAAGGAAAATACTTTATAAGTAATCCAAAAGATTATCGAGGAAAGTGGAATAAATTATTTAATAATAATAATCCTATCTATATAGAAATAGGTATGGGTAAAGGAAATTTTATCATAAAGAATGCCATAGCTAATCCTAATATAAACTATCTAGGAATAGAAATGTATGATTCAGTTATCTTAAGAGCAGTAGAAAAAACAAACGAATTAGAATTAAATAACTTATATTTAATTCGTATGGATGCACGTTTAATTGAAGAAGTATTTGATAAAGAAATAGATTTAATATACTTAAACTTTTCTGATCCATGGCCAAAAGAAAGACATACTAAGAGAAGACTTACTAGTCCTAGATTTCTAGCTAGATATGATAGTATATTTAAAGATAAGAAACATATTATAATGAAGACTGATAATATAGATTTATTTAATTATTCAGTAGAATCATTAAAAGAATATGGATATAATATAAATGATATAAGTAATGATTTACATAGTTATAAAGATAATATCATTACTACAGAATATGAAGATAAGTTTACTAGTAAAGGAATCAAAATAAATTATTTTGATGCTAGTAAGAATTAGGAGGTATATATGAAAGTATTTAATAAATTAGATATAAATCCCACGAATATGAACCTATATATGGAAGCAGTAACTCATTCATCATTTACTAATGAGAATCCTAATTATCCAGATTATGAAAGATTAGAGTTTCTAGGAGATGCCGTATTAGAAATAATCATAAGTGAATATTTATATAAAGAAAGACATTTAGAAGAAGGAACAATGACTAGAATGAGAGCTTCTTATGTATGTGAAGAAGCATGTGCTACATATGCCAAAGAAATAGGATTAGACTTAGATATAAGAGTAGGAATAGGTGAAGAAATAAATCAAACCATTTTAGCCGATGTCTTTGAAGCCTTTGTAGCGGCTCTTTATCTAGATCAAGGGTTTGAATTTACTAGAAGTTTTGTATTAAATATAATTTTAAAATATATTGAAAAAGAAGTAGATTTCTTACATGATTATAAAAGTACATTACAAGAACTAGCACAAACAGTAAAAAAATCAATTATCTATGAAGTAGTAGATGAAGAAGGTCCTGCTCATAATAAAAAATTTACTTCCATAGTTAAAGTAGATGGAATCATTATGGGAAGAGGAACTGCTGGTAGTAAGAAAGCATCAGAACAAGAAGCCGCTAAAGATGCATTAAGTAAAAGAGCAGGTATAAAGTAGGAGGAAAAAATGAAAATAACAAAAGTAGTAGTAGGATTATTAGAAGAAAATTGTTATGTCTTAGAAAAAGATAAACAAGTCATAGTAGTAGATCCTGGTGATGAATATGAAAGAATAAAGAAAGTAATAGGTCGTAAAAAAATAGCAGGAGTTTTAATAACCCATAATCATTTTGATCATGTTGGAGCTTTAGAAGAATTTGACCAAAGTCTAGTATACAAATATGATAATTTAGAAGAAGGGGAACATACTATAGGACCATTTAATTTTGAAGTAATATATACTCCTGGTCATACTAAAGATTCAGTAAGTTATTATTTCAAAGAAGATAATATTTTATTTGATGGTGACTTTGTCTTCTGTTTAGGTATTGGTAGATGTGATTTAGATGATGGTGACTATAAAGAAATGATGCGTAGTATCGAAAAAATAAAGAAATATCCTAAAGATATGATAATATGTCCAGGACATGGTAATCATACAACATTAGAGTATGAGATGGAAAGAAGCTTATATTTCAAAAGAGGAAATAATGAATAAAGTAGTAGAATTACTTATAAAAAATAATAAAACCATTAGTACTATGGAATCATGTACCGGAGGAGCTCTAGTAAATGCTATTACTAATATACCAGGAGCAAGTGAAGTACTTAAATTTAGTGCTGTAACATATTCTAATGAATATAAAATAAAACTAGGGGTAGATAGTAAAACAATCGATAAATATACCGTATATTCAATGGAAACAGCAGATGAAATGAGCAAGGTAATTAGTAATTATACCAATTCCAATTATGGAGTAGGAATAACTGGAAAACTTAGTAGGCCAGATATAAATAATCCTTATGGAGAAGATAATTTGGTATTTATAAGTATCTATAACAAAGATAATAATAAATATTATCATAAAGAAATAAAAGTAGATAAAATAACTAGAGAAGAAAATAAAAATATCGTTATAGAAGAAATAATAACCATGTTAATTAATATAATTAATTAGGTGAGAATATGAAGAAAATAATTATTGGTATACTTGGTACTAGTGAATATATGAAGACCAATGATGCCTTTTATGATGTATATAAATATAGTAATAATTATATCAAGAAAATAGTAGAAAATGATGCCGTGCCACTCCTAATACCATTAGTAGATGACAAATTAATAGAAGAAACACTAGATATGTGTGATGGTTTATTATTACCAGGAGGAAGCTATATCAAAGAAGTAAATTTCAAAGTAATAGATTACTTCTATCAAAGAAAGAAACCTATATTAGGGATATGTATGGGTATGCAAACACTAGCCATGTATTCAGTTAATATAGAAAATAAAGAAAGAAAAAGAATAATAAAACCAATAGATACCGGAGTAGATCATTGGCCTATTGAAGTAATAAGAAAGAACTTAACTACTTTAGCTCATAAAGATTATGTTAATGAAGATAGTCTTCTATATAAAATATTAGATCGTAAAGAAATAATAGTAAATAGTCTTCATCATAATACCATAACCGAAGTAGGAAGTAGCTTTAAAGTAGTAGCCCGTTCAGAAGATAATTTAATCGAAGCTATTGAATATAATGGTAATGATCGTTTTGTACTAGGAGTACAATTTCATCCTGAAGTATTACCTCAATATAATAATATATTTAAAACTTTTATCAGTAGATGTAAAGATGATATCTCAATGTAGATATCTCTTTTATTATATCCTCTAAAGTCTAGGTCTTTAGAGGTTAACTAAAGCCTTAATTAAGTCTTTAGTTAAGATATCAACCATATCTATTATATATTAGTTATTACTATATACTAAGTAAATATTGTTTTACATTTAAAAAAATGATATACTTAATATGATAGAAGGGATGAGATATGAATTTAAAAGGTATTTTAGATATTAATAAAACAATAAGCAAAGATTTATTTAAAGAAACAAATTATCCTTGGGAAGTATTACCATATATAAAAGATTATATTATTACTTTAGGTAATAATCTTGATAAAGATAATTATACCGAAATAGAAGACCATATCTGGGTAGGAAGTAATGTAGAAATAGATAAGTTATCTACGATTATAGCACCATGTATAATAGATGATAACACTATAATAAGACCAGGAGCATATATAAGAGGAAATGCTATTATAGGAAAGAATTGTGTAATAGGAAATAGTACTGAGATAAAGAATTCTATTATTTTTGATAACTGTCAGCTACCACATTATAACCATGTCGGAGATTCTATCTTAGGATATCATGTTCATTTAGGAGCAGGAGTAATACTAAGTAATTTAAAGAATGATGGTACAAACATTGATATCAAATATAAAGGTAAGAAGGTATCTACTGGTATGAGAAAAATGGGTTCTGTAATAGGAGACTCTACTGAAGTAGGATGTAATAGTGTATTATATCCAGGTACTATTATTGGTAAGAATACTAATATTTATCCTTTAACTAGAGTAAGAGGTATAATAAATAGTAATAGTATAGTAAAAGATGAGAATACAGTAGTAGATAAAGAGGTAAATTATGTTAAATAAAAAAATTAATAGATTATATATAGTATTTTTAATCATTGGTATTATTATTACTTCAATTGGTTTATATACTTCAGTTATAATGTTAGATAATAGTAATAAAGTAGATACTATAGGTACAATAACCTCTATAGTAAGCACTTCTAATGATACTCCTGATGTATACGTTACTTATAATGTTGATGGTAAAAGATATACTTCAGTAATGAGTGGTTACTCAAGTACCTTTTATGAAGGTAAAAAGATAGACATATATTATATGAAGAATGATCCTAATATCATAGGAAATAAGAAATTAGAATTATTAATTTTATTATTTCCTTTTGTAGGCATTATTTTCTTATTAATTGGAGGTATAAATATATTTAAAATAATAAGTAATAAAAAGAAGAAAGAAAGATTAGTAAAAACTGGTACCGTAATAGAAGCAACTTATATTGAGACTAATACTAACTTTAATTTAAGAGTATTAGGAAGAAATCCAAGTAATATAATATGTGAATATGATGATCCAATAAGCAAAAATACATATAGATTTAAAAGTGAAAGATTATGGTATGATCCAACATTATATATAGGTGATAATGATATATATACTTTTAATGTATATGTAAATAAAGATAATATGAAAGACTATTATGTTGATATAGAAAAATTAATAGATAAGGAGTAATTATGGCTACAATTAAAGAATATTTAAAATATTATAAAAGTTTAACCTTTAGTGAATGTAAATTAAATATAAATGATGTATTATTATTTACTGAATTATCCTATATAGATTGGCATAATATTGTACCTGAAGATAATAATAAAATAACCCTAAAAGAAGCTTTTAATATTTATCAAAAGACTAAAAATGTTTACTTAAGTACTTTTATGAAGGGTAATATTGCTAATCTAAAAGATATTTATACAAGTACTAGATATAAAGATATATATCTAAGTAACTATAAAGAATATGTCGATAACGAAAAACAATTCGGAGCACTCAAAATACATTTTGATAATAAAGTATTTATTTCCTATAAAGGAACTAATGGAACAATCATAGGGTGGAAAGAAGACTTTACTTTAGGTTATCATTTTCCAATTATATCTCAAAAGTACGCTATTAATTATTTAAATGAAGTAATAACAAGTGAAGATAAAGAAATATATATTGGAGGTCACTCTAAAGGAGGCAATCTTGCCATGACATCTTCAATGTATTGTAATAATGATATTTTTAAAAGAATAAAAACTATATATAACTTAGATGGTCCTGGTTTTAGAGAAAAAGACTTAAATAATAACTTCAAAAAGATATTACCTAAACTACAAATATATATACCTGAAGATAGTATTATTGGTATGCTTCTATATAGTACTAATAATAAAAAAATAGTAAAATCAAATACCTCAGGTATTATGACTCATGATATTAATACTTGGTTATGTTTTGGTCAGTTTCTAGAAAAAGGTAAACAATCTAAACTAAGTATTAAAATAGATAATCGTATTAAAGAGTGGAATAAAAATTATACTGATAAAGAATTAGAAGTAATGATAACCTCTATCTTTAATGTATTTGAAAAAAATAATATTAAAAGTTTTAGAGAACTAAAAAAATTAAAATGGAATCAAATAGTAGGTATGATTAATGAAGTAAATGATATAGATGACGAAACTAAAAAACTATATTCTGAAACTATTAAAGATTTAATATGGTTAAACAATAAAAAAGTTTCTTAATTATTGATTAAGAAACTTATCAATTCTAAAGAACAAATATTTGTAGAAAAATTAAAATCATTATTAAAATTTGGTATTACTTCTACAAGATTCAAAGATATTTTTGATTTTTATTATTTAATTAATAATGAAAATCTGAATAAGGTTAAACTAATAAAATACATTGATATTTTAATTTTTTAAGATGAAACAATGCGTGAAAATGAATTAAAAGATATACATATCAGATTAAAAAATATTTTAAATAATAGCAGATTTCAAATGAGAATTAATACGGCAAATAACAAATGACTAGAAATACTCATAAAAGATGTTATTGATAATATTTTAGATTATTTTGATGATTTGATAATTGTAGTACAATAATTAGAAAAATTATAACATGAAAATTGGCAATTACAGTATTTATGATATATATTTTTGCTTTATCACAATAGATATATATGAATATAATGATAAAATAATCTATGTGAAGAAATAATAACTTATATAAAAAGAAACAAGTATATATTCTAAATTAGTTATAGTTGGACTATGTGAATCATCACTTTATACTTTTATTTGTTTAATAGCCCATTTTTATTTCAGCAATGAAAATTTATTGTTGTTTGAAATATTAAATAAAGTGCTATATTCAATATATATTATGTGGTTTTCTTTTTTGTCAATTTATATCACAGACTTATATTTAGAAAATAATAAAGTAAGAAGAAAGGGTAACTTATTATATTCAATATTTATGTGTATAGATATTATATTGATAACATTAATTTGTATATTACGAGTAGATATATTTTATGATCCACAAACAGGTCTTTCAAACTCTTATGGGCCATCAGCAAATGTATTATATTTTGGAATAGCATTGTATTTAGTATATATGTCTGTTATGGTAATACTTGAATTGGCAAAATATAAAAATATGAAATATACCCCATACTATTTATTAATAATATTAATGATTATTATAATGGTAATAAGGGTTGTTGACCCTTTATTTAGCATTTATTCAAATGTTTTATCATTAACATTATTGGTAATGTATTTTGCTATTGAGAATCCAAATATAAAATTAGCAAGAGAACTTAATGTTGCAAAAACACTTGCAGAAACTTCAAGAGATGAAACTATAAGTACTCTTAATAATATGAGTGTAGAATTAAAAGAATATATGAATGAAGCAAAAAGGATAAATGATAAATATAAGTCAAAAGAAGCTAATAAATTAGTAAACTTTATATCTTCGTTTACTGATAAAGTATCTGATTTAATAGTACTTGGAAAGATAAATAGTGAAAACTATGTATTAAGTGAGCAACCTTATGAAATATATAATACAATAGATGAAATAAAGCATATAATTAAAATAGATGAAAAAAACAAAAATTTAAGTTTTGACTTTGAAGTAAATGATAACATAAATAAAATCTTATATGGTGATAGTGATAAAATTAAACAAATTGTATTATATTTTAGTAGATATTTAGCTTCTAAAATTGAGAAAGAAAATATTAAAATAAAAATAAATAAAGTAGTAGCGGGTAATTTATGCAAGTTAAAATTCACTTTCATAATATTTATTCCTGAGGTCGATGAATTAATAAAGATAAATCAGAGAATTAAAAGTCGCTGGCTAAAAAAAGTAGATGACGATATAGATTATGATATTATAAATTCTTTGCTTAAAAAAGTCGATGGAACAATTTCTATAAAAAAAGATAAAGAACATACTGAAATAACAATTTCGATAATACAAAGAATTATGAAAGAATATAATACTAATAATGAAGAAATTGATGATATGATGCCAAAAGAGTATGATGATATGACTGAAGAAGATAGAATTAAAAGTTGCTCTACAAAATTATTTCAAAGGTTTAATGATATTAATGTTCCGGTGGTAATAATGGTAACTAAAAATAAAAAAAGACTAGAAAAAAGTATTTAGATTATGATTTTGATGACTATATAATAAAACCTATAAATAAAAGAAGTATTAATTTTATTATGGAGAAATATTTAAAAGATAAAAATAATTAACTTTAAAATAAATCAGCAAATACTTGTTGCTGATTTATTTAAGTTTATTGTAAATTATTTATATTATTTTTCTTTACCACACATTTTTGAAAGAGTAACATTATATTCTTTGCATAATTTATACAGGTTTTCGATAGGAATACAAACCATAGCTTTTTCATATTTCAACACACAACTTTGAGTAACTTTTAAGATACTTGCAATATTTTCTTGAGTTAAATTAGCTTTTTTTCTATATTTTTTTAAGTTTTGTGCAAGGGTATCAATCTGAAATCCTTTAATAATATGTTTACTATTTGAATTATTTGTTAAACCAAGTGCATAATCTATACTAACATTATAGTAGTCTGCAAGAAAATATAATTTATCTAATGGAATAATACAAATACCAATTTCCCACATAGAGTATGTAGATCTAGGAACTGACAAAATATTTGCAATATCAGTTTGAGTTAAATCTTTATCTTCACGAATATCTTTTAATTTTTGAACATTAATCATTGTACTTCACCTATATTAATTTTCCCATTTTGAAATAAAAAATAAGAAAATTGCTGATTACAGGACATTTTTTGCTGATGTGTGTTATAATATAATAAAAAAACGGGAGATTTAGTATGACAGAATATAAAAAAAAATATAATTAAAGAAAAATATCTTGCTAATAAAATGTTTAATTGTTGTTTTCTTCAAGAAATTAAAGATTCAGAAGAATGGATAAAAATAATTAAAAACCATATTAAAATATATGAAATGAAAAAAATTAACTTAATGAATAAATCTTTTTTTGAATTTTTAAGTAAAGAAACAAAAGATAAAATCAATGTAATAGATGATAAGATACATAATGAATATCTTAAATTAGAAGATGAAATAGATATAATTATTAATCTGCAATATAGTTTGTTAAGTGATAACCAGTTTGAAATATAGCTTTTATGTAATGAATAATCTTTAATTTGTATTTTTATTGATTAATACTAGATAAAACTATTATAAAAGAAATTCTAGTTATAAGATTGGAGGAATTATTGATGATAATTGTATGTGATTTAGATGGTGTTGTTTTTAATTCGGAGGATATTGTAAGATGTCAAGCAGAATTAACAGACTTCATAAAATATAAAGGAAATGGTATAAAGATTAAAGATAAATTTGCAACTTATAAGTGCTATGGCTGGTCTAAAAAGCAGTTAAGAGAATTTGAAAAAGAAATATATCCAGATGTTGGGTATTATTGTTCAGTTTTTCCCTTTGCAAAGAAGGTGCTAGAATTGTTAAAGAAAGATGGGTGCAAAATTTATGCCGTTACAAAAAGAGGGTATTTTGGTAAAAAAGAAATACTTTTGACAGAGAAAAAACTGAAACAGGAAAAAATTCAATTTGATGACGTAATATATAATCAGTCAAATAAGGTAGAAACTTGCTTGAAACTAAAAGCTGATATTGTTATAGAAGATAACTATGAGAATATCAAAGAAATAATTAAAACAAATATTAAATGTTTGTACTTGAGAGATATAAGCCAACCTGAAATAAAATCAAAATATGTTAAAGAAGTCCATAATTGGGGTGAGATATATAGATATATAAAAACTATGGATTGGAGTGATATGAAATGAAAAATTCTAATGTTAACATTAATTTGTACAAAACTTTTTTGGAAGTTTATGAATTAAAAAATATATCTAAAACAGCAAAAAAAATGTACATATCCCAATCTGCAGTTTCACAAAATATTAAAAGCTTAGAAAATCAATTGGGAGTAACATTATTTAAAAAATCAACAAAAGGTATTTTTCCAACTAATGATGCTTACTTGATTTATGAAGATGTTAAAAAGGCATTTAATATTCTATTTAATTGTGAGGATAAAATTAATATCAACAAAGGAAAACACATAGGAGTAATTAATATTGGAATACAGTCATTTTTATTTAATTCATTTTTAGTTGATAAGATGATTTCTTACCAAAAAAAATATCCTATGATTAGATTTAATATAATTAATAAATCTACAACAAATATGTTACAAATGTTATCGGACGAAAATGTTGATTTTGTTTTGGATTGTTTTCCGATAAATAATAAAAATTCATCAATTATTGTTGAAAAGATAGGTTCAATAGAAAATAATTTTATTACGTCAATTAATGATAATAGAGAATATTTAAGTGAAGATAAATTGAAAACAGATAAACTTATTTTCCCTACAAAAGATTCTAATATTTATTTAGAAATAAAAAGTCACTTAAATATTACAGATGATTATCCTATCGTTTTTGCAGGTACTACTGAGAATGTTGTTAATTTGGTTTCGAAAGAGATTGGTATTGGAAATATAATGTGTAATAAAGATAAAATAAAAATGTTTAGTGATAAAATTAAAGTTATAAATACAAATTTTAATTTACCTAAAACAGACTTTTTTATATGCTATAAACCATCACAATTAAATTTACAAGTAAAAGATTTTATAAACTTTATTTTATACTATAAGTAAAACTTATAAATGATATTAAATTTATGTAATTTAAATGAACGAATAATCCTTGTGATTATTCTTTTAATATGCTATATTAAGCATGAAGGGGAGGAAATTATGAAAAATGTAGTGTTATTAAGAAAAGAAGCTTTTGGAGGAACTTTATTTAATTCAACAACAGGGAAAAGAATTTATATAAATAAACAAGAATATAAAGAACTTTTAACAAATAATGATTTAATATATGAATTTGATATTATTGATAATAAAAAAAAACACGAAGAAACTAAATTGAAAATTACCGAAAATAAAAATTCAAGCTGTTGTAATATGTTTAGCTTTGCTGACACAGTTTATATTGAATTAACAAGAAAGTGTAATCTTTTTTGTAAACATTGTTTAAATAATTCTGGAAAAAAAATTGATAATGAACTGACAAAAAATGAAGTAATAGATTTAATTAATAAGTTAGCATTAGAAGGTGTTCAAGAAATTAGATTTACTGGAGGTGAACCCCTATTGTTTGAAGGCATTTATGAAATAATTAGTTGTGCTCATAATAATGGATTACGAACTTCCTTAGGCACAAATGCAACATTAATTACTAAAGATGCTGCACATAAATTAAAAAAGAGTGGGTTGAATAGTGCTGTTGTAAGTTTAGATGGAACAAGAGAAATACATGATTCTATTAGAGGTAAGGGAAATTTTGATAATGCAATGAGAGGATTAAAATGTTTGATAGAAGCAAATATTGATGTAAGAGTTAATTCTGTTATTATGAAAAATAATATTAATGAAGTAATAGAATTAGCAAAGACATTAAATAAAAGTGGTATTAAACTATTTATTCGACAATTTGTATCTACTGGTCGTGGTAAGAACCTTAAGGATTATTCTTTGAGTAATAATGAATATAAATGTGTTAAGAAACAATTAACTTTAGAATTATCAGAAAATGTTCAAGGTCATAACTTAAAAAATAATAATGGAACTAATTCTAGAATTCCTTTAGAATTTGAAATTTCAAGTTGCAGAGCTGGACAAAGAACAATGTGTATAACACCTGAGGGAAATATATTTCCATGTGGATTCTTGGCATCACAAGGCTTTGGTGCTTTAGGCAATATACGAGAAGTTGAATTTTTTTGCGATTTTTGGTTTGAATTATTTAATAAAGATATTTTGTCGAATATTAGAAATGAAATGAAGAAATATAATGAAACTCATGAAGAAAAAATAAATTGTATGGCTGAATACTATGGTAAAATGAAATAATTGAAAGGTGGAGAGTATTTTGATTATTATAGGGTTAACTGGATTACACAGAGCAGGAAAAAGTTTTTTCAGAAATTCTCAAATTCCACAATTGTATGGATATAATACTGTTAATAAAAAAGAATTAATCATAAATTTATGTAAAAAATTTTATTTAGATAAAAATGTTGATTTAACCGAAGTTATAAAAGATAAAATTATTAATAATGAAATAGAATTAAAAGGCAATCAACAATTAGTTTTATTTAATGATTTAATTTGGAAAGTTAGTAGTGAATGGTATGAGGAACAAATATATAATAATACATATGAAGTTTTATTTAATTTGGTTAACTTAGCAAGTGAAAATTATGGAGAAAAAATAATTTTAGATGCAGTACATAATAATATGGAATGGGCTGTTATTTCAGAATGTGTAGATAAAAGCGGTATTATATATTTTAATACACCAAAAGTGATTAGAGAATCAAGGCCTGGAGAATTAAATAATGATATTGTAAACAAGAAAAATATTAATCGGATTGGTTATTGGTTTATTAACAATTCAATTCAAAATCTTGTAAATAATTTTTCTTGGTGTATAAATGGAACAGAAGATATACAAACAAATAGTCAAAGTTTTGCATTATTAGCAAAATGTATTGAAAAAGGTATTGATATTTGCAATTTACAGAAAGCAGATTTATTTACATTAAAAACTGAATTAAAGATGAATTATATGATTTATAATTATAAATCTGAAATAATAGATGATTTATGTGAAGAAATAGGCTTATTAAACCAAGATAATAAAAATCTATATTTAAAATTAATGAAAGTAAAGAAAGAACAAAAACCATGCTATGGCTTAAAGAAAGAAAAAAAGTAGGTGATAATTAGTGAATAATTGTTATTATGAAATAAATAATAAAGGACGCATAATAAAAATATTTGATATCGCTTTATTTAATGAATTTTTAGTTAAAAATGATGGAGAAGCACCTCCAATTCCTGCAAATGCTAAAAGTATTAGCGAAAATATTTTTAAAAATATTTATAATATTAAAAGAATATATATTCCTTATTCTGTAAATGTTTTACCAAATAATTTATTTTTTAATAATAGAGATGTCATTATTAATTATGCAGATTACTATGAAATTATTGTCAGAGAAATTACACCTGATAAAAAGTATGAATTGAATTATAAATTAAAAAATATAAAAGACTTAAATTTATTTAATAAATATTGTGAAGAAAATGACGGACGTAATCCTAATGTTCCACAAGGAGTAACAAGTATATCTGATTTTGTATTTAAAGATAATAATAAAATTAAAATACTAAAATTGCCAGAAACAACAATTTGTTTGTGTAAGCAATGTTGCAAAAATTGTATTAATTTAGAAAAAGTATATCTTTCAAAAAAAATTTTAGATTTTGGAGAAGAAGTGTTTTATGGTTGTACTTCATTAAGTGGTATATTTAATATTCCTAAATCATTATGTATATTAAGAGCAAATGTTTTTAAAAATTGTAATGACAATTTAAAAATAAAAATTTTTGGTAAATACATAAGTTCTTTAAATAATTTTTTATTAAAAGGAGATTTAAAAGATTTACCAAACATAGTTAATTAAAATATAAAAGCAGCCTCAAAATCATTAATTACAAATAATTATATTTATGTTTTAAGAGATAATAAATGTTATAAAATTACAAAAAAAATGTATTCCCATTTACTAGGTTATGATAAGAATACAGGTGAGAATAAAATATTAATCCGAGAAATATTTTATCACAATAAGGGTATAAAATTATTAATGTTTATTGAAAACTGTAATAAATATAATATAAAACTGCCCATGGAAAAAATAATTTGTAATACTCCAGATGATAAAATTGAATATTTTTGCAAAGAATATAATTCTTTTTGCAAAAAAATAATAAAAGAAGTTAGAAATATTTCTACATATAAGACAAAAAATGATAAAGGTGAATTAGTTGGAAGACTTACAAAAAAACAATATTATATTATATATGTTTTATTATTTATTTCGGGATACTTTGAAAATGAAAATTTAAAACCAAAATGTTTTAATCTTTTGATTAATAATATATTTAATATAAATTCTAAAAAAAATATAAATAATAAGATGAGTTTAGAAGAATTTGAAGATATATTTGAAGGATTGTTATATGTGGAGGATATAAAATATAATCAAGAATTTGCTACATATTTTCTATTTGATAAAAACAATTTAAAAAAATTGATAAAAGAATTAAAACTAAAACCTAATAGATGTGATTTCTTGAAATTATTAATAGAAAATTCTGGATATAGTAATTATCAATATAATCATGACGGTATGTACGAACAAAGTAAAGGTAAATTACATGATAAATGGTTAATATATAAAGCCAACAATAATAATAAAGAAAAAAATATTGGAATAAAAAAAGAGAAAAAAGTATTAGACTTTATAGATTGGGCTTGTAAATATGGTGATGGTTCGTATATACTAAATAATTATGAATTATCAAAAGAAGATTATAATGATATATATTCATTTTTAAAATATTATACTGAGTTAAAACCAATAAAAAAATTAATTGAAATTTTTGATTTATCAAAGAATATAATTGATTATATATTTTTGAATAATTATGATAATTATATAGATAAAAGTACTAAAAAGTTAAATATATCCAAAGTTGATTCCGCAATAAATGTATTTAGAACATTTGAAATTAATTATATAAAATGCGGGTGTGGGATTGAAGTATCTAAAATCATCAAGAGTTTAGAAAAAAAACTAATAACAAAAAAATATAATAAAATTTATGCTAAAATAATGCCAAAATCATCTAAGTTAGTTGCCTTATCAAATTGTAAAATGGGACATTGTGCAAATGTTAAAGCTAATGGAATTGAATACTTATTTGAATCATATATTGATTGCAACACACAACCGTTCATAATTTTTAATAGCATAAATGATGAAGCAATTGCAAATTTTAGAATAACTTTAAATTCAAAAACTGGAATTGGACATATAACTTGTTTGGAAGTAGATACTGATGTGAAATTTAATTATATTGATGATGAAAAAAAAGATATAGTTAGTGCATTTTATAACATTATAAGTAATTTTATAGATATCTATAATTCAATTAACGATAATAAGATAAAATTAATTACTATGGGACAAATATCTCATTGTGATATTAATGATATTTTATCTAAATATTTTCCAATATTGGATTATCCTATTAGTTGTAATGATAATAGGAGAGTGGTTATGCCTAGTGAATATAATCATTTCTTAATTTGGAATAATAGTAAAAATAAATTAGAGGGTGATAAAAATGATTAAAATAGTATTATCATATGAAGATAATTATATAGATCGAGTAGAAAAAATAAAAGAAGAGTTTTTTGATGATGTGGATTATTTTTATGTAGAAGATTATATAAATAAAAATATATTATTAGATTTTACAAATAATGATATTATATATATATTAAATAATTCTACTTATAATTTGCAATTAATAAAAGAAATAAAAGATAAAGTTTATAAAATAATAAATGAAGAATTTTATTGCAAAGAAAACACTAAGTTAAAAATACAAAAAGAATTAAAAACCAATGATATTTTAGTTCCAAATATTATTGAATATGAAAAAGTGACAAAATATGAATATCCATTGTTTTTTAAATCAGTAGACCATGCTGAGTTAGTATTAAAGGTATATAATAAAAATTCTCTTGATAATTTACTTCAAAAATTTGATAGTAAAAGTATTTATTTAGAAGAGTCTCTAGAAGATTCTAATAGTGAAGAGTATAAAGTATATTTCATAAAAAATACAATATATTTTGATGATATGTATGGAAATTTTACTGACAATATAATTGAGCAATTATGTTTAAAGATAGGAAATATTTTGAAATTAGAATTATTTTCAATAGATATAATTAAACGAAATGATTATTATTATGTAATAGATATTAATCCTTCGGCAGGATTATATAAGTCATCAAAATCTAGAGAAGCATTAATAAAGGAATTTAAATATGAAAATAGAGGTTAGTGGTAGAATATGTCTTTTTGGAGAACATAGTGATTGGGCAGCAACATATAGAGAAATAAATGAAAATATTTGTAAAGGACATGCTCTTGTAGCTGGTATTAATCAAAAAATTATGGCGGATGTTTCAGTAGATAATAATTTTATTATATCTTTTTCCAAAATTAATGATTTAATTGATTATAAAAATTTAAAAATAAATGCTAATTTAAATGATTTATACAATTTAGCAAAGTCTGATTCGTTTTATTCATATGCTTCTGCTGCAGCATATGTAATTAAGAAAAATTATAATGTAAAAGGATTAAAAATTGATATTTTAGATAATACACTTCCAATAAAAAAAGGTTTAGCATCAAGTGCAGCAATTTCTGTTTTAGTAATTAAATCTTATAATACATTATATAAATTAAAATTATCTGATGATCAAATTATGAAATATGCTTTTGAATCTGAATTATTAACTGGATCAAAGTGTGGAAGATTAGATCAATTTTGCTATTTGGGTAATTCTGTAAATAAAGTTGTTTTTGATGGGGACAAAATATTGTATGAAAATATCTTCATAAAAAAAGACATTAATATGATTATAATTGACTTAAACGGAAAAAAAGATACTAAAAAAATATTAAATGATTTAAACTCTTGCTATCCATTTCCACACAAACAAATTGAAACTAAAATGGTAAATTATTTTGGCGTAATAAATAGAAATATTGTAAAACAAGCAGAAAATTGTATTAAAAATGGTTATATAAAAGAATTAGGAAAATTAATGACATATTCACAAAAACTTTTTGACAAATATGTTATTCCAATTTGCCCCAGTGAATTAACAGCCCCGTTATTACATAATATTTTAAAAGATCCTTTTATAAAAAAACATTCTTATGGTGGTAAAGGTGTTGGATCTCAAGGTGATGGTACTGCTCAAGTGATTGCTAAAGATAAGACTAGCCAAATAGCCATTATTAATTATTTAAAAAACAAGGGATACAATTCTTATATATTTGATTTAAAAAAGACAAATAAAATTAAAAAAGCAGTTATTCCGGTTGCTGGTTATGGAACCAGATTATATCCTTATACTAAATTAATTAATAAAGAATTTTGTCCTATTGTTTATGAAAATAAGTTAAAGCCACAGATTTCTATTTTACTAGAAGAATTATATGATTCAAATATAGATAAAATATGTTTAATTATTTCTAGTAATAAACAAAAAAAATTATATAAAGATTATTTATTGAAGTATTCAAGTTATTTAAATACGTTTTCCAACTATGAAGATAATGTGAATTATGAGGAAAAATTAAGGAAAATCTGGAAAAAGATAAAATTTATAAAAAATAGACATGTTAATTATGGATTTGCATATTCTATTAGTTTAGCTAAAAAGTTTGTTGGCTCTGATAATTTTATATTATGTTTAGGTGATACTATATATAGTTCAAACAACTCTTCAAATTGTTGTAAACAATTAATTGATTTTTATAATAAAACTAAAACTTCGTGTGTAGGTGTAAAAAAAATTAATCTTGAGGAAGTAAAAAACTACGGAACAATTAAAATATCTAATATAAATGATAATAATATATCAATAGAAAAGTTATATGAAAAACCAGATTACGAATTTGCAAGAAAAAAATTGTTAATTAATGATGAATGTTATGCATTTTTTGGAAATTATATATTAGATTGCAAAATATTCAAAATATTAAAAAAGAACTTAAAATATAATAAAAGTTCTTGCATATTCACCAATTGCTTAGATGAAATGCGTGATGCAAATAATTTGTTAGGTTATTTGATAGATGGTAATTCTTATGATTTTGGTAATGTAGAATCTTATATAAATAATTTTGGTAATATAAAAAGTATAGGAGATGAGTAAATGAATAAAAAGTATTTAGAACAATATAAATTGTTGTATAAAATTAAGCCTAAGTATGGAGCTTCATCAGTTAAATTTTTTGACATTCTGTATTCAATGTTAGAAAAAGAAAAGGATAATATAATTTATGTATTAGACTATGGTTGTGGAAGAAGCCCACTCTTAAAAATGTTGAAGGAAAAATTAAACTATTTAAAGATATTTAGATATGATCCAGTATTTGATGAATATAATACTTTGCCAAAAAGTAAAATTGATTTCATTATTTGCACTGATGTTTTGCAACATGTTCCGATAGATGAATTAGATGAAACTATAAGTAAAATATCGTCAATATCAAAAAAATGTTTTTTTCACATTAAATGTACAGATCATCCTACAAAATTTCCAAATGGGGAACCTACTAATATAACTATTAGAAAAAAAGAGTGGTGGAAAAACTATTTATCAAAATATTTTTCAAGCGTAGAAGAAATAAATTTTCCAGATGAAACAACTGCAACTTTTAGAACGAGGTGATATATGTGTTTAACAATTGTATTATTTTAGCTTCAGATCATAGTGGATTGGAACTAAAAAACAAATTATGTGATTATATTAAATTAAATATAAAAGATTATGAAATTATAGATGTAGGGCCTTATTATTATGATAAGGATGATGATTATCCTGATTTTATAAAGAAAGCAAATAGTGAGGTTATAAAAAGAAAAGGATTAGGAATATATTGTTGCGCAAGTGGAATAGGAGTTAGTATGGTAGCAAATAGAAATAGAGAAATAAGGGCGGTAAATGCCTGCATAAAAGAACATGCTTTATTTGCACGCTTACATGAGGATGCTAATGTTTTATGCTTTGGGCAAAAATATGTTGATTTTGATTTTGCTATAGAAGCATTAAAAATATTTATGACTACTAAGTTTGATGGCGGAAGGCATTTACGAAGAATTAATAAATATTAAACCATTAGAAAAATGTATTAAAATTAGCAATATTATGTTATAATATATGTTGAAGAAAGGGAGGAAGAAATTGTATGATCACTGAAAAGGCAGGATGTTTCTTAATAAAAAAAGAGACAAAAGAAATTGCATTAATATATAGAAAAAAACAAAATGACTATTCATTTCCAAAGGGACATGTGGAGAAAGGTGAAACATTGAAAGAGGCTGCTATAAGAGAAACAGCTGAAGAAACGAAAAGAATTGCCAAAATAGTAGATGAATATGAGCCATTTGCAGAAAAGTATATTACACCACGAGGAGAAAATTGTGTTTGTTATATGTTTTTTGCTTTAGATAATGGGGTGAGTGATAATCAAAGTGAAGATACTCATGATATTATATGGACACAATTTGCAAATGTTGAAGATACTTTGAGCTATGACAGTTTAAAAAATACTTGGAATTCAGTAAAAGACACAATAATTAAAATTTTAGAAAAAAACTAGTTATTATTAGGGGGAAATATAAATGGGAAAAATAGATATTTTTAAATATGAAGAACAAAGATTAAAAAATGTTATTGCATTAATTAATAATAAAATTAAATATAATGAAGAATTATTTAATAAGCAAAAAAATACAATAATTGGTGTAAAAGAAGCCGAAAGAGGTGCTCATTTTACTAGACAAGGATTAATGTCACTATATGCAACTGAAATTTATGATTTAAAGTCCGTTTTATCAAATCCATATTTTGGCATGTTTGAGTTTGAAAGTTCTGGAAAAAAGAACGAAATTTATTTAGGAAGAAAAGCAATTACGGATGGAACAAATGTTATTGCACACGATTGGCGAAGTCCTATATGTTCAATGTATTATGACTATAGTATAGGTAATGCAGAATATATTTCAAATTCTGGCGGAAAAATAAAAGGACAAATAAATAAAAAAAGACAAATTATAATTAAAGATGGAATTTTAAAAGATGTTGATGAGCAAGATACATTATCTAATGATACAATTCTATTAAAATATTTAAAAGAAAATTCTGATGCAAGATTAAAATCAATTATTGCTACAATTCAAAAAGAACAAAATAAAATAATAAGGAGCCCATTAAGAGGCGACTATATTATTCAAGGAACAGCAGGAAGTGGCAAAACAACTGTAGCTCTTCATCGTATTGCATATTTAGTATATAATGAAGCAAAAAGCATTTCTGAGGCTGATTTTATGATACTTGGTCCTAATAAATATTTTTTAAATTATATATCAGATCTTTTACCAGATCTTGATATAAAGAATGTTTCACAATTAACTTTTGAAGAAATTGCAATGAAATATATGGGAATTTCAAAAGTTAAGTTAGAAAGTAAAAATAAAACATTACAAGAGATACTTGCAGGAAGTATTTCTGATAAAGTAATAAGTAATAAGTCTTCCATAGAATATTTAAAATTACTCGAAAATTTTATTGATTTATATGTCAATTCACATTTAAAAGACGATATTGAATATGAAGGAATGAAAATATGTTCAGTTGATGACATAAAATTGTTTTTAAGTAAAAGCGTTTTCTCAACTGAAAAAGGATATATAGAAAAAGCTAATCAATATATGAAAATATTAATGAAAAAAGTTAAAGATAATTCTGATGACTTATCACATAATGTTTGGTTAAAATATAGAGAAGAATATTTAAGCTTACCAAAAGAATCTCCAAGGAGAAAAGAAATTTTAGAAGAAGTTGACAAAATACAAAAGGAAATCAAAAAAGGATGTCCTACAAGTATAAAAAATTATTTTAAATTTATGAAAGTTAATCCAATTGCTATATATCAAACATTTATAGAAAATTTAAATATCTATGCTCAAGGTGATCAAAAACACTTAGATGAAATACAAAATTATACTTTATCAAGATTATCTAAAAAGCAAATTGGATTTGAAGATTTATCGCCATTACTTTTAATTAATTATTGTTTGAATGGAATTAAAGATTTTAAAGATTTCTCATATTTAGTAATAGATGAGGCACAAGATTTAAGCTTAGCACAATATTATGTTTTAAAAAAACTATTTCCGAAAGCAAGATTTAATGTTTTTGGAGATGTTAATCAATCAATATATGATTATCAATCTATTCATGACTGGAATGAATTAAATAATGTCATATTTAATAATAAAGCAAGTATGCTAGAACTAAATAAAAGCTATAGAACCACTGTAAATATCTCCGATGCATCAAATTTAGTTTTAAATCACTTAGGTCAAAATAATTCAGAATGTGTTGCTAGAGAAGGAGATGAAATTGTCATAAATAATGATATAACTGAAGCTAGTCTTATTTCACAATTAAAATCATTATTAGACAAGGAATATCAAACCATTGCAATAATATGTAAGGATGAAAAAGAAACGACTACGGTTTATAAGAAATTAAGCAAACTAGGATTAGATGTATCAGTTATTACAGAGAAAAATGAAGAATATCACGGTGGATTATGTATTATGCCATCTTACTTATCAAAAGGATTAGAATTCGATGTTGTAATATTATATAATGCAAATAATGTTAATTATACTGATAGTAATATAGATTCTAAACTTTTATATGTTGCAATAACAAGGGCAATGCATGAATTATATATAAATTATAGCGGAGAACTTCCTATTTCATTAAGAACATTGACAAAAGATAATAAGGTTTTGAAACGAAAAAAATAATAGGAATATAACGATTTATGAAGAAGAAAGAAAAAAAGAAGATTTTTGAATTATATTCTGATAATAATAAAGTTAATAACTTAATAGAGAAAATGAAATCTAATTCAAAAGCTTATTCAAAATTAAAAACAGCATTAGAATTATTAGGAAGTTTTGAAGGCAAAGTAGATGTAGAGTTATATGATGTAGTAGAAAATAAAAATGAAAGCAGTATTAGATTATGGTGTTCAGACAATTTAGGAAATTTATTTATTTTTTATGCTTTGTCAACAAATAGGAATAATTTATTAAAAATAATAAAAGAAACAAATGAACAAGAATATGAGTACGATCTCTCTTTATCAAAAAAATTTTCATTAAATGAAGATAATATAGATTTTACTAGACATGGTAATATCAATGATGTTAAATTTGGTAGACTTATAACAAATGAAAAAGATTTTTATAGTATTTTTATAGGTAATGATTTAGGATACCAAATACAGGGCGATTTTGATGTTTCACTTACACCATCATTAATTACTAGAATAAATAAACTACAATCAATACCTACTTTATTTGATTATATGCAAATATTTGAAGAAGTATTGTTGGAAAATAATTGTAAATTTTCAAAAATGCAAATATTTGCATTTAAAGAGTTTGTAAGGACTTGTAATTTAAACATTAATAATGAAACTATTAAAAATAGTGATAATGTGTTAAAAAAAATAAAATGATTTGAGAAACCATTTGAAAATAAAGGATTATCTCTTTTTTAATATTTATAATTGTGATATAATGACATTGTAAAAACAATATGAGGCAGTAATATCTTGATTTATTATTGTCTTTTTTTTGAGTAGTGTGAAAAAATGTAGAATTATGTAGTGCAATGCTTAAAGTTTTATTATTATTTAAACAATTTCATAGTCAAATTAGATAATTATGCAGTACCAGTCTGATTACTTATGTATCAAGTGATAAGCATTGCTGTTGGAAGTGGTGCTGTTTATGATTGATTATTATATTACATTAGAAGTTGAGTTTGATAAAGGGAAAAGTAGCAAAAAAGTTGTTATATTATTTTACATCCTAAAAAGAGCTGATTATGTCTTAAATATACAAGATATAGTTGGCTCTTTTTTTGTTGCTATATTAATTATTATGAGTTGTCGTAGTCCACTTTTCAATTTGAAATTTAAAAGTTTTGAATTGAAAGGAGATTGTAATTAGTGGACAAGCATTCTAAAAGAAATAAAGATAAAAATAATCCATATACATTACTTTCTAATAAAGATAAGAATATATATGTAGTTGTTTTTAAGGATAATAGGAATAAAACTCATAATGTTGAAGTATCAAAAAATATATAATGCTTTTGATAAATTTGAATTAGAATAATTTTAATACACAAATAAGAAAGAAATACGAAAAAAATAAACGAAGAAGAATAAATGATAAAAATAATCCATTTTTAGATCAAGGATATGTGTGTTGTTCAACTTATGTTAAACCTAGAAGCAAGGGTTTTCATAATGGGTATTATAATAAAATTTTTGAAGAAAATGATTTACCTAGAATAAGATTTCACGATCTTAGACATACTTATGCAACATTATTATTAACAAATAATTATGGTGTAAAAGCAGTTTCTGAATTGTTAGGTCACGGAAGTACAATTATAACAACTAAAGTTTACTTTGATAAAAGTAAAGTAATAATTGATTGTTCAGAAAAAATAAATGATTATATTAATAGAGTAATACCAAAAGAAGATAAAAAAAACAATGAAATTTTGCTTAATAATTTGGATACGAATTTGATCGCTTCAAAATATTTATAATAAATTATTAGATAAGTATATATTAAACAAGATAGTAGTTGTTACTTTCTTGTTTTTCTTTGAAATTCGTGGTAAAATAAGACTAGATAATTTCTTTATGTATTATTTTGTATTAGTTGATGTTATTTAATAAATTTGTGGCCAAAATGTATATCCTACAGTTTTTAACCAAAATTTAGAACTAAAAATAGGAAAATGGATACGAATTTTTGGCTGTCAGTAATCGTAATAAGGAGGCAGAATATGTTTAAATTAGTATCAAAATATAAACCAAGTGGTGATCAACCAGAAGCTATAAAAGAATTAGTACAAGGAATAAAAGAAGGTAAGAAAGAACAAGTCTTACTAGGAGCAACAGGTACAGGTAAAACATTTACTATTGCTAATGTAATAGAAAAAACAAATAAACCTACCTTAGTACTAGCCCATAATAAAACACTCGCAGGGCAATTATATAATGAATTAAAAGAGTTATTTCCTGAGAATAGAGTAGAGTACTTTGTAAGTTATTATGACTACTACCAACCAGAAGCCTATGTACCTAGTACCGATACCTATATAGAAAAAGATTCATCAATTAATGATGAAATAGATGAATTAAGACATAGTGCTACTTCAGCCTTAATATCAAGAAGTGATGTCATAGTAGTAGCTTCAGTATCATGTATCTATGGAATAGGAGAAATAGAAGAATATAAAAAGAAGATGTTAACTCTTAATGTTGGAGATACTATAGATAGAGATATAATATTAAAAAAATTAATAGAAATGTTATATGAAAGAAATGATATTGATTTAAAAAGAGGAACCTTTAGAGTAAGAGGAGATTCTCTAGAAATAGTACCAGCCTATGAAAGAACAAATGGTTTACTAATAGAGTGGTTTGGAGATGAAATAGATCGAATAAGTGAAGTAGATACCATTACTGGTCATATTCTAAAAGATAAAAAGACCGTATCCATATTTGCAGCTTCTCACTTTGTAACTGATGAAGAAAGATTAAAGATAAGTATAGAGAGAATAAATAAAGAAAAAGAAGAAAGAGTAAAATACTTTAAAGAGAATAATAAATTAATTGAAGCGCAAAGAATTGAAGAAAGAGTAAATTATGATATGGAGATGTTATCAGAAACAGGTTTTTGTCGTGGTATTGAGAATTATTCAAGACATATAGCACTAAAAGAAGAAGGCGAGTCTCCGAATACCTTAATAGATTTCTTTCCCAAAGATTTCTTACTCGTAATAGACGAATCCCATGTAACATTACCACAAGTAAGAGCTATGTATAATGGCGATAGAGCTAGAAAAATGAACTTAGTAGACTATGGTTTTAGATTACCTAGTGCTCTTGATAACAGACCATTAAAGTTTGAAGAATTTACTAAAAAATTAAATGATGTAATCTATATAAGTGCTACTCCTGGAGACTATGAAATGGAGAGAGTAAATAACAAAGTAGTAGAACAAATAATTAGACCTACTGGACTATTAGATCCATTAATAGAAGTAAGACCAACCAAAAATCAAATAGATAACCTAGTTGAAGAAATAAATAAACAAATAGAAAAGAATGAACGAACATTAATTACAACATTAACAATTAGAATGGCCGAAGAATTAACTAACTATCTAAAGAGTCTAGATATTAAAGTAGCTTATTTACATAGTGAAGTAAAGACTTTAGAAAGATTAAAAATAATAAGAGACTTAAGACTAGGTAAATATGATGTAGTAGTAGGAATAAACCTATTAAGAGAAGGAATAGATATACCAGAAGTAAGTCTAATAGCCATTATGGATGCTGATAAACAAGGCTTCTTAAGAAGCACTAGAAGTCTAATTCAGACAATAGGAAGAGCAGCCCGTAATAGCAGTGGAAGAGTTATTATGTATGCTGATATTATTTCTGATAGTATGAATGAAGCTATTACTGAAACCGAAAGAAGAAGAAATATCCAAGAAAAATATAATAAAGAACATGGTATTATACCTAAAACTATTATTAAAGATATACCTGAAGTTATTTCTAATGAGACAGACAAAAAGATAGAAAAAGAATCTAAATTAAGTAAGAAAGAAAAATTAGATTTAATAGATAGTCTTACTAAAGAGATGAAAAGTGCTGCTTCTAACCTAGATTTTGAAAGAGCTATGGAACTTAGAGATATTATCTTTGATTTAGAAAATGATAAATAAATATATAAAGAAGACTATTAATTAGTTTTCTTTTTTAACTCCTCTTCAGCCTATAGTCTTCCGAGGTATTTTTATGCCTAAGGTCATAAAAATAAAATAATATAATCAAAAGACCACAATTAGTAGCAGTCTTTTAACATCCAAATATTAACCAAAAGCCTAAACAAATTAAAGCTAAGTATTCAAGTAATAAAATAAAAACATTACCAAAACAAGGAGCAAATAAAGTAATTAACATTTGATAAAAAGTAATAATCATTAACATTAATACCATTAAAAATAAAAATAATTTAAAACCTGCACATAAACGAAAGAAGTTAAAAAAATTATTAAACATAGATATTCACCTACCATAGTTTATGTAAGAGTAAAAGAATTGTTAAAAAATGTTGTGAAAATAAAAATAATATGATAAAATTATATTATAGAAGGTGATATTATGAATGAGAATACTACATTATTTGATGTATCTAAAGTAACAGATAAATGCGTTAGAGAAACATTAGAAGCTTGTGTTGAAGCATTAGCAGAAAGAGGATATAATCCTATAAATCAAATAGTAGGTTATATCATATCAGGAGATTTAGGTTATATTTCATCGTACAAAGAAGCAAGAAACAGAATAGCTAAAATAGATCGAACTACTTTAGTAGAAGAACTATTAAAAAATTATTTAAAATGAGATATTTAGGAATAGACTTAGGTAGTAAGACAGTAGGTCTTGCCATATCTGATACAACATTAACAATAGCTTCCTCACTTAAAACTATCTTCTTTAAAGATGAAGATTATTTAAGTACAATAGATGAGATAAAGAATATTATTAAAGAATATGACATTCAAAAAATAATATTAGGTTTGCCTAAAAATATGAATAATACTTTAGGAGAAAGAGCAGAAATAACTACTAAATATAAAAGAATACTAGAAGAAAATACTAATATTCCAGTAATCTTTTTTGATGAGCGATTAACCTCAGTAATATCAAATTCAATTTTAATTGAAGCTGATATATCCCGCAAAAAAAGAAAGAAAAAAGTAGATAGTATCGCCGCTCAAATAATATTACAAGACTATTTAAATAAGGAGAAAAATGAACATGAATAAAGAAAATACATTTAAAGTAATTGATAGAGAAGGAAAAGAAATAGAATTTGAAATACTATTTACTTTTGAATCAGATGAAACAAAAAAGAATTATATGGTATATACAGATAATACCAAAGATGAAGAAGGAAATACCAAAGTATACGCATCAGTATTTAAACCAGATGCTGAGCCACTTGAGTTATTACCAGTAGAAACAGAAAGAGAATGGAAAATAATAGAAACTATAATAACTTCAATTACTGAAGAATCAAAAAAAGAAAAGAAAGAAGACAAATAGTCTTTTTTGACATGGAGGAATTATGAAGAGGTTTAGAAATATAGCCCTTGCGCTAGTTGTGATATCATTCTTTTTAGTAGTAGCAGTATGTACATTTTATAATATAAATATGGCAAAAGTATCAAATGATAATACCCTAAAAGAAGTAACTATTAAAGCAGGTAGTATTAATAGTATTGCTAACACATTAAAAGAAAATAATTTAATAAAAAATATAACTATCTTTAAAGTTTATACAAGATTAACTAATAAAACAAACCTAAAAGCAGGTACCTATAATTTTAGTGAAGATATGGGAGTAAAAAAAATAGTATCTTTACTTGAAGAAGGTAAAACTAACGAAAACAATATAACCTTTAAAGAAGGAATAAATGTTAGAGGTATAGCAAAGTTAATTTCAAAAAAGACTAATAATAGTTATGATAGCATTATAACTATTATGAATGACAATAATTATATTGATGAATTAATTAGCAAATATTGGTTCTTAACTAATGACATTAAAAACAAAAATATTTATTATCCACTGGAAGGTTATTTATTTCCTGATACCTATAATGTAATGAAAGATACAGATATAAAAGATATAATTACTAAGATGTTAGATGAAACCGATAACAAATTATCAAAGTATAAAGATAGCATTACAAATAACAAACTTAGTATTCATGAAATAATAACCTTAGCCTCAGTAGTAGAACTTGAAGTTGCCAATAAAGATGATCGTAAGTCAGTTGCTGGTATATTCTTAAATAGGCTAGATTCTAAATACTTTCCTACTTTAGGTAGCGATGCTACATCCTATTATGGAGCCAAAATAGATGATTGGTCTACGAATAGACTTACTTCTGTTGAATTAAATGACTGTTCTAACAAGTATAATACTAGATGTGCTTATAATAAAGGCTTACCAGTAGGACCAATTGGAAATCCATCTATAGAGTCAATTGAAGCCGTATTAAATCCAGAAAAACATAATTACTATTACTTTGTAAATGATTGCAAAGGTAAATTATATATGTCAAAAAATGAAACAGAACATAATAATATAATAAATAAATTAAAAAAAGAAAACAATTGGTGTGCTTAAAAATAAAAGAGGAACAAATCCTCTTTTTTAATTTTCTGCTTCTTCTAACATTTTAGTAATAAATATACCATATCCTTTACTAGGATCATCTACAACTACATGAGTTACTGCCCCAATAATATAATCATCTTGAATAATAGGACTACCACTCATACCTTGTACTATACCACCAGTATCTTTAAGTAATTTTTCGTCAATAATTTCAAATAAAATATTTTTAGTACTATTACCATTATTATTAATTCTTAAAATATTAATATCAAAACTTTCAATAGTATTGCCATCAATAACAGTCAAAATACTTGCTTTACCAGTTTTAACATTCTCTTCTTTAGCAACAGCAAATAATTTCTTATCTGGAATATCCGTAGTATATTTACCAAATATACCACTAGAAGTATTCTCACTTACTGTTCCAAAGACTTTACTGCTATCATATTTAGCATTTTTTTCTCCTGGTTTACCAATATCACTTCTAGTAATACCAGTTACTGAAGAACCATATATTTTACCATCTTTAATTTCCAATCTTTGACCAGTATTCTTTTCAATAATTTCATGTCCTAAAGCTCCAAATAATTTAGTATTAGGATCAATAAAAGTAAGAGTACCAACACCAGTTATACTATCTTTAACATATAATCCTGTTTTATAGACATTATCCTCTGTTTTACTTAATTTTAAATTAGTAGTGTTTTCTTTAGTACCACGTATATAAGTAATACTAATATTTTCTTTATTATTAGTTTTTTCAATTAAACTAAGCATATCCTCAATATTAGTAATATCAGTATTATTAACTTTAATAATTTTATCACCAGTTTGTAATCCAGCTTTACTAGCAGGATTAACTCCTGATACATCATAAGTACCTACAATAATAACACCTTTAGAATTAAGTTCAATACCAATGTTTTCACCACCAGCAATTATATAATCTGAATAGGCAAGGATAGTATTGGGTATAATAAATAATGCAAGTAGGGAAGGAAGCAGAATCTTGTTTTTTAAAATTTTAAAAAACATAAAATAACATCTCCTTTAAATAGTTTAACAGACTACATTATTATTATTTACTATATTAAATAAAGTATTATAGATAATTATTACCATATTTATATTGACATCAAAGTTAATTTATTGTAGAATATAAACCTGTAAAGGAAATGTGGTAGTATGAATAAAACCCTTTTAGATAATCAAATAGAAGTTGCTAAATATAATTATAATTACTTTTTTACAAAAATGATAGTAAAAATATTACAAACATGTTTTAAACTTTCATGTATATTACTAATTAGTGAAATATTTAATTATACCATTATAAACATTATAGCTATTATTTATACTATTATATCTTTATTTAACATATATATTATTATTAGTAATTATAAATATATAATTGAAGATATCAGAAAAACATTAAAACTAGAAGTATCTTTTGAAATAGATCTAAATACAATGTCAGATAAATTATTTAAAGGAATATTAAACTATGGTAAATAATTATTATATTGGAGATATCCATCATAATAAGACTATAAAAAAAGATGCTTATACAGAAAAATTAGTACTATATAGTGATGATAAATATAACTATTTAGATTTAATTAATGATATAAATTATACAACTGATAATAATAAAAAAGCTTATGTACTTGAAGAAACATTAGTAGAAATAGATATAAGAGATTTTAGAGAAGATTATAACTATTTATTATCAAGACATAACGATAAAAAAAAGACCAAAAAGAAACATTGGTATAATAGATAGGGGTAAATATGGATAATATAATGATATATCCTATTAATATATGGACAATAGAAAAAGAATATAAAAACAATTTAATAGAAGATGATATTATTTATGATATGATAATAGGACAATATGAAATATATCCTCAGGCATATCCAATAATAAAGCCAATATCTAAAAACATATATAATAAGTTAATAAAAAAAGAATATGTATTAGAAGAAAGACTAGATTTAGAAGAACTATTTTTAATTAAAGATCAAAATGGTAATTACATTTCTTCAGTAAATGGAGTAGAGTTACCTAACAGTATCAAGAAAGAATTCAAAATAAAAAAACTATTTAAAAAACTCAAGCTATAATGCTTGAGTTTAATTATCTCTTGGTACGTGGATATAACATATCTGAAACCTAAGTAATTAGTTAACAAATAACTAATCTCTACAACAATAACATCATATATTTTTATGCTTTTAAATATTTTATAAACATTTTACTTGCAAAAGTTAAAGAAATGGATTTATTAGTTGCTAAATATATATTTATATTTGGTACTTTTCTATTAATTTTTAGTTCTTTAAGATTTTTATAATTTCTAGTTGCTAAATCTATTATAGAAAATCCAATCCCCAAACCTATATTAACAAATTCAGTAATCAATTCTTGACTTACAACTTCCATTTTAGGTATAAGTTTAACACCATTTTGTAGAGCAATATAATCTAATAACTTTCTACTGTTAGATTCTTCTTTTTGAAGAATTAGAGGTAATTTATTTAATTCTTCAAAATTATTAACCTCACCATTATAAAATTCAGGATTATAGACAAAACCCTGTTTTAATTCTTTTATTTTTTCTAAATGTAAATTAGTTTCTTTTATATTACTTTCATTAAAAACTACAAAATCCAATTTACCCAATTTTAAATCGCTTATTAAATTACTTGTTAAATTATTCGTTATATTAATATTTATATTTGGATATTCTTTATGAAATTCTTTTAAAGCATTCATTAAAATTAATTTAGTTAATGTTGTTGAACAACCAATTTTTATTTCTCCTTTTGTCAAATCTTTAAAAGATGTAAATTCATTTTCTGCATCATTAATAAGTTCTAAAGCACCTTTAACATATTCATAAAACATTTTCCCTTCTTCAGTTAATTCCATTCCTTTATTACTTCTTAGAAATAATGTTCCACCTAATTGATCCTCAAGTTTCTTTATTGATTGTGATATTGCAGGTTGTGAAATATGTAGTTCTTCACTAGCTTTAGTCATATGCTTATTTTTCGCAACAATATAAAAAACTTTATATAATTCTAAATCTATATTCATTATAAGCTCTCCTTATCGGTATTATAACATAAATATATTATACTTATCAATATATAAGTGATAAAATGTAATTAAAAGGAAGGAATAATATTATGAATTATGAATTAAATAAAAACGAATTTGAAAAAATAAAAAGAGAGGAATTAGAATATATTGATAGTATTGCTCAAATTAGCAGTAATAAAATATTATCAGAAACAGAAAAACTTGAAATTTATAGAACGTTAAATAGTTATAAAATTAAATTGAATGAAATATTAAAAAAACTTTGGAGCGCATTTCCAAGGGATGATAGTTTAACAAAAGAAAATTTAAAAGATGTAATTATTGAAATTGATTTACCAAAAGATTATTTATCTTCATTAAACTTTCAATACGATGAACAAAAAAAATATGTATTAGAAAAATTATGGATAGATGCAGAATCATTAAAATTTAAATTAACTTTATATAATTTAATGAGATGTAGAGAATATTGGAGTATCAATTCTGACACGATACAAAATAATCAAAAATTAATAGAAGAACCAATATATATTTTTTCTGGTTATTATGATGCATCAGAAGAATGTTATGGGCCATGTTTTGGCGACCATGATAACTATCTTTACGGAATATATGAAAATATACGTAATAATGGATATAGCAATGATAAAAAAGAAATTCCAAAAAAAGATATAGATAAATTTGAAAAAGATAAGATAATAATATATTCTAAAAGATATGTTCATTCTCGTGAGATTAGAAGAATATTTGAAGAAGAATTATTAAATGCAGAAAACAAAAAATTAAATGATTGTGTTGTTCAAACTAAAAATAGAATTGAAAAATTGAATTATATCAGAAGTCCTGAATATAAAGAAAAAATTTTATTAGATAGAATTAATGAATTATATAAAAAAGTTAAAGGTAAATTTATCCAAAAAGAAGTATTATATAGTGGTAACTTTCTTCAAATTTTAAGGGAAACATATAGGTTGCCAAATGAAAATATAGTATCAAAAGAAAAAATTATTAAAAATGCTGGAAAAGATTCTGTTATAGTAATTGCAATAACTCAAGATAAGGAATATATAATTACTATTCAAAATAGAATCAACGATAAATTAATTGCTGAATTTCCATCTGGATATATAGAAAATAATGAAGATCCAATTGAAGCAGCAAAAAGAGAATTGAAAGAAGAAACAGGCTATATTAGTGATGATTTATTTTTAGTAGATGAAGCTTATACATCTCCAGGCACTGATAATTCAAAGACATACATAGTAATTGCTAATAATTGTATTAAAACAAATGAAAAAAATATTACTGGCACTGAACTAATTGATTATGGATTATTTTCAGAAAAAGAATTAGAATATTTAATAAACAAAAATATAATAAATGGTGCTATGAATAAATTAGCATATTACAATTTAATTAATAATGTTGATGATTGTAATATTACATATGCAAATAGTAATAAAAAAATTTACAAGAAGTCACGAGAAAAAAGAATACATTAGGCAATTAAAAAAACACAAAATTAAATATTAATTTGTTATTTTTAAGTATAATATAGTTATCCATATCAGAAACATGAATACCAACAGTTCTTTCTTTTTATTTTTTCTTTGGAATAAAATCCAAATTATACCCTTGATTAAATTACTCAATACATAAAGTTCTCATTTTATTTTGTAATATAATTAAAGACTCTTTTTTAAATACATCAGATTTACTAACGTGCTTTTCCATACCATTCTTTATTTCTATGATAGTTTTTTGAGTGCAAAAATCTAACCCGTATTCAGTAAATGTTACCTAACAGTATCAAGAAAGAATCCAAAATAAAAAAACTATTTAAAAAACTCAAGCTATAATGCTTGAGTTTAATTATCTCTTGGTACGGACAAATAGTATATCCGAAACCTTAGGAATAGTTGATAAACAACTAATCATTAAAATAATTATAACATAGAAAACTGTTATTGTAACATTTTTTTATCTACTTTATAAAATTATTTATCTTTTTCTATAAAACCATTAGCAACTGTTTTTAAAAATGTATCTTCGATATTATGATACTGAACAATGCTAGTTTCAATATTTTTTAGTCCTTTTTCGATATTTTTAGATGTTCTTTCTATTTTTTCATTAACTTGTTTTAATTCGTCAATTTCAGAAATATAAACTAAAAATCTAGAATATTGTTCGAAATCTATTTCAGTATTCTCTTTAAATGTTTTAATACCATTTAATTTTTTGTATTCATAATTAACTTTAAGTTTTTTCAATTCAAACTTATTCAATATATCAGGAACAATAACTCCTAAGCAAACAATCCATTCTTTGCCAGGGAAAATAGTTAAGTTATTTACAGTATTATCATTTAAGTATTTTTTGTCTCTTTCATCTAATTGATTTATAAAATCTTCATCATAATGTATATGTGTTAAAACTAATGGCACCTTTCCAACATTTCTTAATACTACACATGTAAGATTAAATCTTACTAATTCAAATGTAACTTGTAAATATGGTCTATTTTCATTATGCTTATCTTTAAGCAAAATAAAGATAGTTATCCATGAACCAATAATAGCGACTAAACTTATTATATCTCCCCACGAAAACGAGTTTAGTCTATCTATACTTTTAATTAATTCATCAATTTTACTTTCCATTTAAGAATTCCTCCTACATCAAAAAAGAGCATAGTATTTCTTATTAATTAATCTTTACTAGCTCTTATTTATTTCTTTTATAATTATCTTATTATTAGTGATTTTTCACCAACTACTTGTTGTCTATTTTGTCTTAACTTATCAGTTATTACACGAGGCGTATGCGATAGTGCATAATATTTACCATTAATAACTTCATATGTTTTACCAGTTGATTCATTATAAGAATATTCAACAGTATAATTTTCAACTTCTTTTTTCTTATTTGTTAATAATTTTTTAACATATTCACTAGAAAATCCTAATTCATCTGGAAATGCAATTTTTTCTGATAGGATAAGGTAAGCTAAATTAGATTCAAATACTTCTAACTCATTTTTAGCACTAAATAATCTCTTGCGTTCTTTCTCTAATCTTAATGCAGATTTTTTAATTAAGCTATCAATACCAACAAATTTAGAAACTGATAATAATTGCGCTACAAAATTGTATTTTTTACTTGCAGAATCATATTTTTTTTCAAGATCATATAATCTTTCTACACTAAAATCATCTATTGATTTATTTAAAAAATAAGCATTAGCAAAGTTTTCATCACCAATTAAATTAGTAAAATGTGTATTTATTCTATTTGTAATTATCATACAAAGACCTCCCTTTGAATACCTTATATGATATCATATAAGTCCATTTTTGTCAATTTTAACGTTCTAAATCATCTTTTTCTTTACTTAAATCTAGTTCTTCAACGTCATCATCATCTAATATATTATCATCATACATTTCATTAACTACATCAATGTATTTATCATCTTTATCATACCAACTGTGAAGTTTAACATGTAAGAAAGATATTAATTTATTAAATTTATCTTTCCAGTAATCTAACATATTTTTTAAATCTTGTATTTTAGATTTTAAAATTGATATTTCATTATTCTTTTCCTTAATCGTATCATTTAAAGTTTTAACTCTTAAATTAAGTGCTTCTAATCTTTCTTTTTGTTCTGGTAAACTAAAACCTTCTTTAGCTTGATCTTCGGTAGATACTCTTAAATATAAACCACATATTCTTTCTTCATCTTTCATATACTTCAACTCCTTTTACTAAAAAAGAGGAGACAATAGTATCTAGTAAAGTCTAAATACTACTGACTCCTCATTAAAATCAATATTATATATTTTAATTCTATCTTTGATTTTTATCATCGGTGTACCTCCATTTCTAGAGAATACCTCTTTCATTGGTTATATATAATATCATTTTTTTAAGATTTGTCAATTCCCTGATTATGGTATAAATAGTATTTAGATAGTTTTTAAATAATCTTCTAATTCAGATAATTTTATCTTATTAGATAAATTCTCAATGAATATTTCGTTAGAAAAATTAAATATTAGAAATGTTTTATCTTTAATAATAATTATATTGGGTTCAATATAAGTTAAGTTAGTTTTATCTATTTTTCTAATATTATCATTTATAATAGTAGGTGCTACCTTAGAAAACTCACATATTAGTTCTAACTTCCTTTTTAACGATTCTTCAATAGGTAATTCTTCTTTAATAATATTTACCATAATACCATCCTTTCCTTCGGATAGCTTTTGTAAACATAAAAAAACTAATCCATTTCTGAATTAGTTATTTATTAAAACTCGAAAAGTTCGAGCAGATTTCCTTTTGGTAGCGAGAGGGGGATTCGAACCATCGACCCTTCGGGTATGAAAAATAAGCCCTAAATTAAATTACCGTTTATTTTTTACCGTTTCCCTTATTAAATAAGGCTTCGCTCCGATATATATTATAAAATAAAATATAAGTAAATTCAAGTAAATTCAAATAAATATAAATAATTTTATATAAAAATTCCCTAAAATTTCCCTGAATATTTTTTAAGCATTAAATTTATTTTCTTTCTTTTTTTATATATTCAATGTTAAACTCATCTAAATCGCTTATTTTAATTGTACCATCTTCTAGTGAAGATTTTAATCCCTCTTGATATTCGTTAGGGGCATAAATTACTTTAATATATTGACTCTTTTGACAAGGTAAGTAATAAATATATTCATCATCTTTATAAATTTCTTCTAAAGCAGAATCACAAGCAAAGTTTTCGTTATTTTTACTACTATCAATAATGACAAATTCTTTTTCAATATCATATTTTGAATTATTAAAAACAGTAATATTAAATATCTTTATTATAACTCCTTTTTTATAACCCATACGAATATCATCTATTGAATAAATACTATTAACTTTTGATATTGAATAAGTTAAAGATTTCCACTCAACTGTACCACCATCTTTTAGTTTAAAAGGTATAGGTATTAACAAAATCAATAATATTATAATAATCACAATTTTAGCAATTTTTTTACTTTTCATTTTTCATATCCTTTCCACAAACTATCTTTGTTAATAATATTATACCATATTATTGATAAAAATAGTAATACAATGGTATTGATATGTCAAATAAGATTAAAATGTATAAAAAAAATAGATATTTCTATCTATTATTACTAATATTGGTAGCGAGAGGGGGATTCGAACCCTCGACCCTTCGGGTATGAACCGAATGCTCTAGCCAACTGAGCTATCTCGCCGTCAAATGTAATATAATTATATTACATTTTTTTTATTTTGTCTAGTACTTTTTGATTATTTGTATAATTCTTTATTAAATAATTCTAAATTATTATTCATTATCGTTACATAGTTCTCATTTGAGTTACTAACATTACCATCAATAGACTCCATAGTATTAATAGTAACAAGTTCAACACCATAATTATCAATTAAATTTTTACAAGTATCGTTGGTGGTTTCACTAGCAGAATATATATATTTAATTTGACCATTTCTAATTAATTTTTTAACTTCACTAATAGTATTTTCATTTAATTTATCATCTTCCTCAAGTGATATAACATTTAAACTATACTTTTCTAAATATTTAAATAAGTTAGAATCTACTACTACTGTTTTATATGGAGCAAGACTAATAGCTTCTTTCATATCAGCATCTAATCTTGAAATATTATATTTTAATTCTTCATATTTATTTTCAATACCAGTACCTTCATCATTAGATATTAAATAGGGATTAGAAATATATTCAAGAAGCCCATTCTTAGTATTTTGTGCCATCATCAAGTAGTTATAAGGATTAAGCCAAAGTTCTGCAATATTATTATCATAATTCATACCCATAGATACATCTATAACTTTCAAATTTTTATTATAGTTAATCATTTTAACAGCAAAATCTCTTTCTCTATCTAAACTATTAAATACAAACAAGTCAGTATTAGAATATTCTTTTAATTTCTTATCTGATAACTTAAATTCATTAGTATCAACACCAGCAGGATAAATACTATTAACTTCAGCATGATCACCATATAAACTGGTAATTAAATATTTAATAGGATATATAGTAGTATATATTTCAATATCTTCCATACTATCTTTAGTTATATTACATCCAGATAATATAAATACTCCTAATAACAGTAATAATAATTTAATTTTTTTCATTTTCATAATTCCTTCTTTCATTCTTCTTACTATATTAATATTACTATATTTTTATTTTTTTGTAAATAATATTGATAAAAAAATTTTTATATTGTATAATTAAATAAGTAATAGATAGGAGAGTAAGTATGAAAGATATAATAAAAAATAATAGTAAATTCATAATAGTTATGTTATTAATTATTGCTTTAGGAATAGCAGGAGTAACCGTAGCTATAAAAGTAGGTAATTTTAACCCTATTGCTATAAATACTACTACTGGTAATATATCTGCAACTATATCTTACGATAGTTCAGTAAATAGTAGTACAGTTACAAGTACTGGTAAAATGCTTCCAATAGAAGATTCCTTAGTAACAGGAACATCAGTTACTGATGCTAGAGTCTTAAAAGTAAAATTTACAGTAACTGGCAAATCAACAAATCCAGCAAATTCTATATATGATATATCTCTTAGAAACATAACTATGGATGACGCTTTAAAAGATAGTAATGTTAAATGGCGATTATATAAAAATAATACTTTACTATCTAGTGGAGATTTTTCACCATCATTTGATGTAATGGAAAATAATAGAATGGTACTTACTACTACTCAGCAAGACTTAACAACAACAGCCTCCACCTATGTATTTTTAATGTGGATTAGTGAATCATGTGCCGGAGATATTGCTAATTGTACCAATAGTGATAACCAATTTAAATATGTAGGCAAATCGTTTTCATTTAATATTAAGTTAGAGACTGCTACTAAAACAAAGAAAGAACTAACTAGAAAAACATCTGCTGCTGGTACTATAACAACTTTATATAATAATGCCACTAAAACTACAGTAACTAATAATAGTATAACATATCAGTATGATACTACTCATAGTCTTATGAAAGACACAGCAGGTGATATTAGATATTATGGAGCATCACCAAATAATTATATTTATTTTAATTGTTCAGATTACTCTAATCAATCATCATCTACATGTGAAACATGGAGAATAATTGGAGTATTTGATGGCAAAATAAAACTAATAAGAGGTAGTCAAATAGGAACATACGCTTGGGATAATAAGAATATATCAACTGGCGCAGAAACTGCAAATGGAAAAAATGACTGGACAGATGCCAGACTAATGAAATTATTAAATCCAGGTTATGAATCAGAAACTACAGGTGGAAGTTTATATTATAATAGTAAAAGTGGTAATTGTTATTCAGGAATAAATAATGCAACTGTGGCATGTGATTTTACTTCAACAGGAATTAAAAATGATATAACAAAAAACTTAATATCAAATACAACATATTATCTAGGAGGGTTGGCAGGTAATTCAATATATCCAAATGAAGTATATGACTATGAAAGAGGAGGAGTAGTATATACTGGAAGACCAACAGAATGGGCAGGCAAGATAGCTTTACCTTATTTAAGTGACTATGGTTATGCTGCGGATCTAGGGAAATGTACAAAACAACTAATAAATTATAGTGATAGCACATGTGCATCGAATAACTGGATGTATTCTATAATGGCACCAAATTATGGTTGGTCATTATTAACTTTTTACAATAGCCCAAACACTGCGTGGAATATCACTTCGTCAAACAATATTGTCATCGGACACGACGTCATAACCTATAATGCGAATGGGGTTGCGCCAGTCCTTTATCTAAACTCTGAACTAAGCATCAAGGCGGGAACTGGTACAAGTTCAAGTCCATATAAGTTATCTGTATAAAATAAATATAGAAATATACTTCAGTGATGAAGTTTTTTCTTGTTATATAGGGCTATGTGATGTATAATATTAGAGAAAGAAGGAAGATTATGAAGACAGATGATTTTGATTATTATTTACCTGAGGAACTTATTGCTCAAGTACCTTTAGAACATAGAGAAGAATCTAGATTATTAGTACTTGATAAGAATAATGGTAATATGATTGATGATAAATTTTATGATATAGTTAATTATTTGAATAAGGGAGATGTTTTAGTTCTTAATGATACTAAGGTTATGCCTGCTAGATTAATAGGAGAAAAAGAAGATACAGGAGCAGTTATTGAGGTATTACTACTTAAGAATATTAATGAGGATAACTGGGAATGTTTAGTTAAACCTGCTAAAAGAGTTAAAGAAGATACTATTATTTCTTTTGGTAATGGTAAGCTTAAAGCTAAATGTACTAAGATAGGAGAAGATGGTATTAGAGAATTTACTTTTATATATGATGGTATTTTTTATGAAATATTAGATGAGCTTGGTACTATGCCACTTCCTCCATATATTAAAGTTAAATTAGATGATAAAGATAGATATCAGACAGTATATGCTAAAAATATTGGTAGTGCTGCTGCTCCAACAGCAGGACTTCACTTTACTAAGGAATTATTAAAAGAGATAGAAAATAAAGGTATTACTATTTGTTATATTACTTTACATGTAGGACTAGGTACTTTTAGACCAGTAGCAGTATCTGATGTTACTAAGCATAAGATGCATAGTGAATTTTATAGTATGACTAAAGAGGTAGCGGACACCCTAAATAAAGCCAAATTAGAAGGAAGAAACATAATCGCGGTAGGTACTACTACTACTAGGACATTAGAAACAATTATGAATAAATATAATACATTTAAAGAGTGTTCTGGATGGACGGATATCTTTATTTACCCTGGATATGAATTTAAGGGTATAGATGGACTTATTACTAATTTTCATTTACCTAAATCTACCTTAGTAATGTTAGTGTCAGCTTTTGCTAGTAAAGAAATAATATTAAATGCTTATAAACATGCAGTCGAAGAGAAATATCGTTTCTTCTCATTTGGAGATGCTATGTTTATTCATAAATAGAGGTGATATAATGAATAGAAAAAAGAAAATACTTTTAGCAGGAGGTATTGCCGTTTTTATAATATTAGTGGTAGTTTTTATCTTTCTAAATAATAATAAAAATACAAAAGAAACTAAATATTATGATGCATATGTTAGTATTAATCCAATCGTCAAACTAACTTTTTCAGTAACTTGCCAAAAGAATGAGTGTAGTAACCCAATTGTTACAGATTTTAATCTATACAACAACGACGCTAAAAACATTTATAAAGATATTGATTTTAAGAAACTAGAACTTTCTAATGCGATTAATAAAATTATAAATGTGGCAAAAGAAAACAATATTACCTTTGATAAAGTTAATTATTATTCCAATTGGGATAATAAAAAATATTTAGAAAATAATGAATACTTTGATATTTTAAATATAGAAATTATGGACAGCACTAAACTTGATGAAGTAATAAAGAATAAAAATATTAAAAACAAATACACTGTTTCCTTTGACAGTGATGGTGGAAGTGCTACACCAGATCAAATTGTAGAAGAAAATGATAAAGCTATTGTACCAGAGAATCCTACTAAAGATGGTTATACTTTTGTAGAATGGCAATTCGAAGGGAATAAATATGATTTTGGTAGCGGTATAAATAAGGATATTGTACTTAAAGCTATATGGAAAGAGAAAGTTAATGATAATAGAAGTAATAATGATTATGTAAAAGAGTCTAAAACTTCTTCTAACGATACTACTAAGAAGACTCCTATTAAATATAATTACACAGGTAAGTATTATTGGGAAGATAGATATATACAGCTTAATAGTGATGGTAGTTGTATTGTTAATCCTACCGATGTTGGTACTGCTGGTAGCGTGAATGGTAATTGTACTTATAGTATGGATCTTTGTTCCAATCCTAATGCTTGTGAAACACAAATTACTAGGATTGAGTTTTGCGATGATGGTAATTACGCTATGGAAGGAACAATAGATAGTTCCAATAAAATTTCTTTTATTGTTGGTGTGTCTCCAGATACAGGGGAATTTGATAAAATCATTTTTATAAAATAAATGATAGAAAATTATTTACAAACTACTAAAATTATTATATAATTTAGTAGTAATGCCAGCCTGGCGGAATGGTAGACGCGGTAGACTCAAAATCTACTACTAGTGATAGTGTGAGGGTTCAAGTCCCTTGGCTGGTACCAATAGAATATAAAGAACTACTTGTGTGGTTCTTTTAATTATGGTATAATAGTTGTCATCAATCGAGAGGAGGAATGTTTGGTATGAGAAAGATAGATGAATTTAATTTTTTTAGAGAATTATTTTTCGCTCTTAAGAGAGATGGAGTAGAAGAATATAATATTATGGAATTAGGCGAGCAATTATATCCTTATTTTGCATTTGGTGATTATGGTAAGATGTTTAAGGTTAAAACTAATGATTTGTTTAAAAGAGTTGATGTGAGTAGTATATCTGAAATATTTATAGATAGTACTAGAGAACTTAGACTTAATAATAATGGAATGTATAATCTTTGCCCTATGACGGTAGAAAAGTCTCCGATTAAGGAAGAACAAGCTATTATTATTCAGAAATTAGCAGATATATTGGTTAAGTTTAAAATATTAGAACAGAAATATAATGTAAAGTTTAGTGGATGCACTCCTAATTTAGTATATTCTTTAATAGGAGGAACGGGTAAATATATGGATATTAGTCAAATGTTAGTAACTGATACTGATAAAATTAAAACAACAGTAGATGAAATTAATCCATATGTGTTATATGATTCTCCAGTTGATGGTTCTCTTTGTAGATTAGAAAAAGGTGTTAGTAGAAGTATAAAGTTATTAGAGGATGTTAATTATGTAATAGTACACAGCATGACTAAACTACATAAAGATGAATATGTTACTACTAAAATATATACAGGATGTGAAGATAAAGAATCTTTGGATAAGATAGTGGCTATTGGAGAAGAAACAAAAAAAGATTTTGTAGAAGATATCAATGAATATCATTATACTAAACCAAAAATTTTAACTAAGAAATTAAAATAAGATATATGTACGATAGAGAAAAAGTTAACTACTAGTTTTTTCTCTTTTTAATTGCTTTATTTATAAGGAATTATATTTAAAATACACGAACAGTTAACTTGTATATTAAAATTATAAAATTGAAGAAAATTAAAAAAATAAGAAACAATACATTTTATAAAATAAGAAAAAAATAAAAAAATAATTTACAAATAAAATTGATAAAAAAATATATAAAGCCTTTAAATATAAGCAATTATACAATATAAGATACAAAAATCATAATTTGATAAAAATATAAAAAATGTAAAAAACACAAAAATAGAAAAAACAAAAAAACTAAAAAACAGAAAAAATGTAAAAAATAAAAAATACGAACAAAAAGTATTGACAAAGATCTTTCTAGACTATATAATGGTATCTGTAAGGTAGGAGGAAGAAGTATGGTTGAAACTGAAGAAAAGTTAGAAACTATTGAAGTAGTTAAAAGAAATGGTAAGAAAGTAGAGTTCGATGGAACTAAAGTTGCTCTTGCTATTAAGAAAGGCTTTGATAGTATTTTAATTGAAGAAGATGAAAAAAAATATAGTGAGAAAGATATTCAAAAAGTATATCAAGCAGTTATTAAGAAGATAGCTAAAGAATATTTACCACTAGGAAAAATAAAAATAGAGGAAGTTCAAGACTTGATTGAAGATATGCTAAAAAAATATGATTATATTGATGTATATGAATCATTTTCAGAATATCGTCAAAGAAGAGCAGCAGCTCGTATAGCCTTTAGAGATGATAAAATTCAAGCTAAGCTGCAGAAGAGTATCGAAGGACTTGGACTTAAGTCTGCGAATGAAGAAGATAGCAAAAGAGAGAATGCTAATATTGATGGTAATTCTGCAATGGGTACTATGTTACAATTTGGTAGTACTATATCAAGAGTATTTACTGAGACATATTTAATGAAAAAGAAATTTGCCGAAGCTCATGATAATGGTGATATTCATATTCATGATATGGATTTTGAAGCCATGGGTACTACTACTTGTATGCAAATAGATTTGAATAAATTATTTAAAGGTGGTTTTTCTACTGGACATGGACATCTTAGAGAACCTAAAGACATTATGAGTTATTCAGCACTAGCAGCAATAGCTATCCAATCTAATCAAAATGATCAACATGGAGGACAATCAATACCAGCATTTGACTATTATTTAGCACCTGGTGTACTTAAAACATTTAAAAAGATGTTTAAACAAGCAGTATATGAATTATTAGATTTTACTGATTTTATTAGCTTTATAAATATGGATAGAGTAGAGAAAGAAATTGATAAATTATCTAGTATTGACTTAGATATAACTATATTTGAACCTATTTATAAAGAGAGTACTGAAGTAAAGAGAATATTTGAAAAGGCTTATGAAACAGCTTATAAGAAAACAGATAGACAGACATATCAAGCAATGGAAGCATTTGTACATAATCTAAACACAATGCATTCAAGAGCGGGTGCTCAAGTACCATTTTCTAGTATTAATTTTGGTACCGATACATCACCTGAAGGTAGAATGGTTATTAAGAATTTCTTATTATCTGTTGATGCTGGACTTGGTAAGAATGAAACTCCAATATTTCCAATATCAATATTTAAAGTTAAGAAAGGTGTAAACTATGATCCAGAAGATCCTAACTATGATTTATTTAAATTATCATGTAAGGTGTCTTCAAAGAGATTATTCCCTAACTTCTCATTTATGGATTCATCATTTAATAAACCTTATTTTAAAGGGGACTATAATACAGAAGTAGGATATATGGGATGTAGAACTAGAGTAATTGGTAATGTTGTAGATGAAGACAAAGCAGTTACTCCAGGTCGTGGTAATTTATCATTTACTTCAATTAACTTACCTAGACTTGGTATTAAACATGGTATTGTAAGAAATGATGAGACTGATATGAAAGGCTTCTACGAAGAACTAGGAGAACTAATGGATTTAGTTAAAGATCAATTACTTGAAAGATTTGAAATTCAATGTAATAAGAGACTTTATAATTTCCCATTCTTATTAGGACAAGGAGTATGGATTGATTCAGATAAATTAAAACCTAATGATAGATTAAGAAAGATACTTAAACATGGTACTTTATCAATTGGTTTTATAGGACTTGCTGAATGTCTTAAAGCTTTAATTGGTAAACATCATGGTGAAAGTGAAGAGGCTCAAAAATTAGGACTTGAGATTATTGAATTTATGAGAAATAGATGTGATGAGTATGCTAAGGAATATAAGTTAAACTTTACTTTGCTTGCTACTCCAGCAGAAGGTTTATCTGGTAGATTTATTAATATAGATAAAGCTGTATATGGTAAGATTAAAGGTGTTACTGATAGAGAATACTATACTAATTCATTCCATGTACCAGTATATTATAATATATCAATAGTAAATAAAATTAAGAAGGAAGGTCCATATCATAAATATACTAATGCTGGTCATATTAGTTATATAGAATTAGATGGAGATACTACTAATAACTTAGAAGCATTTGAAAAGATAATTAGATTAATGTATGAAAATGATATGGGATATGCTGCAATTAACCATCCAGTAGATAGAGATCCAGTATGTGGATATGTTGGTGTAATAGGAGACGTTTGTCCTGGATGTGGTAGAAAAGCATATGAAGGTGTTCCAATAGAAAGAGTAAATGACTATAAAAATAGTTGTAATTGTTAAATAAAGAAAAGAGGTAATTAAAATGAAAGAAGAAACTAAAGAAAAATTAGTAGGTGAGGGTGTAGGTTTTGAAAGAATTAGAAGAATTACTGGATATCTAGTAGGTACTGTAGACAGATTTAATAATGGTAAAAGAGCAGAAGAAAGAGATAGAGTAAAACACGGTACTGAAGGATTACTATCTAATAAATAATGAAGATTAGACTTGCTAGTCCTGTTCTTATGCCTGATAGTATAGTAGATGGTGAAGGTATAAGAGCAGTACTCTGGACACAGGGGTGCTTGCATAAGTGCCCTGGATGTCAAAATCCTCAGACTCATTCTTTTGATGATGGTTTTCTAATTGATATCGAAGAAGTTAAAGAACAAATTGATGCATTAGAAGGACAAGATGGTATTACTTTTTCGGGAGGAGATCCTTTCTATCAAGTAGAAGAATGTATAGAGATTGCTAAATATATTAAAAGTAAAAAAATGAATATATGGTGTTATACTGGTTTTACTTATGAAACACTTATTAAACTAGCTAAAGATAATCCTAAAATAATTGAATTTTTAAAACTTATCGATGTTTTAGTAGATGGTCCATTTATTTTAGAGAAGAAGAGTTTAGATTGTGTTTTTAGAGGTTCTACTAATCAAAGAATTATTGATACTAAGTTAAGTCTTAAAAATAAAGAAGTTGTTTTAGTAGATAAATATTATACTGAAAAGAAAGTTAAAAATAAAAGAGATAGGATTTATATCTAATCTCTTTTTTGTTCCACTTCAACCTTAAATAAATTTAAGTTTTACGTGGTATAATAGAGCCTATATAATAGTCTCTATTATAAACAATTGTATGTATATATAAATTAAAATAAATAGTCGTATTATATTGACTATTAAGTAAAATTATAGTACAATTATCTAGGTAACACCAATAAGGTGCGTCTCTCCAATTTCTTGATTATCTCAAGGGAGAGGAGTGATTCTATGATGAAAAGACCTTTATTAATACCCTTGGGGGTTTTGGAGGCTTGAGTAATGGAACTAGTCCTTGCATTGCTTGGATTACTCTTATCACTATTATCTATATTGATAATATGATACACAGAAAATAAAAAAGATGGCACCCAGGGGGGTGCCTTCATTTAAACAATGGAGAGAACACCTTCACACAAGGTGTTACCCATTTTTATTATGGATAAATTTCTCTTCCTGTATACATTTTATCAAATTTTAATAAAAATAGCAATACTTTTTCAAAATATATGTTCGTTTTTTAATAACATGTATATATTTTTTATTTGGAATTATCTTAGTTAGAAAGTATTTCACCATGAATATAATATCTTAATACTATTCATTCCTAGACTCTAGGCTAGGAATGACATTCTAAGATGTAAAGCTTAGAATGAATATAATAATAAATAGTTTACAAAATATATTAATATTGATATAATATAGTAAAGTTTATAAATATAAAAGGAGGTAAATTATAAACTAGCGCCTGAACCATAATAAGGTTGACGAGGAGAGTAATTATCGAATATTCGGCGGATGTTACTCTGGGTTATATACTCATTAGATTATTATAAAAAACAAAATCAATATTGTATAACAAAATAATAATCACATATAAGAAAGAGGTAAAATATGTGTGGCATAGTAGGTTATGCAGGAAAAACAAATGTAATTAAAAATATAATGACAGGATTAAAATCCTTAGAATATAGAGGCTATGATTCATCAGGAATAGCCTATTTAGATAAAAATAATAATATCAAAATATATAAAAAAGTAGGTCAAATAAAAAACTTAGATCAAATATTAAATTATGAAGATGAAGCAAGCTTAGGAATATCCCATACCAGATGGGCTACTCATGGAGGAGTAACAGACACTAATGCTCATCCCCATAATCAAGGAAAAATAACATTAGTTCATAATGGTATTATAGAAAATTATGAAGAAATAAAAAAAGAATTAGAAAAAGAAGGCTATAACTTTAAATCTAGTACCGATAGTGAAGTAGCAGCAGCTCTAATAGATAAATTATATAAAGAAAATAAAGATATGTTAAAAACATTAGTCATATTAAAAGATAAACTAAAAGGAAGCTATGCTTTTAATATTATAAATAGTGATATACCTAATAAAATATATGGTATAAGAAAAGATGTTCCCCTAATAGTGGGAGTATCTGATCATGGTAATATGTTTGCTAGTGATATACCCGCTATCTTACATGTAACAAATAAATATATTGTATTAAATAATAATGAAATTGTAGAATTAGAGCAAGATAATGTTAAATATTATAATAGTGAAGGAAAAGAAATAACTAAAGAAGTAAAAGAATACGCAGGAACTATAGATAGTATAAGTAAAAATGGTTATGAACACTTCATGTTAAAAGAAATAAATGAAGAATCAGAAGTAGTAAAGAATATACTTAATTTATATACAAAGAATAATAAAATTAAAGATATCTATAATATCAAAAAATATAAAAATATTGATATCGTAGCTTGTGGTTCAGCATCTTTTGCAGGACAAATAGGTAAATACTATATAGAGAAGTATGCTAATATTAAAACAGATGTCTATTATGCATCAGAATATAGATATCAAAAGAACTTCTTTACTAAAGATACACTAGTAATACTAATATCACAGTCAGGAGAGACAGCAGATACATTAGCGGCTCTAAAACTAGCTAAAGAAAACGGTATTAATACACTAGCTATTGTCAATAGAAGAGATTCATCAATAGCAAGAGAAGCAGATAGTGTTATATATACAGAAGCAGGTATAGAAGTAGCAGTAGCTACAACTAAAGCATATCTAGCCCAAGTATTAATTCTTCTTTTATTAGCATTTAAAGATAATAATAAAGAAACAAAGTTACTTGAAGATCTTAAGTTGTTACCTAATTTAATTACTAAATATATAAATGAATATGATTATAGTAATATAGCAAACATCCTTAAAGATAAAGAACATATCTTCTATTTAGGAAGAGGTATTGATTACTATTTAAGTATGGAAGGTAGTCTAAAATTAAAAGAAATATCTTATATTCATAGTGAAGCATTTCAAGCTGGAGAACTAAAGCATGGTAGTATATCACTAATAGATAAAGATTTTGGAGTAGTATCAGTAGTTACTGATAAGACAATTAGTGATAAAACAATTAGTAATTTAAAAGAAGTATCTGCTCGTGGAGCTAAGATTATAACTATTACTAATATTAAAGATAATAATTTTGCTGATTATACTATCCTAGTAGAAGATTATGATGAAATATTAAACCCATTACTAGTAATAGTACCAATGCAAATGCTTGCTTATAATGTAGCAAAATTAAGAGATTGTGATATTGATAAACCAAGAAATCTTGCTAAATCAGTAACCGTAGAATAATATAAAAACAAGTACTTATATTAAGTATTTGTTTTCTTATTGCCCCTATAGTCTTCTTGGGTATTTTTATATTAAGGTCATAAAAATAATATATTATATTTTAGTAGATAAATATTTCTTAACATAATAAATATGATGAATAGTAACTACTACTACATTTAAAATAGTAGAAATAATAAGACTCCATAATCCCATCTTCATTAAACTAAAAATAACAAGACTAAGTATCTTAATAATACCCCCATATAAAGTACCCTTCATAGCGGTCTTAGAATAACCCATACCATTTAAACTACTAGTAAGAGGAGCCTGTATATAATGAAGTAAAAAGAAAGGAGCTGTTACTTTAATATATTCCGTACCAAGAGTAGTATTATATACTAGTTTTAAAGGAATATCTGGAATAAATATAAATATCAAAGTAGCAGGTATTCCTACTATCATAGAAAAGAAAATAGCCTCCTTAATTTTCTTTTTCGTATAACTATAATTCTTATTACTATAACTATTAGATACAACTGGTAAAATAGCAGAAGATATCGCCAAAGTAAAAAAAGAAGGCAGAAGTAGTAGGGGATATACATAACCATTAATAACCCCATAAGTAGTAGTAATATATTCCGAATTATATCCAACATATTTTAAAATATTAGTAAGAATAATAGGCTCAAAAAAATAAGTAATAGAACCAATTAATCTAGCCATCGTATTAGGAATAGATATACCAAAAATCTCTCTAAGTAATTTATTATCCCTACGGAAGTCTTCCTTAGTAATCTTATCTTTAGGTAAGGAAAACAAAAGAATAATAATAGAAGCCCCTTCACTAATAATATTAATAAGAACAACAGTAGTAACCGCTGCTATTAAAGAATGATTCATCATCTTAGCAACAACAGTAGTAGTAAGTAGTAATCTAGCTATTTGTTCTATAATATTAGATAAAGTAATAGGAAATACTTTCTCTTTACCAAAAAAATATCCCTTAATAATACTAGATAAAGTAATAAAAGGAAGAGTACTACCGATAGCAATAAGAGGATAATAAATACTATTCTTATGTAAAAGATTATTAGCTAAATACTTAGCTATAAACAATATAATAAATATCAAAATAAAATCATATAACAAAACAATAATAGTAGTAGGAATAACAATTCTTTTACTACTATTTTTCTTTTCCGATATAAGTTTAGTAATAGCAATAGGTACTCCCAAATTACATAAAGTAATAAATAAATTAAAAGTAGGAAGTACTAACATATATTCACTAATACCTTCAGTACCAATCGTTCTAGTTAGAACAATCTTAATAATCATACCAAGTACTTTAGTAATTAATCCTCCTATAATTAATATAATAGTAGACTTAATAAATTTATTTTTCATAGTAGATTATATGATAAAATAAATAAAAAAGAAGTAAATTACTTTACTCCTTCAGTTATATCTAGATAAGATTTAGTATTAACAATCAAAGTATTAGTTTTAATTGCTTCACAAATAATTTCTATTTTCTTTTGATAATTCTTATTACCGTACCAATTACTAGGAAATAATTCATCATCACTAAGATTACTAAAATGTTTTTTATAAGAAAGTTCTGCTAATGTATATAGTTCAAATAACTTATCATTCATATCATTATTCATCTCTTACCTCCATATACTTTATTTTCTTCTAAATTAATCTTTAAAATATCTTGGTAATAAAAGTTTCTTATCATATCATATACTCCATCACCAACAATCGATTTAAGCATCCTAAGTTTTTCTTTAGCATCATTTGCCTTTGAAATAGCGGCAAAATTAGCAATCATTTCATCAAAACCATGAAGAGTAGCGTAATAGTAGTTTAGTCCATGACCTCCAGTTCTGCAAATAGCTTCTCCATGACTATCCTTTAGAGTATTACTATGTAGCTTTCCTTCATATATAGCATCTAAAATATCACCAATAGTAAGCAAACTACCAAATTCATTTCTTAGTATAGCATCAACATTATCCTCAATAAAAATTCTTTTTTGATGATCAATATATTCTTCTTGCGTATACATATCACTTAAAATCATATCCAGTTGTTCATCAGGTATATGAAGTTCCTTATATTCTTTCTTTTTATCTTCTTTTGATTTAGTAAGATTTTTTTTAATTTCCTCTACCTTTTCAGGACTATAATAACTCTTAAAGAAACTATCATATCTCTGTTTCACTAATAAAGTAATATTATTTATAAGTTTTCTATAATTAGCAGCATATTCTTTAGTCTTAGCAAGTACTTCAGGATTTTCTCTTGCTTCCTCAACTATTTTCTGATACTCATCAGGAGTCTTCATATCTGCTATATAAAAGTGAAGAGCATGTCCTGTCTCATGTAATAATGTATTAGTATTAGCATTTTCGCAAAAGATAGAACCATTACTTGGTGAAAAATAACTACCATCAGCATTTTTAATATAATAAAATATATTCTTATTTTCTTTTTTAATTTCAATTAGTTTTTTAATTTCTATAATATTAACATCATAGTTATTCATAAGAGCATTTCTATATCCTGCAGTTAAACCAGTAATTAAATCTTTATCACTTTTACCATCAGTTAAAAATAGTAGTTTAAGTTCATTTAATAATCTTTCACCTTCTTCAGGTAATGGTCCTATACCAAGATGATTATTAATATTTTCAATATATTTAGTCGTATATTCATTTTCTTCTTTAGAAACATTAACACTCTTTTGAACTATCCCTCTATTTTTTAGTATAACAGCAATATCAGGATCGGCCTTTAAATCATCTGATAAAATTTTATTTAAAGTAAGATCACTATCAGTATCTAGTAAATATTCTAGAAGTGTTTTATCTCCATACTTTTTTAAAAGCTTCTCGGCTTTTATTTCTCCAATATATTTCATCATATCATGTTTAGCAATAGTAGTATAATATTCTATATGTTCATTAACATCCGAAGACCATGGACGACTTGGTACTCTAATTTTAAGTCCCTTATTAGCAATAGCATCTAAAAGAAAATCAAAATAAGTATATGTATCATCAATTGGTTTTAGTAGGTCACTGATACTAGCTTCTTCTAATAAATCAGGTCTTTGTTCTAAGTAGCAGATTTTAAATAACTTTTCACTACTAATCCGAGAACTATTTAACTTATAACCATTTCTTATCATATATTCAAATAACGTTTCATCACCTAATGAATCATCACTAAACAATTCTTTTACTGGAGCAAGAAGTACATCATCACTAACAAATTTTGCTAAATTTAATTTTTGCTTTTGATATAATATGCTAATAGTCTTTTTATTAAATATATATTTAATTTCTGGATCATAACCTTTATCTATAAGAAACTCAAGTAATGTTTTACCAGAATCAACTTTCATAAGAAGGACATCTTCACTTGCTTTCTTAAGATAATCATAAAGATTATTTTTAATCAAATACTTAATAAAAATTATATCTTCAGGAATATTAATTAAACAATCAGGTACAACCTTTTTATCATTAAGTAAAAACAGTAATACTGTCTTATCATCTTTATAATTAGTTATAAGCATTCTTGCCTTAACTGCCTTTATCAAATCATAATCATTATTTCTATTACAAATTTCTAATAATACATTTATATCATTAATAGAGGGCATTATTTTTTCAATTAGTCTTTTATTATTTAAATACTTCTCAATAGGATAGATACCATTATTATCTTTAGTTATTAATTTAGTAATGATATCTTGAGATAAATAATTTAAATAAAAATAATTATTTGAATTACAAAGTAAATCGATTATCTCTAAATTTTCATATATACTTTCTACTATAGATTTATCTATTTGTTTTTTTTCTAAAATATGCTCAATAAGTTTTTTACCATCAAATTCAGTAAATAAATCTTTTTCACTAAGATTAAAACCAAATAGAGAACTACCATTCTTACAATATAAATAAGCCGCTAATGCATTAGTCTTTAATTTTTCTTTTAGTTCTAATGGTATCATTATTCTTTTTCTAAGTAGATATTCTAAAAAATAAATACCATCTTTATCCTTAGTAAAAAGATCTTCCATAGTTAAATTATAATCAAAAACAAATTTTATACTACCATCATTTATTCCATTAATAATATTTTGTAATCTTTCACTCATAAAATACACCTTCTTTATTTATTTCTATAACAAGTATACTATAGATAAACATTTTAGTAAATGTTTTTACAGGTTAGTTTACATAAAAGTAGTAGGAAAATGCCTCCTACTACATATTTTTTTCAATTATATCTAGATAAGATTTAGTATTAACAATCAAAGTATTAGTCTCAATTGCTTCACAAATAATTTCTATTTTCTTTTGATAATTCTTATTTCCATACCATCCACTAGGAAATAACTCATCATCATTAAGATTACTAAAATGCTTTTTATAAGAAAGTTCTGCTAATACATACAATTTAAATAACTCATTATCCATTATCTTCCTCCTTGATTTTTACTTTTATTTATATCCATTTCTAATATATTAGTATAATAAAAGTTACTAATCATATTATAAATTTCATAACCAACAATATCCCTAAGTACCCGAAGATTCTTTTCAGTACCGTTAGATTTAACCAATACAGCAAAATTGGCTATCATTTCATCAAATCCATGTTTTGCTGTGAAAGTATATGTATAATATTTTATTCCATGACCACTACAAGCAGCTATCTTTTTACCATTATTATCTTTTAAAACACCATCATGAGGTTTCCCTTCAAATATAGCATCAATTATATCACTGATTGCTCCAACATTTTCATAATTTTCTTTCATGGTTTTTGCCGTTATTTCGTTAGCTATTATAATAATTTCTCGTTTAATATATTCTTCAACTGAAAAAGTATCTTTCAAAATTTGTTCAAGTTGTTCTTCAGGTATTTTTAAACTTTTAAATTTATCCCGATATTTATCAATATCTTTAGACAATATATTTTGAATATCCATAATATTTTCTTGTTTAGAATATTTTGTCGTTAATACCTCACTAGTAATATTCAATAAATAATTTTCAAGATTTTTCTTAAAATTATTCCAAAATTCAAAATAGTCACTAACTTTAATTAATAATTCCTTATTTTCTCTTGCTCTTTTAACAATTTCATCATAGTTATCTGGAACTTTAAAACTATTAAGATAATAATGAAGAGCATGTCCAGTTTCATGGATAATAGTAGAAGCAAAACTATCATCCATATGAATACATCCATCATTAGAAGAAAAATAACTATTATCATTATCTTTAACATAATAAAATTTATCAAAATTATTTTTCTTTATTTCAATTAATTTTTCAATTTCTCTAATAGTTATATCATAATTAATAAATAAAGCATCTCTATAACTAGTAATTAATAAATTAATTAAATCTTTATCACTCTTACCATCTGAAATAAATAATCCTTCTAATTCTTTAATTAAATAATCACTATCTTTATCAAGAGGTCCATAATATGTATCAGGAGAATGTTTATGAGGAAAATAATTGCCTTCACCAATATTTAAAGTATTATTGTCTTTAATCCCCCTAGCTTTTAAAATAATCATTACTGAATAATTCATTTTATCACTTTTATTTAATATTTTATTAAGAGTAAGTTCAGTATCCCTATCCAAGAAATATTCAAGTAATGTTTTATTGTCATATTTTTTAAGTAGTATATTCAAGTTTAAATCATCTTTAACATAACCAATCATATCATGTTTAGCAATATCTAAATAAAAATCTACCTTCATATCAGGTTTGCCAGGAGCAGTAATATTAGCAATATTATATTCAAAATCTCCTTTATTAATACAATCTAAAATATAATCTAAATAAGTATAATTATCATTAATTCTAGTCATTAAAAGTGAAGCACTTGCCTTTACCAATAAATCTGGTCTATTTTTTTGGTATAGTATTTTTAAAGTATCCTCTTCAAATATACATGGAATTTTAATATCATAATTATTATCTATCATATACTCTAAAATTGTTTGATCTTTTACCATATTGTCTTTCAAAACATCTCTAGTATTAGATAACCAAATACTTTCAGAACTACTACCAATTAAATCCAATTTATTATTATCATATAATATTTTAATAATTTCTTCATTATTAATATTATTAATTTTAATATTAATATTAACATTATTTTCTATAAGAGTTTCTAATAATGTTTTAGGAGGATATACCTTATATAAAAGAATATTTTCATCAGCATCATAAAAGAAATTATATAATTTATTATCTAAAAGTAACTTAATAAAATGAATCATAAAATCAATATTTTCATCAAAATTAATTAAACTAGATATATTTTTAATTGCCGTGGAATTAGAGACATACTTATCGATAGGGTAGGTGTCATTTTCATCTTTAGTAATTAGTTTCTTAATAATTTCTTGATTAAGATATTTTAAATAATATTCCAAATGATACCTACAAAGTAAATCAACAATCTCGGTGTGTTCTTTAATGATACTTATCATTTTCTCAAATAATACTATGTCTTTCATTGGTAAATTTTTAAAGAATTCATCATTATTCGTAGAAAATAAAGTATTCTCAAATGTATTTTTAATATCTTCTGGAATATCTTGATTATTTTTAATGATAATAGTAATAATTTTAGTTGCTTTTTCTAAATCCATTATATCATCATCTATATCAATATTACTTATATCTATATTCTCTTTAAGCATTTCTTCTAGTAAAGTAGTACCATTTTTATCTTCAATTAAAAGATCATTAATTGAAAGATCATATTTTTCTAAAAGATAATTTAAAACATTCATGTTACCATTTTCACCATATGTATAATCTATTTTATCATAAGAAAATTGTGATATGTCTTGTCCATATATAAGAAAGTAAAAAAATACAGAACCATTATTTCTAATTTTTCCATTTTTCAAATCTATATCAACATTGTTTTCAAGTAAATCTATTAATAAAAAGTCTCCATTTTTATCCATAGTAAAAAGTTCATCCAAAGTTAGATTAAGACCGGCAGTACTAGTAATTTCACCATTTACTACCTTTTGATATATATCATTTAATCTCTCATTATCAAAAATATTTACATTATTATCCATATTTATACACTCCTTATCAAATAACTATCATAAATATATCATAATAAAATATATAAGTAAATATTCTTTACATAATTTTACCATTAAGTGTAAATACTATTACTGGTGATAATATGAATAATAAGAAATATAAAGAAATAGTAGATAAAAATACTCCTAAAGAGAACTATATTAAGAATGCAGTTATAGCCTTTGTAGTAGGAGGCTTTCTAGGCTCATTATCAGAACTATTACTAAGGTGTTATAGTATGTGGCTTAACTTACCTAGAAAAGAATCAGGAGTACTCGTAATATTAACATTAATAACTATAGCCTCTATACTTACTGCTCTAGGAATATTTGATACCTTAGTAACTAAAGTAAAAGCCGCTTTAATAATACCAATAACTGGCTTTGCCCATTCTATGACATCAGCAGCCTTAGAATATAAAAATGAAGGATTAGTACTTGGAATAGGAGCCAATATCTTTAAATTAGCAGGTACCGTAATATTATATGGAGTAGTCTCTGTATATATATTTGGCTTAATTAGACTACTGGTAATAGGAGGTTAATATGACAATAAAATATAACAATGTCTTTATTGAAGACGCTTATACCATATGTGGTAATTATGAGAATGATGGACCACTATCAAAATATTTTGATAAAAAATATGAAAAAGATTTATACTTTGGTGAAAAATCTTGGGAGCAGGCTGAAGTACATTTATTAAAAGAAGCTAATACTAATATTTTAAAGAAAAATAAATTAAAAGAAGAAGATATCGATTTATTAATATCTGGAGATTTACAAAATCAAATCGCAGCTTCTAACTATATGGCTAGAGAATTTAATATCCCTTTTCTTGGTATATTTGAAGCTTGTTCAACTAGTGGGGAAGGACTAGCTATAGGAAGTACTTATATCGAAGGAGGCTTTGCTAAAAGAATATTAGTATCTACTTCAAGTCATAATATGGCTGCTGAAAAACAATTTAGAAATCCTACCGAGTATGGAACCCCTAAACCAAAGACTGCTACTTTTACTTCAACAGGAGGAGTAAGTATCTTACTTAGTAACAAAAAGAGTAAAGTTAAAGTAGAATCCTCCACCATTGGTAAAGTAGTAGATATGGGTACTACAGATGTAAATCATATGGGAGCAGTAATGGCCCCAGCAGCAGGAGATGTAATATATAACCATTTAAAAGATACCAAGAGAGATATCTCGTATTACGATCTTATCTTAACAGGAGATTTAGGAATATATGGTAAGAATATACTTAAAGATTATATGATGACTAAATATAATATTGAGTTTAATGATAACTATAACGACTGTGGTACAATGCTTTATGATTTAGATAGACAACCCGTCTTAGCGGGAGCATCAGGACCAGCTTGCTTGCCACTAGTAGTATTTAGTTATATATATAAAGAAATGTTAAAGAAAAAATATAAGAAAGTATTAATAGTACCAACTGGAGCTGTCTTTTCACCAACTTTTACATTTCAAAAAGAATCAATACCTAGTATAGCTAATGCCATTAGTTTGGAGGTAATATAATATGATGACTTATGTTTATGCTTTTCTATTTTGTGGTTTAGTATGTATGATAGCTCAGTTAATATTAGATAATACCAAACTAACCCCGGGTCATGTAACTAGTCTCTTTGTTGTAATAGGTGCCTTCCTTGATATAGCAGGTATCTATGATCGAATAGTTTTATATGCTGGAGCAGGAGCTCTAATACCAATTACTTCTTTTGGTCACTTACTAATCCATGGTGCTATGGAAACAGGCACTACTTTGGGACCACTTGGCTTAGCCTTTGGTATATTTAACCTAACATCCGCAGGTATTTCCATAGCCTTATTTCTTTCCTTTGTTTTAGCCTTAATATTTAAACCACGACATTAATTTATTCTATATGCACTCTAAGCCCAGGTCTTAGAGTGTTCTTTTTAGCTTGTAATCTAAAAAGAAATATCAACCATATCTATTATATATAAGCCAAAAATTATATATTAAAAATAAAAAAAGTAACAAAAAATACCATTTTTGTGTTATAATAATACACGAAGTGATTAATTATTATGTATTTAATTTATGAGGAGGTTTTATGGATACATTTAAAAAGTTAAATTTAATTGAAAAAAGAAAAATGGCAATTGAAGAACTAGTTAATTATTATGCAGAATATAGAATCTATTGTTATAACAAAGGAGATAAATTAAAAGGAATTGAACTTAGAAAAAAGATTCACCCATTAATTAATCTAATATTAAAAATAGATGAAGTATTATCTAAAGAAGAAAATATAATTGTTGCTAATGAAAATAAAGCCAAAGAAGGTGTACCAAAAATATTTGCTTGCACCCATATAGGTGGTAATGATATACAAAGAACATTCCAAATCATTAAAGAGCCAGCCTATCTAATGCTAGGAGATCCTGGAATTCTATATAAGATGCCAATCTATCAAGGACTAAAAATGAATGGTGTTATACCATTAGAAACCAAAAATAAAATAGATCGAAAAATTGCTTATAATAGATCAATAGAATTACTAAATAATGGAGGTAATCTTCTAATATATCCAGAAGGAGCATGGAATGTAACACCAAATGTCATAGTAATGAAAACATTTGTTGGAACTGTCAGAATGGCTAAAGAAGCTGGTGTTCACATAGTTCCAATCGCAGTAGAACAATATGGTAATAAATTCTATTTTAATATAGGAGAGAACTACGGTATTGCTAAGAACACTACCAAAAGTGAAGCAGAACTAAATCGCGAATTAAGAGATAAATTAGCAACATTAAAGTGGCAATTATTAGAATCACAACCTTCACTTCAAAGAAAAAATGTACCAGAAGGATATATTCATGAATTTCAAAAAGAAATAGTAGAAAGATGTAACTATGGTTATGGTTTCTCTTTAGAAGATGCTATAAGTGAGAGTTTTCATGATAAAACAATTATTAATGAAGAAGAAGTATTTAGTTTTTTAGATAATTTAGATATTAATATAAACAATGCATTTTTATTAAGAAGTCATTCAAAAACATTAAAAAGATAAAGAGAGGTAAAAAATATGCAAGCAATTATATTGCAAATAGTGGGGTTACTTATAATTACAACTTTAATAGTATTGTTTTATTCAAAACCAAATATTGAAAGTGTTGAAACAAAAACATATGCTAAATTAATAGGTTTAAATTTCTTATTTTTAGTAGTAGGTATCTCAACATATATCGTAGCCAAATTAATAGGCAACTTTAATTTAATAAACATTTTGCAAAAAACATATATGAGTATTTTAGCATTACTTAATTTATACTCAATGTTTTATTGTATATCAATTTATGACAAAGAAGAAAAACTATCTAATTTTAAAAAAATATTATTATCTATTACCATTATTTCAATATTACTTATAATAGCGTTACCATTAAATGTTATTTTTGAAGGAGATTTATTAGATGGTGAAGGATTATCTTATGATGTTGCCTTATGGCATACAATTTTAAGTTTTACTTTCTTTTTAATAATTACCTTATATCTCTTAATAAAAAAGTATTCACTTAAAAAGATATCTCCATATATAATATTGATAATACTTTATTTAATAGGTTTCTTAATAAGAAGCTGCTATAAAGAACTAATATTCGAAGGTTTCTTTTATGCATATATTTTATTTATTATGTATAATACTATAGAAAATCCTGATGTAAAAATGGCTAAAGAATTAGCCTTTCAGAAAAAATTAGCAGATGAATCTTCTAGAAAAACATTAAGTTTGATAGAAGATATGTCTGAAGAGTTAAAATCTTCAGTTAAAGATTTAGAATTAATTAGTAACACTAAAATAGATAAAAATAATATTAAAGAATTAAATAATGTTTTATCTTCATTTCAAGAAAATTCAGTTAAATTAAATGATAAAATATCTAGTATTCTAGATCTAGCAGTAGTTAAAAGTGAACCAAGAATAGTAACATATAAATATGAAACGTTAGATATGTTAGATAAATTAAAGCAATTTCTAGAAATAGAAAAGGAAGATAAGATTAAATTAGAAATGAAAATTAGTAACAAATTACCTTCAGTATTATATGGCGATGAGGCTGGAATAATAAAAGTGGTTTTATATTTTTTTGATTTAGTTTCGTCTATATTAAGTAAAAAGAATATATTACTAGAAATAGACAATATTAAAGTAGGTAACTTTGCAAAGTTAAGGTTTAAATTTATAACTAATGATAAATCTATTCTAAACTATGTAGCAGAAGATAAAAAGACAAAAAAACTCAAATTAAAGATAACAAATAGTATTAACTATGAAATAATAAATAATTTATTAGATAAAACGAATGGTAATATAACTATAATCAAAGATAAAGACAATATTAATTTAATATTAAGTGTTAATCAAAGATTAATAAGCGAATATGATATAATAAGCAAAAAAGAAGAAAATAGAAATATCAAAATTAAATATCATAATTATAGTGGTAAAAAACTTCTACTAGTGGATAATAACAATTTAAAACTCAAGGAAATGAAAACACTATTAAAACCATATAACATTGATGTAACAGTAGCACAAAACTTAGAAGAAATGGGAAGTAAATTAAGTGAAGATGAAATCTTTGACATGATTATTATTGATGATATTATTCCAAATTTTGAAATAGATAGTTTTGCAAAAGAAATCATTAAAGATCAAAATGGTATTTTAAATTATATTAAGAAACAAGCAAAATATAATATTGCAACAATTATAATGGTAACTCCTAATAACAAAAAAATCGAAGAACAATATATTAAATATGGATTTAATGATTATATTATAAAACCGGTTAATAAGGAAAATATTGATAAAATATTAAATAAATATTTCAAAGTAAAAGAATGAGTTAAATAGCTTATTCTTTTTTATATAATAAGAACTTAGTACCTATTATAATGTTTACAATTTATTAATTAAATCTCAGGCTGGAGAAGATAGGACAAAGCATGGAAATAAAAGATATAAATGAAATTAATTACTATATTGATATAGATATATTATAAAGAGTGTTACCAGTACAAAATAATTAATTTGTTCAAATATATCTAAAAAAGTCAACCAGTGGTTACCCAATTTAATTTTGTCTCATTATTAACTAAATTTTTTTAATGCTATTTATTTATTTTTAATCATATGCTATAATTTTATTATAGAAAGGAGTGTAAAGAATGGAAAAAAATGACAAAGTAGTTATAATATTACTTATAATTATTATTGCTATATTGTCAGCACTATGTGTTTTATTTGCAACAGGTACAATTACTTTTAAACCTACTGATACGGAGGTTAATAATCCAAATCAAAGTACTGATAACAATTCAGAAACAAAAAATATTAAAACAGAAGATATTAAAGAAATTTTTAAAGTAGCATATAATTATTATGAATCACCAGCAGTTTACTGCGGAAAAACAGAAAGTGAAATTGTAGAAATAAATGGAGTCTCTAGAAAAGCATCAGCAGAATTTACTACATATGATGAAATGCTTAACTCATTAAAGAAATATATGAGTATCGAAGTAATCGCCGGTAAATCTCCATGGAGTGCTACTGCTAAAGAATATTATTTAGAAAAAGATGGAAAATTATATTGTAATGAAACTTATAAAGGAAACATTTATAATTGGGGAAATGTAGAAATAGAAATAACAAATCAAAGTGCTGACAAAGTAGAGTCTGTTGCAACAATGGAATTAATAGATCCAGATAATAATAAAACATATGATAAAGTTAATATAACATTAGAATTAAAAGATAATAACTGGATTATTACTTCATATAAAAAATAAATAAAGTTGAGGTGAATATAAGCCTTAACTTTTTAATTATAATTTCAAATAATAAGTAATAAACTAATAATAAGTATATAATTTATGCTTATATATAATACAAAATATTGTTAGTTTTAAGACTAAAATTAGGCTTAAAACTATTTATGAAGACTACTATTAGGCTTCATAAATAAAGAAAAAAGAGAAAAAACAAAAAAATAGTTGTCTAAACCATATAAATTATGGTATAATTAGGTAGATGTCTTCGGGAGGAGGAGTTAAAATGGCAAAGAAGAATGAAAACAGAGTATTAGTTTCTTTGATGTGTGAAGAGTGTAAAAATATTAATTATACAGAAGAAAAAAACAAAAAAAACACTCCAGAGAAATTAGAATTAAACAAATATTGTAAACATTGTCGTAAGACTACTAAACATAAAGAAACAAAGAAATAGGAGGTAAATTAAATGATTAATGTAAATGATTTCAAAAATGGTCAAACAATTAATTATGATGGCAATCTATACCAAGTATTAGATTTTAACCATGTAAAGCCAGGTAAAGGAGCTGCTATTGTAAAAGCTAAATTAAAAAACCTAAGAACTGGTTCAATCGCAGAATATACATTTAATGCTGGAATTAAAGTACCTACTGCTCATGTTGAAAAACAAAAGATGCAATTTCTTTATGCTGATGGAGATAACTATAGCTTCATGAATATGGAAACATATGAACAAGTAGAATTAAATAAAAAACAAATCGAAAATGAAGTTAAGTATCTTAAAGAAGGATTAGAAGTAATCATTATCTTCTTTGAAGGAGAAATGTTAGGTATCGAACTTCCTGAAAAAATATCATTCAAGATTACAAAAACAGAACCAGGTATTAAAGGAAATACCGCTACTAACGCAACTAAAGATGCAATCATTGAAACTGGTATGTTAGTTAAAGTACCATTATTCATAGAACAAGATGAAGAAATAATAGTATCTACTAAAGATGGTAAATATGTATCTAGAAAATAGATACATATTTTTTTCTGTAAACTAATAGTTTATTTTCTTTACTTATTAAAATATATGTTTTATAATTAATATGTGATAAATATGAAGTATATAGAAAAGTATTTAGATTATTTAAAAGTAGTAAAGAAATATAGTAATAAAACAATTCTTTCTTACTATGATGATTTAATAGAATATAACGAATTCTTAGGTAATAACTTCAAAAACATATTAAATATAGATATCAATATAACAAAAGAATATCTAAAATATTTATATGAACGAGGAATAAATAAAAATTCTATTTCAAGAAAGTTAAGTAGTATAAGAGGCTTCTATAACTATTTAGTAAAAGAAGAAATACTTACCAGTAGTCCCTTTAATAGTATACCTAATCCTAAGAAAGATTTATATTTACCTAAATTTTTAAATGATAAAGAATTAAATAAAATATTTAGTGTATGTAGTGAGAATACTCCTAGTGACGAAAGAGATACTCTAATAATAGAATTATTATATGCTACTGGTATTAGAGTAAGTGAATTAGTAAATATCAAAGTAAAAGATATAGATAGAACTAATAAAAGTATTAAAGTCCTAGGTAAAGGGGATAAAGAAAGAATAGTCTTATATAATAATCATACAAGTAGAGCCTTAGATATCTATCTAAAAGATGCCTATCATATCTTTAATAAAAAGAATAGTGAATACCTAATATTAAATCATAATGGTGGAAAACTATCTGATAGATATGTTAGAATGATTATTGATAAATTAGTAAGAAAAGCTAATCTAGATATAAAAATAAGCCCACATACCATTAGACATACCTTTGCAACAGATATGCTAGAAGAAGGAGCAGATCTAATGACAGTAAAAGAATTACTAGGACATGAATCACTAAATACAACAAGTATATATACCCATATAACCAATGAACAAATAAAGAAAACATATAATATGGCTCACCCAAGAGCTAAGAAGTAAGGAGTAAATTATGGCAAAATTATATTTTAAATATGGACCAATGAAATGTGGTAAAACAACAGATATTATCAAAACATATTATAACTATAAAGAGAAAGATATGAATGTTTTAATAATGAAACCAGGGGATGACAAAAAAGCAGGTAGTAAAATTCAAAATAGAGCTGGAGCCGAATTAAATACCGATTATGTAGTATCACCAAATGTTGATATCTATAATCTAATAGCATATCATTTAATAGAAAATAATACCGATTGTATAATAGTAGATGAAGCTCAGTTCTTAACCCCAAAACAAGTAGACGAATTAACTGAAGTAGTAGATGAATTTAATATACCAGTATTATGTTATGGCCTAAGAGCAGATGCCTTTAGTCATGCCTTTCCAGGAAGTCAAAGATTATTTGAAGTAGCAGATCGTCTAGAAGAACTAAAAGCTATTTGTAAATGTGGAGAAAAGGCTACATACAATTTAAGATTAAATAGAGTAAACGATGAATACATTCCTGTCTTTGAAGGAGAACAAATATCCATAGATGGAATAGATGCCGATTACGACTCAGTATGTAGACCTTGTTATAAAAAATTAAGGAGACAATATGGAAAGAAAAAGGAAGAAAAGTAAAAAGAAAATACTAATAATATCTTTAATTACTATTTTTGTAGTCTTATTACTAGTACTAGCATATTTCTTAATATTTAAAAGAGATATCTTTACTTATAAAAATAAAATAACTATCGAAGTAGGAGAGGCAATACCAAGTGTTAAAGATTACTTATATAAAGATAATAAAAAAGTAAAAGAAATAACATGGAAAGAAACCTTTAGTGAAGATAACAAAATATATAAACCAGGTACTTATAAAGGAACCTTTACCTATAAAGGAGAAGAAAAAGAAGTAACTCTAATAGTTCAAGATACAACATCACCAGTTATCGAAGGTATTAAAGATATCGAAGTATTAGCCTTTAGTGATAAACCAAATTTACTAGAAGGTATTACCGTAACCGATAATAGTAAAGAAGAAATAACCGCTACTGTAAATGGTGAATATAATATTGAAGAAGCCAAAGTATATAATTTAAGTTATACCGCTAAAGATTCTTCAGGTAATGAAACCACTAAAGAATTTAAATTAACAGTAAAAGATAATCCTAATGTTAAAATAAGTAAAAGTACTAAAGGATATACAATAAAAAATTACTATGGCGTAACATATGTCGATGGTGTAGTAATAGCTAACAAAACATATTCCTTACCTAGTAATTTTGCTCCAAATAACTTAGTAACCATAAATGGTTATATCAAAATAGTAGATTATGTCAAAGATGCCTTTACTTCTTTAGTAAGTGATGCCAAAGCCTTAGGACTAAATATATATGCATCATCAGGATACCGATCATATAACGATCAAAAATATATCTATAATAGTTATGTAGCGAGAGATGGAGTTGCAAATGCTGATACCTATTCCGCAAGAGCAGGCTATTCAGAACATCAAACTGGTTTAGCCATTGATGTAAATACCGTCGATATGACTTTTGATGGAACAGCAGAAAGTAATTGGCTCAGAGATAATTGCTACAAATATGGCTTTGTTTTAAGATATTTAAAAGGTAAAGAAGATGTGACTGGCTATATGTATGAACCATGGCATATTAGATATATGGGTAAAGACATGGCTAGTAAATTATATAATAATGGTAATTGGATTACCTTAGAAGAATACTATGGTATAGATAGTAAATATGAATAAGTACAAAAAGTACTTATTTTTTTTGACTAATAGTTATATTTATGATAAAATATATAACGTTTTGGTGATATTATGAAAGGAGAAATATTAAAATTATTATATATTTATTCCCTAAATAAAAGAATATTTGATAAAACTGCTATTGAAATACTTTATAATATTTTCATAAACAATAATTATGATATAGAAAAATATTTTAAAAAAATAATTATTACTAATGAAGATGATATAGTTGCTTTATATAGTCAAGAAAAAAATAGCATTATTATAAATATCAATAAAATAATAAAAGAATTTACTGAAGGAATAAAAGTATTTAAATTAGATGAAATACAAGGATACTTCTTTCTAAATATTCAATTATTAGTTTGCTTATTTCATGAATTAGAACATATAAAGCAAAGAAATATAGCCCAAGAAAATACTATCTTTGGCAAGTTTATCTATTATGGAATAACTTTAAATAAAAAAAATAGTAGCGACGAACATGACTTAAAAGAAAGAATAAAAATATATAATGCTACCTACTATTATAATCCATGTGAAAGAGATGCTTATATCACATCATCAAAAACAGTTAAACAATTAGTGGCCTTATCAAATATAATAGATAAAAATATTATTACTAACCTAAATTGGTTAATTCTAAAATCAGAAATATCTGGCTACATAAAAAAAGATAGAATAATATCTCCTAGTGAAACATTCTTTAAATATATAAATAAAGAAGATATATTACAAGAATGTTCAAATAATTTTACATTAGAAGAAAGATTAAGATATGGACTTTCTATATCAAATGAAGAATATAGTAGAATAATTAATGCTCGCAACAATATAGAAACAAAAATATTAGAAAGATAAAAGGTGATGTTTATGCCAATAATAGATGGAATGAATGAAGATTATATAGAATATTTTTCCTTGGAAGAATATATAAATAGAATAAAATTATTACCTAGAGTATTAGAACATCTAGAAGAAACAAATAAAGAATTTGATAGTTATATGAATAAATTATCTAAGTATGATGAAGAATATATAATAAATTATTGGATATATTTATTATATATAGAACTTATGTCTAATCAAAAAATAGAAAGTTTAATTCAAGATGAAAATAAACTAGGAGATAAAAGAATATTTTTTGATACATTAGGAATAAATCATAAAAGAATTCATAATTTACATAACTTTGTAACTGAAGGAGAAATGGAACCAACTTACACCTATAGAAGTACTGAGGCAACTGTCGGTAGAAAAAATCCCAATGGTAGCATTAATATCTTCTGGAGAGGAACACAAGCAAAAGATGTAAATAAATTCATGTCAGATTTTCTAAACATATATAAACAAGGCGGTGCCTCTCTAATATATAGTAATCCCTTTTTAGCAAGTAGTATCATTCATTTATTATTTTTAAGAATCCACCCATATACCGATGGTAATGGAAGAACTGCTAGAATATTACATAATATAAAATTTACTGAAATGATAAATAAATTATATGGTACAAGACTAAAACTAAGTCCTCTTAATATATCAGAGAGTATATTAATAAATAAAATAACTTATGTAAAGAGAATAGACAATATATATTTTGATACAAAACATGATAGTAATATTGAAATAAATGCCTGGTTTAATTTTATATTAGATATGGTAGATGAACAACTATATAAAGCTATGAATAAGTTAGAGAAAATAGATTCTTCTTTCGTAATAGAGGATGTTCCTACCAGTAATATGCGATTATCTAGATTAAAACATAGATAATCCTTTTTTGTAAACCATAAGTTAATTTACTTGCCTAAAAAAAATTAGTATGATATCATTATATAAGATAAGATAGGGAGGTAAATATGACAGAATTTGATAAAGAATATTTAAAATTATTAAAAGAAATATTACAAAGAGGGGAAGAAGTAGAGAATAGAACAGGAGTAAATACAATAAAAATAGATAAATATGCTTTTAAATTTGATTTAGCTAAAGAATTTCCAATTCTTATGACTAAACAATTATTTTCAAGGCAAGCCATAACAGAAATGTTATGGATATGGCAAATGGCCTCAAATGATGTACGTGAGTTACATAAAAGAAATGTTTATATATGGGATGAATGGATGATAGATGAAGATGGCATCTATCGTATTTATGAACCAGATGGTACTTGCGAATACAATCCAGATAAAGAAGTAACAGTATATGATCCACTAAGTACTCCAATATCTGATCCACTAGCAAAGATGAATAAATTATCACCTAAATTAGATAAAAATGGTAAAATAATGACCGCTAAAAGTAAAATAGAAGGTAAGACAATAAAAGCTGCTAAATACTATGGTAAAGAATACGCTTATACAATTGGAACAGCATATGGTTATATCGTAGATATATATAAATTTATTGAAGAATTAATTTGGACAATCAAAAATAATCCAACAGATCGAAGAATGGTATATAGCCTATGGCAAAATGAATTTCTAAGAACTGCAGTTCTTCCATCATGCGTATGGTCTACAGAATGGAATGTTTATAAAGGAACACTAAACCTACAAGTACATCAAAGAAGCTGTGATGTAGCATTAGGCTTACCATTTAATGTAACCCAGTATGCAACACTTTTATCAATGATAGCCCAAGTGACCAATCTAAACCCAGGCTTCATTTCATATTCAATAAATGAACCACATATATACGTAAACCATATAGAAGGAATAAAAGAACAATTAAGAAGAGGAAGAACATATGAAAGTTTTTCAAGAATGACACCAACAAAACTAGAACAGTTAAAGATAGAATTAGAAAACAAACTACTAACAATAGAAGATAAAGAAAGTAAAGAATATATAGTAACCGATTCCGATATCAGAATAATAGATATAATCTTAAACCCAGTAAAACCAGAATTATGGCTAGATCCTAGTATAGATGACTTCTATAAGTTTGACAATTCTAAAGATATGAAACATGCCAAAGTAAAAAATTATAAACATATGGGAAAATTACCATTTAAGGTAACTCAGTAAGGAGGATATGATGGAAAATTTAAGTTTAATCGCAGCAGTCGGAGAAAATGGTGAATTAGGCTATAATAATAGTCTAATTTGGAAAATAAGAGAAGATTTACAATTCTATAAAGAAATGACTATGGGTAAGAAAATTATTATGGGTAGAAAAACATTAGAAAGTATGCCCCTAAAAGCATTAGAAGGTAGACAACCAATAGTTCTTACTTCTAAGCCTTTAGAGAATTGTACTAATTTAGAAGTATACCATGATCTTGATTCATTATTAAATTATATAAGTGAAACCAATACTGAGTTTATGGTAGTAGGAGGTTCTAAGGTATATGAACAATTACTTCCATATGTTCAAATAATGTATTTGACAGAGATTAAAAGAGAGGCATACGCTGATAGCTTCTTTCCATATTTTGATAAAGAAGAATGGAATATAACTGAAATAGGAGATTTCTTAGATAATAATGTTCCTTATGTAAGAAATAAATATGTTAGAAAAAGGAGTAAGATTAGACAATGGGAAAATTAATAGTAATTGAAGGCTCTTGTGATGGAGTAGGAAAAAGTACTCAGTATAGAATGCTAATAGATAGATTAAAAGAAGAAAAAGAAAATATGATAATAACCCATCATTTTCCTAGTTATGGTACCTATCAAGGAAGACCAGTAGAAGAATATCTAAAAGGTAATTATGGCAAAATATCTGAACTATCACCTTACTTTGTAAATAGTTTATATGCTCAAGATAGAGCTATAACATGGGTAAATGGTTTAAAACATGAATATGATAATGGTAGTATTATAATACTAGATCGTTATACAACATCATCATTAATATACCAATCTTCTGTTATTGAAGATAAAAAAGAAAGAGAAGACTTTATTAATTATGTTTATGATTACGAATATAATAAAATAGGTATAGCCAAACCAGACTTAGTAATATTCTTACATGCACCATTTGAAGTAGCTCAGACATTAAAAAAGAAAAGAAAAAACAACGATGGAGTAGAGAATGATATTCATGAAAGAGATTATTCATTCATGAAAAGAGTATCAGATAATTCTATAGAGATTGCTAAGAAATTTAATTGGGACTTTATTGAATGTGCAGAAAATGATAAGATGCGTTCTATTGAAGATATTCATGAAGATATATATAAATTAGTTAAGAAGAAAATAAAATGATTTCTTCTTTTTCTAACTCAAAAATATTTCACCCCGAATATAATAGATATGGGTGATATTTATTTTTAGATTACAAGCTAAAAATAACCCTCTAATACTATAGAATTAGAGGGAAATATCATAAAATATATAGACATTTAATTATTAATATATTATAATTAACTAAAGAGAAAGTATGTGGTATTATGAAAATAGATGTATTAACATTATTTCCTAGTATGTATGATAATTTTATAAATGAATCAATAATAAAAAGAGCAATAGAAAAAAAACAAGTAGAAATAAATATACATAACATTAGAGATTATACAGTATATAAAAATAATCAAGTAGATGACTATCCATTTGGTGGAGGAGGGGGTATGGTACTAATGTGCGATCCAATCTTTAGAGCCATAGATGCTCTAAAGAAAGAAAACACATTAGTAGTAATGATGACACCATCAGGTAAAGTATATAAACAAAGTATAGCATATAATCTATCTAAGCATAAACATATAATAATACTATGTGGACATTACGAAGGCTTTGACGAAAGAATAAAAACAATCGTAGATTTAGAACTATCAATCGGAGATTATATTCTAACCGGAGGAGAATTACCATCAATGGTAGTAATGGATAGTATAATAAGATTAGTAGATAATGTAATAAGTAGTGAATCATTAGAAAGTGAAAGTTTTGATAATAACTTATTAGATTATCCAAATTATACAAAACCAGTAGAATATCGAGGAATGAAAGTACCAGATGTATTATTAAGTGGACATCACGAAAATATAAACAAATATCGTTATGAAGAACAACTAAGATTAACAAAAGAAAATAGACCAGACTTACTAGGGGGCAATCATGAATAATTATTTTATAAGTAAAGATAACAAAAGTGGAGAAATAGTATATTTAGAATACGATAAAGAAGGTTACAAAGTAACTCCTAAAAGAAAGAAAGAAGATGCTATTGAAGTAAATAAAATAGTATTTGTATCACCTAAATTAACAGAAAAATTAATAAAGAAAAAAATAGATCATAAATTAGATAAATTATTATATGAATTAAACCTAATTAATATCGATGATGAAGATAACGATTCAGGTAATAGTGAAAAGATAAGAGATATGCTAAAAGAAGCAGAAAAATTTAGATTAAATATTATAAATAATTATAAGAAGTATTTAGGTAATAGTTATATAACACTTACATTAAAAAAAATGCAAATAATAATAGATGGTTATAAAGCTAAATTATATACTATTAAAGAAAGAGAAAATGAAAAAATATTAATTAATATGTTCAATCAAATGAAAATAGAAGAGCCAGAAAAGAAAGGTAAAGGTAGATAACATGATATTATTAGATGGTAAAGAAGTAAAATTAAAAGTACTTGAAGAATTAAAAGAAAAATTAACAAAATTAGATAGAAACCTAGGACTAGTAGTAATCCAAGTAGGAAATGATCCTGCGAGTAATGTATATGTAAGGCAAAAAAATAAAATGGCTGAAAATCTAGGTTATAATTTCAATCATATAAAATTAGATAGTAATATTACCGAAGAAGAATTACTTAGTATTATAAATGAATTAAATAATAATGATTTAGTAGATGGTATCCTAGTACAAATGCCTATTCCTAAGAGTCTTGATACTAAAAAAATACAAAATGCTATTATGCCAGATAAAGACGTTGACGGCTTAACAGATATAAATATGGGCAGGCTAGTACATAATAGAGAATCTCTTGTTCCATGTACTCCAATAGGAATAATAGATTTACTTGACTATTATAATATTCCTATTGAAGGCAAGAATGTTGTCATAATAGGAAGAAGTGATTTAGTAGGTAAACCAATGGCTACTTTAATGACTAATAGAAATGCTACCGTTACACTATGTCATTCAAAAACAAGTAATTTAGAATTTTATACTAAATCTGCAGATATCTTAGTGGTTGCTATCGGTATACCTAAATATATAAAAGAGAATATGGTTAAAGAAGGAGCAGTTATTATAGATGTTGGTATAAATAGAATGGAAGATAACTCACTATGTGGTGATGTAGACTTTGATAATGTCAAAGATAAAGTAAGTTATATTACACCAGTGCCTGGTGGCGTAGGCCAAATGACCGTGGCGGAACTAGCAGTCAATACTTATAAGGCTCATATACTTAGAAAGAATAAGTAAAAAAGTTTTTCTGGTAGAATGGAAAAAAAGTAAAAAACAAAAAGTTTTTCCAATTCAGTGGAAAAACTTTTAAAATATAATAAAGTGTGCTATAATATTAATAGAGGTGAGAAATTATATGTTAATAAGAGAATTTTATTTAAAAAAGATAAGAGATTTTTATGATGTTAATTCTTTAATAAAAATATTATGTGGACTTAGAAGAAGCGGCAAGTCAGTTATTTTAAAACAAATAATAGATGAAATAAAAGAAAAAGGCATCGATGATGCCCATATTATTTATATCAATTTTGAATCATTAGATTATGCTGATATAACTACTGCTATTGAATTAAATAACTATATAAAAAGCAAAGTTAAAGATCAAAAGACATATTATGTATTCTTAGATGAAGTACAAAAAGTAAAAGATTTTGAAAAGGCAATTAATTCACTTAGAATTACTGATCAATTTAGTATATTTATTACTGGTTCAAATAGTAAGATGACGTTTATAGAGTTATCAACTGATTTATCAGGTAGGTACGTTAGTTTCAGAGTAAATCCTTTATCATTTAAAGAAGTAGTAGAATTAACTAATACTCCTAAAGAGAAATATTTAGATTTATTACTTGATATTTTTGAATGGGGTACCTTACCACAGAGATTTATGTTTGATAATATTTCTTCTAGAGAAAATTATATCCTAGATGTTTATGATTCTATTCTTTTAAAAGATATTGTAGATCGTCTTAAGATAACTGATATAACTACTTTTAATAAAATATTGCAGTATGTATTAGAAACCGAAACGAGAGAGTTTTCCACTAGTAACGTTTTAGAGTTCTTAGAAAGAAATAATAACAAAATAGCTAATGATACTTTATATAAGTATCTAGATGCACTATGTACAACATTTATAGTAAATAGAGTTTATAGATATGATATAAATGGTAAGAATGTTTTAAAATCTTTAAATAAATTCTATGCAACAGATTTAGGAGTAAAGAAAATTAAAACCAATAGTAGAAAAACTAATTATTCTCAAGCGTTTGAAAATATAATATATAATGAACTTATTAATAAGGGATATAACGTTTATGTTGGCAAAACTCCCAAGGGAGAAATTGATTTTATAGCCTCAAAAAATGAAGATGTTAAATACATTCAAGCCTGCTACGACATGTCTAATGAAGAAACAAGAAATAGAGAATTTAATGCTTTTATTGACATAGATGATAGTTATCCTAAGTATGTTATATCAAAAGATACTGAAGATTATTCAAGAGATGGTATTAAACATATTAATATTTTTGATTTTTTAATGAATGATGATTTTTAATATTTAGAAAAAGCAAATAAAATGCTTTTTTTCTTTTACATTTATCTATAAATATGAGATAATATATATAAGGAAATATGGTGATATTATGAAAGAATATATAGTAATTACTCCTAGTAACTTAAAGAAGAAAGTAATAGAACTATCAAGAAAGAAATACTATAACTATAATATAAAATTTATGAGTATAAATGAATTTATAGATAAATATACTTTTAGTTATGATAATAAAACAATATATAATATAATGAATAAATATAATATAAATTTAAGTAGTACTTTAGTATATCTAAATAATTTATGCTATATAAGTAATAAACTAAATAATAGTAAAATGATCTTATTAAAAGATATAAAAAAATACTTAGAAGATAATAATTTACTTATATATGATAATAGATTTAGAGAGTATGTTAAAAATAAAGAAATACATATCTATGGATATAATTATATAAATAAATATTACTTAAATATATTTAAAGATCTAAATTATATAGTACATAATATAGAATATAATAACTATGATATAGATAAAATATATGAATTTAATTATATAGATGATGAAGTAATCTTTGTAATAGATAAAATATACGAATTATTAAGAAATAATATAAGTATAGATAAAATAAAACTAATAATATCAAATGAATATCGAGAAGTAATATATAGATTATTTAAAATATATAATATTCCAATTAATATAAAAAAGAGAAGTATATATTCTATCAAAGTAGTAAAAGATATATTAAACAACTTAGATGATCTAGATAATAGTATTAATAATATTAAAGAAGATAATATTAAAGAAAAAGTAATTAAAGTATTAAATAATTATAGTTTTATAAACAATAAAAAAGAAGTATTAGATTTAATCATTAATGATTTTAAAAATACTTATTTAGATGAAGATAATAATGGTATTAAAGTATCTACTATTGATGATATCTATAATAATGATGATTATGTATTTTTACTTGGATTTAATAAAGAGAATATACCAGTATTATATAAAGATAATGAATACTTTAGTGATAAAGAAAAAGAAGTACTAGGATTAGATACCAGTAATGAATTAAATATAAATAAAAAGATTGAAGTAATAAGAAAGATACATAATATTAAGAATCTTACTATTAGTTATAAATTAACTGATAGCAATAATACTTATACAAGAAGTAATTTATTAAATGATATAGAAATAGTAAAAGATTATAAACATCAGTATATAAATTCTAATATGATGAATAAGATTTTCTTAACTACATATTTAGATAACTTAGTAAAATATAATATCAAAGATAAAGATTTAGATTTATTATCTAGTAATTATAATATTCCATATATGAATTATGATAATACCTATAGTGGTATATCTAAAGAAAAATTATATAAATATTTAGATAATAAATTAACATTATCATATACAGCATTAGAGAACTTTTATAAATGTAAATTCAAATATTACATAAGTAATATCTTAAAAATAAATATCATAAAAGATGATTTTGCCATCTTAATCGGAGATATCTGTCATTATGTACTTAGATGTATGGATGATCAAGATTTTGATTATGATACTTGTTTTAATAATTATGTTAAGACTAAGAGAGAATTTAGTAAAAGAGAATTATTCTTTTTAGATAATATAAAAGAAGAATTAAAGTTTGTTACTTCTACTATTAAGAAACAATCAACTTATAGTACATTTAATAAAAGTATGAAAGAAAAACCCATCTATGTAAATAAAGATAAAAATATTAAAGTAACATTTATGGGAGTAATAGATAAAGTATTATATAAAGAAGAAGATAATACAACATATCTAGTAGTAGTAGATTATAAGACAGGTAGTACTAATATTAATTTAAAGAATATGGAATATGGCTTAGGATTACAACTTCCTATATATCTATATTTGTCAAACAAAATGGAATTAAAAAACATAAAAGTAGTAGGCTTCTACTTACAAAAATTATTTACTAGTACTTTAGATAATAGTAAAGACTATGAAACCGCTAGAGAAAATAATCTTAGATTAGAAGGATATTCTACCGATAATGAGAATATTTTATCTAAGTTTGATACAACATATAACGATTCTAAATTAATTAAAGGAATGAAAACAACTAGTAAAGGATTTAGTACATATAGTAAAGTATTAAATGATGAAGAAATAGATAGTATGATTAATAATACCGATAAATTAATTAATGAGGGAATAGACAAAATACTAGAAGGAGACTTTACTATTAATCCTAAAGTAATAGATGGTACTAATGTTAGCTGTAGTTTTTGTGAGTATAGAGATATCTGCTACTTAAGAGAGAAAGATATTACATATATAAATAGAGAGGAAGATAAAGATGGAGAAGATGTATAACTGGGAATATATTTATCGAGGAGATATCTATAGAATGGAAAAAGGAAAAGGCGTATTAGAAGAAAAAAATATTGATGTAGCCTATATGGAAGATGACCATGCTTGGGCTAGAATAAACGATATATTAGACTGCTTATACCCCTTTGGAATTACTGATGATAAAGAAAAAAATGATGCAATTTACGATCGTGCCTTTGCCAAACTTAACGCTTCACTAATGCCTATTGATGATATAAAAGAAGGCAGTCTATATGTTGAACCATCATCACTAGAAGTGGTATTAACTCCTGATGACAATTCAAAAAAAATAAGTTCAAAAGGAAAAAAATCAAAAAGATAGGAGGATAATATGGCTTGGACAAAAGAACAAGAAACCGCTATCTATAAAGATGGCACTAATATAATAGTTTCCGCAGGAGCAGGCTCTGGCAAGACTGCAGTACTAACAGAGAGAGTATTAGAAAAAGTAAAAAATGGTATCTCTGTAGATAACCTTCTAATACTAACCTTTACAAAGATGGCCGCTAAAGAGATGCGTGAGAGAATAGGAGACAAACTAAAGAAAGCTGGTTTAACTAGTGAATTATCCAAACTAGATACCGCCGATATTACAACCTTTGATGCCTATGCTTTATCTTTAGTAAAAAAATATCATTATTATCTAAATGTAAATAAAGATATAAGTATAATTGATGCCTCAGTAATAACATTATATAAAAGAAAAGTATTAAAAGATATCTTTAATGAATTATATAATCAAGAAGACTCTAAGTTCTTATCTTTAATAAAAGAATATAGTTTAAAAGATGATAAAGAAATATTTGATTTTATTCTAAATATAAATAATAAATTAGATTTAAGGACAAATAAAAGAGAATACTTAGATAATTATATTAATATAAAATATAATAATGATAATATAGATAAAGATATTGAAGAATATATTAAAGTAATATTAAATCTTACTAGTAATATAAGAGATTATATAGAATACATAGATGACTCTGATTACTTAGATAAATTATATCCCATAATTAATCCCTTATTAGAGAGTTCTAGTTATGCTGAAATAAAAAATAATATTAATATAAAATTACCAATAGCCAGAGGACTATGCGATATAAGTAAAGAATATAAAGAAAAAATATCTAATAGTATTAAAGAAATAAAAAAATTAATAATATATGATAATTATGATAGTATAAAGATAGGTATATTAAAAACTAAAGAATATACCGAAGAAATTATTAATATCATAAAAGAATTAGATAAAAGAGTACAAGAATATAAATGGAAATATAATTACTTTGAATATTCAGATATATCAAGACTAGCTATAAAATTAGTAAAAGAAAATACTCTAGTAAGAGAAGAAATAAAGAATAATTTAAATGAAATATTAATAGATGAATATCAAGATACTAATGATGTTCAAGAAGAATTTATTTCCTATATATCAAGTAATAATGTCTATATGGTAGGAGATATTAAACAGTCTATTTATAGATTTAGAAATGCTAATCCATATATATTTAAGAATAAATACGATACCTATAGTAGTAATAATGGTGGTATCAAAATTGATCTAAATAAGAATTTTAGAAGTAGAGAAGAAGTAATAAATAATATAAATTTAATGTTTAATCGGATAATGGATGATGATATCGGAGGAGCCTCCTATAAAGAGAGTCATCAAATGGTATATGGTAATCTAATGTATAAAGGAGAAGGTGATAATAAAGAAAATAATAACTTTGAAGTATATAGTTACTTAAATGATACATCATTTAAAAAAGAAGAAGTAGAAGCCTTTATTATAGCGGGTGATATTAAAAAGAAAGTAGAAGAAGGCTACTTAGCCTTTGGTAAAGATACCAATGGTATTAGAAAAATAAAATATAGCGATTTTGCTATATTACTTGACAGTAGTAAATACTTTGAATTATATAAGAAGATACTTGAATATAATGGAGTACCTACCATTATAAATAAGTCCATAAATTTAACAGATGGTGAAGTAATTACCATAATTAAAAATATTATAAGTTTTGTAATAAAACTAAAGAGTAATATTATAGATAATGAATTTAAAAAATTATTTATATCTCTTGGTAGAAGTTTCTTATTCAATATAGATGATGATACATTATTTGATTACTTTTTAAATAATAATTATAAAGATAGTGATATTTATAAAATAAGTTATGAAATAACTAAGAAATTAGATACTATTAGTTTAGATGAGATAATAGATATAATTACTTATAGTTATGACTTTAACAATAAGCTATTCTTACTAGGAGATTATTCTTCTAATGTACTTAGAATAGAAAAATTAAAAGAAATAACTAGTAATTTAACTAATTTAGATTATGATATATATAGTTATCAAGAATATCTAGAAGATATCATTAATAATAATTTAAAGATAGAATTTACTCTTAATGATAATAGTGATGACACAGTAAAAATAATGACTATTCATGCTTCTAAGGGATTAGAGTTTAATATCTGCTACTACGGAGGATTATATAGTAAATTTAATATAAGAGAAGCCATAAGTAAATTTAGTTATGATGATAAATATGGAATAATAATTCCATATAAAGATAATTTCTTATATAATACAATTTATCATACTCTAAGTTATAGAAACTATGTAAAAGAAAATATTAGTGAAAGAATAAGATTATTCTATGTAGCATTAACTAGAGCCAAAGAAAAAATGATCTTCTTATTACCAGAAAATAATAAAGAAGAAACATATATAAATGACCTAGTAGACAATAGCATTAGAGAAAAGTATAATAGCTTTGCTAGCATTATGTATTCTTTAGAATATATAACTAAGAAGTATTATACTAATATAGATATAAAAAATATAAATTTATCTAAAAATTATAATATGATAAAGAATGGTAATTATAAAGCATTACTTAATAAAGTAGAGGATATTTTAGAAGTAAATAATATAAATATAAATACTTTAAAAGAAGAAGAAAAAACTTTTTCTAAAAAGAATATTCATCTTATCACTAAAGAAGAAGAATCTAAATTAGATTATGGTAAGAAAATACATGAATTATTTGAATTAACTGATTTTAATAATACTAGTAATCTAACTGGCAAAAATAAAGAAATAATTACTAATTTCTTAGATAAAGTAGATATAGGAACTGCTAATGTATATAAAGAATATGAATTTATATATGAAGATAATAATATTACTTATCATGGTATTATAGATTTAATGTTAGAATATGATAATAATATTAAGATAATTGATTATAAGTTAAAGAATATTAATGATAGTGCTTATTTAAAACAATTAAATGGATATAAGAATTATATTGAGAATATATTTAATAAAGATACTTCTATATATTTATATTCTATCTTAGATAATACTTTAGAGAAAGTATAATATATTTATTTTAGCCATTCCAACCTTAAGTAAACTTAAGTTTTCCATGGTATGATAGAGCCTATATAATAGTCACTATCATAAACATTTGTATGTATATATAAATTAAAATAATAGTCAATTATATATTGACTATTTACTATTATTATAGTACAATTATTTTGGTAACACCAATAAGGTGCATCTCTCCAATTTCTTAGTGTTCCTAAGAGAAAGGAGTGACGTCTATGATGAAAGAACTTTTTTGCTTCTTAGGGGGTTGGAGGTTTAAGTAGTGGAATCAGTTGTAGCACTTGCTATGATTATTTTTATCACCATTGTCTATATAGATAATATGATACATAGAAGATAGACAAAAGAAGCACCACAGGGGGGTGCTTCATGTCTCAAAACATGGAGAGAACACCTTTCATAGCTAGGTGTTACCCATTTTTATTATGGATAAATTTCTCTTCCTATATACATTCTATCAAATTTTAATAAAAATATCAATACTTTCTTGAAATATGTGAATATATCTTTTCAAAATTATAAAAATATATTATAATTATATTGTGCCAAATTAGTTTAGTGGTAGAACAAGGCCCTCGTAATGCTTAGAGATAAGTTCGATTCTTATATTTGGCACCAGATTGATACCAAACTCGAACTTTTCGAGATAATATAAAAACTACTTTCAAATTAAATTAAATTGAAAGTAGTTTTATTTTGTCGATTTAATAAACGCACTTGTAAATTGACATATCATATTAACATCGTAAAAAGTCTAACCCTTTTAAAATTATAAATTATCTTCTAAGAGAAGAACCGTAATTTCTTTGTGCCTCGCCTTGCAAGTATTCTGCATCATCTTTAACAGCTTTAACAATTCTTTCTTTAGTCCAAACATCTTTTTCGCTTAAATCAATTGTACCAGAAATATATAAATTTGTTAAAGGTATTTCAAAAATTTCTAATGTTACTGCAATAAATTTTTTCATTTCTTCAGTTTGTTCTACTCTAACATTAAAATCAAATCCTAAATATTCTGGTCCACCACAACGAATATCTACTGGATCGTTAGCAACACAATCAACACTTATTTGAGAGCATCTTATTAAATTATTATCCATAATTCCAAAACCTCCTTTGTACGTTTTATTATAACACAAAATTATTGGTTTGTAACATTTTTTACTTGTTTTAGGTAAAATGTAGTATTTTTTAATCGTTCAATAATTATTACTAACTATTTATTTTGTCCTAGAAGTTGTTGTACTTCCTCCAAAAAGGCACCAGATTGATTAACACTCAAACTACTTATTTTAGTTCGAGATTATTATATTTAATAAAAAAAATAATGTAATTCATAGTAACTTTTTATGTAATCTAGGTACATTTTCATATCTTTCTATTTCCCAAAATAGAAAAAAATTGATTTTTGGGAAATAGAAGTAAAGCTATATTGTGTCAAATTAATTTAGTGGTAGAACAAGGCCTTCGTAATGCTTAGAGATAAGTTCGATTCTTATATTTTGCACCATTAATTTAAATACAAAGAAAGTAGATATAAACATGGAGTATAGTAGTAGAATATTACTAATAAAATATAATAATAAATTAAGTAGATTTATATTAAATAACTGTAATGATGGAATAATACCAAAAGAAATAAATTAATAAACTTATCTATCAGTAATGATAGGTATTTTATTTTTAATAATTAAATGATATACTAAGTATAGGAAGTGAGATAATAATGGAATTAGTTAATTTAATGTATAGATATGTAAATAGATTTATAAATAGTAATGAATTAATAAATGAATTAAAGAAGATAGATATAAGTAATTATTCAGAAAAAGATAAAAAAGTAATAGATAAGTTAATTAAGGATATAGAAGAGGTTAGGGATAAGACTCCTAATGAGATAGATGAAGTAGAAAAGAAAAGATTAGAACAAATAGATTATTTATTAGATAAATTTAAAGAAGTAAATACTAGTGATGAACAAGCAAAAGAATTTATAGAAAAACAATATAATAATTTACTTGAAGATAAAGAAAAAATAAAAGATGGTGGTAAGTTATATACTAAAATAACAGATTTATTAACTAATAACTCAGTAATAAATAAGTCTGCTAGTAAAATGAATGATAAAGAATTATTAACTTTTATAACTAGATATATATCCGTACCATTACCTCCTCCTATTAAGCAAGAAGACTTTAATGACTTAGTAAAAGTAGGCATTAAAGAAGATAATAGAGAAGCTTTATGGAGATTAGCAGTCAATTATGATAAAAAGATGGACTTTACTTTAATTGAAGATTATTTCATTGATAAAAGAGATAGCTACTACTTAATAGAATTAATTAGTGCCACTGATAGCGTTAATTTAGATAATATAGTTAGTAAAGTAGTAGCCACTAACGATAGAGAATTTATGATTGATTTAGAAAATAGATCATTAGAATTAAGTATATTTACTAAAGATGATATAGATAAAATAAAAGAAAAGTATAATTTATAATATGGAGGTATAAAATGAAATTAGCAGTATTTACAGATATTCATGGTAATTTAGAAGCATTAAAAACTATTATAAATGATATAAAGTCTAAGAATGTAGATGAAATAATATGTTTAGGAGATACAATAGGATTAGGATCCGAATCTAAAGAATGCCTTGATCTAATAATAGAAAATAATATTAAAATGGTTTTAGGTAATCATGAATTATGTGCTTTATATGGTACTGATATTGATAGTAGTATAAATAGTAATGTACAAAAAGAACATTATAAATGGATAAGAGAATCTTTAACTACTAAAGAGATAGACTTTCTAAAAAAGTGTCCTCTTTATTATGAATGTAATATAAGTTATAATAATATAATAAAAAATAAAAAGATAATATTTAGTCATTATCTATTAGAAGATACTAGTAAATTATATCCTTTTGAAAAGAATAATCTAAAAAACGATGTTAATTTATGGATCAAATATAATAATGAAGATATAACATATATAGTAGGTCATTTACATAAATCATTTAATGAAAATGAAGTAGATAGTATAAGTGAAGATTATATAGAAACTATAGATGAATTAACTAACATTTTCATTCTTGATAGTAGTGGTTGCACTATAGATAATAATACTTCTTATATGCTAATAGATATAAATAAGAGTTTAAAATTTAGTAAAATAAACCTAACATATGATTATAACAAATTTATAAATAAAGAATTAAAAAAAGAATTTCCTGATAAAGAAACAATATTAAAATTATTCTATGGTATTAATAAATAATTAATTAATATTATATAATATGAATGATAAACTAGATAAATTAGAAGATATAAAAGAAGAAAATTTAATATGGATAATATATATAATAATAATAATTCTAAGTTATTATGCCAATAGTAAAGAAAAGAAATATCTATTATATAATGACGAAGAAGCAAGAAGAGAATATCGAAGTTTACTTATAATAATATTTAGTATATTAGTAATAATCTATTATCATTTTACTAAGAATAGTTATGAAGATATTTTAAAATTAAATAGTAGTGACACAACAAAAAAGATAATACTTACTAAAGCATCATTTATAGGAACATTACTAGTACTAATTAGTGGTATTATTTTCTTAACGATAGCAATTAATGATGAAAATATTGATGTAGAACTAGCCTTCAATTAAGGCTTGTTTTTTTTCTAATCTTTGATATAATTAATATAGAAAGAGGTAAGAAAAATGCAAAGTAAATTAAAAGAAGTATTAGAAACATATATTAGTGATTATGAAAAATTAGAAGATAAACATAATAGAATAGAAATAAAGTGTATATTATTTGAAGAACTTTTAAAATTATTTGATATAGACTATCAAACTTATGAAGATAATAAATTTCTATTTTATATTCAATTAAATACAATTTATAATGATAGTATTTATGAAGATGAATTCTCAAGATTACTAACAAAAATAAACAGCAAAAACTTTAATACTGCTAATGAAGTAAGATCTTTTATAGCCAAAATAAAAAAAGACTATACAATCACTTTAAAGCAAAAAGAAGCATTAAAAAATAGATTAGTAAGAAATAGATTTAATATTATATCTGCCAGAAAAGCCTTACTAGCTATTAATAACAAATGGCCTATATCTGATAAAGGATATATAATGGGAGATCTAAAAAGAATAATTGATTACTATACAACATCGGGAGAACTATCTGATAAAGAAGCCTTAATGTGTCTTAACGACTTAGAATTCTATAATAGAAAATTAGCTACTAGGAAAAATAAAAACAGATTCGAAGAAGAATATACTAAAAGCATGTATGAAGAAATACCAAATATCTTATATGCCGGTTACGAAGTAATTAAGGAACCAGAAGTAGACATTTCTCGTAAGCAAACCCTAGAACGCTTGTCAAAAGAAATAATTAATATATTAAAATGTACTCCAAAAGAAGAAATACCACAAACCCTAGAAAAATATGAAACATATAATTTAGCTAACAATGAATATAACTATGTCATAATCAAAGTATTAAAAGATTATAATATTGAATTATTTACTTATCATCAGTTATTAGAAGAAAAAGATGCTTATTTCATTCGCGGTAATAGAAAAGAAATAATAAAAAGCTACTACGAACTTTTAAATAAATATCTAGTAGTAAGAAACTATTATAACAAAATAAACGAAATAGTAATAAATGAAGAAGAACCAATATTTACTGAAGAAGAAAAAGAAGAACTAAAAGAAACAAAAAAAATAATATATTCTACATCACTTGTTAATCCTACTAAAGCAAAAATAATAGGAGATATGGATAATGTACCTTATGAATACTATAATACAGCATTAGAATTAATTAATAATTTTATAAATGGTCAAAGTGCTAATGGTGAAGTAAAACATTTAAAAAAAGATGGAAATTCAGTAGGATTTATGGAGTTAAGATCTGATCAAGTAAGAATAGTCTTCAAACACATAAAAGATAATATATATAACATAATAGGTGCTTTTGCTAAAAAAACCAATAACGACACAACCATGTATCAAACAATGTTTAGTAGAATGCTGCCAGATATTAGTACTGAAGAAAAACTATCTAAACAATTAGAAATAGGAGAATTAACAAATAAACAATTAAATGAATTACTATTAACAAAAGGAAGAAAAGGAACAAGATAATGGCATCTTCAGTAATACATATATGTATAGCAAATGAAATAAATAAAGAATTAAAAAGAGATAACAATAAAATCTTAATAGGAGCAATAGCTCCAGATATATCAAAGTTACTAGGAGAATCAAAGTTCTATAGTCATTTTTTAGATAATGTAAATAATAATATTCCAAATATAAATAAATTTTTAGATAAATATGGTAATTACTTAGATGATGACTTTGTATTGGGCTATTATATACATTTATATACTGATTATTTATGGTTTAAATATTTTATTCCCAATATCTTTAAAGATAATTATATAAAAGAATTAGATGGAACTTTAATAAAGTACACAAGAGAAACATTTAAATATTACGTCTATAATGACTATACCAATATGAATATTCAGCTAATAAATAAATATAATTTTCCACTAAAGATATTTTATGAAGAAATACCAAGTATTCCTAATATAATTAGTGAAATACCTATGAATAGATTAGATCTAATAATAAATAAAACAAGCCTCTTAATTGAAGAAGCAAAACAAGGAAAAAAATATATATTCAAAATAGATGATACCATAAAATTCATTTCTGATAGTAAAGAGATTATATTAAAGGAGATAAATAAAATATATGAAGATAATTAAAAATATTACCCTAATTTTAACTATTATATTTATACTTACTGGTTGTAATTATGACAAAATAGTAGCTCCTCTCCCTAGTAATGATAAAATAGATGATACAATAAAAGAACCTACTTATACAGATAACAATCCTATAAAATTAGGGATATTCTTAAGTAATAATAATTACTATAATAAAGAAGTAATCGAAGATACTTACTATACAAGCCTTACAAATGGGGTAGATATAGGATCATTTGAAGTATTTTTAACTGATGACAAAACAATAAGTGGTACCAAGTTTAAAGATACATGGCAAAAATATTATGATAAATACGAAGATATTAATAAATATAAAATAGGGTATAATATAGGATATACATTAAAAGACAGTACTAGTTATAATAGTACTTTCTTAGAACCAGATATATTTAGATATAGTAAATATTTCTATATATACTTCTATGATGATGTTAATGCTCCAAATGGCTTTTATAGTCATTTAGAAAGTATAAATGATAATACACTTATGACTTCAGTTAAATTATATGCCGTAGACGAAATAGATGAAGTAGAGAGCATAACCTTAACAGCCTTTACTTATGATGAAGACGACTTTGATAAAGAAAATAATTACCGAGGTAATTCAAAATATACAATTAATATAAAAAGGAAATAGACTAACTATTGAAGTTGTAAAATAAAAGTAGACATAAAAGGAATGTGTCTACTTTTTTGATAT
>ERZ773148.14-NODE-14-length-130763-cov-5.739297_pt1 | contig 130763 bp, 125 predicted proteins | sample MGYA00580846_ERZ773148 | MGnify/ENA primary metagenome ERZ773148 (study PRJEB29015, sample SAMEA2737879) | human gut metagenome | biome: human gut; feature: human-associated habitat; material: faeces | place: China | collected 2012 ... | reverse complement strand
AAACTTCGTCCTGCGTTGCCTTTGGAATTTCATCATAAGAAGCTCGCACGTTATCGCATTGCCAGCCAAGATGTACGCTTAATCTCTGCCAGACAACAAGCTGTCTTAAAAGGTAGGCGTGGTTTTTGCTTATTCCGTTGTGGCTGTCTGTGTACTGTTTTACATATTCGATAGATAAGGCAACGTCGCTTATCTGGTCGGCACTCATACGGGTGCTTGCGTCAGCTCTGGTCTTGTAGCCATTCTTAAAGTCTGTGTTAATGTCGATACAGTAAGCGTCCTCGCCCTCAACGGTCAAATGTCCCTCATTAAAGGTAGAACCAATCGAACCGTCATTCATTACTTTTTCAACGATACCGACACGCTCTTTTGACTCCGTCCAGTATTGCTTACTTTCTGCATGAACGGGTGTAGTCGGCAAAGCAGTAACGACAGTTGCAAGAGCTAAGAAGCCCGTACACAATCGTTTTAACATCTTTTTCATAAATCTAATGCTCCTTTCATTTTTGGTAATAAAATAACCGTCCATAATGAACGGCTGAAAATAGAAAAGGAACGTCATTTTAGGCGTTCCATAGTCTATGAGTTATTCAATTTTTCTTGTTTCAATACTGATGTGCTGTACCATATCTTTGCATATCTAGGAAAACTTGCGTATCAAGGCTCATTCAATGGTAGTAAATAAGTAGTAAATTGATGTGTTTGTTTCCTTGAAAATGCTGATAGATACTGTGTTTTAGCGGATAATCAGATTTTTATTGTGTTTTTTACATAAAAGAAGATTGCTTGCTCGGGAAATGAAGTCTGACTCTTGGCATTGCAAATAGGACATTGCGTATCATCGCTGTTTCTATCGTGGATCGTCGCCTGATACGCATGTCCTAACGGACATAGCCACCAAACTTTTTTCCCACTTCCAGCCGTCACATCAAACGGCATCAAATCATCATTTTTTATTGGATGCCATTCTTTTGCCAATCGAGGGTTAACCGTCGCAAGATCATTAAAGCCTCTCAATACTTTATGTCCGGAGCAGTATGGACAAGCATTTCCTCGTTTGGTCCGTCGGCAAATGAGCTGCTCATAGGCATGCCCTTTTTCGCATATCCACCATACTTTTTTCCGGCTACCTGCAGTTACATCAAAAGGTGTCAAATTGATATTTTTATCAAAATTCCACTCTTTTATCAATTCGGGATTTGTAGTTGTCAGATCGTTTACGCCTTTAAGAGTTCTATGCCCGGAGCAATATGGGCAACCGTACCCTCTTTTGCTCCTCTGATTGATTACCATCTGATAAGGGTGTCCTTTTGGGCAAAGCCACCAAACTTCTTTGCCCGAACCAAATGACACATCCTCTGGTTTCAGATCACCATTTTCAGTCGGATGCCATTCTTGCACTAAAGAAGGGCACAAAGTAGCTAAATCATTTTCACCTTTTATCAATTTGACCACAGCTACCTTCCTCCTTAATAATTAGATAACTGGCTTTTTCATTACAAATATTGCTTAAAAACATCTCTCATCAATTTTGCACGATCAATTGTCTTTTCCATAAGCTTTATCTAAGTATATCATCAGCACCATCTTAAAACAAGCCATATGCTTATTCTGACCATTTCTTTGTTTTCTTCGGATAAAGTTTTAATTTTTGAATTCGATGAAAGACTGCTGCTTCTGTTCGATGCGTCAGCGCTGCAATGTATGAGATTCCGATGCCGCTAAAAAAATACGAAATCAGTTCTTCATCATCCTCCGGATTCCATCTCCATCTCTTGATCTTCTCATCTGTTCGCATCGTGATGATTTTCTCTTTGAAAATATTCTCGTTCTTTGCCATGGCTTGCAAGCCTCCTTTCGCATATAATTATGAAATTTTCTTCTATAGCTGCTATCACTTTACACATAATATGGTCCTTCCCACTGTAAAAAAGAATATTCCCGTTGTAAATACTTGGTAGTCTGGCTACAGATGCTTTTCACTCCAGATAACTTATTACCGGTCATAAAATTTACCGAATTGATGATAAAATGGAGATGACGATTTCCGTTATTGTTATGCTTAAAATAGGCATTTTGATATCCTATGTTATATAATATCTGTGAAATATCATTCCCAATTAAATCACAGCATGCATCTTCTGTCACAGCTTTATTTTTATATACTGGTTTTTCATAGTATCTCCATATACTGATGACCATATGGTATAACTGTTTTCCATCTTCTTTTTCTGCAAGCTTTTTTATTTGAATCATATCAAAGATTGCATGAGCTATAGAATCTGTCCGAATACCATATCCGTTCCAATATTCACATTTTTGTGCACAATAGTGAAATTCTTTTTCTAAAGCATCTGTATTATCATATTTGCCTGGACACACTTTTACGAAAGACATAAAAACGCCTCCAATCTATAGCCTACTTCCCTTCTGACTGTATCATCTTCAATCGTATTGATTGCATTCACAAGCTGAACATATTCAAAAGTCTTATTTTTATTAGATATCGGCTGTTTGTTTTCAAAACATTTCTTTCTTACATATTCACTCACGATCATATCTTTTTGATCTGCTATTTTATATAGCTCATTTTTTTCTGTCCGTGTAACACGGAATACAATTTTTTGATCCCTTTTTTCCTTCATAACCTGACCTCCATATTCGGCAACGCAAAATAGCCAGATTGCCAAAGTGGGTGACACTTTTTTTCACCAACTTACAATCTTACTTTTATGTTAGCATGAAATAAAATTTTACAATCCATGGCAGTCACTGCTGCACGTTTTCAATGCTCTTGAGCATTTTGTTGTCACTTCGGCTATTTCAAAGCCCGTATAAATTAGAGGGATCTAACATTTTACTAAAGAAAACGAAGGAGGTACGCATCATGTTTAATCAATATGAAGATATCTTAAGAGTAGACGAGGTTGCAGAAGTTCTCGGATCCGGGAAGAACACGATTTACGCTCTCTTATATTCCGGAGAGCTGAAAGGCTTTCGTATTGGCCGTATGTGGAAAATCCCCAGATAAAGTGTCGAATTATATGTCAGAAAGAATGCAGGTCTGCAAAAATAAAAAAAGCCCTAGGAGTTTCATGCTCCTAGGGCGTCGTTCTTGTCTCTATTTTATTTTTTCATGAATATATTTGCTGATAGCATGGTAGAAAATATCGGCTTCTTTGACTTGGTTTTCTACATCCCCTTTTGCGATTACATAAAAGTCTTCATAATCACTTTCTGTCCGAAGCGAAAATGCACTTTTGATGATGTTCGAAAGCTGCTTATCAAAAATTCCGGTTTTAATATATCGCATTTGAAAATTTGAAATCACTCCGGAATGTTTCTTAAAATCCAGTCCATCAAGTGCCAAAACTGCGCGTGCAGCATGAAAAATCGCATAATAGGAACGATTTGCAGAGGTATCGTACATTTCAAGTTCCAATGTACGTTTTGCATCTTCCAAGTACTGCGCGGCTTTTGAAAGCCGATATAAACTTAAATTCATACACTCTTTACTGTACAACGCGCTTTCCCTCCTTCATGACATTTTGAAAAAACGGAAGCGTGTTTGAAAAGCGTAAAAATGTAGCTTTATCCTGCAGCTTAATGGACAAAAGTACATCATACTTCAAGTCAAGCTCAGAGGAAAGGTCGCTCACTTTTCTGCGATACGTCGCAAGCTGCTCTTTCGGCAAGTCTACCAATGCCATAATATCTATATCAGATTCCGCATCAAAATCGCCTCTGGCATAGGAACCATACAGCCACACTTCATCCAGCTTTTCTCCAAAAACATTACTGAGTGCCGAATAAGTTTCCTTCATCAGATTATTCAAGCCTAGATTGCTCACACTTCTCACCTGCCTCTCTTTAGAATCATTATACAACACATCCAACAAAACTTCCAGCTATAGAAATTGTTATTTTGAAATAATTTGAGCCTCTTCGGTCATAAGTAGTAAATTAGTAGTAAAAACTGCGCAGCAACTCCCGTACATATTGAAATTTCAAGCATACAGCTAAACTGATTATTTATTGCCGTGACAGATAAAAAGCACTTTTATCATAAGCTCTACCTTCCTCCATAAGTCTCGAAAACGCTGATATTATAATTAGCTCTTACCAAAGCGTTGCGGAAGCTCGCTTCTTGCTTAATACCCAATCCTAAAATAATCCAAATACGTTTTATACTTGTCCTGTGCGGTCAGACAGGTATCTGTCAGGTAGCCTTTTTCGTTGTCCCATTCCTTTAGTCCACGGTAATAGAACATCTTCAGATTGTCCTCAATGATGAACGGAACGATATTGTATTTCAGGCACTCCTTAAACATGATCAATCTGCCCACACGACCGTTGCCGTCCTGGAACGGATGAATCCGCTCAAACTTCACATGGAAGTCCAGAATATCCTCAAAGGTCTTTGCTTCCTTGGCGTTATATTCCGTCAGCAAGGCCTTCATTTTATCGGCAACTTCTTCCGGCATGGCTGTATCCCTGCCGCCGACTTCATTCGGAAGTTTCTTATAATCACCAATCGCAAACCAATCTTTTCTGGAATCGCTGGTGCCGTTCTTCAAAACCAAGTGAAGCTCCTTGATAAACTTCTCCGTCAGAGCTGCTTTTGCATGATCGATAATCATATCAATGCAGCGGAAGTGATTTGCTGTTTCAATCACATCATTCACATCCAGCACTTCTTTTTCTGCGCTGATGGTGTTCGTTTCAAAGATATATCTGGTTTGATCGTGTGTCAGGCGGCTTCCTTCCATATGGTTGGAATTATATGTCAAATCAATCTGTGTTTTATGGTAGATCCCACCGGAATATTTACTTGCCTTCTGCTCTTTTAGAATATCCAACAGAGTACTCGGCTTATCTTTTCTTTTATTAGTACGCTCCGGCTTTTCTGCGTTTTCCGGAATGTTCCATGTCTTGCCGGTAAGAAACGCACCGTTCACACGCCCCTGGGCGCAGTAATTTCTAACACTGCGCTCTGACACATCCCACTTTTTCGCTATGTCAGTAACAGAAAGGTATCGCATCTAATATCCTCCGCCTATCTCAATCTTATATTTCAACTCGTTTACAGTTCCTCGGTTTTATATACATAGTAGCCTTCATAATAATAGCTGTAATCAATGCCCTTCATATAGATTCCCCTATCATTTACATTGTCTGTAAGAGCGTTTTTCAGAAGGAACTTAATTTCTATATCTTTAATTGGGCTGCGCTCCATGGCAAGCAAATAATCTTCCTTATCCACCTTACTCCAATCAACGATATATCTGATTTCTTTTTTCAGCATCAAATCTAACCAAATTCTTGTGCTTCTGCCGTTACCTTCCCTGAATGGATGAGCCACATTCATTTCTACATATTTTTCGACAATTTCATCAAATGTGGACTGAGGCATTTTGTCAATGCTCTGCAAAGCTGCATCCAGATACATCAATGGAGCAAAACGGAAATTTACTTTTGAAATATTCACCTTGCGAATCTCACCGGCAAAATCATAAATTTCATCAAAAAGGTATTTATGAATCATGGCAAGGCTTTCATAGGTTCCGGCTTCTAAGCTTTCCAAATATCCACTTTCAAACATTTCAACCGCTTTCTGCTTGCTGATTTTTTCTTCTATTCTTGCTAATTCCGCTGAATCTGTAATTCCCAGTTTGTTTTCAAGCATTACGTTACCTCACATTCACACCAAATAATCTGTTTTAATTCCTATAACAAGTATATCACATCATCGGCAAAATTATCAACATACCTTTAATTGTATTATTGTGTTTTTGCCGTTACAGGAAATACTGCCTCCTCAAATGCTTTTAATACCTTAAATAACGGCTCCGGCAAACGCTTATAGCATTCTTCTTTCAGTTCAGCAGGAACTCCATAGAAGCCTTCCGCAATACTACCGGCAATAGCCGTCAGAGTATCACAATCACCGCCAAGGGACACCGCAGTGCGAATAACGTCTTCGAAGCTGTTTCCCTCTAAAAAAGCGGTGATGGCCTCCGGCACAGTTTCCATACAAGTTTCCGTATGAAAATATCCGGGTCTGATCTCATCGCAAGTACGGTTCAATTCATAACAAAATTCGCGTTCAATATATTCTTTGATTTCCGTTTTGCTATGTCCTGTCCTGGCCAGGAAGATAGCACTGGCAGTTGCTTCGGCACCCTTGATTCCTTCCGGATGGTTATGGGTAACTATGGCTGAGAGCCTTGCTGCGTGTCTGACAGCATCGATATCGTTATATAACCACGCAACCGAAGAAACACGCATTGCAGAGCCATTACCAAAACTATTGTAAGCTTTGCACTCCGGATTAAGAAGCCACTGCCTGAACCTTCCGCCGTACCCGGCATTCGGATACATCTTCCCAAACTTCCGCATATGATCAGCCAAGGTTCGCAAAATCCAATCATTCGAAGCACTTGACGGTGCATCAAGAAATGTCAAGCCAACAGCCAAAGTCATTACAGTATCATCCGTATAGGTGGATTGGCGGGAAAATAAAGGGAACTCTTTGCTTTTGCAGCCGCGGTCAAATTCATAAGGGCTGCCGATGATATCTCCTAAGATTGCTCCAATCATCGCTTATCACCTCTCTTTTTGTAATCAATATCAATCTTCCTTTTCCAGTCAGCAGTAAGCGGTGCTGCACACGCTCTTACACTGCTAATCGCCTCACTGATGACTTCATAGTTGAGTGCCGTTCCGATCTTGTCACAATGATAGTTCGCTGCCATGGATTCATCAATACCAAATCTTCTGGCTTCTGCAGCCGCATCGATGTTTGCCCCAAGGAAAAGGAATTCCCAGCCATAACGCTCTTTCTGACGCTCGATCATATGGCGCACCTTATCGTAGGTGTAACGATGGCTGGCGTTTTCCATACCATCCGTTGTGATGATAAAGAGAGTCTTTTCCGGCACATCTTCTTTGCGGGCATATTTGTGAACATTCCCGATATGATGGATCGCACCACCGACCGCATCGAGAAGTGCCGTACAGCCACGTACGTAATATTCCTTGTCCGTAAGGTTCGGTACATCTGCGATCGCAGCACGATCATGGATCACCTCCGTTTCGTTGTCAAACAGCACGGTGGATATCACAGCATCCCCCGGTTCCTTACGCTGCTTTTTCAACATGGAGTTGAAACCTCCGATCGCGTCCCTTTCCAGTCCCGACATGGAACCACTGCGGTCTAAGATAAATACAAGTTCTGTCATTTTAAAATCCTCCTGTTTTTTAATGTGGTTTCATTATAAGAAAATCAGGAGAATAAATGGTCGCATAGCATGCGACATTTTTATGTTTATGTGCCGATAAGCGGCTGATCAAACGCAAATAGAACCTCGTTCAGCTCAAACACATCGTAGTTTCTGTTTACCAGGAAATACTCCACTATCACATCAAACTTACTGCTATGGGATAGGGCAAACCCTGCTCTGCCGATAAAGTCCTTCGTTTCAGCCACATCCAGTTCCAGTGCAAAGGCAAAGGCCAGTGCTGTTGTCTTAGATGGCTTGTAGTCCATATTATTTCGGATTTTCGAAAACAGCTTTCTATCCACATTTGCCTTTTTATAGATTACCGAGTCCTTCTTTCCTGTGCGGTCAATCAATTGCAGAAGCGTTTCAGAGCATCCACTTGCATATTTACTACATCATTTCGTACTATTTCAAAAGGCATAGGCGACCTCCTCATTCAAAAGCAGGTCGGTTAATCCTGCAACATATCCAAATACATATCCAATCTTGCATTAATGTATCCTGCAAACAAGTTTTCCATTGCTGAAAGATTATGTTTTGCATAATATTCATCAAAGGCATTATAATAGGAAACTCTGTCTGCAAACTTAATATCAATCGGTGGATATCCTTTCTTCATCAGTTCAAGATTTACAAGCAGTCTTCCTGTTCTGCCATTACCGTCAATGAAAGGATGAATGCCCTCAAACTCAATATGAAAACGGGCTAATTTTGTCACGATATGTTCTTTGCGTTCAACAAAGTCATGCAATAGCTGCTCCATCTTCGGCTCAATCAGGTACGGCTGCACAGGTTCATGATGAGCACCCATAATACGAACCGGAACTCTACGGTAGACACCACGGTCTTCTCTCTTATCAGCAAGGACAAGATAATGAATCTGTTTAATGATGCTCTCGCTGATTGGAACATTCTCTTTTACAAGTTCGCTCACAAAATCAAAAGCTTCTTTATGACCGACTGCCTCCATATGGTCTTTCAGCGGTTTCTGCTCAATCGTAAGACCACGAAGAACTAAATCTGTTTCTCTTAATGTAAGAGTATTTCCTTCGATGGCATTGGAATTGTAGGTGTACTCTACGACGAACTCTTCTTTCAGTCTTTCTGCTTCGCCGGCGGTCAGTGGTCTTCTGCTGTCCAGTTCAGCTTTTTTGCGGTCAATTTGCGCCAACAGGCTCTCCTTTGACTTATAACGCCCATCAGCAGGTTTCTTTGCATCCACAGGAATTTTCCATCCACGCCCTTCCTGGTACGCACCCTGAATTTTTCCCTCAGAACAAAGAACTCTGATTCTTCTATCAGAAATGCCCCATTTTTCAGAAGCCTGTTTTACTGTCATAAACATAGATTATCACTCCAATCTAAGATATAGTATACCACTTTAACGGAACAATATCAATAATATCGGAACAACCTTTACCAAAATAACGGAATAATGCACATAGCATTATTCGAAAAAAACGGATATCCAAAATTAGTTGTGGTAAAGCATTGCGCCGGCGCGTCGGAGGTAGGCGCGTCTCCACAAGGACCGAACATGGTGTTTACGCAGCGCGTCTCCTCGGGAGAGAAATAGCATTTACACGAAAAATGCTTCTATGAGGGGGTGTTTCGTGTATTTGGGGTCTCTCAGAAGAGAAAAAAAGGACGCTGTAAAAAAGTATCAAAAAATTCACACTACCAAAACGTTGGAATTTCAACCCCCCAGAACTTTACATTTCTGTAAAGGGCAAAATCCCGGTGCAAATCGGACCTGAAATGGGATCAAAAAGGTGTAAAACAAGCAAAAATACACGAAAAGGGGGTCTTTTTGGGGCGCTTGGTGGGAATTGCCTAATTTTTCCAGCCATTCCGTACACAACGAATCCCAGAATCGTAAACGCCGCAACACCTTCCGCACCGACATACCGATAAATTCTGAGGAACCGTTCAGCAACATTTGACGGTTTGCTTTTTTGTCAAACACAAAACGACAAAACCATATTCCGGCACTTCGTCTCAAGGAAAATGCTGCTCCTGTGTGCGTGCTTGCGCTTCTTCTCTGAGATGCTGCAGGAATTGCTCCCTGCTCATCCACACAATCTGCTCTATCGGGTTCGCAGAACCACATGCCAGAATCAGTCCCAAAAAGTCTTCAAAAGATTTCGCCAGCGGATATACGAAACGATTCGTGCAGCTTTCAGGGTTGCATGCGAAAACCATGTCGCTGTAAGGCTCAATAAAACAGTACATAATGCAGCCCTCAAAACCAATTGCCTTCGCATTTGTAGGATAGCAAAAGTATTGTATGGCATCGCTAGTCTCTTCAAGGCAGATTAAACTGCCATCTATATTCATTTTTTGTATTTTTCATAGACGGTGCTAGCGATTTTATCTATCAGTGTCACATCTGCCGGCAGCCATTCCACAGAATTTAAGTTTTCCATTGTCAGCCACTTCGCAGCCTCATGTTCTTTCAAAATCAAATCGCCGGAGACAATCTCTGCCCAGAAACAGTCCATGGAAAGATGAAAAGTGGGATAATCATATTCAATTGTATCAATTAAATCGCCGACTTTGATTTCCGTTTCCAGTTCCTCGATAATTTCCCGCTTAAGGGCTTCTTGTGGTGTCTCACCGTCTTCAATTTTACCGCCGGGAAATTCCCAGCCGCCTCTAAATTCTCCATAACCCCTTTGTGTGGCAAATATCATTTGTTTGCCATCTCCATTTACTGCTCTTATCACGGCAGCAACTACGCGTATTGTCTTCATTTTATTCCTCTATTCGTTTACAATATATTCATAAATATCTTCTCTAACCGGCACCTCTAACCGCCATTCAATTTCAACCGCGGTTTTATCAGTATTTGACATGGTGAACTCGATTGGCTTGCCGATTGCATGCATATTCCCCAGATAATAAAATTCTTTTGATATTTTGTCATCCTTGTTTTTGCGTACGAATAAGTGAACCTGTATGCCAAGTTCATCCGCATGCAGGAAATTTTGTACATCTTCCGAATGAATGCTTCGGCCGGATTTCGATATTGCGATCAGATTACTGCTGTTTATGAAATGGTCTTCATACTTGGTAGTATCACTGATGTCATCTTCTTTATCGTAATTAATGAAAACCGGGAAGGTTTTTGTCTTTTTATCATACTTATATCCACCTATGTTCAAAGGCACTTCATTTCGTTCCCAGTTAAGAAGCCTGCAAACATCTTCGTATGTATATTTCTGATAAAGAACAAGATCCGTTTTCTTATATCTGTCAGAGAAATCCCTTTCGTAACGGCTAATTCCAAATTCGACAAGTTCTTTTAAAATGTTATAAAAGTCCTTGCTTTTTAACATTTGCGTGAAAGAAAATGATATCTGATAATCATTTTCTGTATTTTCATCTTCTTCTATGAAAATACAGTTTGAATATGTATTTTTGCTTGCGCCGGCCGAAAATTCATTCGTCATTATATTTACAATGCCTTCCTTCTGATCTTTTGTTAGATGAATTCCATAACCAGTTGCAAGGTCTTCCTCTAATCCGGCGAACAGTGGAAAAGTATTCGCATAAGTAAGAATTCTGTTTAATAATTTTAATTCGTGAATACGTTTCCCGTTTGCAAATTTCTTAGAAACAAATTCTACAATATTTTCCTGGTCTTTGGTCAGTCTTACTTTGTATTCCTTTTCGTATTTGACGAGAAACTTATAGTAGCTTCCCAAACTATTGTTATCGAAAATTCGAAGAACATCCATCTCGCCATAGTCATCAAAATCCTTTAATTTCGGAATTCTACCGAGCTTGTTCTTAAGATTTGCATAATTTTCCTTAATCAGTTTGATATCGCTGAAATTCGCATTATCAACAGCAGCAAATATCCGTTTTCTACTAATTTCATCAAAATGGATCGTACTTGCCCCCGGTATTACTCGTCCGCCTTCCATCAAATATCTACGAATATTGTCTTTGTTATAGCTGCGGTCGCCAGAAAGAGCAATCGGGATCATGAAATTATTTTTGTAATTCCCAATAAAGTCAAGAACCACGACATATTCTTTTCCATCGGACTTTCTGAGACCTCTGCCCAATTGCTGCACGAAGACAATCGGGGACTGCGTTGGACGAAGCATGATAACCTGATTCACCTCTACGATATCAGTTCCTTCAGAGAAAATATCAACAGTTAAAATATAATCCAGATAATCATCCGTTTCTGATTCTACATTCTTTGTCAAGCGTTCAATAGCATCAGCCCGCATCTCCTCAGTGTCCGCTCCGCTTAAAGCAATCGTCTTTAAACCATGTTGGTTAAACTTTTTCGACAACTCTCGTGCCTCATCAATTCCGCTACAGAAAATCAGACCTTTTACTCGTTCTCCTGAGTATCCATAATATTCGGCTTGTTTTATAATGTTTTCCACACGAGCATCACTTGTTAGATATCGAAAGTTTTCTATTTGTTCTTCTTTCGAATTGCCTTCGTCAGATATCATTTCCAAATCGGTGATTCCAAAATAGTGGAACGGACAAAGCAAGTCCTCTTCCATAGCTTGCTGTAAGCGTATTTCATAAGCGATGTTATAGTCAAAGATTTCGTAGATGTTTCTTCCATCAACATTATCGTCGCGTCTGTCTGGTGTAGCAGTCATCCCAAGTGTAAATTTAGGAGTGAAGTAATCCATCACCCTTTTATAGCTTTCTGCACTGGTATGATGTGCCTCATCATAGATACAAGCATCAAAATAGTCCGGCGAAAAAGATGTTAAATTTTCCTGCTTGCTTAGTGTCTGCACTGTTGCGAATACAAACTCTGCCTCATAGCCATGTTCATTTCCTGAGACTAATCCGGTTTTAATTTCGTTACCAAATACGCGCTCAAACGATGCTTTCGCCTGCTTTGCAATCTGCTTTCTATGCACAACAAAAAGTACTTTTTTGAATCCCAGTTGTCGCATAGCGAATGCTGCAGCATATGTCTTTCCTGTTCCGGTTGCGGAAATAAGCAATGCTTTTGAAATGTTTTGTTTTTGGTATTCCAACAAATTATATATGAAAGCATTCTGCATAGAGTTTGGTTGTAATTTATATGCTTCAATTGACGGAACCGTTTGTTTTCGTGCGATTTCTCGCTGCTCTGCAACAATCTTATTAAAAAGCTGTTTTTCCGCGTATTTTCTTTGATAGTCTTCTCTTATATCCTCATATGGCCGTGTTATATCGGTCGCATTCCATAGTTTATTAAATTCGCTCAAAACATCGTTTATCATTTCACCGTGTGGCATCGAAACAATCCTTGTATTCCATTCCATGTTTCGAGTTAAGGCATCCATGGTCAAATTCGAACTTCCGATAATGAAATGATATTCTTCCTTTTTTTGAAAAATATAGCCCTTCGTATGAAAGCCATTTTTAGCATACTCCGTTTGATACATGCGTAATTCGATATTTGAAAGATTTGCAAGGGTGTCTAATGCCACAGGGTCACTGAAGTATAAATAATCGGTTGTTAAAATCCTGCCTTTTATCCCTTTCGTTTCTAATTCCTTAAAGGTTTGCAGCAGTGGCGTGATTCCACCCCGCGTGATAAAAGCGACGCTAATAGAGAAGCTTTCACAATGCAAAAGTTCGTCTTCAATAGATGTGAAAACTTTTTTTCCTTCTTTATTGTCGTTATATACAAACTGGGGCTTATAGGCCAGATTTGAATTACAATTCTTATTAATAAAAGCAGTATGAAAAGATTTATGAAATTCTTTGATTTTTTCTTCCGACATCTTTATATCCTCTTTTCTGTGATACTTACATTTTACCTGCTGCTGCACGAAAAAGCAATCACGGCTGCATAATTAAATCTTTCTTAAAATGCTTTAGGCTTTGCATTGGCGCCCCTCAAAATGCGTGTATATTCTGAATGTGCGTATTCATCCGGTAAAATTGTTCTACCATATCCCAATCAATATTTTTCATTCCCCTAAAGAATACATCATTAATCAGAACGACTTTCTTTCCGTTTAAATCCTCAATAATGTTTACTTTTCTATTCATTTCCTCAAATCCTCTCAAATTCATTCGTCAGAACGCTTGTTCGATATTATGATAACACATTTGTTTTAATTTGTAAATATTTCCATATGAAAAAGGCACCCATCCATGATGCCTTTTCATTCCTAAAATCTATTCTGTTTCTCGCTTTTTCCCTCTTACACGGTACACCACTCTTGCCACTAGAATCGGCACCAGGCACAGAAGTGCAAACAGCACGAACAGCAGCGCCGCGAGCATGCTGAAATCCATGAATCCGCCTTTTGGCTGCAAGGCAAACCATGCCGCAAAGGCAAGCGAAGCAAGCGGTGCCAAAAACGGGATGGCACGGAGCCATTTGCTTGCGGCTTGCTTGCACAGTACATATTGAAGCACAAACAATGCGAGAACTGTAAGCACTATGATTATTTGCAATGTGTAATCCGATAAATCCATATTATTACCTGTAGATGGTTGAGCAATGCGGAAGGACTGCCCTTTTGCCACCGCCTATATAATACGAATCGCCGCACGGCAGGTCAACCGGCTCCGGCGTGAGTTTGCCGTCCATAAGATCCTCAAGACCCTGCTGCAGTTCGATAAGCTGGGATGGGCCTTCGTGGAAAGCATCCGGATTGTGCGAAACACAGAGTTTGCGGATGTCCTTGCAGTGCTCGGTGATGCGGGTGATTGCATCATAATACGCTTTGATGTCGGATTTGCCGTATACATCATCATCGAAATAAAGATACAGTCCGCCGCTGTAATACGAATCGCCGGTGAAGAGGTTTCCGGTCTGTTCATCCCAAAGCATGATGCCGTCGTCGCTGTGTCCCGGGCAATATAAGACTTCAAGGCTGCGGTCGCCCAAATCGATTTTTTCACCGTCACCAAGCGGCTTCAAAGTGTAAGGAGGAATGGCAAAAGTGCTGCCGTCAAAACCTTCCGGCCATCCGCCCGTAAAATTGCATTCATCAAATTGTCCCTCAAGTTTTTCATGAGAGACACCTTCGCGCGCGATTTTCTCCGAAAAATCCGTGATGTGACCGTACACTTCCGGAAAACGCCAATTGTTTCCGATATGATCAAAATGTGCGTGGCTGTTCACAACCAGAAGCGGTGTTTTGAGATGTGGGCCAATTGCCTCCTCAATATTGCAGACACCCAGTCCCGTGTCAAACAGCACACTGCGTTTTTCGCCCAAAATCAGGAAAGAATGTACCCACTGTGCATGCTTATGTTCGCAAAAAGCATAGACGGTGTCGTCTCCTTTTCTTATTTCAAACCAATCGCTATTCCTGTTATTTTTCTCCATTTTCCTTATTTCCCCTTAACATACTGATATTTGCAATATATACGCCGGCAATGATAACGATTGCTCCGACCAGCTGATATGCGGTGAAACTTTCATGCATGAAAACAACTCCGGCTATGATTGAAACAACCGTTGATATACCAATAAGCGAAGCATTCCTGTTCACGCCGATATTCGCAATCGCAACATTTGACATGAAGAAAGCAAGAATCGAGCAGCCGATGCCCTGATAAAGAACAGCTGTCAGAAATGCTGTATTCTTAAACGGAAGCGTAACAAGGAATCCGAGATTATCTTGCGTGATAGCTTCAATAATTGCGATGAGTGTATATACAAAAGCACCGGCAACAAGCATAATATAGGTAATCTCAGCACCGGTAAACTGCGTTTCCCTTTCAACCAGTGTGCTGTAAATTGCATATGAGGTAACACCTGCGAGAAGAAAAGCATATCCGACAATAGAGAGACTTGCCGTTGCATCTACCGCAAGCACCGTGACCACAACACCGCCAAGTGTTACAAGAACCCCAAGGAGCTGACTTCTTGTCGGTTTCTTGTGCAGGATGACTGCGGAGGCAAGAAACGACACAACCGGAAGCGTTGCAATGAACACCCCGCTTTCGGAAGCCGTGGTGTGGCTGATTCCGAAGGTTTCGCATATGTAATAGATTACGGGGCTGAACAGTGCAATGGCAAGAATATTTTTGAAGTTTTTTCCGCGGAAATTCACTTTAACAATTCCTGCAAGTATACACAGTGACATTATCGCAAATCCTGTGAAAAAACGCCACCCGAGAAGAGCAAAGGTGCTTGCTTCGTTCACACCTTGCTTCGTGAAAATATAACTCATTCCGAAAATAATTTCGGTACCGATTGCACATAAGTATCCGATCAGAATCTTATTTGTTTTTCTTTCTACCATTTCTGCCACCTCTTTTTTAATTTATTTATCCAGCGATGCTTTTACTTCTTCCAATATTTCAAATGCCTTCGACGGCGTGATTTCCATCAGGTTGAGTGCCTTAAGCTTTTCGACTACCGGATTTGGAGCAAACGAGAACATGGAAATCTGCTCTTCACAAGACTCTGCGGCTTTTGTGTTTGCAGCCGTTGTTAAGTCGCCGTACATCATACTCTGTGAAGGCACCGCCGTTTCAAGTTCCGCAAGTTTCTCTTGTGCGCGCTCGAGCAGAACTTTCGGTATCCCCGCAAGTTTTGCAACATGGATTCCGTAGCTTCTGCTTGCAGAGCCTTCGACAATTTTGTGAAGGAATACGATATTCCCGTTTTCCTCCGCGACATCGACATTCAGATTCTTGACTCCGTATCGTTCGCCTTCCAGTGCTGTGAGTTCATGATAATGCGTTGCAAAAAGTGTTCGAATATGCGTATTGTCGTTGCAGAGATACTCGACCGCAGCCCATGCAATCGAAAGCCCGTCATAAGTGCTTGTCCCTCTTCCGATTTCATCGAGGATAATCAGGCTGCGTGCCTTTGCATTATTCAAAATATACGAAAGCTCACTCATTTCCACAAAGAACGTCGACTGTCCCTGTGCGAGATTGTCCGAAGCGCCGATACGCGTGAAAATCCTGTCGCACACGCCGATTCTCGCACGCTCACAAGGCACGAAACAGCCTGCCTGAGCCATCAAAACGATTAAAGCGGTCTGACGCATATATGTGGACTTTCCGGCCATGTTCGGACCCGTGATGAGCAGCATGCTTTCGTTTGTATTATTCAAATAGGTATCGTTGGAAACAAACATGCCGTTTGAAACAGTCTGTTCGATGACCGGATGTCTTCCTTTCACAATCTCAAGCTCGAATGACTCGTCAACAAGCGGTTTGACATAACCCAGCTTGTCGCTTACATGTGCAAAGGATGTGAGAACATCAAGTTCCGCAACAGCCGAAGAGGTTGACTGTATATCTTTTATGTAACCCTCTATGAAATTTCTTACCTCAACAAAGAGGTCATATTCCATCCGGTTGATTTTGGTCTCCGCATTGAGCACAAGCCCTTCCATTTCTTTGAGTTCCGGCGTTATGAAACGCTCTGCATTGGCAAGCGTCTGCTTGCGGATATAGTTTTCCGGGATTAAATCATAATAGGAACGGGTGACTTCAAGATAATAGCCGAACACACGGTTATACCCCACTTTTAAATTTTTGATTCCTGTGCGTTCGCGCTCTTTTCCTTCCAGCGTCGAGATCCATGTCTTCGCATCTTTAATGGAAAACTTAAGGCTGTCCAATTCCTCCGAATAACCGTCTTTAATCAAACTGCCTTCCTTGACTGTAAAAGGCGGTTCGTCGCAGATTGCGCGGTCGATGATATTATATACTGCCGAAAGGTCGCATATTCTCGAATCAATGCTTTGCATGATCTCCGAATGAAGCACTCCGAGGTCCGATTTGATTTCCGGAAGCACTGCTATGGAGTTTCGTAAAGCAATTAAATCTTTTCCGTTTGCATTTCCGCACGCAATTCGTCCCGCCAAACGCTCAAAGTCGTAAATCTGCTTGAGGTTTTGTTTGATATTGTTCCGGATAATAAGCTCGTTATACAGTTCTTCGACACCATCAAGCCTAAGATTGATTTCCTTTGCATTGTTCAGCGGTTCTCTGAGCCATTGTCTCATCTTCCGCGACCCCATTGCGGTATGTGTCTTGTCGAGAATGCCGAGAAGCGAACCCTGAATTTTCTTTTCGTACAGAGTTTCGGTTATTTCAAGATTGCGTATAGTCGCCTTATCAAGTGCCATATGCATGCCGATTTCATAAATGTTGATATGGGTAAGGTGTTTTAATGTCTGTTTCTGCGTTTCGAGCAGATAGTTGAGCAGAGCCCCAAGTGCAGGAACCGCACATGTGCGAAAATCCAGACCAAGCCCCGTAAGCGAGATACAGTTAAACTGGGCTTTGATGATTTCTTCGCAGCTCTTTTCTGAGAAATATGCATCCCCGAGGATGTTTATGTATGCTCCGGTGATTTTTTTGATTTCGTCTGTCGGATATTCTTCAGAAAAAGTCTGAGAAAGAATAATTTCGCTTGCATTGATTTTTACAAGCTCGTTAAGAATTACGTCATACAGGTCGCTGCCCTTATATTCGGTAAGATAGAGTTCTCCTGTCGAAATGTCGCAATATGCCACGGACATCGCATCACTGCGTGCATAGACGGATGCCAGGTAGTTGTTTTCTTTCTCAGAAAGAATCGACTGAGATGTGATGGTTCCGGGCGTTACAATCTGTATGACTTCGCGCTTGACAATGCCCTTCGCCTGTGCGGGGTCTTCGGTCTGTTCACAGATGGCAACTTTGTGGCCTTTTTCGACAAGTTTGGCAATATAAGAGTCTGCGGCATGGAAAGGAACGCCGCACATGGGCGCCCTTTCCTCCTGACCGCAGCTTTTGCCAGTTAAAGTTAATTCGAGTTCTTTTGATGCAAGGAGTGCATCATCGAAAAACATTTCGTAAAAGTCCCCCAGTCTGAAGAACAGAATGCAGTCTTTGTACTGTTCCTTAATATCTAAATACTGCTGCATCATTGGGGATACTTTCATGAAAAAACTCCTTTTTTTTAATCTTGCGTTATATCATTTCCCTCGCTCGTCCTTTCGGCGTTGCCGCAAGGTAGGAAATGATGAAATTCGCTAACGCGAATTATAAGCTTTGATACCTTCTTTGATGATATTGATTCCGGCTTTCATGTCTTCTGCCTTGAGAACATATGCGATACGGATATCGGACTGTCCTACACCCTTTGTGCCGTAGAATCCGCCTGCAGGTGCGAACATGCAGGTTTCACCGTCAACATCAAACTCTGTAAGCAGGAACATTAAGAATTCTTCTGCGTTGTCAACCGGAAGCTGGCAAGTGATATAGAATGCACCTTCCGGAACACCGTACTTGATTCCTTCGATTTCGTTGAGCGCTTCAACGGAAACATTTCTTCTGTGTTCGTATTCTTTCTTGATGTCATTGAAGTAGGATGGATCAAGATTATAAAGAGCAGCGGAACCAATCTGGTCCAATGTAGGAACGCAAAGTCTTGCCTGACAGAGTTTCATTAAGTTGCCCATTAAGTCTTCGTTCTTGGATGCGATAGAACCGATTCTTGCGCCGCAAGCGGAGAATCTCTTGGATACAGAGTCAACGATAATTACATTCTGTTCAGCTTCTTTATATGTACCGAAGGAGGACATTTCTTTACCATCATAAACGAATTCTCTGTATACTTCGTCGCAGATGAGGTATAAGTTATTCTTAACAACGATATCAACGATAAGATCCATTTCTTCTTTTGTAAGAACCTTGCCTGTAGGGTTGCCCGGGTTGATAATTGCGATGGCTTTTGTCTTTGGAGAAATAACGCCTTCAATCTTTTCTCTTACCGCATACTGATATCCGTCGTCTGCAGTTGTAGGAATTGCAACAACTTCGCCGCCTGCAGCCTTGATGAATGTCTTATAGTTTGTGTAGAAAGGTTCAGCCATGATAACTTCATCGCCTTCATCGAGAATACCTGTGAAGATCATCGACAATGCTTCGGAACCACCGTTTGTGATTAAGATGTCTTTGTTTTCGAATTCGATGCCGATTCTCTTGTAGTAACCGATTAAAGCTTCGATGAGTGACTTTTCGCCCTGGGAGTTTGCGTATGCAAGAACTTCCTGGTCAAAATTCTTTACAGCGTCAAAGAATGCTCTCGGAGTCTTGATATCCGGCTGACCGATGTTGAGCCCGTAAACTTTCTTGCCTGCAGCTCTTGCAGCGTCAGCATAAGGGACAAACTTTCTGATTGGGGAAAGTTCCATGGCTTGAATCTTTTGTGATAATTTCATTTTTAATCTCCTCTTTTCTTTTTACATCTTTTATTTTTCTAACTCCTCGTGGGAGGTGTTGACAATGGTTTGTATGTCATCCGTCGAAAGAACGGATTCCTGCGGTACTTTTGAAAGATACAAAAGATACTCTATGTTGCCTTTCGCACCCGTGACCGGACTGAAAGTGAGCCCTGCCGGATGCAAATCATTCTCTGTAGCATATTGTACCACATTTTTGATAACTTCCTCATGTACTTTTTTGTCCCGAACGATACCTTTTTTGCCGACTTGCTCTCTTCCCGCTTCAAACTGCGGTTTTACAAGGCATACAAGTGTTCCGTCCGTTCCAAGAAGTTTCGAAGCCACCGGAAAAACAAGCTTTAACGATATGAAAGACACATCGATGCTTATAAAATTAATGGGGTCTTCAATAAGAGAAAAATCCAAATATCTTATATTGCATTTTTCCATATTTACAACGCGGGGGTCGGTTCGCAGCTTGTAATCGAGCTGTCCGTAGCCCACATCCACGGCATAGACCTTGCGTGCACCGTTTTGGAGCATGCAGTCGGTAAAGCCTCCAGTGGAAGCCCCTATATCCATGCAGACCGTATCCTTCAGGTCAATCGGCCACAGTTTCATGGATTTCTCCAGTTTCAGACCGCCCCTGCTCACATACGGGCAAATATTATCTTTTACGAATATTTCCGCGTTTTCGTCAATCATATTGCCTGCTTTGTCGCTTTTCTGTCCGTCAACATAGACAATTCCCGCCATAATGGAGGCTTTTGCCCTTTCTCTGGACGGATAAAAACCCTTTTTCACAAGCAAAACATCAAGCCTTTCTTTCAAGTGCTTCACATATCCTTTCTGCTATCGTATCCGCCGACAGGCCGTATTTGTCCGTCAATTCTTTGAAGGTTCCCTGTTCAATGAAGGTGTCCGGCCAGCCGAAGTTCATAATCTTTTGATTTGCATCAAGCTGTGCTCTGAGAGCCTCTCCGAATCCGCCTTTCACTACATTGTCCTCAATTGTAACGATAAGCGTATTCGGTTCTATGTCTTTATAAAAACGTTCTTCCATCGGTTTTGCAAACACGGTCTCTTCGCAGACCGCTTGAATGCCTCTCGCTGAGAGAATGTTACAAACTTCATGCGCCGTCTCTGCCATTCTGCCGATTCCGATCAGTTCAATTCTGGCAGCGGTTTTCGGTGCCGGAGAGAACATCCTGCCGCAGACCCGGTTTTGGACAGGCTCAAGTACTTCGCCTTTGGGATAGCGAATTGCACACGGACCGTCAAGTTCCAAAGCAAAATCCATGCAGTCCGTCAGTGCTTTGTCGTAAGGCGGTACAAGCACCGTCATGTTCGGCATCGGATTCAAGTAGCTGAGATCAAAAACTCCGTTGTGCGTTTCACCGTCGGCCCCGACGACTCCGGCTCTGTCAATCATAAAGGTAACCGGGAGTTTTTGCATGCATACATCATGAATCATCTGATCGTACGCTCTTTGCAGGAACGATGAATAAATGCAGACAAACGGTCTCATACCTTCTTTGGCAAGCCCCGCTGCAAATGTCACGGCATGCTGTTCTGCGATTCCAACATCAAAATACCGGTCCGGAAATTCTCTTGCAAATGCTCCGAGTCCCGTAGCTTCACCCATCGCTGCCGTAATCGCAACAATTCGCTCATCTTTTCTTGCAAGACTTACAAGATGCTCGCCCATCAGCTTGGAATAAGTCGGGCGTTTCGGTTTATTCAGAACCTCTCCGGTTTCCGGATCGAAAGGCTCGATTCCGTGGAATCTGCCAGGTGCTTTTTCGGCATTGCGATATCCCTTGCCTTTTTTGGTTATGACATGGATAAGAACGGGTTCATTCAGCATCTTTGCACGCTCAAAGGCATCGCAGAGTTTTGTGATATCATGCCCATCAACCGGCCCAAAATACGTAAACCCAAGTTCCTCAAAAAGAACCCCGCCGTAATCCATCATCGAATATTTTATATCGTTTTTAATATCGGCCAAGCCTCTTGCAATCCCTTTGCCGACGCTCGGAATTGCTGCAATTTTGTTTTTTATAAACTTCTTTACGCTTAGGTAGCCCTTTGAAGTTCGGAGCGAGTCGAGGTGGTTGGATACTCCGCCGATATTCGGTGAAATCGACATTCCGTTATCGTTAAGCACCACGATTACCTTTGACTTGGAGGCCCCGATGTTGTTCAGTGCTTCGTACGCCATTCCACCGGTAAGAGAGCCGTCTCCTATTACGGCAATGGCTTCATGCTTTTCACCCTTCAGATCCCGTGCCGCTGCCATTCCGGCCGCTGCCGAAATCGAAGTGGTGCTGTGGCCCGTATTAAAACAATCGTAAGGGCTTTCACAGGTTTTGGGAAAACCGCTGAGACCTCCGAATTGTCTCAATGTCGAAAAATCTTTCGCTCTGCCTGTGAGAATTTTGTGGACATATGCCTGATGCCCTACATCCCATATGATTTTGTCCTTCGGACAATCAAAGGATTTGTGCAGAGCAATCGTAAGCTCAACCACTCCCAGGTTTGAAGCAAGATGCCCCCCTGTCTTTGCAACATTTTCAATGAGAAAATCTCGGATTGAATAAGTCAGAAGATCCAGTTCTTTCTCTGACATCTGCTTTAATTCCCCGGGAAAATCGTAATCACATATATTTTTTTTCATAAAAATCCTAGTTTCTTCTGTCTTTTAATTCCAATACCAAATCTCTGAAGAATTCAGCATTGTCATAATAATCGGCGATTGCCTCAACGGCATTCTCCGTGAGCTGTTCCAATCTGTCTTGTGCAGCTTCAAGACCGTTGATTGACGTGTATGTCGTCTTGTTTTTCTTCTTGTCCGAGCCCGTTTCCTTACCGAGTTCCTCGGGATTTCCTATCACATCGAGGATGTCGTCGGCAATCTGGTACGCAAGACCCAGGTTTTCGGCATACTTGTCGAGCTGCGAAAGCATATCCGAAGAAGGGTTTCCAAGGTACAAGCCCGCCTTTATTGCAGACTTGATAAGTGCTGCCGTCTTGTTTATGTGAATATATTCCAGCATTTCGTTCGAACAGTCGTTTGTTTCGGCCTCAATATCGGAAACTTGTCCCGCAACCATTCCTTTACATCCTGCGCCCTTTGCAATTTCAAAAGAAGCGCTGATTCGCTTTCTCATCTTCTCAGGATTGTCAAAATACATCATCATATCCTTGTTTATTGCCTCAAAAGCAGTGGTAAGCAAGCCGTCGCCTGCCAGAATCGCGAGAGCGTCTCCGTAAATCTTATGATTGGTAGGAAGCCCTCTTCTGAGGTCATCATTGTCCATTGCCGGCAGGTCATCATGTATCAGGGAATAGGTGTGAATGTATTCCACCGCGCATGCATAAGGAATTGCCTCGTTTATATCTCCTCCGGCAAATTCGCATGCGGCAAGCAGAAGAATCGGCCGGAGACGTTTTCCGCCTGCGGTGAGACTGTATTTCATGGATTCATACAGTGAAATGCTCTTATTGTCGATGTTCGGAATGAAATCGAGCAGGTGTGCATCAATGATTTCTTTGTAATCCTGGTAGCTTCTTTCCATAACGTAAACCTCCTGGTTACTTACTCTTTTGAATATATTTCAATTTTTTGTTTGGCGTTATTTAATATTTCTTCGCATGCCTTATAGCATTTGATGCCTTCTTCGTAGTATTGAACAGCCTCATCAAGAGTCGTTTTGTCATCCCTTATTTTATCGGACATTTCTTCGAGTTTCTTTATGGATTCTTCAAATGTCATACCGTTTACCTCGCGTTAATTTCCATTGCTTTTATAATCACATTTCCGTCTTTCAGAGTAACCTTGTATTCCTCACCGGTCTTAACTGCCGACACGGAAGTAATGGCCTCACCGTCCCGGGTCTGCATGAAAGAATACCCTTTTCCTAAGATGTTTTCGGGATTGTTTTCTTCCAACATCAGCCCGAATTTTTCCAATTTATGTTCTGCAGACGTTACAATACGGTGCAGAGAGTTTCTCATTTCAAGCAGAAAATTATCAGCTGTCAATCGATCCAGCTTAATTTTATTGTTCATCTGTGCTTCAAGATTGTTCTTATGCATCTGCATCCTGCTGCGGAGTTCATTCGTGTCCGGAACGGCCATTTCTGCAGCCGCTGTGGGGGTCTCCGCTCTCCTATCTGCCACGAAATCCGAAATGGTAAAGTCGATTTCATGTCCGACCGCCGAGATAACAGGGATACGCGACCTGTAAATTGCCCGGGCAACGCATTCCTCATTGAAAGGCCACAGGTCTTCTGCCGAGCCTCCGCCTCTTCCCACAATCAAGGTGTCAATGTCATGGAATGTCTCGTTTATCCTATCCAAAGCAGAAGCAATATCTGCTGCTGCATCCGGTCCCTGAACAAGCACCGGAAATATCAGAATGTCAACAAGGCTTGTCCTGCCTTTGATAATTTTCAGAATATCCTGGAGTGCTGCGCCGGTTTCCGAAGTTACAATTCCTATCTTCCGCGGAAAGGCCGGAATCGGTTTCTTGTGTTCCTGAGCAAAAAGTCCCTCGGCATCGAGTTTCTTTTTTAACAACTCAAAAGCCGCCGCAAGATCACCTTCTCCGCAGGATTCTATGCTTCGAACAAACAGCGTATATGTTCCACCTTTTTTATAAACGTTTATATATCCGTTAATGATTACTTTCAGCCCGTCATACAATTTAATCCGGAGATTTTTCACATAACTTACCGGGAAAAAACAGTTGATTTTGCTGTTTTCGTCCGCAATCGAAAAATACACATGTCCGGTGCTGTGGTATTTGAGGTTGGTAATCTCACCCGTTACGCGTATGTTGCCGAGCAAAGGATCCGTCGTAAGAACCCTGCTGATATATTCATTCAGTTGTGTTACGGAAACAGGCTTTAAAGCCATATGTTCTTACCTCCGAGCAAAGCCGTACCAATTGCGTTGTCTGCCGACATTTCCGGTTTGCCGAAAACGATGTTGACATCTTTGTACATATGTTCCGACAAATAATTTCTCATAAAAGTGCTGCAGGACACACCGCCGGCGTAAATAAAATTATTTATATCATATTTGTGTGCAAGCTGCATCGTCATATCCGCAACGGATTCGCACAGCCTCTCAAACAAAGCATCGATGAGTTCTTCCTGCGGATAGTCCTCAATCACTCTCTGGCATTGTGTTTCAATCCCCGAAAGGTTCACATAGCCGTCTTTTACCTTTATCTTGGATAGAATCTCTCTGTGTCCCGATGCAGAAACGGCTATTTCATCCAGTTCTCTGCCGCACGGGAAAGCATATCCCAGGCTTACGCCCACCCGGTCAAGAACCTGCCCGTATGCGATATCCTTGGAACCGCCGACAATTTCAAGCTTTCCATTCTCATCAAGAAGAAGCGCTTCGGTCGTTCCCCCGCTGAAATGAAAGCATATCAGCGGCACCTCGTCTTTAAGCGAGGAATAATGCCGGATTGCTTCAATATGTCCCTCCTGATGCGAAAAGGTCTGAAGTGAAATTCCCATGGAGGCAGCCAGCGCTCTCGCATATCCGTGACCCGCGGTAAAAACAGGCATATACGATCCTTCTACGGGTCTTGGGCGGGAGGAAACCGCTATCGCCCCTATGTTTTCTCGAATGTCCGCATATTCAAATGCCTTCTCAATTGCCTCCGGGAGCTTTTGAACATGCTGAAAAAAAGCTTCCGACTGCCGAAGACCTTTTTCTCCGGGTTTTACATCGAGAAATTCCTGATAATTAAACAACACCTCTCCTGTCTTATCAACAACAGCAAGTGATGTCTTGTAATTACTCGTGTCAATCCCCATTGACAATAATTCTCTTTCCATTTAACCAGCCTTTCAAATGCAGCTAAAGCTTTTTGACTATTTTGCCGAGTACCGCGTTGATGAATTTCGGCGACTGCTCCGTGCCGTAAAGCTTACTGAGATTTACGGCCTCGTTAATTGCCACTGCCTGCGGCACATCATCGGCATATAAAATTTCCGCTGCCGCAACCCTGCTTATCGCAAGATCCGGCTTCGCCATTCTGGATGTTGACCATCCGTCGCTTACGGCATTAATCATAGAATCAATTTCTTCTATATTTTCAAGCATTTTGTGCAATACCGTGTTTACATAAGCGGTCTGTGTTCCGAATTTTCTGTCTGCAAGATATTTCTCAAGATGGGAAACATCCAGTTCCTTCTGTGCATCCATCTGAAAAACCGTCTGCATCAGAAATTCTCTTGCGTCCTTACGTGTAAATTTAACGGTTTGCTTTAATGCGGCTTCTTCTCTGTTCATACTGATTTTGTCCTTCCCGTATCAGCGGCTCACGCCCTGTACATGAATATTAACAGCGTTCGGCACAATCTTGGTCATATCGCGGACCGAACTCTTCACGGCGTTTTGTATTTCCCATGCAACCTGCGGTATTTTAACTCCGAAATCAACAATCACAAAGATGTCAATTGTCACTTCGTCATCGCTGCTGCTTATTTTCACGCCTGTGCCGGCGGAATCTTTTCCGTACAGCATTTTAGTGAGGTTGTCTGTGAAGCTGTCACTCAGTCTGCTCACTCCGGGCACACCAAGTGCTGCTTTTGCGGCAGTTCTGCGTATGATTTCTTCTGAAATTTTATTTACCGTCTGTTTCTCATTTGTTCCTGCCATTTTGTATACCTCAGAATTATTATAGCAGAAAGACCTCTATTTTACAATGACATTTGATGTAATAAATAATAGAGGTCTTTTTATTTAAAATTTGCTTTGAATTACGATTTTGTCGGCGCTTCTGCCAGTCTCGCGCATGGCGATATCGCATATTTTGGCAACCGTATTCGTGTCAAGTTCCTGCTTATCCACGGTTATGCTGACACTGCTGTCGGTAATAATTACAAAGGACTCCGGAAGATTCTTTGATTTAATCAAACTTTCGATTGCCAGTTCCGTTTCCATATACTCGGCTATTTTTTCTTTGGACTTGGATGCATTTGCTTTTTCTGCATCATTCTTGCTGTTATCAATGGTGGAATCAAGCGTGGAAATGAGCTTATTTCTTTCTAAGGTCAGTGCCGCCCGCATTTCTTCAAAGCTGCCTTCGGATGATTTATCCCCTGCTTTGTTTTCTTTTTCTGCAACCGCCAGACTGTCTACAAGGACATCCCCATCGTGTACGGGTATATCTCCGGTCATGCTTGATGTAATTGCCAGCCCTGCACCAAACACAACGAACAGACAAAGGGCAGCAAGGCGTTTGCCTTTAAAAATAATATTCTTATAGCTAAACTTCTTTTTCAAAGTCACTCCTCCTGTTCTTTCTCAAAAACTATTACGCTTGAAACCGGAATATTGTAAAGCGTTGAAACCCCGTTTGTAAGCTTATTGGCAACAATGGGGTTTTCTCCTCCTTCCGCACTTACAATTACACCGACGACCTTGCAGTCATCGTCGTATTTCACAATCACATCCACATCTCCTGCTCCTTTTATTCCGGATAAAATGCTGCACAGGCGCTCTTCATCGCCTCCGTCCGAATCTATAATCTGCTTTCTTCCGTCCTTGGAGTCGGTTAATATGCTCAAGGCAAGAATCGCAACAGAAGCAATCAAAAGGATTGTGATAAGCTTTCCCAGAGAACCTTTACTCACTATTTTTTCAAACATAATCTCACTCCTAATATTATGATAGACCTAAAAAAGTTATGACCGGCTGAAGAATTATTATAAGAATTATTATGGAAAAGATGAATTTCACGTATTTGGTCATAGTCGAATCAGGCAAGAGAATCTGGAAAAACGTAAGCGAAATTATGATGATAAAAATATCTCTCACCCACTGAAATATCTCGCTCATTATGCATTTCCCCCTATTCTCAGGATAATGCTTACAAACATAATGAAAAGCAGCGCACAGAAAAACATGATGGATGCCATTGATATCAGGCAGCTTCCCATTTCGTTGAGACCGTCCGAGATCTTACTCTCGCTTACAGGCTCGGTCACAGCCGCCGTCAGTTTGTAAATCAAAGCAATAATCAGGATTTTGATAAGCGGCACAACCACAATCAGCACAAGCGTAATGACTGCGAATACCCCGACTACATTTTTAATCGTCCCCATGCAGCGAAGAAACAGTTCAATCGTGTCAGATGTAAAGCCGCCGACAATCGGTATGAATGTACTCAGGGAATATTTTGCCGCCGACATCAGAAGGCTGTCAGATGTTTCGGTAATCAGACCCTGGATTGTAATAATTCCCGTGAGAACAGCAATTATCAGTCCTGTTACGATAAGTGACGCATTCCGGATGAGTTTTCCGAGTTTGTTTACATAATCTTTTTCTGTTAAACAATTTATCAAACCCAATATGGTTGCCACAAACAGTGCCGGAAGGATAATTTTCTTCAAGATTACACCAAATCCTGTAACCGAGCCTATTATAACAGGGCTCAAAATACTCCCGGATGTTACGGCCCCCGTTGATATCATTATCCCAAGCAATATCGGCGTCAGAATTTCCATTGTGCTGACCATTACGCTTACCGAATCCAGCGCAAGCTGATACACAATCCTAAAACTGTTCATTGAAATGCCGATTATCACCATCGTACATACGAGCATCGAAATATCGGACATGGATTTACTGCCGAAAGACGCCGAAAGATTTTTCAAAAGCCCGATTACGACACAGATTATCAGGATTTCCACACCCAAAATCATCGCATTTCGTATTTCATACAGTGCCAGGTCTTTGATTCCCGAAATAAGTTCCTGATTATGAAAAAAACTTTCTCCGTTTAGGGTAGACTCCAGTATTTTTTCGAGGCTGAAGGATTCGGAAAGCCCCTCGCTGAGTTCATAAGTTTCCTTTGAAATTTCATCGATTTGATCCAAATCAACGACATTATGAAATTGTTCTTTCAGTATTTCTTTGTAATCCATTTTCCGTTAAATCAGACTGTCAAGCAGGTTTATCAGCGAGGTAAATATCGGGATTGCAGCAAAAAAAATTGCGATTTTACCTGCCATCTCAACTTTTGTACCGATTGACTTTTCCCCTGCGTCTTCACACAATGAAAAGACAAACTCCGTTACATATGCGATGGCCAGAACTTTAATAATAATCGGAAAATAGTCATGTCCGTATGTAAGCCGCGCATAAAAATTGTCTATAAACGCAAAACCGTATCGGAGGCATTCCAAAATATAAAATAAGAGCAGGATTGAAGTGCACAAGACAGCTTCAACCGTAAATTCCGGCTTGTAATTTCGTATCAAAGCGACGATGATTACCCCGACAACGGCAACCGCGCAAATCTTTATTATTGCAAGCATTGTATTGTAATCTCCTTCTAAAAACTCAGAAAAGTTTTTATTGTGTCGAAAAACTCGCTTATCATCTTAATTACAATCGCAAGAACGATGATAACTCCCGCAAGCGTTGTCATCATGGCCTCCTCCTCGCGCCCCGCTTTGTTCAATATTTGATTAAGAAGTGCAATTGCAATACCGATTGCAGCAATCTTAAATAAAATGTCAACATCAAAAGACATGTTCTCTCCTTACTTTTTTTAAAAAAGTATTATTCCTATCAGAGCCCCTGCAAAAAAACCAAGCTTTCGATATAATGGCCCTTTCCTTTTTAATTCTTCGTCGGCTTCTTTTATTTGATTTTCCAATGAACTTTGAATATATTCAAATTGATAAAGCTGATTTTCGTAATCGGTCTGTCCGATAAATTTTCCGGGATAACGGATGTAATTCATATCCGCCTTGGTGAGACGAGAGGTTTTATATATCTCATTCGCTTTTTGAGCCCATATTTCTTCGATTTCCCCTTGTTTTTCATCAATCTCGACAAATACCTCATGCAGCAGTAAATCCGCCCGATTCCCACTCCCCGAATTTCCCGTCGAGTACGCGTATGTAAGAGGTTCCCGCAGATAGTTTATTTTGCTTTTCAGAAAAAGGCACATCCTCAGAAAATCCTCAAGATCCTTTACACGGGATTTCAATTCCTCCGCTTTTAAAATTCCGATAAGTCCAAGTGCTGCCACAAGTCCGACGATTCCCGCGAATTTAAGCATGGAGCACCTCTTTGATGGTTCCCGGACCGCCTTCTTTTGTCAAAAATACGATTCTTTTAAATACCTTTTCTCGTATGAGACTTCCGATAGCGGAACTTTCAATTTCATCCAAATTGCTCCCGTGTATCGTCGTTATCAGTCCGACTCCCGTGCTGAGACACTGCTGAACGGCTCTTATATCCTCTGTCTTGCCGATTTCATCGGTTACGATTACATCCGGAGCCATCGATCGGATCAACATCGGAATGCCGTATGCTTTGTCGCAGCCGTCAAGCACATCGGTTCTGCTCCCAAGGTCAAAACTCGTCCTGCCGCAATACATTCCCGCAATTTCGGATCGTTCGTCACACACAGCCACCTGAAGCCTCCGATTGCTTATATTTCTCGTCAAATCCCGTATCATTGTAGTCTTGCCGCAGCCGGGAGGTGATACAATCAGCGTGTTTATCACCTTGCCGTTATCGTCAAGTACCTCGCTTGTCAGTTTATCCGCACAGCCTTTTATCTCCTTTGCAAATCGGATATTCAGCGAACTGATTTCCTTTATCAGTGCGGGTCTTCCGTCTTTAATGACGACTTTGCCGCATACACCGACTCTGTGTCCGCCTTCGATTGTTACAAATCCGTTTGCCAAATCCTGCTCATAGGCATAAAAAGAATACTTTATCAAGCTGTTTAATGTACTTCGCAGTTCTTCGGAGGTTATGATATGGGCGATTGCTTTTTCAAAGAAATGACTTTTCAGTCTTATGTTTCTGCCGCACCGAAGTCTTACTTCTTCCACTTCAGAAATTACGGATGCGGGAAGTGACTTTAGATCATCTGAAATGCTTCTTGGAAGTTTTTTTAGAATTTCATCAAAATTGTTCATATGCCTGCCCTCTTTTCCTTGGTTTGTACATTTTATGTGTAGGACAAGGTTTTATGCAAAAAAAATAAAACCGGCGTTCATCTTACGCCGGCTCTTGTCTGATTAATCCGTTATACCAATTCCCCTTCTGTTACTTTATCTCAATCATAAAGTACCACAAGCGGAGAATACAAGCATAATACACGAGATTAAAAGTAATGGTAATAAATTCTTCATTTCATATTCCTCCTTGTGCTTCGATAATTCCTATAACTTCGTGTAAGTATGTCGGTTTGTTAACCCTTACACAATATACTCCGTACAGACGCACAAAAGGTTACAAAATTTTTTTTATTTTCAGAAAATTTTTTATTTCTTAATTGCCCATAATTTTCTGTCCGCATTTTATTTTGAATTGAAAAAATCGAAATAATATCTTGGCTTTCCCACGCTTTTGCTGCCGTACTCGATTGCCTCCTGCGAACAGTAGCAAATACATGCCATGCAGTGTGTACAGTACCCTGTACAGCGGCTGTCTGCCGTGAATTTTTTTGCTGACACAAACAGCGGATAAAAAACAGGATTGACAGCCGAGCTCATCAGCCGGTATACCATATTGTTCTTTGTCTTAGGAAACGCTATGTTATCTTTTATTGCTTCTGCCGCTGCTGTAATATGTGGGTCTGCATCCCTAACAATTTTCTCTGCATCCTCATGATTCGGAACTTGAAACATTGCGATATAAAATTCTCCATGCATAAGTCGGGACAACGACGACAAGTTTCTCATCACATTCCACTTTCCGACAATCTCCCGCCTTAATTTTATCGTTCATGCTCACAACGCAATCTCCGGTTCTCTGCGAAATTTTTCCTGCTATATATGCACTGTTTCCTGTACCTGTAAAAAATAAAATCATGATCTTTTTTTCCTCTTTGAATATCGTCACCAAAAATTATAAATATATTTCTTTTTGTACGACCACAATAGCTTCCACACGGCTTCCGACGCTCATCTTTCCAAGTAAATTATGAATATGTGCTTTTACGGTTGCTTCGCTTATGCATAAATCAGAAGCAATTTGCTGGTTGCTCTTGCCCGAATGGATTTCACGAAGAATATCTTCCTCTCTTTTGGTCAAACCATAAGCCTCCCGGAGCTTACGATAAGCACCGTCAATATCAATAATCTTTTCCTGTGCACATGAAACACTTTTCGATTTTTCTCTTTTTACAACATAGATGATGTAAGCTAATGTCGCAAACGCAATACCAATCCATGAGAAGAGGTAAAGATTCTCTTTAAGAAGAAGTGGGTCTTCCTTCCAGTAAAATGACAACAAATTGAAGAGGAAGACAGCCAAAGCATAAAAAACAGACACCATATCTTCCTTTTCTTTTTTAAGGAAAGAATAAATGCAGCATAAGATTCCGAGAAGCAAGAAAGTGATTTCTACCTTGTCACACATGGTAATGACGCTCCGAAAATGCTCGGGTGCGAGCGTGGCAGAAAATATCCATGCTGTAGTATAGATAATAAGAAAATAATGATTAAGCTTGTCGATTACGGTTACAAATTTATTTTTACATAAATATTTAAAAATCGGCAGCCAGCCGAACAACACAAGTGCATATAAATAATACCATCCAAACCGATAAAATAATTTTGTTATGTTAATATCTACTACTTCCTCGTTATAGAAAAGAATCATATTGCTTATAGCTTCCGCAACAAAAATAACAAGAAATAAACTCATTCGTTTCACTAATGGTTTAACACCATGTAAGTACTGAACGGAAGAAAGCAATATTACAAGCGGTATAACCGAAAATACAATTATACTTACAGTTATGAAAAAAAATATATGCGACATTTTATCTCCTTACTTTTCTTTACTTTTCTCTTTTTTTATTATACCACGTATCTGCAATTCGAGCAAGAAAGTGACTTATAGCTTACTTTAAAAAATCAAAATGCCGGGATTTGACCCGACATTTTGACCTTCATTCATTTATTTATATATTATAAGAAGGACTTATAAGTCCGACTTATGCGGATATAATTGACATTATTATGCTTCCATAGCTGCTAATGCCATCTTCTGCTCTTCTTCTCTTGTTCTGAGAAGTGCTTCATATTCTTCATCTGTCATCTTTGTCATTGTGATGCCTGTGTATCCGAAGAATACGGAAACTACAGGGTTGAGCCAGTTAAGAATTGCATAAGGAATATAGCTGGAGTCAACACCGAGGAATTTTCTCATTGTTGCACCGCAAGTATTCCATGGGAAGAAATTGGATGTAATGGTTCCGCAGTCTTCCAGACATCTTGAAAGGTTTTCCGGACGAAGTCTCATATCTTCAAATTTTTCTTTGAACATTCTGCCTGGAAGTACTAAGGATAAGTACTGGTCACAGCATACTGCGTTCGTAACAAGACACATAAGTTCTGTAGCAAGAACCAATCCGCCTCTGCCCTTTGCAACTTTGAGAATTTTTTCTGCAATCTGTGCCATCATGCCTGTTACATCAAGAATGCCGCCGAAGCACATTGCCGCAATAATGATAGCGATTGTATCAAACATGCCAATCAGTCCACTCGAGGAAAGCAGGGAAGAAAGTTTCTGAACGATTAATGATGCATCATCAGGAACGCTACCCAAAGAAATACCATAGTCAAGGATGTTGAAAACATTGTGACTTATAGCATCTCCCATTGCCAATTCAATGTATTCTGCGTTCATAAAGAAGAACGGAATGCCAAGAAGTGCCGCAACCACAAGTGCAGGAATTGCAGGAAGCTTCATTGCAACAGCTGCAATTACAAACAGCGGTGGAATCAGAGTCAAAAGACTGATATTCGATGCCCCTTTGATGAAATCAAGAATTGCATCCATTGTTGAAAGGTCCGCCTCGTTGTTGGATGCAAACATAAAGCCCATAACCGCGTATGCAATCAACGCAATGATTAAAGAAGTTCCCGTTGTGTAAATCATGTGTTTGATGTGAGTAAACAAATTCGCTCCTGCCATAGCAGGTGCAAGGTTTGTAGTGTCGGATAATGGCGACATCTTGTCTCCAAAGTACGCTCCGGAAACAATTGCTCCTGCAGTCATAGCAGATGGGAATCCGAGTGCTGCTCCAACACCCATAAGCGCTACGCCCATGGAACCTGCAGTGGACCATGACGATCCTGTCGCCAACGATACAATACTGCAAAGCAAACAGGATGTTACTAAGAAGATTTTAGGATTAATAACTTTGATTCCGTAATACATCATTGTAGGAATCGTTCCCGCTGCCATCCAAGATGAAATAATTGCACCTAAAATCGCAAGGATCAGGATTGCCTGCATGGATCTCTGAATAGCTGCAATCATACCCTGTTCAAGATATGACCATTTCCATCCGTTTGAACATGCAACAATACCTGCTACCAGTGCTGCAATCATTAAAGCAATATGCGGTTTTTCTCCCGCGTCTTTAACGATTGACCAATAAAGCAATGCAATCATTACAATCATGACAAGAATTACTTGCCAAAACGGTATTTTTCTGCCCATAATTATACCTCCTATTATAAATGGGAATAAGTTCTTGCGGCGATTGCCGCTTGTGAAAGTCTAACCAAAATATGGATAGGAGGCAATTATCCTTCGGGTTAATTTTATTATGTTTAACTGTAATATTTTATATCTAAACCTATAGATTTAGATGGTATAATTCAATCAAAATATTGAAATTTCAACAGATAAAAAGAGCTCCTCAAAAGAAGAGCCCTTTTGTATTATCTTTTATAAAATTGTTTATGCTGTCGGGTTTGCAGCCTTTGGAAGTCTGTCCATGATGTCCTGCATTAAGCTGTCTGTGCATGGAAGAGCATCAATAACTGCGCCGTCGCCTACAACTGCAAGTCTTGCTTCGTCTGTCGGGGCTAATGCACCGCCGAGAACTTCGCCGACTTCTGCATACTTGTAAGCAGGAACTGTGTCGCACATTTCAACGGAAATGTCTTCCTCTGTATTCCATCCGAATTCAACTTCGAATACGCTTGCAACTTCTGCAGCAACTTCCCAGTTCGTGAAGAGGATATCTTCATCGATTGCAGCTGTTACCGGCTGTAATCTTCTTTCGGTATTTGTATAAGTACCGTCAGCACTCGCAAATCCTGTTCCAGGGATTACTACGTTAGCCTTTTCAGCAAGTTCCGTCATGTGAGTATCGCATACTGCAAGGAATTCAAGACCTGTTGTATCGATGTCAGCGTTTTCGCCGAATACTACGAGAGCCTTAACGCCTTCCAGTGCTTCCCTGCCTGCAGTGATTCCCATGTCGATGAGACCCTGAGAGTTGTTCTTCGGCTTAACCATAAGGATACCATTTCTAGGTGATCCGATGTGTCCGGAAAGCATTGCGATGTCGCCAACGAGTTTTGCACCGTCAACCGTCAGGAAGTTCTGCTGGTAAACGATCATTGCCTTCTTCGCTGCAAGGTATGTATCTGCGATAGCCTTAGCTTCGTCGGAAACCTTAACGTTTGCAACGGATGCTGCGAATTCGTCATATCCTTCAACCTTCTTAGCCTTGCCGCTGTCGATGATAGCCTTAGCGATTTCCTTAAGGAATCCAAGGTCGTTTTCACCGTTGCAGAGGTTAATTACGTTAGCGCCTGCTTCTGCAGCCTGCTTCATCTTTAAGGAAATAACTCTGGAGTCATTGTCTTCAAAGCCAACTCTTAAGATTACGTTTGTGGAAAGAAGTTCATCGATTGTGTTCGGAGAAGCATCAAAGCCAAGAACTTCAGCAAGTCCGTTTGCTCTGTTGTTCATGCAAAGGACTTTTGCGCCCATAACTTCTGCCATTCTCTTCATAGCATAAGCTTCTTCGTTTGTATATCTGTCGGAAATTGCAACTGCAATTGCGTTCTTACCGTATTTCGCACCGATTGTCTGCATTCTCTTAGCGATGAGAACCGTTGCTTCATGGTAATCAGCTTCTCTGAATCTTCCGTCTTCCTTTACAAGCGGATCTTCAATCTTGCCTTCGAGTACGGAGCAGTCAAATCCCCATTTACCCTTACCGCAGATGAGACCTTTGTTTACAACGCCGTCCTTATCCGGGTTAGCTTTGATTAAGAGATCACCGTAGGATTCAAGCTTCAGCGAGCAGCCAACGGAGCAGTACGAGCAAGTCGTTTCTGTAATGTCAGCAGCAAGCGGAGTTTCCTTGATCATGGAAGTCTTTTCCTGAAGAGCGCCTGTAGGACATACGCTTACGCACTGTCCGCAGGAGATACATCCGGATTCGATGAGCGGTTTTTCCATGTTCGGCTTAACAACTGTGTCGAAACCTCTGTGTACAAGGCCTAAAGCACCAACGCCCATAACTTCGTCACAGACTCTTACGCAAAGTCCGCAAAGGATACACTTGTTCGGGTCTCTTACGATGAACGGATGAGCATCTTCGAATTCAATTGTATTCTTGTCACCTGCGAATCTTTCAGGATGTACATCGTACTGGTTTGCAAAGTCAATCAGCTTACATTCGAAGTAGTCGTGGCATCCGCATTCCAGACATCTGGAAGCTTCTGCAACAGCCTGTTCTTCTGTGTATGCGTAAGGAATAACTTCGCTGAAGTTGTCTTTTCTTTCTTCTGCGCTGAGCTGAGGAAGAGTCGGTCTGCAAAGTCTTTCTCTGTCTTCGAAAGTCTTTTCTGTGATATCGTCTCTTTCTACGAAGAAAGGTTTTTCGTATTTGATTTCTTCACCGTCAAGGTAAGCGTCGATAATGTCGGATACCTTGCGAGCATCTGCGATTGCTTCAACCGCGATGGAAATCTTATCGTTACCGCAGTCACCACCTGCGAATACGCCCGGAAGGCTTGTCATGAATGTATCCGGATCGTAAGCGATTGCGTTCTTTCTTGTCTTGTCACAGTCGAAGATGGAAGCATCTACTGCCTGACCGATAGCAAGGATCATGGTATCGATTGCAAGCGTTTCTGTCTTTCCTTCAACCGGAATCGGTTTTCTTCTGCCGGAAGCATCCGGTTCGCCGAGTTCCATAACCTGAAGAACAACTTCCTTAACATGACCGTTTTCGTCTTTTACAACTTCGATCGGGTTCGTTAAGTTCTTAAAGATTACGCCTTCTTCTTCCGCTTCTTCGATTTCTACCATGTCAGCAGGCATTTCGTCTTTTGTTCTTCTGTAGATGTTGTAAACTTCTTTCGCACCGAGTCTTACAGCTGTTCTGCAAGCGTCCATTGCAGTGTTACCACCGCCGACGATTGCAACTCTTTCACCCATGCCGATTTCTTCGTTTCTGACAACTTTTCTTAAGAAGTCGATACCGCCGATAACGCCTTCCGCATCTTCACCCTTGCAGCCAACGCCTGTGGAAACCCATGCGCCGATGCCCAGGAGAACTGCGTCGAAGTCCGCTTTGATTGTTTCGAACGGAATGTCTTCGCCAATCTTTGTATTTGTGATGATTTCAACGCCCATCATTTCGATTGTCGCGATTTCTTCATCTAAAACAGCCTTCGGAAGTCTGTATTCCGGAATGCCGTATCTGAGCATGCCGCCTGCCTTAGGCATTGCTTCAAAGATGGTTACTCTGTGACCCATCTGTCTCAGGAAGTAAGCTGCGGATAATCCCATAGGGCCGCCGCCGATGATAGCAACGCTCTTACCTGTGTCTTCTTCACATTCAGGCACGAATCTGTCGCCGTCAAGATCCTGGTCAGCAACGAATCTCTTTAACTGCTGGATGGAAATCGGTTCGTCAACAAGGCCTCTTCTGCATGCTTCTTCGCATGGATGAGGACATACTCTTCCGAGTGCCGCCGGCAGAGGAATTTTATCCTTAACCAGTTCAAGAGCAGCTTCGAATTCACCGTTTGCGATTAATCCAACATAACCCTGGCAGTCTGTCTTTGCAGGACATGCGAGTACGCATGGAGGTCTGCAGTCACCTGTGTGGTTGGAAAGCAGAAGTTCAAGGTTTGTCTTTCTGGATTCGATAACTCTGTCTGTATTTGTGTTAACAATCATTCCCGGTGCGATTTCTGTTGCACATGCTTTGCAAAGCTTCGGATTTCCGTCTACTTCGCACATACAGAGACCGCAGGAACCGTAAATTTTAGTTCTTTCATCGTAGCAAAGAGTTGGAATGAAAATATCATTTTCTCTGGCAACTTCAAGAATAGTCTGGCCGGCAAAACCTGTAACTTCTTTGCCGTTAATATTTAATCTATATTTATTCATTACCGTTTCCTCCTCTCTAGTTCTTTTCAATTGCACCAAACTTGCAAGTTTCTAAGCACTTGCCGCACTTGATACATTTTTCTTTGTCGATAACGTGCTGTCCCTTAACTTCGCCGGAAATAGCGCCAACAGGACATTTACGAGCGCAAGCCGTGCATCCCTTGCAGGCATCTGTAATTGTGTAAGTTACGAGAGCCTTGCAGGACTTCGCTGTACATTTATGGTTGTAAATATGGTCTTCATATTCGTTTCTGAAGTACTTGATTGTTGTAAGTACAGGGTTTGGAGCTGTCTGTCCGAGACCGCAGAGCGAACCGTCTTTGATCTTTCCTGCGAGTTCTTCCAGAAGTTCGATATCTCCGTCCTTACCTTCGCCGTTTGTAATTCTTTCAAGAATTTCAAGCATTCTCTTCGTACCGATACGGCAGTAGTTACACTTACCGCAGGATTCGTCACGAGTGAAGTTCAGGAAGTATCTTGCCATGTCTACCATACAAGTATCTTCGTCCATTACGATCATACCGCCGGAACCTACGATAGCGCCTGTCTTATTGATGTCTTCATATGTAACAGGAGTATCGATTAAGTGTGCCGGGATACATCCGCCGGATGGTCCGCCCATCTGAACAGCCTTGAACTGTCTGTCGTTCTTGATTCCGCCGCCGATGCCGAAAAGAACTTCTCTCAGAGTCATGCCCATAGGTACTTCTACGAGGCCGCCCTTCTTGATCTTTCCTGCGAGTGCGAATACTTTCGTACCCTTGGAAGCTTCTGTTCCGAACTTGCCGAAAGCAGCTCCGCCGTTGAAGATGATCCAAGGAACGTTAGCAAGTGTTTCTACGTTGTTGATATCCGTAGGTTTCTGCCAGAAGCCCTTAGCTGCAGGGAAAGGTGGTTTCAGTCTAGGCATACCTCTTTCACCTTCGAGGGATGCGATCAGAGCTGTTTCTTCACCGCATACGAATGCGCCTGCACCTGCCTTGATATAGATATCAAAGTCAAATCCGCTTCCGAAAATGTTTTTGCCGAGGTATCCTCTTTCTCTTGCCTGAGCCATTGCAATTTCAAGTCTCTTGATTGCAAGCGGATACTCAGCACGGCAGTAGATAACGCCCTGGGATGCTCCCATTGCATATCCGCCGATGATCATGCCTTCGATTAAGGAATGCGGGTCGCCTTCCAGAACGGAACGGTCCATGAATGCACCCGGGTCTCCTTCATCGGCATTACATACTAAATATTTTTCTTTTCCCGGACTTGCTTTTGCAGCGTTCCACTTGAACCATGTAGGGAAGCCGGCGCCGCCTCTTCCTCTTAATCCGGAAATCTTGATTTCTTCGATAACTTCTTCCGGCTTCATGGACTTGAGTACCTTTTCGATAGCCTTGTAACCATCTACAGCAAGGTATTCGTCAATGTCTTCCGGATTGATGATTCCACAGTTTCTCAAAACAACTCTCTGCTGTTTTCCGATAAACTGCTTGTCTTCTTCGGTGATAGCAAGATCTTCGCAAACCTTGTGGTTTACAAGATGGCTTTCAACAATTTCTTCAACTTTTTCAGGTTGAACTTTGACATATCTTGTCATGTCGCCGTTGTCTTCATACACGTCAACGATTGGTTCCAGATAGCAGGTACCTACGCATCCGACAGTCCCAACTTCAACATTAAGACCTTTTTCAGCGATTAATTTTTCTAATGCAGCAACCGTTTTCTTGGCACCAGTAGCGATACCGCAGCTGCCTTGTCCAACTACAACTCTCATACTATGTACCTCCTATGCTCTTTCTCTGATTTCAGCGAGAATCTGCGTAACTTTATCTTTCGTAAGGTTGCCGTAAGTTTCATCGCCGTCAGCGCTCTTAACCATCATTACAGGAGCCAATGAGCAGCATCCAAGGCAGGCAACATTGTTAAGTGTGAAAATACCGTCTTCGGTAGTTTCTCCATCCTTGATTCCCAAGTACTCGCATACAGCTTCTTCGATAATTTCGGAGCCGTTAACATGGCACGCAGTACCCTGGCAAAGCATGATTAAATACTTTCCGATAGGCTGAAGTCTGAACTGCGCGTAGAATGTTGCAACGCCGTAAATCTTTGCCGGCTTGATTCCTGTGGCTTCAGATATGTAGTTAATCGTGTCGATGGACAGATAACCGTAGATATCCTGAGCTTTCTGGAGGATAGTAATTAAACTACCCGGTACTTTTGCGTATTGGTCTAAAACAGGCTGCAGATCTTTGAACTGCTCTCTCCTCTTTTCGGCACAATTGCAATTACATGTTTTTTCACTCATTTTTTGCACCTCTTAAATTTTATATATTACATCCTATTAGGACAGTTTAAACAAAATCATATTATTCTTCTTCATCCGATTCAGAAGCTGAATTTTCTTCCGTTTCCTTCGGAAGAATGTAAATCTTTACGCGCTCGATACGCCTGTCCTGAATCGCCATGATTTTGAATTGATAGTTTTCGAATTCAACAATGCGTCCGACATCGTTTTCATCCGGGATTTCGCCCAGCATATCAATAATAAAGCCGCCGATTGTTTCGCTGGTTTCCGAAACAAGGTCAATTCCGAGTTCCTCATCCAAATCGTCAAGGTCTACATCTCCGTCTACCAGATAGATGTTATCGTCAATCTTATCGATGATTTCCTCTTCCTCGTCGTATTCGTCGTCGATATCTCCGACTACCTGTTCAATAATGTCCTCCATCGTAACAATTCCGCTGAATCCGCCGTACTCATCAATCAATATGGCAATCTGCTGTTTTGTACGCTGCATTTCATAGAGCAGGGAATCTATATTTTTGGTCTCCGGCACAAAATAAGCTTTTCGGATTATCGATGCAATCTCAACACCGTCAAACCCCTTCTCCCATGCCTGAATCAAATAGTCTTTAATATGCAGTATTCCGATTATGTTGTCCGTCTCGCCTTTGCAGACAGGTATTCTGGAATACCTCATGGTCATTAAATCGTTGAGATACTCCTCCGGCGGATCATCGATATCAATCACGAAAACATCCGTACGAGGAGTCATGATTTCATATGCAAGCTTGTCGTCGAAAGCAAAGATGGAATTAATCATCTTCTTGCCTTCTTCTTTTAAAATTCCGGATTCCTGTCCCGCCTCAAGCATGGACATGACTTCTTCTTCAAGCTGCTGCGAATCCTCTTTGCGAATAATTTTTTTCCAAAATTTTTTCAGATTTACTTCTTTGCCGCCCTTAGGACTGGGCCCGCCGCCTAAATCGTTTGACATTTTTTATTTCTCCTTTTTCTTTCGAAGCATAAAATTTTCTTCAACCGGATAATCCATTTTTATTTTTAATATCTGCTGCGGATGCGGAGCCTGCGAAATCGCGTTCCCCTCCTCATCGTACATCTCATTCAGTTTTTGGACGAAGAAATCTTTTCCCGGTCCGAAAACCTCAATCTCATCTCCGAGCACCATCTTGTTCCTTTGTTCTACAATGGCATAGCCCGTGTCGGGAATATATTCCTTAACAAGTCCCGTAAACGTATAGTCTCTCGTATAAGCACTTGTACGGTAATTCTGGTCTTTGTTGGTAGGATTGTTGAAATAAAATCCGGTCGTGAACTCTCTGTGGCTCACTTTTTTCATTTCATCCATCCATTCCTGCTTGAACACATATCCTTTCGGATCTTCATAATAGGCGTCGATGGCCTTCCTGTATGCCGCGATAATCGTAGCCACATAGAATATGCTCTTCATTCGGCCTTCAATTTTAAGGGACGCAAGCCCTGATTCCACCAGCTGCGGAATATATTCAATCATGCACAAATCCCTGGAATTGAGAATATAGGTGCCTCTGTCATCTTCCTCAATCGGATAATACTGACCGGGTCTTTGCTCCTCGACCAAAGCATACTTCCATCTGCAGGGATGTGCACACATGCCCTGATTTGCATCTCTTTCAATCATGAAGTTGCTGAGAAGGCATCTTCCCGAATAGGAAATGCACATCGCGCCGTGCACGAAAGCCTCATATTCGAGGTCTTCCGGTGTGTTCTGCCGTATCTCAGCCATTTCTTCAAAGCTGAGTTCCCTTGCCAGTACAATGCGCTTTACACCGATATTATACCAGAAATTTGCCGTCTGGTAATTGGTCATATTTGCCTGCGTGCTTAAATGTATCTCAGCATCCGGAATGATTTCCTGAATCAAGCAGATAATTCCGGGGTCGCTCACGATAAAAGCGTCAATATTCAGTTCTTTTATCTTTCCTAAATACTCCCGAAGCGGCTGAATATCCCGATTATGCGCAAAGATGTTTATAGTCAGGTAGCATTTAACCCCGCGTTCATGTGCAAAGGCAATACCTTCCTTCATCTCGTCAATCGTCAGATTTCCCGCGCCGGCTCTGAGGGAAAAGACCTCGCCGCCGAAATAGACGGCATCCGCTCCGTAAAGCACCGCTATTTTAAGTTTTTCCAAATCGCCCGCCGGAGCGAGCAGTTCTATTTTCTTCATTCTGTTCCTTATCGGAGTTTATATGGTTTTGAATCTCGTAATCGAAAGTCCGTCGCCGACAGCAAGAATTGAGCTGTCAAGCGAAGGCTTGTTCATGATATACGCAATAAACTCCCTCATTCTTCTTATATTCGTCTTATATTTTCCATCCGGATCGTATTTGTCATCGGCAATTCTTCCTTTAAAAAGCACATTGTCCGCAATAATCACCGTATCAGGCCCGCACAGCGGAAGGCATGCATCAAAAAACCTTTGGTAGTGGCTTTTTGCGGCATCGATAAACACGACATCAAACGGTTTCGTACCTTCTTTCTTAAGAAGTTCTGCGATTTCTTCACCGTCGCCTTCGAAAACATTTATTTTCTCAGCATACCCAAGTGATTCAATGTTTTTTACGGCAGTTTCAACCATTTCGGAATTTTTTTCAATCGTATAAACCTCAGCCCCCGTAAGCTGTGCAAAGAACATCGCCGAATAGCCGACCGCACAGCCGATTTCAAGAATTCTTGCCGGCTTGATCACTCCAAGAAATGTCTTGAGAAAGCTTTCGGTTTCTTTTAAGATGATGGGAACATTCTTTTCTTCGCAATCCACACGCAGCTTACCAAGTTCGTCCGTAAGCGGTGCATAAAAACCGTTTATGTAATCTGTTACAAGGCCATTGGTAATGTTTCTCTTTGCTTCCATCAAAATATCCTCTAATGTGCCGCATTATACGCTTTGTTGTAAGCAGCTTTATCTTTTTCAAACTGATTGATGTCTGAAGAAAAATTCATGCTTCCGTCCAGTTTATCACTTACGACGAAATACAAGTAATCTTTATCTTCCGGATAAAAAGCTGCCTTAATTGACGCAAGTCCCGGGGAGCAAATCGGTCCCGGAATATCGTCATACAGATAGGAATTGTATGGCGAATCAATTGAAATATCAGCATAAGTCAGATTTTCTTTCTTGAATCCCAATATATATTGAACAGTTGAGCACATCTGGAATTTCATTCCCTTGTCGAGCCGATTATAGATAACTGCAGCCACCAAAGGTCTTTCCTCGTCCAAAACTGTTTCTCTCTCGATAATTGACGCATATTTTATTACTTCCCTAAGCTGGAATCCACATTCCGTAGTTAAATATGCTCCGTATTTTCTGTTCAGGAGAGAACTTTTATCCTCCATAAATTCTTTGAAGATGCCTTCGAAGACATCTTTATTGAACTGGTTTAACATTACATCAATAACTTCTTCCTCGGAAGCCCCCTCTGCCACATAATACGTGTTCGGCATGAGATAGCCTTCCAAGTAGTTATCGCTGAGCGTCTTTCGCATTTCATCCTCATAGGAGGCATAGCGTAAAAACTCATATTTATCAAACCATTTCTTGTCCTTAACTTCGTTTTCGAAGTTTTCTTTCGTACCCATCCCCTGAGATACGAGTTTTTCGATTGTCTGTTCCACAGTCAAGCCCTCAGGCACGGTAAATGATGACATGCTTACCTTTCCTCCAACCAAAATATCAGCGATTGTATCAAAATCCATCGCCGCAGAAAGTGCATATGTCCCCGCTTTATACTGACTGTCGTATCCTTTTACCTTAGACCATAATTTAAAGTCCGAGGCCTTGTCGATAACATGGTTGTCTTCAAGTGCTTGTGCAATGCTGTCTGCGGTTGCCCCTGACGGTATCACAACGCTCACCAGCGTGGAATCCGTTTCATCGAGGGCCTTCCCCATGCCCAGATAAACAATCCCGGCTGCCGCAATTGCAATGACAAGAACTGCTGCTACAACTACTACTGCAATTTTTTTTGAATTCATTCCTTCCCCCAATATGTATTCTTTCATGCATAACCAAAAAGGCATGCGGCGGCACCGAACCGCCGCGTGTCCTCCGAAAAATCAATTATTTGGATCTGCCAAGATATTCGCCTGTTCTTGTATCGATCTGAATTCTTTCTCCTGTTTCAATGAAGATAGGAACCTGAACAACTGCACCTGTTTCAACTGTTGCAGCCTTCGTAACGTTTGTAGCTGTATTGCCTTTAACTCCCGGTTCGGTTTCGATTACTTCAAGGTCAACAAAGTTAGGTGCTTCAACGAGGAAAGCATTGCCCTGGAAGAACTTAACAGTTGCTTCATCGTTCGGTCTCATAAATTTGATCGCTTCTTCAACCTGTTCTTTTCCGAGAGGAACCTGTTCAAATGTTTCAGGGTCCATAAAATAATACAGATCATCCATGTCATATAAATACTGCATCTTCTTCGTTTCGATGATTGCTTCTTCAAACTTATCATCCGGATTGAATGCTTCTTCTCTTGTAGCTCCGGTGATGATGTTTCTGTACTTCGTTCTTACGAAAGCTGCACCTTTGCCTGGTTTTACATGCAAGAAATCCAATACAACATGCGGTTCACCGTTAATCTGGAATGTTCTGCCTTTTCTAAAATCACTAGCATAAATCATTTTTTATCTCTCCATTCTTTTTAAAATTCGTGCTGTTATTTATAATTTTGAGTCTTTTCGACTCTTTTTAACCCAACTCTATATATTATACCAAAAAACAAGCAGATTGCCAAGTACCCATTATCCAAGAATACTGCCGATACCGATCGCTTCACCTATGATTTCATATACATCCTTCATCATCAGCGAAAATCTCATCTCGGTTTCCATATACTGTGCCGCAATCGGATCCTTCGCCATAATTGCGTATAACTGCTGTATCACTGCCATGTCTTCGGGACCCGGCGTTTCGCCCATCATCTGCTTGGTCTGCAGTTCGAGCTGTTTTGCCTGAAAGTCCTTTATCATTTTAGACAGTTCTTCGTTTGCGTCAACTTGTTTTTTTACCGCATCGTATTGTTTAAACTCTTCGGATGCCTTGATTGCTTGAGCTAAACCGTGCGCCTGATCATATACATTCATGCTTCTACCTCCCGACTAAACTTCCAGGAAAATCGGCAAAATAATCGGACTTCTCTTCGTTGTCTCGTAAATGTACGAGTTGAGTGCGTCCCTTACCTGCGATTTCATGGCGTTCCAGTCTTTCATTCTCTTGTTTTGACATTTTTCAAGTGCTTCCATCGCAACCTTACGTGCTTCTTCAATGAGGCTTTCGTTTTCTCTTACGTATACGAAACCTCTTGAAATTATTTCCGGCCCGGATACTACCATATGACTTTCTTTTTCGATTGCCGCAACGACAATGATAAGACCGGACTCTGACAAAAGTTTTCTGTCGCGCAGAACGATGTTTCCGACATCGCCTACGCCAAGTCCGTCAACGAGAATTGCATCTGCTTCGACCATTGCTGTTTCTCTTTTGGCTTTTCTCTTATTTACCTTGAGAATGTCTCCGTTCTCAAGAACAAAGATATTGTCTTTGTTCATTCCGAGACTTTCGGCAAGTCTTGCATGGGCAATCAGATGTCTGTATTCGCCGTGAACCGGCATGAAAAATTTCGGTTTTATGAGCGAATGAATCAGTTTCAGTTCTTCCTGGCATGCGTGACCGGATACATGGATATCTGCAATGTCCGAATAAATAACTTCGGCACCCTTTTCAAACAGCTTGTTTACAACATTTGAAACGGTTTTTTCATTTCCCGGTACCGGTGTTGATGATAGAATAACCATGTCGCCTTTTTTCAGCTTTACGGACTTGTGTTCACCCGAAGCGATTCTGGAAAGTGCCGACATCGGTTCACCCTGGCTGCCCGTCGTGATGATAACGAGTTGATCATCCGGTATGTTTTTCGTCATCTTCAAATCCACCAAAGTTCCCGGTGGAATATCCAAATATCCAAGTTCGATTGCGAGAGCAACGACGTTTTCCATGCTTCTGCCCGATATCGCAACTTTGCGTCCGAATTTAACTGCGTTCTCAATAATTTTCTGTACACGATGCACATTCGATGAGAATGTCGCTATGATAATTCTCGTTTTTGCGTTTCTGAATATATTTTCGATTGTCTGCCCGACTACCCGCTCCGATGCGGTAAATCCGGGTCTTGTTACATTCGTGCTGTCACACAGCATCAGCGTAACGCCCTTCTTGCCTATTTCGGCGAGCTTTGAAAAGTCAATCGGTTCGCCATCAATCGGAGTATAGTCGATTTTGAAGTCTCCCGAATGGAAGACAACGCCGGCCGGAGTTGTAATGGCAAGACAGATGGAATCTGCAATCGAATGCGTCGTTCTGATCGTTTCGATGTCAAAACATCCAAGCTGTATTTTGTCTCCGGCATTTATCGTTCTCAGGTCTCCCTGAATTCCGTGTTCTTTGAGTTTATTTTCTACAAGCCCCAGTGTCAGTCTCGTGCCGTACACCGGAATCTTGATATTCTTGAGCAGATATGGAACCGCACCGATATGGTCCTCGTGGCCGTGTGTGATTACCATGCCTGCTATCCTTTCTCTGTTTGCAATGAGATAGGAAAAATCCGGTATGACGATATCAATTCCGTACATTTCATCATCCGGGAAGGAAAGTCCACAGTCTATAATCATTATCTGGTTATTGCATTCGAGCAGGGTCATGTTTTTTCCGATCTCATTCAGCCCGCCGATTGGAATAACCTTCAATTCCGGGATTTCCCTCTTTCTTGTTGTTTGTCTTCTTCTCATATTTTTTCGTCCTTATTTTACTACGATGTTAATCAGTTTGTTCGGTACTGCGATGACCTTAACAACTGTTTTTCCATCGGTCAATGCCTGAACCTTGGGATTGTCCAGGGCTGCTTTTTCTAACTCCTCTCTTCCAAGATTATTGGCAACATTCAGTTTTTCTTTCACTTTGCCGTTGATTTGAACAACGATTTCAATTTCATCTTTTACCAGTGCCTTTTCGTCGAACTTCGGCCATGACATCGTTGCAACGGATTCTTTTTCCCCTATTTCTTCCCACATTTCTTCACAAATATGCGGTGTGAACGGTGAAAGAATCAAAATAAGTTCACGAACCGCTTTTGCATAAAGTCCGCGATTGAATTCCGGTTGTTCCTTGTACTTGTACATTTCGTTTACAAGTTCCATGATGGAACTGATTGCTGTGTTGAAGCTGAACCTTCCGCCTACATCTTCGCTGACTTTCTTGATTGCCGCATTCAACATATAGTTCAGTGATTTATCTTCCGCCGTCGTCACTTCAAATGTGTCCGGTGCATCGCTGTATTTCTGCGTGTATTCATAAACCAGTCTCCATACTCTTGCAAGGAAACGATAGCTTCCCTCTACCCCTGCATCAGACCAGTCAAGTTCCTTTTCCGGCGGTGCTGCAAACAGGATGAACAGTCTTGCAGTATCCGCGCCGTATTTCTTGATGATTTCTTCCGGGCTGACAACATTTCCGAGAGATTTACTCATCTTCTTTCCGTCTTTGTTTACCATGCCTTGTGTAAGTAGGTTCTTAAACGGTTCTTCGCAGTCAACAAGACCGAGATCATGAAGTGCCATCTGGAAGAAACGTGAATACATCAAGTGTAGAATTGCATGCTCAACTCCGCCGATATACTGATCGACGTTCATCCAATAATTAACCTTTTCAGGAGCAAACGGAGCTTCTGTGTTCTTAGGATCGCAGTATCTTAAGAAATACCAGGAAGAATCCAGGAAAGTATCCATCGTATCCACTTCTCTTGTTGCCTTCTTGCCGCATCTAGGACATGTGCAGTCTTTGAATGTCTTGGATGTAGCAATCGGTGATTCGCCCTTGCCGGTAAATTCTACGTCGGTAGGAAGTTTAACCGGAAGATTTTCTTCTTTTTCCGGAACCCATCCGCACTCTTCACAGTAAATCATAGGAATCGGGCAGCCCCAGTATCTCTGACGCGAAATCAGCCAGTCTCTGAGCTTGTAATTCACCTTTCTCTGTCCGAGACCTTCTTTTTCTGCCTTATCAATCATATACGGAATTGCATCGGCAGACTTCATTCCTGTGATTTCTCCGGAATTAATCATAATGCCGGAAGCCGCGCAAGCCTGCGTAAGATTGTTTACATCTACTTCAGGATCCTGTGGATCAACAACAGGAATAATATCGATGCCGAATTTTGTCGCAAAATCAAAGTCTCTCTGGTCATGTGCAGGTACGCCCATTACGGCTCCTGTACCATATCCCATCAAAACATAGTCTGCGATGTAAATTGGCATTTCTTTGTGAGTAAACGGATTGATTGCATATTTGCCGATGAACACACCCGTCTTTTCGTTGGAAGTGGATGTTCTTTCAATTTCGTTCATATGTTTTACTTTATCAATATATTCCAGAACCGGCTGTTCGTATTCCGTGCCCTTTACATTTTCGAGGACAGTCGGATATTCCGGTGCCAGAACCATGAAAGTCGTACCGTAAATCGTATCAACTCTGGTCGTGAAAACGGTCAGCTTTTCGTCAGAATCCTTCATTTCAAAGTCAACTTCGCAGCCGTAGGAACGACCAATCCAGTTTTTCTGCATAACTCTTACCTTGTTCGGCCAACCGTCAAGCTTGCCGTTATCAAGGTTTTCAAGCAGTCTGTCTGCATAGTCGGTAATCTTAAGGTACCACTGCGACAGGTTTTTCTTCGTTACCGGCGTCTTGCATCTTTCGCATGCGCCTTCGACAACCTGCTCGTTTGCAAGTACGGTCTGGCAGCTTGGGCACCAGTTTACCGGATTTTCTTTCTTATATGCCAGTCCCTTTTTGTAGAACTGAATAAAAATCCACTGCATCCATTTATAGTAGTCTTCGTGGCAGGTTGCAACTTCTCTGTCCCAGTCATAGGAAAGACCGAGTTCCTTCAGCTGCTCTTCCATTTCATGGATATTGTCCCATGTCCACTTGCTCGGATGTGTGCCGTGCTTAATCGCAGCATTTTCGGCAGGCAGTCCGAACGAGTCGAATCCCATCGGATGCAGGACATTATAGCCGTCCATCTTCTTGAATCTTGCTACCACATCGCCGATGGAGTAGTTTCTTACATGTCCCATATGCAGTTTTCCTGACGGATAAGGGAACATTTCCAAAACATAATATTTTTCTTTGCTTTCGTCTTCTGTCGTCTTGAAAAGCTGGTTTTTCTCCCAATAGTTCTGCCATTTCTTTTCAATTTTCGTAAAATCGTATCTCTCGTTCATTTCCTTTTCTAATCCTCCACTTCGATGAACTCACAGTCGCCCCAAATTTTCTCAATGTTGTATTTTTCTCTCATTTCCTTTGTGAACAGATTTACGATAATATCACCGAAATCCATCAGAATCCACCCTGAATTCTGTTTACCTTCAACAGACTTAACCAGAAGACCTTCCTTGGCAAAGGCATCTTCCACCTCATCAATAAGCGTGTTGATTTGTCTCTCCGATGTACCCGAGCAGATTACAAAATAATCCGCAAAGGATGCTTTTTCGCTGATATCAATGATTAAGATATCCTGCGCCTTCTTGGCGGACAATGTCTGTCCGGCTAAAACAGCATAATCTCTATTTGTCATTTGCATTCTCCCTTTCTTTTATTTTTCTTTCCAGATACTCTTTCGCAAGTATCGTTTCTTCATCTAAATATTTTCCGCTGGAACGAACAAAGTCTATCGTGTTTGAAAGTGACAAGAGACAAGCTTTGTCGAGATCTGTCTGTGCAATTTCCCTCAGTTTCTCAACACCCGGATAGGCTCTGTTTGGCTCGATGGCATCTGCCAGATAAATGATTTCTTCCAGCAGTGACATTCCGGCTCTTCCGGTTGTATGATAGGAAACTGCGTTTATAATGTCATCGTCTTCGATATCAAAATCCCGTTTCATTACAATCGCGGCGATTTTTCCGTGTGCCAGATTGCAATTGTTAAGATACTTATCGTCAAGTTCGAGATTTTTTACATAATAGTTTAAGCTCTTTTCGGGTACGCCTCTGTACATATCGTGAAAAAGTGCAGCGATTTCAGCTTTCTTCTCGTCAGCACCGTATTTTCGTGCAAGCTCTATCGCGGTTTTTCTCACGCCTTCCGTATGAAGTTTTCTTTTTTCCGAATAATTTCTTTCGATATATTCTTTAATCTCTTTGATAGAGTCCATGTTCTGCAATATACCTCTCCACTTTTTCCGGGATAAGCCCTGTTACGGATTCTCCCTCTTTGTATTTTTCCCGAATCATGCTGGAGGAAATGTCCGGCATGGCTGAGGTCAGCTTTATGATATTCGTGCCATATTTTTCTTTGTATTCCAAAATTTTCGCGTTCAGTTCTGTTTCTCGGCATCCCGGCCTTACACTTACTATAAACGAAAAATTCTGCAGCAGGTCAATTCCTTTATACCAGGTATCGACGAATACGAAGGAATCCGCCCCGGTTATGAAAAAGAGTTCGTTCTCCGGATAGGATTTTTTCAGTTCCGTAAGCGTGTCATAGGTATAAGAAACCCGCATTCTGTCCGTTTCAAAGGTCGAAATCTCTGCATTTTCAATATCTTCAAAGGCAAGTCTCGCCATCGCAAGCCGGTGCTCGTCGTCGGTCACGCGTTTTCCCTGCTTAAACGGCTGAATGTACGCCGGCATGACAATGAGCTTGGATAGTCCCGCCTCCGTAACAGCGGCTCTGCCGAGTGCGACATGAGCCATGTGAACCGGGTCAAAAGTTCCGCCGAGAATTCCGATGCGGTTTGTAGTTTCGGGTTTTTTTTCTTCCTGCCCGCTGTCATAATTTTCAAATGTAATGCCAGCAGACAGAATCGGTTCATCGTACGGCTTAAATTCAAATTCCGGATTCTGTTCCTGCAGTGTCGTCCAAAACCAATCCACGAAGTCATCCTCCGCGCCCCAGCTGATGTTGAAGAGTCCGTCTCCGCCTCCGGAGCCGACTGCACTTACAACAGCGGTTCCTTTGCTGAAAAAGCCAGGCATCCAGATCATTGTCACCGAAAGACTTGCATAAGAACCGGTACGCATAAAATAATTCTCAAAAACCGCAGTTACGACATAAATATCGCCGTCACGGCTCGTCATTATTTTTATGCACTGCATCGGCACCACAGGTTCTGAGCCGCAAATGGTCTTTCCTGCTTGATAAACCGCATCACGGCAAGCCTGAAAGGAACCTTTAAAGCTTTTTGCATTTGCATACTGCCTGTCCGGTACAATCGATGCCGTTCTCGCAATATCATCGAACTCATACCTCAAATATTTTTGTGCTTCTTGAATAAGCGGTGCTTTTGAAAGTTCCTCATTAAACTTTTCCTTTGCGGCTTCGTATGACTTCGCACTTGCCGCCGCCTTAATTTCATTCAGAAGAGGTTCTGCCGTTTTCGCGCATTTCTCGCAAAAATATTTTCCCTGGTTGGATAGTGTAAAATAGTTCTCTCTGAATCGGATTTTAGCACCGCAGTTAATGCATTGCTTTGCCATGGCTCCTCCTGCATATACCTGTTAATTGTTTTGCTTCGTCGTAATTCCGAGTTCGTCAAGCTGTGCCTGATCCACCGGCGAAGGTGCGCTGGAAACAAGGCACTGCGCGTTCTGATTCTTCGGGAATGCGATGACTTCTCTGATGGAAGGCTCGCCCAAAAGCAGCATTACGAACCGGTCAAGACCGTACGCAAGTCCTGCATGAGGCGGTGCGCCATACTTAAACGCTTCGATTAAGAAGCCGAACTTTTCGTCACATTCTTCTTTCGTCAGTCCGAGCACCTCAAACATCTTCGCTTGAAGGTTCTTGTCGTGGATTCTTACGGAACCTCCGCCCAGTTCAACACCGTTCAAAACGATGTCATAAGCGTCCGCTTTCACCGCAAGCGGGTCTGTGTCCAGTAACTCGAGCTGGTCGAGCTTCGGACAAGTGAATGGGTGGTGCATAGCCTTGAGGGAGTGGTCTTCCTCATCTTCTTCAAACATTGGGAAGTCAACAACCCATAATAAGTTATACTGATTGTCATCAAGAAGTCCCATTCTCTTCGCACACTCTCTTCTGAGGAAGCCGAGAGAATCGTAAGTTACCTTGGCTCTGTCGGAGCAGATGAAAATAAGGTCGTCTTTCTTTGCGTCGAATACCTTTGCGATTTCCGCAAGTTCTTCCTGTGAAAAGAATTTGTCCACGGATGATTTATATTCTCCGTCATTTACACGAATCCATACGAGACCTTTCGCGCCGTATGCCTTCGTCATGTCTGTTAATTTATCAATATCTTTTCTGCTGAACTGCTCGGAACCGCCGGTTACGCAGATACCTCTGACATCTCCGCCGTTTGCAAGGCAGTCAGTGAAAACCTTGAAACTGCAGTCTTTTACTGTATCGTTAAGCTTTCTGAGCTCGAAGCCGAAACGAGTATCCGGCTTGTCGGAGCCGTAGCGTTCCATCGCCTCGTCCCAAGTGATTCTCGGAAGCGGAAGCTGGATTTCAACACCTTTGAGCTCGCGGAAAACCTTCGCGAGGAAGCCTTCCTGAATTGCGATTACATCGTCCTGATCCACAAAAGACATTTCGAGGTCGATCTGTGTGAATTCAGGCTGTCTGTCTGCACGAAGGTCCTCGTCTCTGAAGCACTTTACAATCTGCATATATCGGTCCGTTCCGCCTACCATCAGAAGCTGCTTGAAGAGCTGCGGTGACTGCGGAAGTGCGTAGAATTCGCCCGGATAAACCCTGGAAGGAACAATATAGTCTCTTGCGCCTTCCGGAGTGGATTTGATGAGCATCGGAGTTTCCACTTCGGTGAATCCGTTTTCATCGAAGTAGTCCCTCGCACATTTGCATACTTTATGTCTGAATGTAAGGTTTCTCTGCATTTTCGTCTTTCTGAGGTCCAGATAGCGATATTTCAGTCTCAGATTGTCGTCAACGTTATCATCGTCTTTAATGTATATCGGCGGTGTATCCGCTTCGGAATAAAGAACCATATCCGTTGCAAATACTTCAATTTCGCCCGTCGGAATGTTTTCGTTCTTCGCGCTTCTTTCTTTCACAATGCCTTTTACTCCGATGACATATTCGCTTCTGAGAGCGTCAGCCTTTTCAAAAAGTTCCTGTGGGATTTTGTCGTCAAAAGTAACCTGCACGATTCCCGTTTTATCTCTTAAATCAACGAAAATCAAGCCTCCGAGGTTTCTTCTCTTTGCAACCCATCCGTTTAAAACAACTTCCTGATTTACATTTTCAACATTTAAAGTGCCGCACATATGCGTTCTTTTCAAAATAGTGCTCATCTTTTTCTTCTCCTAAATTCTCTTCTTCAATTCGTCAATAAGGTCGTCGAATTTTACTTCGGACTGTTCGCCTTTTTCCATATCTTTCAGTGTTGCAACTCCGGTTTCAAGTTCATTGTCACCGATTACGACAGCATATTTTGCGCCGAGTCTGTCCGCATATTTGAACTGTCCCTTGAAATTTCTCTGAAGGTCGTCAATCTGGCACTTAATGCCGTTTCTTCTGAGGTTAAACAATAGTTTCTGACCGTAAAGCTTTGCAGCCTCTCCCATCGTCGCAATGAAAACATCACAATCAGACGGCTTTGGAATTTCAACGCCGTTTGCTTCCATGAGCATCAGCAGTCTTTCCTTGCCGAGACCGAAGCCAACGCCGGGGATTGGAGGTCCTCCAACTTCTTCCACAAGGTTATCGTATCTGCCTCCGCCGCATACGGTACCCTGGGCACCGAGGCTGTTTGTTACGAATTCAAATGCAGTCTTTGTATAATAATCCAAGCCTCTTACGATCTTAGGATTAATAACATAAGGGATTTCAAGAGCGTCGAGGTTCTTCTGCAAATCTTCAAATGCGTTTTTGCAGTCATCGCAAAGGAAATCCACCATCATAGGTGCTCCCTGAACAAGTTCCTGGTCGATTGGGCTCTTGCAGTCAAGAATTCTCATCGGATTTTTTTCATATCTGGACTTGCAGGTGTCGCAAAGCTGATCGTATTTCGGAGCAAGGAAGTCCTTGAGTGCTTTTCTGTGTTTTGCGCGGCATTCCGGGCAGCCCACGGAGTTAATCTCAAGCGTAAGGTCGGTAACGCCCATGGAAGTCAGGAAATCATATCCGATTGCAATGATTTCAGCGTCTGCAACCATGTTCGTCGTTCCGAAGGTTTCCACTCCGAACTGGTGGAACTGTCTTAAACGACCCGACTGCGGCTTCTCATAACGGAAGCAAGGAATATCGTAATACAGCTTGATCGGCTGCACTTCCGCATACTGTTTGTGCTCGATGAACGCACGAACTGCAGGGGAAGTTCCCTCCGGCTTCAGTGTGATGGAACGGCCGCCGTGGTCTTCGAAGGTATACATTTCCTTCTGTACGATATCGGTAGTATCCCCTACACCTCTCTGAAATAATTCTGTATGTTCAAATATCGGAGTTCGGATTTCTTTAAATCCGTATCTTGCGCAGATTTCTTTCCACTTCTTTTCAACATAATGCCACTTATATACCTGATCCATCATTATGTCTTTTGTTCCTTTTGGAGCATTCGTTAACATGCTATTTTACCTCCTTAAAAATATTTTGTTCTTTTCTATCCAGCATTTCCTCAAGACGGGAAATATAGATTTCGTAATTTGATACATTCGGCACTCTTTCGAGCCTGTTTTCGGCAGGATAATACATTTTGCTGATTCCGCCCGCGCCAAGCGCAAGAATCGTCTGCTTCTCCTCCATAATACGGATATTATAGATTGACGGAGTGTCGTCTTTGCAGTAGCCTACATTTTCAAAAGCACCTGCCATGTGCTTCTGCCGATATAAATAATACGGCCTAAAGCCTGCTGCTTTCAGTTTCTCTTTCGCAATTTTCAGCATTTCGGCCACCGTCTGCGCCTGTTTGTAATGAAAGTCCTTATCGACATCCACAAGCCGTGAAGCCCGTTTGACCGCAAGCGTATGCACGGTTATGTTTTCCGGGTCAAGAGCAAGGATTTCATCCAGTGTCCGTGCAAAATCCTCGGGGGTTTCCTCCGGAAGTCCCGTTATCAAGTCCGCATTGACAATCGGAATGCCAACCCGATCTGCCTTCTGAAACGCCTTCACAATGTCGCTAGGTTCGTGGGAACGGCCGATAAGCTCAAGCGTTCTTTCCTTCATGGACTGCGGATTTATGCTGATTCTTTCGACTTTATGCTTATGAATTGCTTCTAATTTTTTGTATGTAATCGTATCGGGACGCCCGGCTTCAACTGTGAATTCTTTCAGCATGCGTAAGTCCAGATTGTCCTCAACCGTCTGAAGCAAATCATCCAGCTGCTCTGCAGTCAGCGTCGTCGGAGTTCCGCCTCCGATGTAGATGCTCTCCGCCGTAAGTCCGGTTTCGCGCATTCTCCTTCCGACATAGCGGATTTCGGTTTTCAGTGCTCCGAGGTACCTTGTGATTTCCGCATCGCCCACCTGATTGGAAGTAAACGAGCAGTACAGGCATCTCGTCGGGCAAAACGGAATTCCGATATACACTCCCACGGAATTATTCGGTGGATTTCCGCAGGTTTTCTGCTGATAATTGTAGGTGTCCGTCAGGAGGCTTATTTTCTCATCTGCCAAAAGATAGGTGTGAGCAAGTTCGTTTTCAACAGCCGCCTGTGTCCCAAGCCTCTGAAATAACTCACCCGTAAGCTTTACAGGCCTTACACCGGTCAAAATTCCCCATGCGGGCTTTTCTCCGGTTAACTGGGAAAGTTTATTGTAAATCTCTCTTTTTATTTCGTTCTTGTCGACTGCCCTTTCTTCGTTGAAAACAAACAGTTCGGCAGATTCACAGTTTTCCTCTTTTTCGGCATATTCTGCCTCCGTATAAGCGTTGAATTCTTCGGGTCTTAGAAAAATCTTAATAAGTTCGGCAAAATCGTACTTGTTCTCAACATTCTTTATAATGATATTATACAAAAGGATTTCCTCTCTTTTCGTCCCCGATTGTCGAAACTCCCATGTGTCCCGGCAGAACCACCGTGTCGTCAGGCAGCGTGAACAATCTCTTTTTGATTGAATTCATTAAAGCTTCGAAATCACCGCCGTAAAAATCCGTTCTGCCTATGGAATAGCGGAACAATGTATCGCCGCTGAAAAGATTGCCGTCAACATAGATGCACATGCCGCCTTTCGTATGTCCCGGCGTATGAATGAAATGCAGCTCCATGTTTCCGACTTTCAGCGTATCGCCGCCTTTCACCCAAATGTCCGCTTTCAGCGTAATCGGCTTTGGAAACATTTCCGCAGAGCAGTTCAAGTCCGCATTTTCGAGCATCTCTTTTTCTTTTTCGTGTGCAACGACCTTAGCCCCCTCGAAATCACGCTTAAAGCGGTCCACGCCGCCAATATGGTCACCGTGTCCATGTGTCAAAATTATATATTCTATGTCTAAGCCTAAATTCATGGCTTGCTTGCTCAGTTTTGGGGAGTAATCTCCCGGATCTACGATAAAACCTTTGTTTGTTTCTTCGTCGTATGCTAAATATGTGTTGACCTGTATCGGTCCTGTTACATAACTGATTACTTTCATTGTCTACCTCTTAAAATGTTTTTTTGCTGTCTAAAAGAATTGTCACCGGTCCATCGTTATAGATCTTGACAAGCATTTCTGCTTGAAAAATCCCCTTTCCGACCGTGATTCCCTTTTCTTCGATTTTCGTATTGAAATAATCGTAAAGTTCCTTTGCGGCTTCCGGCCTTGCCGCCTTGCTATAGCTCGGCCGCTTGCCCTTTCGTGCATCTGCAAGGAGTGTAAACTGTGAAACGGATAAGATTCCGCCTCCGATGTCCGATACGGAAAGATTCATCACGCCTTCGGAATCGTCAAAAATCCGAAGTCCCGAAACTTTGTCCGCAATATAATCGGCATCCTTCTTTGTATCTCCGTCTTCCACTCCGAGAAGAACGACCAAACCTTTCTGAATGGAACCTGTACTGCTTCCTTGAACCGTTACTTCCGCTTCGGTTACCCGTTGAACAACCGCTCTCATATTTTCCTCCTTACGATTTTGCTCTGTATACCTGCGTAACACCGCTGATATTTCTCAGGCTCCGCAGAACTTTCTGCATTTCCTGCGTACTGGATATGGACAATGTAATTGTCATCGTCAGGCTTCCGTCTCTGCCGCTCTTTGCATTGACCCCCGAAAGATGAATGTCCATATCTTCGCAGACTCTCGAAATATCCGAAAGGATACCTTTTCGGTCGTTTCCGATAATGCAGATGTCCGCATTGTAGGATTTTCCTGCCTTGAGGTCCTCCCATTCCACATGAATGAATCTTTGCTTCTCTTCTTCCGGCAGAGCAACGATATTGGAGCAGTCACACCGATGAACGGAAATGCCTCTGCCCTTTGTTATAAACCCTATGATGTCATCTCCCGGAACCGGGTTGCAGCATTTCGCAAGTTTAATCATCAGGTTGTCCGCACCTTCCACAACGATGCCCGGGCTGTCTTTGGAACGCCGCTCAAGCTTTGCCTTTCTCGCTTCGGCAGCTCTCAATTCATCAATGATTGCTTCATTGGATTTGATTTCGGTATGATTTTCTTCCGAGTAGTATCCAAAAAGCAGATTTGCGAATTTGCTGACCAAGGTTCCTCCGTTGGAAAGCTGCGTGTATGCTTCCTCGGTATTTGCAAAGTTCATTGCCTTTATTGCCTTGTTGATAAAGGCGGATTTTGTAAACCCCGACGGATCGTAACCTTTCTTGCGTATATATTTATCAAGAAGGTCTTTTCCTTTTTCAATATTTTCTGACTTGTTTTCTTTTTTGAGCCAGCCTCTGATCTTGTTTCTGGCATTGGAACTTTTGGCAATTTTGAGCCAGTCCACACTCGGTCCTGATGAGTTTGCAGAGGTTACAATTTCAACAATATCTCCGTTTTGGAGGGTGTAGTCGATGGTAACCATCTTTCCGTTCACCTTCGCACCTACGCATTTGCACCCGATTGCCGAGTGAATTTTAAATGCGAAATCAAGCGGTGTCGAACCCGCAGGTAATTCAATAACATCTCCTTTCGGCGTAAACACGAACACCTGACTTGCGAACAAGTCCATTTTCATGGTCTCTAAGAAGTCTTTCGGATCTTTAATATCCTGCTGCCATTCCAGTGACTGTCTGAGCCATGCAAGTTTTATATCATCATTGGATGCATTGCCGGAAGTATCGCCTTCTTTGTATTTCCAATGGGCTGCGATACCGTATTCAGCGACTTTGTGCATCTCATATGTTCTTATCTGTATTTCAAATGGTTCGCCGTTGTCTCCGATAACCGTTGTATGCAGCGACTGATACATGTTCGGTTTCGGCATGGCGATATAATCTTTAAATCGTCCCGGTATCGGTTTCCACATCGTGTGAACAATACCAAGAACCGCATAACATTCTTTTACGTTTTCTACTATAATTCTTACCGCAATCAAGTCAAAGATCTCATCAATCTGCTTGTTTTGGTATTTCATCTTTCTGTATATGCTGTAATAATGCTTTGCTCTGCCATATATATCATAGTGCAGATCCATATCGTTTAAGGCTTCCTTAATCTCGCCTATAACGGTGTTGATTGTTTCTTCTCTTTCTTCTTTGCGCTTGCTTACTTTCTGTTTCAAATCCTCAAATTCTTCCGGGTGAAGATATTTCAGTGCAAGGTCTTCCAGTTCAAATTTCACTTTGGAAATACCGAGCCTGCTGGCAAGCGGTGCATAAATTTCAAGCGTCTCATTGCATTTTTCAACGATTTTTTCAGGTTTCATATAGCCAAGCGTTCTCATGTTATGCAGCCTGTCCGCAAGCTTTATAATGAGAACTCTGATATCCTTTGACATTGCAAGGAACATCTTTCGGAAGTTTTCCGCTTGGATTTCTTCTTTTGATTCAAATTTTATGGTGCCGAGTTTGGTTACACCGTCAACCAAAAGAGCAATCTCCTCGCCGAAATCGGCGACGAGCTGCTCTCTGGTATATTCTGTATCTTCAACGACATCATGCAAAAGCCCACCGACGATTGTGGCATCGTCCATACCCATTTCTGCAAGAATCAGAGCTACGTTAATCGGGTGTATAAAATACGGTTCCCCGCTTTTTCGCAGCTGGCCGTCATGCAAGGCCTGGGCTTTGTCAAATGCTTTGCCAATCAAGTCGGTGTTGTATTTAGAATTAATACTTAATATTTTTTCTAAAAACTCAGCCTTTGTAATCATTGATGTCTCCTGTTATTTTGTCTTTGTTTTTTTTGCTGTACTCTTTAAATATTTTGAACCTTCATCCTTCTTGCATAAATCGTAATACAGAGGGCTGCAGATGAAGATGGAGGAGCAGCATCCTACGATAACACCGACCATAAGCGGAATAATGAACTCGCGGATGGAGGATGAAACCATAATGCAGAGCGGAACCATTACAACAAGTGTTGTCAGCGATGTCATAATTGTTCTGTTCAGCGTCTGGTTAATACTTCTGTCAATATTCACCTCGCTGTTGTCTCTCGTATGAAGTGCTTTGTTTTCCCTGATACGGTCAAATATTACAATCGTATCGTTGATCGAGTATCCAACCAATGTCAGAATTGCAGCGATGAACGGATTGTTTACGGTGAATCCGAAGATCGCATAGAATGCAATTACTATCAAAACGTCGTGTACAACACCTGCAACAGCAGAAAGTCCGTATTTCCAGGATTTAAATCTGAAAATAATATAGATAAGCATTCCAATGGATGCAATGATAACCGCCTTAAGAGCGTTCACCTTAAGTTCATCACCTACGGACGGTCCGAACTGTTCCGATGCAAGGACATCATCCTCGGTAATTCCATAAGCCTGCTCTAAGGTATTGATTACTTCGTTTCTGCCTGCATTATCAAGGGACTTGATGGTTTTAATAACAACCTGCGTATTGCCCTCACCCGCATAAATAATCTGCGGATCAAGTTCGTAATCCTTTAATGTTTTTTCAACGTCTTCAATCGCAACCTGCTTGCCGAGGTCAACCTGAATGGTGGTTCCGCCTGTAAAGTCAATACCGTAATTCATTCCGAAAATTACAGACCAAAGCAATCCGATTACGATTATGCTAACGCTGACGATGTAGAAGATTTTTCTATGTTTAATAAATGAGAAAGTCTTATTAAGCATCTGCTTCGGAGTTCCGTCTTCGTTAACCCCAAAGTATTTGTTCTTTGCAAATTTAGGACTGTTTGCAAGCAACGAAATAAATAACTGTGTTATAACAACTGCTGTGAAAATACTGATGATAATACCAATCATCAACGTAAGTGCAAATCCCTTAACGGATGTCGTTCCTACTTCGTAGAGGACAACTGCCGCAATAAGCGTTGTGATCTGTGCGTCAAGGACAGTACTTAAAGCATTTTTGAAACCAGCGTCAACTGCAACTCTAATTGATTTGCCGGCACATATCTCCTCTTTGATTCTTGCAAAAATGATAACATTGGCGTCAACTGCCATACCGATGGAAAGAATCAATGCAGCAATTCCCGGAAGGGTTAATACCACATTAAACGCAACCATAGACCACAGGAACATGATTACATAGAGAAGCAATGCGATGTCTGCAACGAAACCAAGCATTCCGTAGAAAATAATCATAAGCAGGAATACGATAGCAAGACCGATAGCACCTGCAACGATTGACTTGTCAAGTGCATGTGCACCGATGGTTGCTGTCTGAACGGATGATTGTACTTCCACAAGTTCAACCGGAAGTGCACCGCCTCTTATAAGTGCTGCTGTCATGGTCGCTTCTTCTTTTGAATAATTTCCTGTCATTTCGCAGTTTCCGCCACTGATAACTTCTCTTACTTCAGGATGTACAACGATTTCATTATCCAATACGATTGCGATTTCATTGTTTGACATGCCGTCAATGGTTGATGTAACTTCGCCGTTTACAGCTTTTCGAGTTCCTTCTTCAAACAATGCGGCACCTTCGCTGTCAAATTCGAGTAAGATTTTGTAATGACCACCGTCCGTCGCAATCTGTGCATCCTTAACATTGCTACCGTCAAGCACGATGGAATTGTCGGCTAAAACAAAATAGAGTTTTGCGGTTTTTCCGATTGCTTGAATTGCTTCATCTGCATTCTCAACACCCGGCATTTCGACTCTGATACGGTTTGTACCTTCGATTGTAACCGAAGCTTCGGCAACACCCATCTGATTTACACGGTTATCAATAACGGCTCTCGTCTGATCCATCAGCTCTTTGAGTTGATCGCCCGTCTTGTCCGTCTGTGCTTCCATTACAACATAAACACCGCCGTTAATGTCAAGGCCGTATTTTAATGCGTCTTTAACTGATTTAATGGCATCATCTTTTGATTGGTCACCTATGCCAAACAGGGTGACAAACCAGCCGAACACGAGTACTACAATTACCAGTACGGCTAAAATTTTCTTTAGTTTTACACTCATTTTTTAAAACCTCTCATTATAGAAAAATCTGTTAATGCCACTAATATGGGCATTTTATTTTACATTACATTTTACTACTTTTTGTCGGAATATACAAGCACAAATGTGTATTTTTCAACAAAAAAATCAAAAGACCCCGATTTCTCGGGGTCGATTAAAATGCGTTTTATGTATTATTCTTCGTCGAAAACCTTTGCCTCCTTAGTTTCAGGTTCTTTAGCCTCAGCTTCTTCAATGTCGGAAGATTTTCTGAGCTTCTTAGGCATAACTTTCTTCGGTTCGTCATCATCCTCGAAGTTGTCCTGCATTCCACGCTTTGTGGATTCTTTTGTAACAGTCGAAACTGCCCATCTCATCATCTCAAACTTAACTTTGTCTGCTCCTGCCTGAACAACAATGGTTTCGTCCTTAGTCTTAACAATTTTGCCGCAAAGACCGCCTATCGTTATGATTTCATCTCCTACAGTAAGGCTGTTTCTCATATCTTTAATCTGCTTGTCCTTCTTCTTCTGTGGTCTGATCATTAAGAAATACATCAGTACAAATAACAAAACAATCGGTAACAGATTAATTAATGTGTTAGAATTCATAAAACAACTCTCCTCTCGAGCAAGTATAATGGTGCCGGCGATGGGGGTCGAACCCATACGGTGTTGCCACCACGGGATTTTGAGTCCCGCACGTCTGCCAATTCCATCACGCCGGCGGAATTATCGGTTGCGTATTATATGCAACGGTTCGATTATATCACATAAACCGCAGTATTACAAATATTTTTTTCATCATATCTTCACATTTTTTGAGGAAATCAGTTTTCCCGCTCTTTCCAGCTCCATGTATTGCAATTTTTATATATATTGTTGAACGTCGGAAGCTTATCCGCTGTAAAAGTTGAGATTCCAACCAAACCCATCTTCTTGTAACATAATGCGTAATACGGCATTTCATCCAGAAGTGCATCTTTCATCTGCGTGTATTTCTGCTGCTGCTTTTCTTCCGTATATAACCTTTCAAGTTCTCTTGACTTTGTAAGCAATTCTGCATTGTAATAGCCCCAGTCATTTTTGCCGTTAAAGAACTCTCTTAGATCATAGGTCTCCTCCATATCGCATCCGGCAACAAGCAAGTCAAAATTCCTTGAAGCCATGGCTTGCTTATACTGATTGGAAGGAAGGGCTTTAACATCAACTTTAAAACCAAGAGTTTCCATATTTTTTGCGATATTTTTGCATGCCGACACTCTCTGCGCGTTGGATTTTTTTACGAGTATGGTAAGCGTAATTCGATTACCGTATACATCCTCAAGAAATCCGTCACCGTCGAAGTCCTTTATTGCCGCTTTGATAAGCATTTGCGATGCCTTATCGTAATCATACTCATTCATGCCGCCCGTATCCAAAACCCCAAGGAAATTCGGATAATAGAGTGAATCTGTCAAAACTGCATCGGATGCGTATGAGTTTCTTATTATCCTTTCCGTATCAATTCCGTAAGCGATAGCTTTTCTCACCTCTTTCGATGCGAGATAAGGCTTCTTGGTGTTGAACACCACAAACTCAACCTGCCCCGATATCATATCGTACATGTTAAGCTTTTTGTCCTTTACAATTGAGTACCGGTCGGTAGACTTGTCGATATAACATGTTACCTCATTGATCTCCGTAAGTGAAGATTTGTAGGAAGCGTCCGGCAGAATGTTAACTTGAATTTTATTTGTAACTTCATCTGCATAATAATCTTTGTTTGGTTTCAGTTTTAATTTCTTCAGATAATCATACGAAGAATACATGTACATTCCCGTGCCGACCGGTTTAAAACCGGCGGTGTCGGTTACAAACTGATATGGCGTACTGTATCCTGCGGAAGGAACAATCGGAAACGTCAAAATATCAAGCGAACAATTGTAATTATTGTTGAAGAAAATCGTAAATTCCCTGTTATTCTTGACATTGACATACATGATTCTTGAGCATTTTTCATAGTAGGGCGACTTGCTTCCTGCTTGCTTTACAGCATTCACCGTGAACCTTACATCGTCTGACTTCAGAGCCTTTCCCGAATGCCATTTTACGCCCTTTTTCAGTTTAATGTATACTGATGCTTTTTCCGTATCAACTGTGTATTTTTCAACAAGTTCTGGTGTCGCATTCATATTATCGTCAAAGTCAAACAGGCTGTCGTAAAGGAGTTTTGAAATATAATACACATCTTCACTTTGCGATACAATCGGGTTAAGCGTGTCAAACCGCTCCGCAGCAAAATACAAAGTACTCTTCTGCTTATATTTGATGTCAGGGTCTATATTGAGCACTTCTTCCTTGTATATCTCGATACTGGAAACAATCACCGCAAAAAGCAACAGCACGGCCAGTATCCATATCCATCTTTTTTTAATAAAGTTAATGATTTTTGACATTGTCATCTTCCCCATTCTTTAATCTGTCGAGTTCTCTGTCCAATTGCAGATACAAATCGTCCAAATTCCCTGAATTGTCGATGATTCGATCCGCAATGGCTTCCTTTTCGCTCAGTGGCATCTGTCCCGCAATTCTTCCTTTGATTTCCTCCTCGGTCATGTCGTCACGTTTTTTTACTCGCTCGGTTACGATGTCCGGTTCTGCCTTTACGAGCCAGCTCTCATCCATATACTTCTGCATCCCGCACTCAAAAAGAAGCGGTGCGTCCAAAACGGCAATACCTTTGAAACCGTTTTGTTTCAGATGCTCAATTGTATCAAGCGTCCGTTCGATAACCGCCTCCGTTACGATTCTTTCTAAAACCGCTTTTTTTTCGGGATGCGCAAAAATATATCTTCCTAGTTTTTTCCTGTTAAGTTCCCCATCATCAAAGAAGAAGTCATCTCCGAAGGTCTCCCGTAACATAGCAAGATACGGGCTCCCCTTTTCCGTAAGCTGTCTTGCTGTTTTGTCAGCGTCTATGATTAAGCAGTCTTTCTTTTTCAGATAGTCGGAAGCTGTAGATTTGCCGCTTCCGATTCCTCCAGTAAGTCCGATTATCTTCATCCTTCGCACCTATTTCAATTCATACCATGTATTTCCCGTGTTCAGTTCCGCAGAAAGTTTCACCGAAAGTTTCACGGCATTTTCCATATTTCTTGTCAGCAGTTCTTTTATTGCCTTTTCTTCGGCAGAGGATGCATCGATAATCAGCTCATCGTGCACCTGAAGAATCAGCTTGGAGTCCGGATGCGCTGCCTTGAGTTCCTTGTACACATTTATCATGGCAAGTTTGATGATATCCGCAGCACTCCCTTGTATCGGCGTATTCATTGCCAGCCGTTCTCCGAGCTGGCGTACCATGTAAGAAGAAGCATTGATTTCGTGAATTGCTCTTTTTCTGCCCATCATGGTTGTGGCAAAGCCGGTTTCTTTGCAGATTTTTATCTGCTCATCCATATATTCTTTTACTTTGCTATGCTTTGCAAAGTAGGCATGAATGTAGTCCTCTGCTTCCTTGCGGCTTATATGCAGTTCTTCGCTGAGACCAAACCCGCTCATTCCGTATATTACGCCGAAGTTCACGGCTTTTGCCCGGCTTCTGTCAAGCGGAGTGATTTCCTCCGGCGGAACGCCCAGAACACGCGATGCCGTGGTTCTGTGAATGTCTTCTCCGTTATTGAAAGCTTCAATAAGGCTTTCATCCTGCGAAAGGTGTGCCAGGACGCGCAATTCAATTTGTGAATAGTCCGCTCCGACCAAGATATGATCCTCCGAGGCCGTAAAAGCTTTTCGCAGATTTCTGCCAAGTTCCTGCCGGATCGGTATATTCTGCAGATTCGGCTCCGTGCAGCTGATTCTGCCCGTCGTCGTTACCGTCTGCTGAAAATGCGCCCGTATCCTTTCATCGGCTGCGATAAGCGGCTTCATTCCCTCAACATAGGTGGAATTCAGCTTCGTAAGGTTTCGGAACTCGAGCACAGCCGGTACGATCGGATGCTTATCCTTGATTTTTTCAAGAATGTCAGCCCCTGTGCTGTATCCTCTCTTTGTTTTCTTGCCCGCAGGAAGCTTGAGATCTTCAAAAAGAACCTCCCCAAGCTGTATCGGGGACTGAATATTAAAAGTCCGCCCTGCCAGATCATAAATTTTGATTTCAAGAAGCTCTATTTTTTCCTTGAGTTCCTTTCCGAATTCGTTCAGGAATTCTCTTTCGGCTCTGACACCTTCGACTTCCATGGATGCCAAAACTTCAATCAGCGGAATTTCTATTTCGTAAAACACATTTGAGAGCTTTTCCTCTTCGATTTTTTTCTTCTGCAGCCCGGAAATTTTAAATACAATGTCGCCGCACATCGCACCGTAATCTGCATATTTTGCCGTAAAATCCGTAAACATATCCATCTGCTGTGTATCCGCAGAAACAAAATCTTCAAATGCAGGCAGGTGGAGATGAAGCATCTCAAGTACCAAAGTCTTTAAATCATATTTGTTTTTTGCGGCATCGAGAACATACTCTGCAATTGCGGTGTCAAACACCGTTTTGAAGTTCGAATATCCGCGGAACATAAGTGCATAGAGATCATCCTTGATGTCATGTCCCATGAGATTCAATGTGAGTTTGTTCAAATGTTCGGCTGCAGCACAAACATCGATTTTGTGACAATCGACATAAAAACCTTCCTCTTCGCACATAAGAAAGATTCCTTGTGTCTGCGGTTCCTTCACATGTGCGTAATCGCTGAAAACTTTTATGAATACTTCGTCTTTTCCTTTGAGTGCGTTCAGTTTGGAAAGTTCTCCCTCAGACGCAATAACAGTCAGCTTGATTTGCGGAGGTTCCGCTTTCACATTCTCTGCCGTATCCTCAACTTTGAGACGCTTCAAGAAACTGTTAAACTCAAGTTTTGTATAAATTTCGATTAATCGGCTGTAATCCGGTGTTTTTCGCTCAAGTTCCTTGATATCAAGGTCAATCGGCACAAATCGGTTGATGGTTGCAAGCCGTTTGCTCATTACCGCAAGCTGAGCATTTTCTTCCACCTTGCTTCTCAATCCTTTTTTGGATATTTCATCCGTATGTGCAAGCATGTTCTCTATCGAACCGAACTGTTCGAGAAGTGCGATTCCCGTCTTTTCTCCCACTCCCGGAATTCCCGGAATATTGTCCGACGAATCTCCCATCAGCCCTTTCAAATCAATAAACTGTGTCGGTGTAAGCCCGTAGCGCTCCATCATTTTTTGGTCATCATAAAGTTCAAAGTCGCTGATTCCTTTCTTGGTTATGAGAATCTGCGTTTTGTCAGTCGCAAGCTGCAAAGCATCCCGGTCGCCTGTAATAATCAGCGGCTCCAAATTTTCTTTCTCTGCGATTCGTGCAACGGTGCCGATGATATCGTCGGCCTCAAAGCCCTCAAGCTCAAGGGTCTTTATGTTCATTGCGTGCAGAACGTCCTTCAGCAGCGGCATCTGCATGACAAGTTCCGGCGGCATGGGTTTTCTCCCTGCCTTGTACTGATCGTATTCGAGATGCCGGAAGGTCGGCGCTTTCAAGTCAAATGCAACGGTGATATATTCAGGTGCATAATCACTCTCTATTTTGTTGAGCATATTTATAAAACCGTATATTCCCTGCGTATAGATGCCTTCCCTCGTAATCATCGGCCTTTGCATCGCATAAAACGCACGATTTATTAAACTGTTGCCATCGATTATCACAATTCTTTCCATTATGACATTACCTTTCCTTTAAAGCAAGCATATATCCCATTGCAACAAAAACAACGCCCCCGATGATGTTTCCGATTGTAACCGGCAGCAGGTTGTTTGTAAACATTCCAAGCCAAGTGAGGTTTGAAAGATCTGCCGCACCGTTAAGTGCAACAAAAAGTTCATTTGTCTTTGCAAAAATCCCTGCAGATATGAAGTACATATTTGCTACGCTGTGTTCGTATCCCGCAACCACAAAAAGAAGAATCGGGAAGAAAACTCCCGCGATTTTGCCGCAGGTTCCCGAAGCCCCGGTTGAAATCCATACCGCAAGACATACCAGCCAGTTACACAAAATCCCACTCAAAATACAATTCACAAACGGCATATTTACTTTGTTTGCTGCAATTTGCAAAGTCATTGCGCCCAGATACCCGTTACCGGCATTCAGGCCGCCCGAATAAAATACAAGTGCTGACACAATGACCGACCCTATAAAATTTGCTATGTAGACGATTACCCAATTTCTGAGCATCTTCGAAATGCTCGTCTTCTTCTGCATCACAGAAACGGTTATCAGAGTATTTCCAGTAAAAAGCTCCGCCCCGGCAAGGACAACCATGATGAGTCCCCCGGTGAAAACCGCACCCGAAACAAGCTTTCCGAGACCGAATGTCTCGGCATCGCCCAGAAGTCCGAAAGCTGCCATGTTGGCTCCGGCTCCGGCAAAAGCAATATAGGCACCTGCCATGATGCCCAGAATCAAAAGTTTTCGGAACGATCCGCTTGTCTTTGCTATGCCTGATGCTGCAATTTCATCTAAAATCTCAACGGGTTTTAAGTGTCTCATTGCTGTCTCCTTTGATGTGTTTATTATATCTTATTTTTTCGTTTCATGCAAAATAAAATCCCAAATTACCGTTAAGGATATAATTGACGCCCTATCTTCCGATAGGTGGGTGCCCTGTTCTCCTGCTTCTGTCTTCCACTCGAAGGAGGCCTGACATAACGCACGCGAAACCCGGATTCCCGTTCAAAAATTGTAGGTTCAATTATGTTTCCTTAACGCATAACCTAGGATTGGTTTTATTTTGACCTTATTCTATGTAATTATTCCACTTCAAGGTCTATGGAACAATTTGTGTATACCTTCTGAACATCGTCATTGTCCTCAAGAAGTTCAATCATCTTTGCAAGCTTCTTGATATCATGTTCATCTTTCGGTGCTGCTTCCATGGAAGGAACATATTCAACATCGGATTCCACGATTTCATATCCCGCTTCGGAAATTGCATGATGTACATCCGTGTATGCCGAAGGATCTGTAATGATTTCAAAGCTGTCATCGTGAACGATCATGTCGTCAGCACCTGCCTCGAGAGCGGCTTCCATTAAAGCATCCTCATCAATGGCATCTGTCTTTTCGATTAAGATAATGCCCTTTCTTGAGAACATGTAGGACACGCATCCCGGAGTTCCGAGGTTTCCGCCGTATTTATCAAATGTCGATCTTACGGAAGAAGTCGTTCTGTTTGTGTTGTCTGTAAGAGCTTCTACGATAACTGCAACTCCGCCTACTCCGTAGCCCTCAAAGCTCAGTTCTTCATATGTTTCACCGGCAAGTTCTCCGGTTCCCTTCTTGATTGCTCTCGTGATGTTATCATTAGGCATTGAAATTGCTTTCGCTTTTTCGATTGCCAGTCTTAATGTTGCATTGTACTCAGGATCTCCACCGGCCTTAGCTGCTACTGTGATTGCTCTTGCGTATTTTGTAAACATAGCGGCTCTTTTTGAGTCCTGTGCGGCCTTTCTGCCTGCGATTGTACCGTGTCTTCCCATGGAGACACCTCCTAACCTCTTTGATTTTTTTAACTAAGTCATTATACCACCTATATGGCATAGTTTCAAGAGGTTTGTTTTCAGGCTTCGAGATTCTTATGCGCGGTCGCCATCATAAGCTTGATTCTATTCAACTGATTCACGTTGCTTGCACCCGGATCATAGTCGATTGCCACGATGTTTGCCTTCGGGAAGCGTTCTCTGATTGCTTTCATCATTCCTTTTCCCGTCACATGGTTTGGCAGACATGCAAACGGCTGCAGACATGCGATATTCGGAACACCGCTTTTAATCAGTTCAATCATCTCGCCCGTGAGGAGCCAGCCTTCGCCGCACTGATTGCCGGTTGAGGCGATAACGGAGGCTTCTTCCGCGGTTTTTTCAATGTATCCCGGCTGCGTGAAACGCTTACTCTTTCGGAGAGCCTGACGCATAGGTTTTCGGAACCACTCAATCAGAGCGATTCCCGCCTGATTCACTTTGTATTGCTTATACGAACCGGAAAGTTTTTCGTAGTTGAATTTCTTGCTGTACATTCCGTAAAGGAAAAAGTCGATCAAGTCAAGAACTACGGCTTCTCCGCCCTCTTTTTCGATGATGTCCACGATATTGTTGTTTGCACCCGGATGATATTTTACCAAAATCTCTCCAACCACCCCGACTTTCGGTTTTTTGATGTCTTTGAGCGGGAGTGCATTGTAATCGGCAACAATCTGCGGGATAAGTTTCTTGTATGTGCTTAATTTTCCGTCCTTGCAGTTTTGGAAAATCGCCGCCTCGTATTTTTTCATGATTGCTTCCGCAGAGCCCGGAACTTCTTCGTAAGGTCTGGTCGCATACAGCAGTCTTTGGAACAGGTCGCCATAAACCGCCGCCATTACCAGCCGCTTACCCATGCTTACATCAATTTTGAATCCCGGATTTGTTTCCAGCCCCACCATATTAAAGGATACGACAGGAACCTGCTCCATATTCAGGTCTTTTAAAGCTTTTCTGAGGAGCGCGATATAGTTGCTGGCTCTGCATCCGCCTCCGGTCTGAGACATAATCAAAGCAGTTCGGTCAAGGTCGTAATCGCCGGACTTGAGCGCGCTTATCATCTTTCCGAGTGTGACAAGCGTAGGATAGCAAGCGTCATTGTTCACATATTTGAGACCCTCGTCGATTGCGTGTTTATCGACCGTGGGAATCAGAACTGCATTGTATCCGCTTTCCCTGAGTGCAACCTCAAGATATTGGAAATGAATCGGAGACATCTGCGGAATGAGAAGCGTGTAGTTTTTCCTCATTTCTTCCGTAAAAAGCCTTCTCTCAAACGGTTTTTCCGAATGTTTCGCCTTAATTCCGTTCTTATCCCTTTCTTCCATTGCCGCTTTGAGGGAACGAATCCGGATTCGGATGGCTCCGAGATTGTTTCCTTCGTCAATCTTGAGAACCGTATACAATTTATTGGAATGTTCGAGGATTTCCTCCACCTCGTCGGTCGTCACCGCATCCACGCCGCATCCGAAGGAATTGAGCTGGACAAGTTCCACCCCGTCTGTTCGTCCTGCGAAATCCGCCGCTTTATACAGTCTTGAATGGTATACCCACTGGTCCAAAACCCTTATCGGCCGCGGAAGATTGCCCATGCCGCATACCGAATCTTCAGAAAGCACAACCATGTCAAATGAAGTTATCATCTTGTTGATTCCGTGATTGATTTCCGTATCCAGGTGATACGGTCTTCCCGCAAGTATGATAGCCTTCTTCTTGTGTTCTTTCGCGTAAGCAAGAGCCTTCCTTCCCTCGTTTTCAACATCGCATTTGAACGCGTGCTGCTCTTTTCTCGCCGCATGTACGGCGCTTGCAATCTCTGCCTTGCCGATACCCTTTGCCTGCAAAATTTCATACATTCTCTTTATCAAACGCTCGTCATTGTCGTACGGCACGAACGGGTGCGAGAATTTCACGCTGTTTTCCTCGAAAACATCGTTCATATTGTTTGCGATAACTTCCGGATAGGTAGCAACAATCGGGCAGTTATAATGGTTTTGTGCACTTTCGTCTTCCACCTGCTCGTAATTCACGCAAGGATAGAAAATCCATTTTTCACCCATTTCAACCAGGGTCTGAATGTGTCCGTGCACAAGTTTTGCCGGATAACATGCAGTGTCTGAGGAAATGCTTTCGATACCCTTCTCGTACAGTTCTTTCGAGGACATCGGAGAAAGAACCACCCGGAAGCCGAGTTCCGTAAAGAAGGTAAACCAAAACGGATAGTCCTCGTATATATTCAAAACACGAGGGATTGCTACGCTTCCGCGCGGTGCTTCGGATGCTTCCAGCGGTTCATATCCGAAAAGTCTCTTGAGCTTATATTCGTATAAGTCCGGAAGCTCGCTTGCGGTGCCGACTTTTCCGCTTCCTTTTTCGCAGCGGTTTCCGGTTATGTATCTTTCGTTATCATTGAATTTGGTAATCGTAAGCATGCAACGGTTTTCACATCCGTTGCATCTTGCATTGCTGCTTCCGGCAGTGAAAGCTTTCACCGCATCGAAATCAAGGAGTGAAGATTTGTGACCGTACTTCCAGTTGTTCATCGAGTTTAAAGCACATCCGTATGCACCCATGATACCTGCAATGTCCGGTCTGACAACATCCTTTCCGAGCACTTTTTCGATTGCCCTGAGAACCGATTCGTTAAGGAATGTTCCGCCCTGTACAACGATTTTGTCCCCTGCTTCGTCAGGATTTCTGAGTTTGATTACTTTGTACAAAGCATTCTTTATAACCGAGTAAGAAAGGCCTGCGGCGATGTCGCCGATGGATGCGCCTTCTTTCTGCGCCTGCTTTACCATGGAATTCATAAATACCGTGCAGCGAGTGCCTAAATCCACAGGATTCTGTGACATAAGTCCGATCTGTGCAAATTCTTCTACCGGCATGTCAACCGATTTCGCATAGGTTTCTATGAACGAGCCGCACCCGGATGAGCATGCTTCATTGAGCATGATGCTGTAAATCGCATGATCCTTGATTTTCATGCACTTCATGTCCTGTCCGCCGATATCGAGAATAAAGTCGACGCCCGGAAGGAATTCCTCTGCCGCCTTGTAATGCGCCATCGTCTCGATGATTCCGTAGTCGGCTCTGAATGCAGCCTTAATAAGACCCTCTCCATATCCGGTAACGGTCGCATTTGCAATGTAAGTATCCGCAGGAAGCATACAGTAAAGTTCGTTAAGCATCAGCTTCGTAGCTTCCAACGGATTTCCTTCGTTGTTTCTGTAGAAAGAATATACAAGGTTCTTGTCCTGATCGATCAACGCGGCCTTGGTTGTAGTCGATCCGGCATCGATTCCGAGGAACAAAGGCCCCTTGCAGCTTCTTAATTCTTTTCTTTTGATTTGGGCTTTCGCATGTCTTTCTTTGAATGCCCTGTATTCTGCTTCGTCTTTGAACAGCGGCTCAACATGCTTGGTTGCGGAATCCGCAAGCGGATCCACACTGTTCACCCTGTCGAGAAGCTCGCTGAGTTTTACTTCCTGTTCGCCGTCGGCCATATAGGCTGCACCGATGGCAACAAAATACTTTGAATTCTCAGGAAAAATCACTTCTTCCGGTTTGAGTTCGAGCGTTTCGATAAATCTTTTTCGAAGTTCTGAAAGATAAGTGAGCGGTCCTCCGAGGAATGCTACATTTCCTTTGATTTTGTGTCCGCAGGCAAGTCCGCTTATCGTCTGATTTACGACAGCCTGAAAAATTGAAGCCGCAAGATTTTCAATCGGAGCACCCTCGTTAATCAGCGGCTGAATGTCGGTTTTTGCAAAAACGCCGCAGCGCGCCGCAATCGGGTAGATAATGCTGTAATCTTTTGCTGCCTCGTTGAGTCCGCTGCCGTCTGTGTTCAGAAGAATTGCCATCTGGTCGATAAACGCACCGGTACCGCCCGCACAAGTACCGTTCATTCTTTGTTCAATTGTACTTCCGAAATATGTAATTTTCGCATCTTCACCGCCAAGCTCGATAACCACATCTGTCTGCGGAATAAGTTTCTCGACCGCAAGGGAACAAGTAACAACTTCCTGCTCAAACCTCGCACCGATTTTGTCCGCAAGGGATAGCCCGCCGGAGCCGGTTATTACAGCCTTTACCGCAATGTCACCTACTTCTGCCCGCATTTGCTCGAGCAGTTCGCTGACCTTGCTGAAAACGCTTGACATATGACGTTCGTATCTCTGATAAAGAATCTTCCCGTTATCATCGATAAGAACCAATTTTACGGTTGTTGATCCAACATCAATTCCAAGTCTCATATTTTTCCTCTTTAATATATAGTTAAATTTTTCTTGTAAAACGACAATTCGACATTTTTTTACTTTGTAATTTTAACACCAAACCCCGTTAAAAGACTGTTAAATTTATTGTCGCTTTCATTTGCATTTTGCGCGATATTTTAGTATACTGTTACACATGAAAAGTATGATTAAGAAAAGAACATGGCGTGCAATTTACAGGCTGCTCGACCATGTATCTCCGATTGACGGAGACTGCGGCAAGCTATGCGGTGCCGCTTGCTGCACATGCGGCGATGAATCAGCGGAAGACCTTGGAATCTATCTGTATCCGGGTGAGGATGCAATCCACAGCCGCAAATCCGACTGGCTCGAATGGACGGTTGAAGATGCCGAAGACTACGATTTCCCCGATTCGTGGATCGGCAAAGTTTATTTCGTAAAATGCAAAACACCCCCGCATTGTCCGCGTGAAATGCGGCCGTTTCAATGCCGTACCTATCCCCTCTCCCCGTACCTTTCCCCGGAGGGAGTTTTGGAACTTGTTTATAATGACGAAGAGCTTCCGTATTCCTGCCCTTTGATTGAGGATGAAATTCCTCTAAACGACGATTTTGTGAAGGCGACATATACTGTGTGGAAACATTTAATCCTCGACCCTCATATTTATGATTTGGTTGAGGAAGACTCAAGGGCCCGCGACGAAGCATAGCTTCCAAAATTATGAAGTACATAGCAAAAAATCGAAAACAGTCATTCTGAGATGACTGTTTTTGCTTACATATTTTCGATTTCTTTCTTGTAAAGGTGTCTCAGCATGATTGCGCTGTAAGTTACTCCTAGGATTTCCGCAAGTGGGAATGATGCCCAGGAAAGCGTAACGCCGCCGATTCGGATTAAGATATACGCCAGCGGAAGAATTCCCGCAAGCTGTCTGATTACGGAACCGCACAAGCTGTACATGCCGTGTCCCGTCCCCTGAAAGAGTGTTCCTGTTATGATGCCGAACGCCGCCGGCAGGAAACAAATACTGATAATTCTCAGGGCCGGAACTCCGATGCGAAGCATTTCATCCGAAGCCTCGAACATAAGCAGAAGTTCCTTCGGGAAAAGCTGGAAAAGCACCACGCCGAGTGCCATGACGATGACTGCAATTTTCAGAGCTTCCTTGTATGCCTGCATAAGTCTTGATTTGTCCTTTGCGCCGTAATTGTATCCCATAATCGGCATTGCCCCCTGATTCAAACCAAACACCGGCATGAACACAAACGACTGAATCTTGAAGTATACACCCAAAACCGCAACCGCTGTTGTCGAAAAGTCAACCAGAATCTTATTATAGAAAATAATCATAACCGATGCAATCGACTGCATTACGATGGACGGAAGTCCTACTTTATAAATATCTGCTGCGATTTTCCAGTCAATCTTGAAACCCTTTACTGTAAGCTTCACCAAATGGTCACCTTTGAAAGTGATAAACGCTCCCATCGTCATGCCGCAGACCTGACCGATTACCGTTGCAATCGCTGCCCCCGCCACGCCAAGTTTCGGTGCTCCGAGCAGTCCGAAAATCAGAATCGGGTCTAAGATGATGTTGACAACCGCCCCTGTCAGACTGCAGACCATCGGTCCAATCATATTGCCCGTTGCCTGCAGGATCTTTTCAAGAACAACCTGCATGTTCAGGAAAAATGAGCCGATGCATACGATTGCCATGTACTTGACTGCTTCTTCATATATGTATGTGCCTTTTTCGGCATATCCGGATACAAAAATCCCCGTAAAGCACACTCCGATAATCAAGAAAACAACATAATTCAAAAGACCGATTCGAAGCCCCGTACTTGCCGCCTGATCAGCCTCTTCCTGTTTCTTTGCCCCTAATTTTCTGGCAATCAGCGAATTGATTCCGACACCGCTTCCGACAGAAAGCGCAATGATAAGCATCTGAATCGGATTCACGATTGACACCGCAGTTAACGCATCCTCACTTATTTTCGCAACAAAAATGCTATCCACGATATTATACAATGCATTGATCGTCATCGATAATACAGCGGGCCATGCCATTTCAATCAATAATTTCTTTACGGGCATGACACCCATTTTGTTTACATGTGCTTTCTCTTCCATTCCTACCTCTTATATTTTTTCTTCTTATCTTGATACCACAAAGATATATTATATAATAGTATGTTTACAAATTCAAGATTTATGGTATGATATTCCTTGTGAAGTTTTGGTGATGATAAAAACTCACATTTTCGTAAGAAAGGAAACTATATGACTACAAGATTGGAAGAAATAGAATCAAGACGAATTTTCGGGATTATTTCGCATCCCGATGCAGGTAAAACAACACTGACCGAAAAGCTTCTGCTGCACGGCGGAGCGATTCGCGAGGCCGGTACGGTCAAGGCGCGGCGAAACAGCAAGTTCGCAACCTCCGACTGGATGGAAATCGAAAAACAGAGAGGCATTTCCGTAACTTCCTCTGTTATGCAGTTTGAATACGCAGGCAAAGTGATTTCCATCATGGATACGCCCGGACACAATGACTTCGGCGAAGATACTTATCGTATTCTGACCTCCGTTGACAGTGCGGTGATGGTCATCGACGGCGCGAAAGGTATCGAAGCGCAGACCAAGAAACTGTTTAAGGTCTGCTCCATGCGCGGCATTCCGATTTTTACTTTTATCAACAAAATCGACCGCGAAACCAAAGACCCATTCGACCTCGTGCAGGAGTTGGAGGACGTTTTAGGACTCCCTTCCGTGCCCGTAACATGGCCAATCGGCAACGGACTGAATTTTGAAGGAATTTACGATATTCTGAAAAACGAGGTGCATCTGTACAAGGCAGGCAAGACGATTACACTCGGCGAAGACGGCGTTTTCGGTCCCGAACTGGAATCCGAGATTGCGGGCTATAACCTTTCCGCACTCCGCGATGAAATTGAACTGATTCAGGGCGCAGGAAATGATTTTAACATGGATTTGATTGCAAAAGGAAAGCTCTCACCTGTTTTCTTTGGCTCGGCGCTTGCCGACTTCGGAACGATTCCGTTCCTCAATCATTTCCTCGATATGTCCCCTGCTCCGGGCCCTCGCAAGACTACGACCGGAGAAGTGCTCCCGACGGATGAATTTTTCAGCGGATTTATTTTCAAAATTCAGGCAAACATGAACCCCGCTCACAGAGACAGGCTGGCATTCTTCAGAATCTGCTCCGGAACTTTCGAGCGCGGCATGAGTGTACGCCTGTCGAGAACCGGCAAGGAAATGAAGCTCTCGCAGTCCACAATGCTCATGGCAAACGAGCGTGAAAACGTTGAAACCGCAATTGCAGGAGATATCATAGGAATCTACGACACAGGAAACTATCAGATTGGTGACACGCTGACGACAACCAAAGAGCCGCTCTTCTTCGAGCCGCTTCCGACCTTCCCGCCGGAACTCTTCTGTCTCGTGACACCGAAAGATACGATGAAGGCTAAGCAGTTCCAAAAAGGCGTAGATCAGCTCGCCCAGGAAGGCGCGATTCAGGTTTACCGCAACCAATACAACGAAGTCGTAATTGGCGCGGTCGGCCAGCTTCAATTTGAAGTTTTCGAGTACCGCCTTAAGAACGAGTATAATGCTGCTGTCCGTATGGACCGCCTCGATTTCAGCGTTGCAAGATGGGTAGACACCGACGACATCGAATCCATCAAAGACATCTTGGATTCCAGGCAGATGCTGGTATTCGATCACTTCAAGCGTCCGCTGATTCTCTTTGCGAACCAGTTTACGCTCCAGTATTTCAAGGAAAAGCATTCCGATGTGAAGCTGATTGAAGCGCTGGATGTGCAGAATCAATATTAAGATACAAAACGGGGCTGCCTGCATTAACGGTTATTTCCGTTAATGCAAGCAGCCCCTTTCTATCTGAGTGTTCGGGGTAAACAATCTTTCGCGTGCTGGAAAAATTAGGCAATTCCCACCAAGTGCCCAAAACAGACCCCCTTTTCGTGTATTTTTGCCTGTTTATCACTCCTTTGAGTCCTTTTCGCACCGGCTTTGCATCGGGTTTTTATCCTGCGTAAAAATGTTAAATTTTAGAAGATTGAAATTTCAACGTTTTCGCCGCGTGGTGTTTTTGTAATTTTTTTTACACTTGTAATTTTTCCCTCCCTTAAACGCAAAAATACACGAAGCACTCCTTTCAGAGAGGCTGACTTCGTGTAAATGTTATTTCCTGACTTCAATTTGGTCTTTCGTGCAAAATTGATTCGGGCAGAGCTGTAAGCCGGGTTCTGTATTAAACGATCATCTATCTCGACTTGCCATTGCTGACAAGCTCCAGCGACCTACCTACCGGGAGGTGACGGGCAGCCACCTTTTGCCCCTATTTGGTCTTGCTCCGGATGGGGTTTACACGGCCGGCATGTCTCCATGCCGCCGGTGAGCTCTTACCTCACCATTTCAACCTTGCCACAGCCGTACTGTTTCGGCGGTATGTTTCTGTTGCACTTTCCCTATAGTTACCTACGCCGGACGTTATCCGGCATCCCTGCCCTATGGAGCCCGGACTTTCCTCATACGCCGGCGAGGGCGCACGCGACCGTCTGCTCTACCCGAAAATAAACGGATGAATTATTAATAAAATGCACCGATAAATGTGATGCTGTATGTAACAACAACTGCAGCAATCAGCAGAATTACCGCAACCTGTATCACTCTTCTCTTTGTTTTGCTGGTATCTTTCATAACAAACCTCTGAAATTTTCTCTTAAATTGCTGCGAACGGATTAATGTTCACACGAGATTGAATTATATCCAAATTATAGAATTTGTCAAGCTTTGAACGCATATTTTCACAGAAAATATATTCTGTGCCGTAGTGTCCGCAGTCAAGCACATTCATTCCCAAATCCCTTGCGTGCTGCGCCGTATGGTACTTAACATCGCCCGTCAGGAACAAATCACACCCGGCCGCAACCGCTGTGTCAAGAAATTCCGCGCCTGCACCGGTGCACCAGCCGATTTTCGACACAAGTTCATCCGGTATTCCCGCAAAATGGAAAAAATGTTTCTCGATTCGCAGAACGCAAGATGCGTGCTCCGCGAACTCCGCACAGGTCATAGGAGAAGCCAGGCTTCCGATTCTGCAAATCGCACTTTCGTCTCCCGGCATCGGTCCGATGTCCTCAATTCCAAGGATGCTGCCAAGGTAATCGTTGTTTCCGCCTATGCATTTGTCAAACGGTGTATGAGAAGAATAAACGCTGATTCCTCTCCTTATCAGTTTGACAATATGATTTCCCGCAACTTCGTTACTGTCAATTTTTTTGATCTCCTCAAATAGCAGAGGATGATGGGTAAGAATCATGTCCGCACCCGCGCCTATTGCCTCATCGATTACCCTTTCGTTAATTTCAAGTGCAACCAAAACCTTTGAAATTTCATTGTTTCCGGCGCGGATCTGTATGCCGGAATTGTCCCACGGTTCCTGAAGTTCAAGCGGTGCTATGTTTTCCACTTCTCTTATAAAATCATCCATTCTCATTTGCTAGATCCTCCTCAAAAGATAATCAATATATGAAATTCGGTATTCCTGATGTCTGATTTCCTTTGCAGTTGTATACTTGCCCTTTCTCATGTTCGCAAGGATTTCCGCTTCAAGCTTCCGTTTTGTGTTTAAATATTCTTCCAGCAGTTCATCATTGTAATCAATGAGGGAATGCGGAAATTCATATTCGATGTCGTCTCCGTTCATCTGCCTTGTGATTGCAACTTCCTTGGGAACCGCCGTGATTATTTCGCAGATATATTTGCCTTCCCGCACCAAAGCCTCGTTTGTTATGCTGAAACCGTTGTTAAAAAGCCAGTATCTCAGCTTGCCGACGTCTTTGCGCGGCTGAAGAATCAGTTTACGGAAAGAAAGAGACTTCTTAACATCCTTTTCGAGGATTTCCGTCATCAAAATGCCGCCCATTCCTGCCATGACAACCGCATCAACCTCAGCCTCTTTAAGCACTTCGATACCTGAACCAAGTCTTAAATCAAACCGGGCATCCGGATCATACATCTCGCAGTTTTCACGAGCCTTTAAAAGAGAACCGCTGCTGATGTCCGCCATAATTACCTTCGGACAGATTTTGTTTTCCCAAAGATAAATAGGCAGAAAACCATGATCGGTTCCTATGTCCGCCATGGTTTCTCCTGCATTTATTTGCTCTGCAATTTTTTTCAGTCTTGGACTTAGCTTCATCATCAGAAAATCCCCTGTTTATTCCAAATAGTCCTTTAATTTCTTGCTTCTGCTCGGATGGCGAAGTTTTCTGAGGGCTTTGGCTTCAATCTGACGGATACGCTCACGCGTAACCTCAAATTCCTTGCCGACTTCTTCCAGCGTTCTTGCCCTGCCGTCCTCAAGGCCGAAACGAAGCTTGAGAACCTTCTGCTCTCTCTCCGTCAAAGTATCCAGCACCTCGACAAGCTGTTCCTTGAGCATGGAGAATGCTGCTGCTTCTGCCGGTGCCGGAACATCCTCATCCGGGATGAAATCGCCAAGATGGCTGTCTTCTTCCTCGCCGATAGGTGTTTCCAGAGATACCGGTTCCTGTGCAATCTTCTGTATTTCTCTTACCTTGTCTACGGACAGTCCCATTTCCTGGGCGATTTCTTCAGGGGTCGGCTCACGCCCGTAAGTCTGAAGGAGCTGTCTGGATACACGGATGAGTTTGTTGATGGTCTCAACCATGTGAACCGGGATACGAATGGTTCTTGCCTGGTCTGCAATCGAACGCGTGATTGCCTGGCGGATCCACCATGTCGCATAGGTGGAGAACTTGTATCCCTTGGTGTAGTCAAACTTGTCTACCGCCTTGATAAGGCCTAAGTTTCCTTCTTGTATAAGGTCAAGGAAAAGCATTCCGCGTCCCACATATCTTTTCGCAATACTTACAACAAGCCTGAGGTTTGCCTCACAAAGACGTTTCTTTGCCTCCTCATCGCCTTTTTCCATGCGTTTTGCGAGTTCGATTTCTTCATCTGCTGTAAGCAGGGGAACTTTTCCGATCTCTTTCAGATACATTCTTACAGGGTCGTCAACCGCAACACCCTTTGGCATATTTGCTTCAAGGTCAATTTCGTTTGCCTCTTCGATGATTGCATCCGGATTCTCTGTTAGATCTTCTTCATCGAGTATAATGTCAAAATCGTCAGGCTCAGTCTCCGATATAATCTCAATGCCCTTCGACATGAGCATATCGTATATGTCATCCATCTGGTTCTTATCCAAATCAGCGGATTCAAGCACATCGGCGATCGTCGTGTAAGTGAGTTTGTTCTTTGAAGTCTTGCCCTTATCAATCAGTTCTTTAATCAGGCTCTGCTTCTTCTCTTCAGAAAACTCCTCTTTTCCTTCACCATCGGCAAAATGCTCTTCTCTGCTGTCATCCGTACGCTGTTTTGCATTCATTTCGATAAATTCGTTTTTGTTTTCTGTTGCCATTAAATTCTTCCCCCGTATGTTTTGATTTTTGACTGAACTTTCATAAGTTCTTCGGTTAATTCTTTTATTGATTCCACACCGGCCTCTTCATCGGCCAGAGATAGTCGATCAATCAGCTGCTTTTCTTTCAAGAGCAGTTTGTCAAGTTCCCATTTTCTGATGCATTCGGCGAAAACTTTGTCTTCATTTCCTGCAATAATAATTCTATCCAGCTCTCCGGAAAGCTTCTGACTTTCATCCGGATCAAGGCAATCCATGATCTGTGCACTGTCAAAATCCTCGTTCAATCCGTAAAGCTCAAACATGATGTTGAGTATTTTGCGTGCCTGCCGGCTTTCCATGATTTCTTGCTTATCCAAAAGTTCTTCTACAAACGGTGGATTCATCAGCAGGGATTTAATCAGTGTAAGTTCAAGCTGCGAAATTTCCTCTTGCTCCGGCTCGTGGCTCCGCTCCTGAGCGTGCACAATTTTCTTTTCACCCGTACTATTATTGCCTAAGATTTCCATTCTTATAGCGCCTTCTGCAATTTTGAGTTCTTTTGCAAGCTTTTTTATATAAATATCCGCCTCTATCGGGCTTAAAGTTTTTAAAATTCCGGCAGCTTTTTTCATGAAATCAATTTTTCCTTCTTCACTCCCCAAGTTAATATTCTGTTTCAGCGAATCCAGTTTGTAATCTATCATCGGAAGTGCATTTTCGGTAAGTGCGAGAAAAGCATCCCTGCCGTGCTGCTTGATAAACTCGTCCGGGTCTTTTCCGTCTGTGACATGCAGAACCTTGACTTTGCAGTCCTGTCCGGAAAGCACATCGATTCCGCGCATCGCCGCCTTTCTTCCGGCTTGGTCAGCATCGTAAGAAAGAATGACATTCTTCGTGTAACGCTTGATGAGCCTTGCCTGATTCTCGGTGAGTGCGGTTCCAAGGGATGCAATCGCATTTCTGACGCCTGCCTGGTAAAGAGAAATCACATCCATGTATCCTTCAACCAGGATAGCACTGTTCTGTCTTCCGATGTCCTGTTTGCAGATATTCAAAGCATAAAGATTATTCTTCTTCTGAAAAACCTTGTTCTCCGGTGAATTGAGATATTTGGGCTGTGCATCGCCGATTGCTCTCCCTCCAAATCCTATTACCCTTCCTGCGGTGTTTATAATCGGAAAGATGACACGATTTCTGAATTTATCGTAATATTTTCCCTTGCTTTCGGAAATAAGGCCGAGTTCCAAGAGAATTTTTTCTTCTACGCCCTTTTCCTTGAAGTATCGGTAGAGGCTGTCCCATTCGTCATCCGCATATCCGATTCCGAATTTTTTGAGAACCACATCCTCAATGCCACGCTTCTTCATGTATGTATAGCCCGCATTCTTTGCTTCCGTGAAGCTTCTGTAGAAAAATCTTGCGGCTTCTTTGTTTATTTCATAATATCTCTCGCGGTCCTTGTCCTCGGTTCCGCTGTGCTTCAGCGTGATTCCGTTTTCTCTTGCCAGTTTCTCAACGGCCTCCGGAAAGTCCAGATTGTAATATTTCTGTGTGAATTTGATTACATTTCCGGTTTCCCCGCACCCAAAACACGTAAAAATCTGTTTCTGCTCGGAAACTACAAACGATGGGGTCTTCTCATTATGAAAAGGACAGCATCCTTTGTAATTGGCTCCCGCTCTCTTAAGCTGCACAACCTTGGCAACTTCATCCACGATATTAATGCTTTCCTTCAGCTCATCTATGCTTGAATTATTAATAAAACGACCCATCTTACGCTCCGTACAAAACCATTCTAGTTTTATATACGAGAAGAAAAGGCCGTTTCCTTTTTTTTATGAAAAATATGTCGAAAATTTAGTTTTTGTCAATGTCGGGATTTATTTCCACCCCTTCGGTACGAACAAATCCGTGTAAACCGCAAGTGCAAATCGGTCTGTCATTCCTGCCACATAATCCTTCACCGCTTCGTTTTTGCCGTCTCTTTCCGCGATTTCCTTCATGTCCTCCGGAAGCTGGTCGATGTTCTTGATAAAGTAATCATACAGCGAACTGATTACGACCTCAACCTTGTTTAGATCCTCTTCCCTTTTTACCCGGCTGCTTTTGTAAACATTCGCAAACATAAAGGTTCGAAGGGCATCCAAATTGGTTTTGTATTCCTCGCTTTGGCATATAATGTCCCTGCCGTCGCTGTTTGTGATGACATCCACAACCATATTGTTGATGCGCATGCGGTGTGTGCTGCCGAAAACGCGAATGGCTTCTTCCGGCAAATCCTCTGCAGAAATAACGCCGCTTCGAATGGCGTCGTCAATATCATGATTGATATAGGCGATGCGGTCGCTGATTTTGACAATCTGCCCCTCAAGCGTAAAAGGACGCACAGGGCCGGTATGATTCACGATCCCGTCTCTGACTTCCATGGTCAAGTTCATTCCGCGCCTGGACTGTGTGGACTCAATGACATCCGCCACGCGGAGGCTTTGGACGTTATGCTCAAACCCGCCCGGATGAATTTTGTTCAAGACTTCTTCCCCGTTATGGCCAAACGGCGTGTGTCCGAGGTCATGCCCCAGTGCGATTGCCTCCGTCAGGTCCTCATTGAGATTCAGTGCCCTTGCAATGGTTCTTGCAATTTGAGAAACCTCAATGGTATGCGTGAGCCGTGTCCGGAAATGGTCGCCCTCCGGTGCCAGGAATACCTGTGTCTTATGCATGAGTCTTCGGAACGCCTTGGAATGGATAATCCTGTCCCGGTCTCTTTGAAAATCCGTCCTTATATTGCATTTTTCCTCGGGAAACATTCTTCCTTTGGATTCAGCACTTTTGGCTGCTTTTTCTGACAAAATCTCAAATTCGCGTTTTTCCAGTTCTTCTCTAAGTAACATTTTCTACCTCGCCTTAAACAAACCCTTCTATTTAATACCCGTATGTCCGAATCCGCCTGCTCCCCGCTCCGTTTCGCTTATTTGGGAAACCGAAACGAAATCCGCTTTTTCGTATCGTGAAAAAATCACCTGCGCGATTCTGTCACCGCTATGTATCGTGTATGGTTCCTGCCCCCAGTTAATCAGAGGAATGTTCCATTCGCCCCTGTAGTCGCTGTCCACCGTGCCGACTCCGTTTACCAGACCGATTCCGTGCTTTATGGCAAGACCGGAGCGTGCTCTGATCTGTGCCTCAACGCCTTGCGGAATTTCAACGAAAAGCCCCGTTGGCACAAGTCTCCTTTCGCCCGGCATCAAGGTAATCGGCTCTTCGATATAGGCCCTCAAATCCGCACCCGAAGATCCTTCGGTTGCATACGCAGGAAGGGCGCCGCCTTTGCTTACAATCCTTATTTCCATGCTCTGCTCCAATCAAATCTCTTATCTGTAACCGCAACTCCCGTGTAACGATGCGGGTCGCATATAAGCATCTTAACTTCGTCGATATCCTCAAGGCTGACGCTGTCGATTTCCGATATAATCTCCTCCGGAGTATAGACTCTGTCGAGGAGAGTGACATTTTTGCCGTTTGCAAACATTCTGCTTGCAACATTTTCCTGACCGAAAATAAAACTGCTCTTGAGCTGTTCTTTCGACATGGAAAGTTCGTCCTGTGTAACACCGTCTCTTTTCAGAATCATCAATTCTTCTTCGATTCCGGCAAGCGCATGTCTGATTTTATCGTGACCCACACCCGCATAAATCAGGTAATATCCATCTGAGGAGAAAGAACTGGAAACGGAGTAAACGCTGTATGCAAGACCTTTTTCTTCTCGTATGTTTTGGAAGAGCCTTGAACTCATGCTTCCGCCCATGATATTGTTCAGTACCTGAAAAGCGTAGATTCGCTTGTCGCTAAGCGGAAGACCCTTCGCGGCAAGGCAGATGTGAGACTGCTGAATGTCTTTTACCATTACTTTGAAACTTCTCTCGTGCTCGTTCGGTTCCAGTTCCGGACATTCCTTGGAAGCTGCCATGGAGCTGAATTTATCTTCCAGAAAATCACAAAATGCCTCTTCGTCAAAGTTTCCGGCAACCGATGCGACGATGGAATCCCTTGTGTACTGCTCTTCCTTATATTTCACAAGAACATTTCTTGATATGTTTTTTAAGGATGTCGGAGTCCCTATGATGCTCTTGCCGAGCGGACTGCCCTTAAAAAGCATCTCCGTCACGGTGTCATGAGCCAGGTCGTCCGGCTGGTCCTGAATCATCTTGATTTCTTCGCAGATGACTTTTCGTTCTTTTCCCATTTCAACCTTATCAAATACCGAGTGCAGAAGCATGTCGAGGATGACCTCCGCACCTTTCTGAAGATTCGAGCCGATGGTCTTGACATAATAGCAGGTTGCTTCCTTGCCTGTGAAAGCATTGATTTGTCCGCCGATTCTGTCAATATCCTCTGCAATCATTCTTGCATTCCGTGTTTCGGTTCCTTTGAACATCATATGCTCGATAAAATGCGATACTCCGGCGTTTTTTTCGTTTTCGTTCACAGCACCGGCACGCACCCATATGCCAAAAGATGCCGACTGTACATAATCTATTTTTTCCATCACGACGCGAACGCCGCAGTTCAATTTTTTAATTTCAATTTTGCTCATTTCTTTTCCCTCCCGGCTTTTATCAATCCTATGATCAAAACAATCGCGACAAGTCCGAGTGCGATATTTTCTCCTATTTTTCCAAAGGATGCACCTACCGAATCGGTTGCCCATACAATAAGGCAAAACCCGAATAAGATTGAAATTACGATTCCGATTACTGATTTATTCATTTCTAACCTGCCCTAAATAAAATAACCACTTTATTGTAACACACTTTGCCGAAAAATCATATAGTAAGAAAGAAAAGATATTGGATTATAAGGAGGTATATTTATGAGCTGCTTTGGTGGAAGAGTATCCCAAGACCTCTATCAAAATTGCTGTAACTCAAATGTCCTCTGCGAATTTGACGGTGATTTAAGCAATGTGGTTTCAGAACCGATTTATGTGCAAAAAGTCTACGATGCGGTATTAGTGCATCTGCAGGGCATGAAAACAGTTCAAAATCAGTCGTTTACTCCATCAATTCCATGCGGACACAGAGTAAAAAGAGTAATAGATATCAGATGCAGGCGGAGCTTTAATCCTAACAATGTAGACGATCCTACAAACTTAAAACTGGATGTTAACACCACGATTTCCGGCGCTACATTCTTAAGGAACGGCAGCGGTGAGGAACTTACCGTAGTCGGTGCCGACGGAAACTTTTCGGAAAAACTGCTGTATGCCGAAACACGGGAATGCGATGACAGATGCATGGGCACTCCGATTTTCGGAACGCAGAACATAACAATTACGGGTAATGTTATAATCGAACTTGATTTGCTGCTTTCCGACAGCTGCAATAACGAATCGGTGTTCACTATATGTGCGGATGTAAATGTTGCTGATGCAAATCAGCCTCTGGTACTTACAAACTTCTTCGAAATCTGTATGCCGTCGACCGTTGATACCGCATTCCTTCCGAGATTTACGGAATTCTGCAATTCCGCATGCGAAGCAAGGCTTGCGACAAACAATTACGGCAGAGACCTTTGCATAGATGCCGACGGAAACGTATCCGGAAATCTGATTATCGCGATCTGCGTAACATGTGAGAAGAAAATCGTTGTTCCGGTACAGCTTTGCGTTCTTTCAACAGGGTTTGTATCCGTTGAATCCCAGCAAAACGCTGTCTGCACAACTTTCCCAACGCTTTTCCCGAAACAGATCAGACCTTCCGATACGCTTGAAAACTGCGGGGAAGTATCCGATGAGACTGACGAGTGCGATCCATGTCAAAGACCGTCCTGCAACCCATGCTGCGATCCTTGCTGTGATCCATGCAGAAGTGATGTCAGAGAAGATTCCTGCTGTGAGCCTCCTAGAAGGCCGCAGCCTAGAAGATAATAACTCGCATGCCAAAATTCATTTTATTGCTCCTATATTAAAGCGAAAGGCTGCTCTTTCCGAAAGCAATTCGGAATCGAGCAGCCTTTTGGCATGTTTATATATTCGGATTATTTATATTCGCGTACGAGCTGTGCTCCGTAATGAAGTGCTTTGAGGTTCGTTTCCTCGGTTCCCTTCGGAACATGATTCAGAACAGCGGCTTCCACCGCTTCCTGTGTAGCCACATGCATCAACTCATTTACGACACCTACCGAAATGATGTTCGCTGACATGTGATTCTTTATTACCTCTGTTGCGCCTTCCAAGATCGGAAGCTTGTAAACTCTGTGTTTCTTCTCAACTTCTTCCGGAACGGTTATTTCCGAGTCAACAACCAGAATTCCGTCCGGTTTCATGCTTCCGACATACTTATCAAGAGAAACCTGGGTAAGGGAAAGAAGAAGATCCGGAAGCAATACCTTAGTATAGGTAATCTTCTGGTCTGAAATAATTGTTTCCGCCTTTGAGGAGCCTCCTCTGGCTTCCGGTCCGTAAGCCTGGCACTGAACTACCTGTTTTCCGTCTTCAAAAGCAGCTTCGGCAAGGATAATCGTACCCATAATAACGCCTTGACCGCCGGAACCTGTCATTCTGATCTCAGTCTTTGCCATTACTTATTACCTCCAACCTTATCAATTATCTGAAGATACATATCCGTGTATTCTTCTTTGTTCTCGTTTCTTGAAAGCTCGCCGATCACCATCTTTCCTTCAAGCTCTTCCGGAGACATTGTCTGCGCTTTCTTCACATCAACAGCGACATCTCTCTGCCAGGAAAGCATCTTAACAGAGTCGCCTTTCTTGTTCTTTCTTCCGTAGTATGTAGGACAAACCGATACTCCTTCGATGAGGGAGAATCCGTGATGTTTAATTCCCGCTTCAATCACTTTGATTGCCTGTGGAGCATGATATGCCGTGCATCTTCCCGTGAATGTTGCGCCTGCTGCCTCTGCAAGTTTCGGAATATCGAAATTGTAGTCGATATTTCCATAAGGAGCGGTTGTTCCCTTTTCGCCGTGCGGTGTTGTAGGGGAATACTGCCCGCCTGTCATACCGTAAATGTTATTGTTGAATACCACAACGGTAAGGTCGATATTTCTTCTGCATGCGTGAATCAGATGGTTCCCGCCGATTGCGGAAGCATCTCCGTCGCCTGTGATGACGATTACCGTAAGTTCCGGGTTTGCAAGCTTAACGCCTGTTGCGAAAGCGATTGCTCTGCCGTGCGTGGTATGCAGCGTGTTGTAGTTCATATATCCTGCAGCTCTTGACGAACATCCGATTCCGGATACGATTACCACTTTATCCGGGTCAAGACCACAGTTTTCGATTGCCTGTGCAACGTCTCTCATCAAAATTCCATGTCCGCATCCCGGGCACCAAATGTGAGGAAGTCTGTTAACACGCATTGTTTTTTCAATCAATTTGCTAGGCATATTAATAATCCTCCTTTACTTTATTCAGTACCTCTGCAGGGGTTATCGTCGTGCCGTCAATCTTTCCGAGGAAAGAAACAGGAACTCTTCCTTCAACCACACGCTGAACTTCAAGGAGCATCTGTCCGTCATTGTGTTCGGCAACAATAATCTGTCTTAAGTGCTTATTGTTCTTAATAACTCTAAGCAGGGCTTCTTCTGGGAAAGGCCATACCGTAATCGGTCTGAACATTCCGATTTTTATAGAGTCAAACTTATGAGATTCTTCGATTGCTCCTTCGACTGCTCTTGCAGTTCCTCCGAAGCAGATAATCATGGTTTCACAATCCTCACAATCAACTTCTTCCCATTTCTGGATACGGTCTCTTCTCATTCTGATTTTGTCAAGAAGTCTTCTTTCCTGACTGTCGGTAATGTTGTTGTCATTTGTCGGGAATCCGTCAAGGTCATGGAACAGACCCGTTACATTAAAGTGGTCTCCTTCGCCGAACGGTGCGTATTCCGGAACATAGTTTCCTTCCTGAACCGCATATGCCAAAGTTCCGTTAAATCTACGGTCGATTCTTCTGTTGGAAATGGTAAGTTCCTCTGCAGGAATCATTTCACAGCCTTCTCTTAAATGTCCGATAATCTCGTCCATAAGGAAGATAACCGGCACTCTGAAACGCTCTGCCATGTTGAATGCCCTTACGGTCTCGGTATAACATTCCTGAACCGATGACGGAGAAATTACGATAACCGGGTGATCTCCGTGCGTTCCCCACTTGGACTGCATAAGGTCGCCCTGCGACGGGGATGTAGGAAGTCCGGTTGACGGGCCTTCCCTCTGTACATCAACGATTACGATTGGAATTTCCGCGATGGACGCATAGCCGATGTTCTCCTGTTTCAGGGAGAATCCCGGTCCTGATGTTGCGGTCATTGCTTTCAGTCCCGCAACGGATGCACCGAGTGCAGCGGCAATCCCGCCGATTTCGTCTTCCATCTGTATAAACTTGCCGCCAACCTGCGGTAATCTCACCGCGCTTCTTTCTGCAATTTCGGTTGAAGGAGTAATCGGATATCCGGCATAAAACCGCATCCCTGCAGCAATAGCTCCTTCCACAACAGCTTCATTGCCTTGCAGCAGCTGAAATCTCTTAGCCATTATTTTGCCTCCTCCTCAATATAAATTGCGTAATCCGGGCAGCGAAGCTCGCAAAGCCTGCAAAGAATGCAAGCGTCCGCATTGCTTATCTGCACCTTTTCATGCGCTAAGCTGAGCACATGTTTCGGACAAAATTCCACACAAATGCCGCAGCCCTTGCACCATTTTGGATTAATAACCAATTTCTTGTTATTTTCCATTTCTGTTCACCTCATAAGTATATTTTTAACATCTATTAAATAATAACATAAGAGGTTAATTTTTCAAGGAATTAGACAAAAAAGCACTTTTTTTGAACAAAATAATTGACCGATTTAGCGAGGTAAATCGGTCAATGTAAAACTTTCTATCAAATTATAATAATTATTGATTTTTGAGCTGCCGGATAACAATGCGGGCATTGATTTCATATGCCCGATACGGCTGCGCTTTTCCGCGCTCTTCGGTCCAGTAACGCTTCTTGTGTTCTTCAAGAATTTCGTCCTCGGTAAGTCCTGCCGCAATTCCGTCCTCAATCAGTTTCTTCTCTTCAAGCTGCTCTTTGATATAATCATCGAAGAAATCATATCTGTAGTCATATGGACATACGCCATAGTGCGGAATAATCAGACATTCGTAATCCATATCCTTGAGCCGTTTTGCAGAAGCAATGCTTTCGTCAATGCTCTTGAGGGGCGCGGTGCTGATTCTGTCCGGACCTCTGAGAAGTCCCGTTGATTCGCAGGATATGAGAACCTTTTCCGGCAAAATGTAATATGCAAGCGAGCAGTCCGTATGCCCCTTGCTTTCGATAACGGTTACGGTTCTGTCTCCAAGCGGAATCTGCTCCCCGTCTTTCACAATTCGGTCAATTCGCATGCCGTCCGTGGTTATCTCCACGTTGTCGATGCCGTATGTCTTTTTTGCGTTTTCGCCAAGTGTCCTCATGGTTTCAAGTGCGGTCCTGCTCTTGAAAACGCGGCTTGCTTTTTCGTTTCCGCAGACGATAATATTCGGCCACTTCCGGATGACATAAGGGAGTGCACCGATGTGGTCGTAATGTGTATGTGAGGCAAGGACATAATCCAAAGTCCTGCCTTCTTGATTCAGAACAACCTCCAGATTATGAATGAGGTTGTCGGAAAAACATGCCATTCCTGTGTCATATAACGCGGTTTTCTCACTTCCCATGATGAGAAGCGCCTCCCCGCCTGCTCCGCCGGTTACGCGGATAATAAATTCCGGATAGTCAAACCGGCTGTGCCCGGGAAAATCTGCAAAATAACTGCTTTCCTTTCCTCTCTTCATGTTTTGCTGCATCGCATCTGCACCTCTCTTTTCCTTATATGTACAGATAAAGTTTGCAATCAGCAGCGCGATGATGACGAATCCGAGGTAGCCTTCTGCACTGAACATGTATGCGACTATATTCTTAAACCCGAGAAGACCCAGTCCGAATGCCGCACACGCGGAGAGAATCACGATTTTGCTTTTTTTCGGGCCATGCGGGATTTTGGTCGTAAATCCGTAGAAATTGCTCGTCGCCGCGGAATAAATCGCAACGAAAAGTATGATGGAGTAGATGAGCCCCACCGGTTTTGAAATAAGCTGTGCATACGCAAGCATCGGCATATCGTTCACATCCGCAAAGCTCATGTCGGTCTGAAGTGCAAGTATGATTACAAGAGCGAGTGCCCCTACCATGAGTCCGCCGAGTGCCGAGCCCCACAGGGCGTGTTTCTCGTTCTTTGCGTGTATCGAAGAACTTGAGATCATCGGTATCATGGCAAGCAGATTGTAAGAAATATATAGAAGTGCCGCCAGTGCCCAGTTCGGTGCCATCGCAGCAGGCTCTACCTTCTGATGATAGCCCAGATCTCCGAAATTGCTAAAAATAATTACGATACTTGTAATGACCGCAATGGCAAACAGCACCGGCATAATATATTTAAACACATGTGAAACCCGTTCAAAATCACCAAGTACCGTGATTACGACGAAAAAGCATATAATCACTCCGCCGAAAACTCTGCTGATTCCATAGTTTTGGTGAAGAAGCGCCCCGCCTGCCGCGGACATCGTGATCAAAACCGAAAAAAGCATCACCGACATGAATACGCTCACGCATTTTCTAAGTTTAGGGTATCCCGGAGGCGTGATAATAATCGAAAAATCATTCGTGTTTTTTGTGCGGGCAATGTAGGAAGTCATGAATCCGAGTACAACAAAACAAATCGCAACGAAAACCGTTCCGATAATTCCTTTCGCACCAAAAAGACCCATGAACTGCCACAATTCTCTGCCGGACGCAAAACCTGCGCCCATGATAGCTCCGACATACATGAGTGCCACATTAAAAAAATTAAGGCTGACCTCGCGGGATGACTTCGTCTGCATTTATGATATCCCCTTATTCCGCACCAAGGTCATTCTGCGTTTTGTATGCAAGGTCTTTGATCTCTTCTCTGTTTGCGCTGAGCGTTTGATTGATCTGATCAAATGTCTTCTCGAGGTTCGAGTACATTTCGCCGAAATAGCGCATATTCATCTCGTCCATCTTTGCCTGCATATCGTAAAGGATCTTGTCCACATAATCGTATGTCTTCATCTTCAGGATTTTTGCATTGATATCGGCATCATCCCTGATTTCCTGTGCCAGCTTCGTTGCTCTTGCGGTAATCTCATTGGTCTCGACAAGGTAATCTGCCTGCTTCTTCGCCTCTCTGATAATTCTTTCATATTCGGTCTTCGCATCCGCCAAAATGCGATCTCTCTCATCGCGGATCCACTTTGCCTGCTGTACATCATCCGGGAGAGCCAATCGGATTTCTCTGATAATACTGAACACATCTTCCGCTTCCACCATTACCTTGCTCATCATCGGAACTTTGGTTGCGGCATCTACGATATCCTCAAGTTCTTCCAGTAGTTCTAAAACTTTCATTGTATCTTCCATTACTTAACTCTCCTTTTCATTTCTTCAAGAATGTATGGCGGAACAAGAACCGATCCGTCCCCGCCGAGTGAAATGACCTGTTTGGCCATCGTAGAACTGATAAAAGCATATTTTGCGTCTGCCATCAGAAAAACAGTCTCCACGTTTTCATTATAAAGATGCTTGTGAAGCTGTGCCATCGATTGTTCCGAGTCAAAGTCCGACGTGCTGCGAAGTCCTCTGAGCACAATGTTAAAACCGTTCGCGTTCACATAATCCGCAAGAAGTCCGTTGCACATGTCCACCGAAACATTCGGCAGATGTTCCGTGACCTTTCTCAGCATCTGCTTCCTCTCTTCAAATGTAAAAAAAGTGTGCTTTTCCAGGTTTACAACCACTCCTACCACAACTTCGTCGAAAATGTTTGCCGCTCTTTCGATAAGATCCAGATGCCCCAGTGTCACGGGGTCAAAGGATCCGGCATATAAAGCTTTCGTTGCCATAACTGCCTCCCGATATCTAAACTTAATTCTATCACACGCTTAATTTATAGGCAAGAAGAATCAGCCGTAAATTGTGATTCCGATGCTTCCGTATGTCCGGTCTTTCAGCTTTGCAAAGCCTGCCATCTCATCCGGGAATTCATCCTTCGCATTATGTTCGGCTGCGATAATCCCCTCTTCCGAAAGAAGTTCAAGGGTGGAAATGAGTTCAAAACACCTTTCGTACAATCCCTTCTTATACGGCGGATCCAAGAAAAAAATGTCGATTTTTTCGCCTTTTGCGGCGATTTGATTGAGTGCACGTTCATAATCACCCGCGATTACCACCGACCAATCCTCAGCACGGCACATCGCGATGTTTCGCTTCGTCAGTTCAAGGCTGGCCCTGCTGTTATCCGCAAAATAGCACTTCTCGGCACCTCTTGACAAAGCCTCGAGTCCTAAATTTCCCGTACCGCTGAAAAGATCCACGCAGACAGCATCGTAAAGATTTCCCGAAATCATGCTGAAAAGCGCTTCTTTTACTTTTTCCGTCGTCGGTCTTATATCATTTCCAACAGGCATTTCAAGACGCCTGCCTTTAAATTCTCCTGTAATAATTCTCATAAATTTATGTTATCCTTTGCGTTTTTCATTTATTATACCGAAAAAAAAGCGTTTCTGCAATCCCGCGTTTTTTCCAAACAGGACCAACGCCGCCAATTATTACATCACATAATAACTTTCGCATGTGTCAAACTAGTACTGTAATAGGAGGTGAACAAAATGTCATTACAAGAAAAAATGAACATCAATGCAAAACCTGCATTAAAGAGCTTGAAGACAGAAGTTGCAAACGAGCTCGGATTAACAAACTATGAACAGGCTGACAAGGGCAACCTTACAGCAAGACAGAACGGTTATGTCGGCGGTTATATGACTAAGAAGTTAGTTGAAATGGCTGAAAAACAGTTAGCCGGAAAGTAAATCAAAACTTTGGATACACGGTAAAAGACCTTGGGACATTCTCAAGGTCTTTTACTGTATCGGAAGGTTTACAAAGGCTTATAAACGAAGCTGAATCTTATCGCCGAACATTTTCCGGACCCGCTCTTTCAATCCGGAGTTTTCAGGGCTTGAGAGCTCCGGGTCTCTTTCGATCAGTTCCACGGCTATGTTCTTTGTGGTTTCGAGGATTTCGGCATTTCTTACTAGGTCGCTGATATTCAGCTCCGGCAGTCCGTGCTGGCGCGTGCCGAAAAGTTCTCCCGGTCCTCTCAGCTTTAAATCTTCTTCCGCAATCACAAATCCGTCAGTGGTCTGGCACATGATTTCGTTTCTTTTCTTCGCCACCCTGCTTTCGCTGTCGGAAATCAGTATGCAGTAGGACTGCGTGCTTCCTCTGCCAACCCTGCCTCTGAGCTGATGGAGCTGTGCAAGACCGAATCTTTCACTGTTTTCAATCACCATAACGCTTGCGTTTGCGACATCAATGCCGACTTCGATTACCACGGTCGATACCAGTATATCCGTTTCGCCGGCCGCAAATTTTTCCATCGCCGCATCCTTCTCGTTCTGTTTCATCAATCCGTGGACAAAACCGATTCGGATATCCGGATACTTCGCTCTGAGTTCCCCAAAAACTTCTTCTGCCGAACGGCAGCTCAGCTTTTCGGACTCCTCGATAAGAGGGGCGACAACATAGGCCTGCCTGCCCTGTTTTACCTGCTCATGCACAAAATCATATACTTTGCCGCGTGCGCTTTCTTTTCTTGCGAATGTTTTTATGGGTTTTCTTCCGCGAGGCATTCCGTCAATCACCGAAATGTCCATATCTCCGTACAGGATAACCGCAAGCGTCCTCGGTATCGGCGTTGCCGTCATTACAAGAATGTCCGGATTCCTGCCCTTTGCGGACAGCAGTTCTCTTTGGTTGACACCGAATCGGTGCTGTTCGTCCGTGATAACCAGACCGAGGTTTGCAAAGCGCACATCCGACTGTATCAATGCATGCGTGCCGACCAAAATGTCGGTCTCTCCGGATTTCAGGCTTTCGAGAACCGCCTTGCGCTCCTTCGCACTGAGCGAACCTGACAACAGTCCCACTTTCACCCCGAAAGGCTCAAAATCGCGTTTCAGACTCGCAAAATGCTGCTTCGCGAGCAATTCGGTCGGGGCCATCATTGCCGCCTGAAATCCGCTTTTTACCGCTTTAAACATTGCCATTTCCGCAACCGCGGTCTTGCCGGAGCCCACATCACCCTGTACAAGCCGGTTCATGTTCTTTTCCTGCTCCATGTCTTTTTCTATCTGAGCAAAAACCTTCTTCTGGCTGTCGGTAAGTTCAAATTGAAAGGAATTTTCAAACGGTTTTACCGAAACCGCCTTGGAGGCCGCCACGGCATTCGCATTGCCCCTGCTTCCGTTTTTAATATAGAACAGCCCTGTCTGAAGCGTGAGCAGTTCCTCAAAGATCAAACGATATCTGGCTTCCAGAAAATTCTTTCTTTCTTTCGGGAAATGGATATTCGACAGTGCATGCGCCGGGCTGCACAAATTGCATTCCGTTACAATCCAATCCGGCAGCCATTCGGCTGCCTCCTCCGCCGCATGCTTTTCTATAAGCTCCAGCTGCCATGAACGGAGCTGATTCTGCGTAAGTCCCTCAGTAAGCGGATAAATCGGTATCAGCCCGCGAATGTCGCCTTTGTCCCCCGGCTTATGAAATTCCGGATGCGTCATCTGTCTGATGCCGTTTCGAAGCGTGATTTTGCCGAAAAAAACAAACTCAGCCCCGGGTTTGAAATAGTTTGCAAGATATTTTCCATTAAAAAACAGAAGCTGAACCGTTCCCGTGTTGTCTTCGATAAGCACCTTGAGCAGTCTCGACCTGCTGTACGGATTTCCCGAAAGCCCGGCGGTTACAACCCTGCCGCTTATCAGCACATCCGTGTCCAAAGGCGCTTCCATGACGGATAGAACATTCCTTCTGTCTTCGTATTTTCTCGGAAAAAGCCACAGCAAATCTCCGATTGTTTCAATATTCAGTTTCTTAAGTGCTTCCGCCCGTTTTGCACCCACGCCCCTCAGGCAGGAAATATTATCTTTCAGATTCATATTCTCTCACTACCTTTATATTGCGCGGCGCGATTCGTTTTGACTTAATTCCGACAATGCGAAGTATCAGTCTGCCGCCCTTTCCCGGGAAAAGCCCTTTCATCTCATACTCAATGTAGTCCAATATTTCATTGGTGGTCTCTCGTATGCTGGCACCGAACAAAGTAATCACATAAAACTCGATTACATACTTGTCCGCTTCTTCGCGAATCCTGATGTTTGAAGAAATTTCGCCGATGCTGCTCTTTACGCCCTGACTTCCCAGGAGCTTTCCTTTTTCGGAAGCGTGAAATGCCTTGCCGCCGCTCTTTGAAAGGCTCGTCTGTATGATCTGGGCAAATATGTAATCATCTAATTTGATCGTTCCGAGATTGTTCTTTCTCTCAATCGTCATTTTCTTTCTCTCCTTTAGGTACCAGGAAAGTGAATGCCTCGTGCAAGATTTCCATTTCGACCCTTCCGGCATCCACAATTTCACCGTCCGCACAAAGCCGCATCGTACCATCGTTTGGCACTATCACAATCTTCTTTGCCTGCGCCGCATATAGTATCTTGGAAATATCCGGAAGTTCCATATGCGTGCCCTTTGAGTAATATGGAAACTTCTTAAGAAATTCCATTCTCTTCACATTGTAAATTATATTTATATCCATGAGGCCGTCGGAGATGCTGGCCATAGGCGAGCTCTTCACGCCGCCCCCGCAGAAACATCCGTTGGCAACCGCAGTCAAGAGCAGCGGTCCGTCGTGCTTCACTTCTCCGTCAACTTCCACTTTCAGATTAGCGCCTTTTTTCTTTACGAGAATCGCAAGAATCGCCATCAAATAAGCAAGTGAACCGGAAAGCAGCGGATAAGTCTTCAGCGTCGCCGTCAAATCGACCACATTACAGTCAAAACCGATATTGAACATATTCGCGCAATATCTTGTCTGCTGCACTCCTGCAAGGATGCCGCTGTACTTTATGGCATCGCTTTTTACCGGATGTGAGTTGAGCTGCGATGCGATGTCGAGAAAATCTCCTGCCTCCGGGAAATTCCTGCAAAAGTCATTGCCTGTACCGATCGGAACAACCCCTACGGAAATCTTTTCGTTTCCGATGACACCATTCAGGACTTCATTCAGCGTGCCGTCGCCGCCGCATGCAAAGATTCTGGTTTCCTCTTTTACCTCGTCTGAAATCTGCCTTGCAAGAATCTCGGCATCACCCATGCCTGCTGTTGTGTAGATTTCAACGGGAATCCCAAGTCTTTCGGCTTCCTTCTTAATCTTATCCGTGAACTTTGCATTCCCCTTGCCTTGCCCTGCTTTCGGATTTACGATAAAAATGTTTCTGATATTATTTCGATTTTCCATGGCTGTTCCTTCTGAAATTATTAAACAAATTGCAGATTTCCGCGGTCTGACGCAAAAAATCTGCAATTAAATTATATCTCATTGTGAAATGTTTTACAACTATTTTTCTTTTTTGAAAGGTTCTGCTTGCAATAAAGATTCGCACGAACCGAACGCTACTTTTTGTGATGGTGATACGGATTATGACAGGGATCGGCATCACACCGCTCCTCTTCTACTTTACTCAAACTTTGCACATAAAAGATAGCGATGCACCTTGAAAATTCAATACTTGGCAATATACGATTGCAAATTCGCTGCTTCTATGCAGCACAAAGCTGGCTCTTCAAAAGTGATGGCAGTGTATCAAGAAAGTTATCAACCAGTTCGTTGATTTTCTCTTCCGTCAGTTCTGCAGTTTCCGATAAAGTGCTGCGGAACAGCTGCAGCAGCATTTGTAATGCCTGCAGCCATGTGATGTCTGACATTTCGTCAGAAATATACACGAAAAGTTCGCCCAGTAATCGGATATCGTTGGATTCCCGACTTTCCAGCGAAAGCATCATATAGCGTGTAAAAACCACAGCTGTATGGGCTGTCTTGGCATCATAGGATAAGGCATGACATTCCTTAGAAAGCAGATAGCGGGAACGTCCGCGCCGTTTCTTGTTTTTCCGGTAGATCGAGATGAGCGACTGGTCTTCTCCCTGATAACGAAAGAACATCTTGGGTGTCTTTTTTACCATGCCAATGACATCGCAGCCAATTTCTTTTATGCTGTGGATCGCGCTTGGCGAGATGAACCAACTGTCAAAGAGAACGCAGCTTGCAGGAATAGCTGCTGCCTTTGCGGTTTTGAGAAGTTCCAGCATCACTTGCGTTCCTATCTGCACAAATAGCGCTCTGCGCTTGTAAGCTACAGTTCGTTTATCCATGGGTGCAGCTTCTGCGAGGCGGTTTTGTTTATTCTCCGATGAAAGCAGAACACTGTTGATCGGAAGAAACGTGTTTCCATCTGACCAACCGATCGTCAGCATACGAAAGCCGAAACAAAAGCGATGCTTAGCATGGACCTCCGGTTATGATTGTTTTTAGTCAATTCAATTATACCAAACCAGATGGTTTCATGCTATTCTATTGCCAAATTTTATTGAATTTCCAAGGTGCATACGCACTTATGCATGTGCGAAGTTTGAGTTAAATATTTTAGAAGATTCTTAAATTGGCTAAACAGTGTTTCGGAAATTCAAAATGAAATAAGTGCATACTTGTCCGAATCATTACACCAAATGTTCCTCATGAATCAAAAAAATTCCGGCATTTTCCTTTGCGATATCAAGCATCCGCTTTGTAAATCCGCTTTTGCTGAATACACCAAAGATAATCTCATATCCCGGAAAAGCCTTATGAACTTCTTTGGCATGATCGACTTTTTCTTTTAACGCAAAATATACCGGCGCATCTACCGGTTTTGCATGGTACTTACACTCTCCGGCAAATACTCGCTTATTTTGGTGGTCTACGGACATGACATCAATTTTTGTGTCCCCATCAAAATCATTCAGCCAATAGGAACCGATGTGGGACGGTACAAAAGGAATCGCCCCGTTTTTGCACAGCTCAGAAAATATAGTCTTGCAAATGTCCTCATAAGCAAATGCAACGAAATTCTCTCGGAAATCCTTATTCATTTCATCCAGCACAATCTGCATATTGTCCAATTCCAGTTCACCTTTGTAAGGATAAACATAACGGAACCAGAAACGGATAAAAAAGTGTAGCTAAATAGGGAGTTAACGCAGATGTTTCCTGTCCAAACACACCGGCAATCTTTCCAAACTTATGGCTGCCGTCCGCAATCGCTTTCATAATGGAAAAATAGTTCACCGCTGTCGCAGACTTGCTTTTCAAAAGAAAATTAGGTTCCTCATATAAAAAACCATTTTTTGATAAAACGGTATCCTTAAGCTGTTCTTCCAGCGGGCGTTCGTCTTCAAAGAACTCCAAATATTTCGGAACACCGCCTGTTACGGCATATTGTTCTACTGCCTGAGCAAAAGGCATATTCTGAACAGCGTATACATCTCTAAACGGCAGTGGTGCCAATCGCATCTGCGCTGTTCTGCGGCCATACAGAGGGCTGTCATAGGACAGCGCATATTTTTGCATGATACCGATCAAGGAGCCGGACAGAATCAGCATCACATTGCTGTCTTTCAAAATCTCGTCCCATGCATTTTGTAAAATAGACGGGAAGGCAGAATTGGTCTTTACAAGGTATGGGAACTCGTCAATCACAAGCACTTTCTTTTCCTCCGGCTTATAGTCCGCAATGACGCGGAACAGATCCAGCCAATCTGTAAATACGGCTTTCTGCAGCAGCGTGTTTTTCGTTATACGGGCGATAACACCTGCCAGCCGCTTCATGCTCTGGCTTTCCAATTCCTCTGTGGCAAGAAAATAAAATGCTGTTTTCCCCATCGCCCTGTCACTTCCCCGCCCCGTCCTGCATATACTGCTAAGGGTGAAAAAATGGGAAATAACTATAACTGCAATAATCACAACAACTGCGGCCCGAGAAAGAAAAAGGGCTTTAAAATATGCAAAGAGACCAAGGATGTCGGCTTCGTGCTTTTGGTTTTCGGCGCAGTTACGCTCTGCGCCCTTTTCCTCCCGCCGAAAGCATGGCTGATTATGCTTGGGGTTTTACTCATCATTTGCGGAATTTCACTAATGAGAAAATAAGGGCCTTGGCCGCGCAGGTTTTGCGAGCGGCTAAAGCCCTTTTGATTTATTTGAAGTATCTTACTGCGGATTCAAACATCTGCATATCGAATCTGCCCGGAACATTCCGGTACAGACCGCTGCCGATTCGTTCGGAATGGCCCATCTTGCCCAAAACTCTGCCGTCAGGTGAAATCAGACCTTCCACAGCCCAGTCTGAGCCGTTAGGATTGTACTGGATTTTGTCCGTCGGATTTGAGCTTAAATCCACATACTGCGTGATAATCTGTCCGTTGTCCGCCAGATTCTGAAGCAGCTGCGTACCTGCGATGAAACGCCCCTCACCATGGGAAATCGGCACAGTGTAAATCTCCCCGACTTCCGTGTTCATCAGCCATGGAGACTTATTGGATGCGATGCGGGTTCTTACCAGCTTCGACTGGTGGCGTCCGATTCGGTTGTAGGTCAGGGTCGGACAAGTTTCGTCTGTATCGATAATTTTGCCGAACGGTACCAGTCCGAGTTTAATCAAAGCTTGGAAACCGTTACAGATTCCCGCCATCAGACCGTCTCTTTCCTCTAAGAGCTGCGTTACGGCTTCTTTAATTTCCGGATTGCGGAAGAATGCGGTAATCAGCTTGCCCGAACCATCCGGTTCGTCGCCGCCCGAAAAGCCGCCCGGGATGAAAATCATCTGCGATTCTTTTATCTTTTCTGCGAAAACCTCTACGGATTTTGCTACAGCTGCCGGGCTGAGATTGTTCAGCACGAAGATTTCGCTCTCCGCACCTGCCCTCTCAAATGCCTTCGCAGTGTCATATTCGCAGTTGGTGCCCGGGAATACCGGAATCAGCGCCTTTGGCTTTGCGATTTTCACAGCGGAAGCAAATTCAGCAGGTTTTCTGTAGGACACCGTATTAATCATTCTGTCTGTCTTTTCAAGGTTACACGGGTACACAGACTCCAGCTTCTTCTCATAAAGGTCGAGAATATCGAGCATATCTATGAGAATATCCTGTTTGGAGATCACGAAATCCGAGCAGGTTCTTCCAAGAAGCAATGCGCCCGAAAGTTCTTCCGTTGTCTCCAAAACAAAAGCGCCGTAATTATATGCAAACAGTTCTTCCTCGTCTAAATCATAGTCGAGGTCGATACCGATGCGGTTTCCGATTATCATCTTAATCAGAGCCTCTGCTGCGCCGCCCATTCCCGGCGTCCATGCCGCTTTGATGATGCCCTGATGAATGAGTTTATGTACTTTTGCGATATTCTTTCTGATGGACGCGCAGTTTGGCAGTCCGTTTTCGTTTTCTTCCGGTTTCAGAAGATAAACATAGTTTTCCGCTTCCTTAAATTCCGGCGAAATGACGCTGTCGATATTTTCGGTCGTGCAGGCAAACGAAACAAGGGTCGGAGGTACATGGAGATCCTCAAACGAGCCGCTCATGGAGTCTTTGCCGCCGATGGCAGCCGCTTCTAAACCGATTTGGGCATCCAGTGCCCCGAGAAGTGCCGCAAACGGCTTGCCCCAGCGTTCCGGCTTATCTTCGAGCTTTTCAAAATATTCCTGAAAGGACAGATAGATTTCCTCTAAAGAAGCTCCTGCTGCCGCCAGTTTGCAGACAGATTCAACAACTGCAAGGTAAGCACCGTGGTATGGGCTCTTTTCCGTGATGAACGGGTTATAGCCCCAGGCCATCATGCTGACCGTGGCAGTGTCGCCCTTTTCAACCGGGATTTTGTGTACCATCGCCTGCGCCGGTGTTCTCTGGTATTTGCCGCCGAACGGCATGAGCACGGTTCCCGCGCCGATTGTCGAGTCGAATCTTTCGGAAAGTCCACGCTTGGAGCAGCAGTTCAAATCCTCCGCGATTTCTTCAATCCGCGTCTTGAAGGAGGCTTTCTTTGCCTCTTTTTGATAATCTTGCGCCTTCGGTGTTACAATATCGATATGTTTTTCTGCCCCATTGGAATCCAAAAATGCTCTGGAGAGGTCAACGATGGTCTTGCCGTTCCATGACATGACAAGACGCGGCTCTTCGGTAACTTCTGCGATAATCGTAGCTTCCAGGTTTTCGGAAGCCGCAAGCGCGATGAACCGCTCCGCATCTTCCGCAGATGTGACTACCGCCATTCTTTCCTGCGATTCGCTAATCGCAAGCTCCGTTCCGTCCAGCCCTTCATATTTTTTCGGTACGCGGTTTAAGTCGATTTTCAGCCCGTCTGCGAGTTCTCCGACCGCAACCGAAACGCCGCCCGCACCGAAGTCGTTGCAGCGTTTTATCATCTTGGAAGCAAGCGGACTTCTGAAAAGTCTCTGGAGCTTTCTTTCTTCCGGCGCGTTGCCCTTCTGCACTTCCGCTCCGCAGTTTTCCAAGGACGAGCTGTCATGCTTCTTGGAAGAGCCTGTCGCTCCGCCGCAGCCGTCCCGACCGGTTTTGCCGCCAAGAAGAATCACCTTATCGCCTGCCTGCGGTGTTTCTCTTACTACATTTTCCGCAGGAGCGGCACCAACAACCGCGCCGATTTCCATATGCTTGGCAACATAGCCCGGATGATAAATTTCATCAACCTGTCCGGTCGCAAGTCCGATTTGATTGCCGTAAGAGCTGTAGCCTGCCGCAGCCGTCGTAACGAGCTTTCTCTGCGGAAGCTTTCCTGCAAGCGTTTCACTTACCGGGGTCAATGGATCGCCTGCTCCGGTAAGACGCATTGCGCCGTATACATAGGAGCGGCCCGACAGAGGGTCGCGGATTGCGCCGCCGATACAGGTTGCTGCGCCGCCGAACGGCTCAATTTCCGTCGGGTGATTGTGCGTTTCGTTTTTAAAGAGCAGCAGCCAGTCCTCTTTTTTACCATCGTGCTCAACTTCGATTTTGACCGTGCAGGCGTTGATTTCATCGGATTCGTCGAGTTTGGAAAGCTTGCCCTGCGCTTTCAGGTATTTTGCGGCAATCGTACCGATGTCCATAAGGCTTATCGGCTTCGCGCGTCCGAGTTTTTCACGGATTCCAAGATAGCGCTCATAGGCTTCCTGCAGCATGCCGTCCTTGAAGACAACATGGTCGATTGTCGTATTGAAAGTTGTATGTCTGCAATGATCCGACCAGTAGGTGTCAATCATCCGGATTTCCGTAATCGTCGGCTGGCGGTTTTCCGAGCGGAAGTACTTCCGGCATTCCAAAAGATCCGCCGTGTCCATTGCAAGTCCGCGTGTTTTGATAAATTCAGCAAGTTCTTCTTCGGTAAGAGCGGTGAAGCCTTCGACGGTTTCCACCTCCTGCGGGATTTCATATTCCGGCTTCAGCGACTGCGGCAGCGTCATTTCCGCTTCCCTTGCTTCTACCGGGTTAATCACATATTTTTTAATTGCTGAAACAGCTTCTTCTGTCAGCTTTCCGTATAAAGCGTAAACTTTGGCGGTTCTGATCGTCGGTCTTTCGCCCTTGGAAATAATCTGAATACATTCCTCTGCCGAGGACGCCCTCTGGTCGAACTGCCCCGGAAGATATTCCACCGCAAAGATGCAGTCTGCCTCCGGAAGTCTCCGAACCGCCTTATCAATCTGCGGCTCTGAGAAAACGGTATGTACCGCATATTCAAACAGATCTTCACTTATGTTTTCTGCATCGTATCGATTGAAAATCCGAACATCCTTCAATCCTTCTACACGCAAAACCTCACGAAGGTCGTAAAGCAGCACTTCTGCTTCGTGCGCCAGTCCGGGCTTTTTCTCTACAAAAATTCTGTAAACCATTCTTACTTCCTTTCCGCCATCAAAGCGCGAGCGCCGATGTCTTTTCTGTAAAATGCGTTTTCAAACTTTACCTCTGAAACGGTTTCGTATGATTTCCAAATCGCCGCTTCAAGAGTCGGCGCGGTTTCCGTTACACCTAAAACTCTTCCTCCGGATGTCACAAGCTTTCCGTCTGCAAGCTTTGCTCCGGCAACGTAGATGTTTTTGCCCTCAGGCATTGTAATTTCAAAGCCTGTCTCATACTTCGCAGGATAGCCGGAGGAAGCCATAACCACGCAGCATGCGCTGTCAGTGCTGAATTTCACCTCTGCCTCGTCCAAAGTACCGTCGTAGATATGCAGCATGATTTCAAGCAGGTCGCTCTCTAAAAGAGGAAGTACAACCTGTGTTTCGGGATCACCGAAACGACAGTTATACTCGATGACCTTCGGGCCGTCTGCCGTCAGCATCAGACCGAAGTACAGGCATCCCGTGAAAGTACGGTCTTCTGCGTTCATCGCCGCAATCGTCGGCAGGAAGATTTCCTTCATGCACTGCTCGGCAATTTCTTTCGTATAATACGGGTTCGGCGCGATTGTTCCCATACCTCCCGTATTCAGCCCCATATCGCCGTCCAGAGCGCGTTTATGGTCCATAGAGGAAATCATAGGAATCAGCGTCTTTCCGTCCGTAAACGAGAGAACAGACACCTCAGGGCCGGTCAGGAATTCTTCAATGACAACCCTGCTTCCGCTTTCGCCGAAAATTTTATCCTCCATCATCGAAGCGACCGCTTTTTTCGCTTCTTCGATTGTTTCTGCCAAAATTACGCCCTTTCCAAGCGCAAGTCCGTCTGCTTTCACCACAATCGGCGCTTTTTGTGTATCCAGATAATCGAGCGCCGCCTGCATATCCGTAAAGGTCTCGTATGCAGCCGTCGGAATTTTGTATTTTTTCATCAGGTCTTTGGAAAAGGCTTTGCTTCCTTCAATGATTGCCGCAGCCTTCGTCGGTCCGAAGGTTTTCACGCCGGCTTCCTGCAGCGCATCGACCGCACCTAAAACCAGCGGGTCATCCGGCGCGACAACTGCAAAGTCGATTTCGTTTTCCTTTGCGAATTTCACCATGCCCGGGATATCCTTTGCGTTAATATTCACGCATTCCGCGTCCTGCGCGATTGCTCCGTTTCCCGGAAGCGCGTAAATTTTTCCGGTCTTCGGGCTTTCCTTTATTTTTTTGATTAAGGCATGCTCTCTTCCTCCGCCGCCTACTACCATGATTTTCATTTCTTTACCTCCCGGAATCAGTGATGGAACAGCCGGATTCCGGTCATCGCCATCGTCATATGATATTTATTGCAGGTTTCAATCACATTTTCATCCCGCATCGAGCCGCCGGGCTGCGCGATATAGGAAACGCCGCTCTTTGCAGCTCTCTCGATGTTGTCTCCAAATGGGAAGAAAGCATCGGATGCCAGACAGACGCCTTTGATTTTCGCCAGATACTCCCGTTGCTCTTCTTTGCTAAACGGCTGCGGTTTTACGGTAAACAAACGCTCCCAGTTTCCGTCCGCCAGCACATCGTCAGTGTCCTGTGAAAGATAGATGTCAATCGCGTTGTCTCTTTCCGGTCTTTTCACATCTTCGCGGAACGGAAGTCTCAGAACTCTCTCGCTCTGGCGCAGATGCCATAGGTCAGCCTTATCGCCCGCAAGTCTCGTGCAGTGGATTCTCGACTGCTGCCCGGCGCCCACGCCGATTGCCTGTCCGTCCGCAGCGAAGCAGACCGAATTGGACTGCGTATACTTCAGCGTAATCAACGCGATGATTAAATCCCGCTTTGCTTCCTGCGGAAGTTCCTTATTTTCGGTTACGATTGTATTCAGCAGGGTTTCATCAATTTTCAGATTGTTTCTGCCCTGCTCGAAGGTTATGCCATAGACCTGCTTCTTTTCTACAGCCGCAGGTACATAAGCGGTATCAATTTTTATTATATTATATGCCCCTTTTTTCTTTTTTTTCAAAATTTCCAGAGCTTCTTCGTCATAATCCGGCGCAATGATGCCGTCGGAAACCTCGCGCGAAATCAGCTTCGCGCAGGTCACATCACATTTATCCGAAAGCGCGATAAAGTCGCCGAACGAGCTCATCCGGTCAGTCCCTCTTGCTCTGGCGTAAGCCGTTGCAATCGGTGATTTGTCCAGTCCCGGTATATCATCGGCAAAAACCGCCTTTTTCAGGTTTTCACTCATTTTCACGCCGACTGCCGCTGAGGTCGGGCTGACATGCTTAAAAGACGCCGCCGCGCAGAGCCCTAATGCTTCCTTGATTTCCTTTACAAGCTGCCAGCTGTTCATCGCATCGAGCAGATTGATATAGCCCGGTCTTCCGTTTAAAATTTCAATCGGAAGCTCTGCTCCGTTTTCCATATAGATCTTTGCCGGTTTTTGATTCGGATTGCATCCGTATTTCAATTCGTATTCTTTCATTTTCGTTCCCTGCAAAATTATTTGTTCTTATTTATCATGCGCTCTTCTCTCGCCCCGTCAAGAAGGCTCACAAACCGCACAAAAAGCGAAATCTTATTGTTTTCATTCAGGTTTTCCCAGATTTCATCCGTAAAAATGTCGATGTCATTCGGTATTTCGATTCTCCGCGGTTCCCCGCAAAAAGTCGGAAGCGGATTTCCGTCCTGCTCATAAGTATGTATAAAATGTCCGAGTCCTGCTTCTGCCGTGTAGTTATAGAAATAGCGCGCGCACTCCCTTCCTTCTGCATCCATGCTCTTCAAAATGCTCATCTGGTAGGAAAGCGTTTCTCCGAAGGTCATAACTGCGCTGATTCTTGGCGTGAAATTCGGCGCGTCAGGCTCGAAGCATCTTGTCGCAAGTGCTTCTTCTGCGATCTTTCCGTCTTTGAGAAAGTTATATATCGTGTCCGTCTGGTCTCCGTTTGTCACGATGAGGCGATTATCCAGCTTTCTGATTGGCGAATAGATGATGAGGGACGGGTCTTCCACCTTGGAAGCGTCAAAAGGATAGATGGTCACATTTTCCTCTTCAGCTTTAAAAACACGGTTTCTCGAATTCTCGCTTCTTCCCATGATGAAATAGGCCGTAACTGCCTTCGTTCCATCCGCGCTCTTCCCGCAGACGATTCCTCTTCCCGGATAGCTGTTTTTCCGCAAAATTTCCGCGAGAGATTTTCTTTCGTATCGATTCATATTGCGTCCTTTCTGTTTTCCAGTATCGTCCGGCACACTTTTTCCGCCGCAGTGGGAAGCAGTATCCACTCCGCTTCCTCCATCACACGCCTTTGAAGGGTCTGAGGTGTATCGCCTTCTTCAACAGAAACCGCTTTCTGCATGAGAATGCGTCCGCCATCGGGAACTTCGTTGACAAAATGCACGGTCGCTCCGGTCACCTTTACGCCGTAAGCAAGTGCCGCTTCGTGTACTTTCAGTCCGTAAAAGCCTTTCCCGCAGAATGACGGAATCAGAGACGGATGAATGTTGAGAATCCGCTCCGGATACTGCGCCGTAAAGTTTTCCGTCAATATATTCAAAAATCCTGCAAGAATAATTAAATCAACCTCTGCCTCCTCGAGAAGCTCTAAAATCTTTGCTTCAAACTCCTGCTGGGAACTGCATTTTTTATAAGGCACTGCTTCTGCCCGGATTCCCGCCTTTTCAGCGCGGGTAAGCGCATAGGCTTCTTCGTTTCCCGAAACGACAAGCACGATTTCTCCGCTTTTCAGAATGCCGCTGCTTTGCGCGTCAATCAGTGCCTGCAGATTTGTGCCGCCGCCCGATACGAGTACCGCAATCTTTGCTTTTACCATAATTCCACCTTTTCGCTGCCGGAAGATGCGGAGACGATTTCGCCCATGATGTAGGCGTCTTCTCCGCTTTCCTTCAGTATTGCAAGTGCTTTTTCCGCGTCTTCTGCCGAAACGACCACGCTCATGCCAACACCCATGTTAAAGGTGTTGAACATGTCTCTTTCAGGAATTTCGCCTGTCTTTGCGATCAAATCAAAAATCGGAAGAACGCGTACGCTGTCCTTTTTTATCTTCGCGCAAAGTCCGTCCGGAATGCTGCGCGGAATATTCTCATAGAACCCGCCGCCGGTGATATGGGAAACGGCTTTGACCTGCACCTTCTCGAAAAGCGCAAGCATCGGCTTTACATAGATTTTCGTAGGCGCAAGCAACGCTTCGCCAAGGGATTTTCCGGAAAGCTCGGCAAGCGGCGTGCGGATGTCTGCGTTTTCGATGTCGAAAACTTTACGCACAAGGGAGAATCCGTTGGAATGAACTCCGCTCGAAGGCAGCGCGATTACGATGTCTCCTTCTTTCATCGTCTTATGGTCGATAATCTTAGCCTTATCAACCACGCCGACTGAAAATCCCGCAAGATCATATTCGTCTACCGGATAAAATCCCGGCATTTCTGCGGTTTCACCGCCTACAAGCGCCGCACCGGACTGCACGCATCCCTCCGCGATTCCCGAAACGATTTCTGCAATTCTTTCCGGAACATTCTTTCCGCAGGCAATATAATCGAGGAAAAGCAGCGGCTTCGCGCCGCAGCAGATGATATCGTTGACGCACATCGCCACGCAGTCGATTCCGACGGTATCATGCTTATCCATCAAAAACGCAAGTTTCAGCTTCGTTCCCACACCGTCGGTTCCGCTGACAAGCACCGGCTTCATAATCCCGGTTAAATCGAGCTCGAACAGTCCTCCGAAGCCTCCGATGCCGGAAAGCATTCCGCTCGTCATTGTTCTTGCAATATGTGTTTTCATCAGTTCCACGGCGCGATATCCTGCTGTGATGTCCACGCCTGCCTTTGCATAGCTGTCTGATTTTGAATTATTCATTGTTTATTCCTTTCCGTTCCAACAGTAAGTGCAGAGCTTGCATGGCTCGATTCCGATGGCTTCCGATATGCCCTCAAGGGTCTGATAATCGAGAGAATCAAAGTGCAAGCGTTCACTGATATTCTTTCTGAGTGCCTTGCCTCTTTCTGTTCTTCCGTCAATATATTCTTCAATATAATTTGTTGCTGTTTTTCCTTCCAACTCAAACATCGCTCGTCTTGCAATCAAATCCATCTCAGAATTGCTTCTTGAAAAGTTTAGAAATTTGCACCCATACATAATCGGCGGACAAGCTGACCGCATATGAACTTCCTTCGCACCGTTTTCGTAAAGAAATTCCACCGTCTCCCGGAGCTGAGTTCCTCGAACGATGCTGTCGTCCACAAGTAAAAGCTTTTTGCCTTCAATCAGCTCGTGAACCGGTATCATCTTCATTTTTGCGACCATGTTTCTTTCCTGCTGTCCGATCGGCATGAAACTCCGCGGCCATGTGGGGGTATATTTGATAAATGGACGGGCAAATGGGATTCCACTCTCATTCGCATATCCAATCGCATGAGGAGTTCCGGAGTCCGGCACTCCGCTGACGAAATCAATGTCGGATACGATACTGTTTTTCTTGTCCGTCTTAGCTAAAATCCTTCCGTTACGGTTACGCATGATTTCCACATTCACGCCTTCGTATTTGGAAGTTGGATAACCATAATAAGTCCAAAGAAACGCACAAATCTTCATTTCTTTACCGCCTGCATCGAGAGTTTCTGTGCTGTCTGCGGTGATTTTCACAATCTCTGCCGGATTCAACTCTTTAAAATCTTCATATCCAAGCTTTCGATATGCAAAGGATTCAAACGAAACGCAGTATCCGTCCTCATTTTTTCCGATCAGAACCGGAAGTCTTCCGACTTTATCACGGGCAGCGATTAAACTCCCGTCTTCCAGCAAAATCAATATGGAAATGGACCCCTCAATCTTTTTGTGCACAAATCTAATTCCCTCTTCAAAACTTTCTTTTTGATTAATCAAAGCTGCAACAAGCTCCGTAGCATTGATTTTTCCTCCTGTATAAGCCTCAAAGTAACCGTTTTCTTTTTCCAAAAACTCTTTTGCAAGTTCTTCTGCATTTCGAATCAATCCTATCGTTGTAATTGCAAATATTCCAAGCTTCGAACGAATCAAAATCGGCTGCGGATCCGCATCACTTATGCATCCGATACATCCGGTTCCCTTCATTTCTTCCGTAATTCCCTCGAATTTGGTTCGAAACGGCGAATTTTCAATATTATGTATCTTACGCCGGAATCCTGTTTCCGTGCCGACCGCCGCCATGCCGGCTCTTCGCGTTCCCAAATGTGAATGATAGTCTGTTCCGAAAAAAACATCCGGGACTACATTCCTTTTGGATACAGCTCCAAAGAAACCACCCAATGTTACACCTCCGTTTTCTTACTATGCCTCAATGATAATTTATGCAAAGAATAATTTGGAAAGTGTCATTGGATCAATGTACTTACCATCCTTATATACTCGCATATTTCCGGAAGCAATTTCATCAATCAGCATTACTTTTCCATTCTTGTCATAGCCAAATTCAAACTTGATGTCATAGAGCACCAGCCCCTTTTGTTCTAAATCATCAGCAACAATCTGCGTAATCTTCTGTGTCATTTCTTTGATTTCTTCATACTGCTCCGCTGTCATAATGCCGAGAACAATCAAACCGTCCTTGGTTACGAGCGGATCATTCTTTTCATCATTTTTGAAAGTTGTTTCTACATAATCCGGAAGAACTGCACCTTCTTCAATGTATTCTCCATAGCGGCGTATAAAGCTTCCCACTGCCCTACGACGGCAAATAACTTCCAGTCCGTTCCCGAATACCTTTGCCGGAAGAACCTCCATCGTTGTTTCTTGCAAATCAGCATTGACAAAATGAGTTTTGATACCTGCTGCATTGATTTTTTCGAAGAAATAGGTTGACATTCTGAGATTTACATCTCCTACGCCTTCAATCGTAAGCCCTACCGAATTTTCGCCCGGGTCGAACACCCCATCTCTACCTGTGCAATCATCCTTAAACTTTAAAAGAAAGTTCCCGTTTTCCATCTCAAATACATTTTTGGTCTTTCCTGTGTACACTAATTTCTTGCTCATTTTGTTCCTCCATTCCATTTTTCTTCAATTCTGTGGTTTTTTTCTAAAACTGCTTCTTTGGCCTCTATGCGCTTTTTTAAAAGCAGCTGTGCAAGCTTTTCATCAGATACCGCTAAAATTTCCGCGGCAAGGATTGCTGCATTGGCAGCACCGTCGATTCCTACGGTTGCCACCGGAATTCCCGGCGGCATCTGAACGGTCGACAGAAGTGCATCCATTCCCTCCAGCGAAGAGTTTACCGGCACGCCGATAACCGGCAGCGTCGTGTTCGCCGCAATCACACCTGCCAAGTGTGCCGCCTTACCGGCAATTCCGATTAATGCATCAAATCCGTTTTGGCGGGCTTCTTTTGCGAATCGAATTGTTTCTTCCGGTGTGCGATGTGCTGAATAGACATGCACCTCGTAATTAATCCCATACTCCGCAAGTTTTTCGATTGCTTTTTCGGCAATTGGAAGGTCGCTGTCCGAACCCATGATAATTCCAATTTTGTTCATACATTTCCTCCGTTTTTTTAACTAAAAAAGGGCATATTCATCCCCCAAATAAGGGAACAAATACGCCCAGACGGTCGACATTTAAACTTCTTGCTCCCTTGCGGTTATCCGCATTTCCGTCAGTCACAAAAAGTTGTTCTCTTTCATTTTCAATAACTTATCTGCTTGTATTGTATCAAATCACTCAAAAGATTTCAAGCCTAAAAATATAGTTATTTTTTTCACTTGCTCATGGTTCAAATTTTTATTTGCAGAATGAAATAAATCTTCCTTCGCGTTCGCTTACATTCTCACCGTGTGCAATCGCCGTGTTACCGTTTATGATAACATAATCGATTCCTTCCGGACGGGAAAGCTGCGTGAAGTCTGCCTTGTCGATGATTGTTTCGGGATCAAAGATTGTGATGTCCGCATCGCAGCCGACTTCAATTCTGCCCTTATCGTCAAGTTCAAGTCTCTTTGCCGGCTCAAGCGTGATTTTGCGAAGGGCATCGACAAGCGGGAGTGCCTTCTCTTCTCTTACATATTTGCCGAGCACTCTTGGGAATGTGCCGGCCGCTCTCGGATGTCCGCCTCCGTTGTTGATGATTGCATCACTTGCAACCATGCCGTTTTTGTTCACGATTGCCGCTGTGATTTCATCCTCATTCATGACTGCAGCCACTGCAAGCATATTCGGATACTTTTCTCTTGCTTCTCTGAAAATCTCTTCCGTGCAGTAAACATTCTTAAACGGTTCGTCCGTGAGGAGAATGTCACTGTAGTCCTTGCCCCACTGCTCCAGGCATCCGTCCTCGAATACGGCAGAGCCGATTTCCGTTGAAAATGCGTTATACGGATAGGTATCGTAGTTGAGTCTCGGGTTCTTTTCCATTGCCGCGTTGATGCATTCCAAAGCCTCTTTCATGCTTCCGGTCGCCGAGCAGCTGGAAAGGTGGGAAATCTGAAATTTCTGTGGGATTTCAAGAGCAAAACGAATCATTTCTTCCACCGGGAAAAGATCGTCCTTCTTGGTTTCGTCACGATAATGTGCAGACACTAAAAGATGTGGATTGTCCGAAACTCTTACGGCATTCAGCATTTCGTCGAATGTGATTCCCGGATCGTACTCGATTCCGAAGGAAATACCATAAGCACCTTCTGCGAGTTCGCGCTTCATAATTTCCGCAAGCTCGTCCATCTGCTTCTGCGAAGGGTGCGCGTATCTTCCGATTCCCATAGCGGTGCGGTACTGGTTATAGCCCGCAAGCATAACATAGTTTACCGGGCTTCCTCCCAGTTCTTCAATGGTCTGTTTAAATTCCGACAGTGGCTGATACATAACGCCGCAGTTTCCGCCCACGGCTGTCGTAACGCCCATTTCCATCATCATTCTCGCGATTACGAATTTCTTGCCTTCCTTGCGGAAGTTCTCTTCATGCATATGGATGTCGATAAAGCCCGGGGAGACCACCTTGCCCTTTGCGTCGATGATTTCCGCAGCTTCCGGCTGTTCGCTTCCGATAAAAGCGATTTTCCCGTCCTTGATGCCGATATTGGCATTTTTCATCTTCTTCTCATTAAAATCAGGATATAATCCGTTTACTATAATTTTATCCAACATATTGTCACCCTCTTTCTGTATGCTTCTGTGGAAAATTTAACTAAAAAATCCGCAAAGAATCGCTCTGCGGATTTTCACTCATAAATTAAATGGCACGGTTCACTTTATTCGATCTGATGCATCTTGTGCATACGTTTGCTCTTCTAACTGTTCCGTTTTCATCAGCAACTCTTACAGTCTGAATGTTAGCGTTCCATTTTCTTCTTGTATGTCTTACGGAATGGGATATGCTGTTTCCAGATACTTGACCTTTTCCGCAAATTTCGCATTTTCTTGACATTTACCGCACCTCCTTTAGTATATTAAGCTTGACGCATTTCGTTTTAAATTGGGTTCACACTCGAACACAAGCCATTATACCACATGGCTAGGCTTGTTTCAAGCGATTTTTTATGATTCTTATAAATATTTTTCGGCAAGGCAGATCTTTCCCTCTTCTAAGGTCTGCTTCATATCGATCACCCGCTGGTTGCTGCTTCCCCGGAAGAGCAGGGTCAAATCGCGCTGTTTCTGCACAAAAGGTCCGTCAATGAGCAAATCCGTCAATTGGAGGAGCTGCCGCACTGCATCGTTTGTTTTTGCCTTTTCCTGAAGTTCCTCAAATGTGAAGCCGGTATAGATTACGATGTTCAGATTTCTTTTTTTGATTTCGCGGGCAAGATTCAAGAAGGCCTCCGGCTGGCACATCGGTTCCCCTCCGCTAAAGGTTACTCCGTCCAGCAGCGGGTTCTCATCGATTGCCGCTGTAATCTTCGATATCTCGCAGTCGTATCCACCGTTAAAATCATGCGTATCCGGATTGTGGCATCCTTCGCATCCGTGGGGACAGCCCTGACAGAATACGGTAAACCGCAGTCCCGGTCCGTCCACGATGGATTCCCTTATGACCCCTGCAAGCCGTATGAAATTAAAGTTTTTCGAATCCTGTGTTGAGGTCATGTTTTACTCTGTCCTTTTCCTCTGCCGCTTTGGCATTGTTCCAATGATCCATGGTTCCTACCAAATATCCGGTTATTCTGCGGATTCTCTCGAATCCGACATCGCCTTCTTCCTCTTTGCGGTGGCATTGCGGGCACTCATTATCAATGATTCCCGTGTATCCGCAGCAAGGGTCTCTGTCAACCGGATGGTTGATGGAGCCGTATCCGATTCCGGATTCCTTCATGCATCTTACTACCTTTTCGAACGCATCAAGGTTCTTAAGTGGGTCTCCGTCAAGTTCAATGTAGGAAATATGTCCGCCGTTGGTAAGTTCGTGATAAGGAGCTTCCAGTCTGATCTTTTCGAAAGCATTTATCGGGTAGTATACCGGAACATGGAAACTGTTTGTGTAATAGTCTCTGTCCGTAACGCCCGGGATGATTCCGTATTTTTCTTTGTCGATTCTAACAAAACGTCCCGAAAGTCCTTCCGCCGGCGTTGCGATGAGTGACCAGTTGAGGCCGGTCTTTCTTGCCTGCTCATCCATTCTCTTTCTCATGTAGCCGACGATTTCAAGTCCGAGGCTCTGTGCTTCCTTTGACTCTCCGTGGTGTGCGCCCACAAGAGCCTTCAGGCATTCCGCAAGCCCGATAAATCCGACGGTAAGCGTTCCGTGTTTGATTACTTCTTCAATGGTATCATCAGGACCCAGCTTGTCCGAGTCAAGCCAAATGCCCTGTCCCATGAGGAACGGGAAGTTCTTGACTTTTTTCTGCGACTGAATTTTGAATCGGTCGTAAAGCTGTGCGATACAAATGTCAATCGTATTGTCGAGCAATTCGAAGAACAAATCGATGTCGCCTTTCGCCTTGATCGCCAGTCTCGGCAGATTCAGCGAAGTAAAGCTGAGATTGCCTCTGCCGTTTACGATTTCTCTGGTCGGGTCATAGACATTGGCGATAACACGCGTACGGCATCCCATGTAAGCACATTCCGTGCTTGGATCGCCCTCTTTATAGTACTGCTTATTGAACGGTGCATCAAGGAACGAGAAATTCGGGAAAAGTCTCTTCGCCGAAACCTTGCATGCGAGCTTGAACAAGTCGTAGTTCGGATCTCCCGGATTGTAGCTTACGCCTTCTTTTACTTTAAATATCTGAATCGGGAAAATCGGTGTTTCGCCGTTTCCCAGTCCCGCTTCTGTCGCCATCATAATACTTTCCATGACGAGCCTGCCTTCCGGAGAGGTGTCTGTGCCGTAGTTGATGGAACTGAACGGAACCTGCGCGCCTGCTCTGGAGTGCATGGTATTCAGGTTATGGATGAAGGCTTCCATTGCCTGATAAGTCTTCCTTCTGATTTCTTTATCGGCGAACTTCTTGGAGCGAGCCTGCATTTTGTGTGCTTCCTCTTCCGGAACGATTTTCTTAAGTTCTTCCAGTTCAAGCTCCATGTAGTTGTTGTCCCATGCCATGCAAGGATAAACGCCGTATTCGTGCTCAATCTTTCCTTCGAGAGCCTTCATTCTCTCAACCCCGTCTTCTATATCTTCGAGGAAGTCGAGCATCTTGCCGAGGTTCGTCACATAAAGTCTCTTATATGCTTTCTTAACGCCGGGAGCCATTCCGTAGTCAAAATTCGGTACGGACTGTCCGCCGTGCTGGTCATTCTGATTCGACTGAATCGCAATGCATGCAAGTGCTGCGTAGCTTTCGATGTCGTTTGGCTCTCTCAAATGCCCGTGTCCGGTCGAAAATCCGTCTTTGAGCAGTTTTACCAGGTCAATCTGGCAGCAGGTCATCGTCAGCGTATAGAAGTCCATATCGTGAATATGGATGTCGCCTTCTTCGTGGGCTTTGGTATGCTTCGGGTCGATAACATACATCTTGTAGAATTCCTTGGCACCCTCGGAACCGTACTTCAGCATTGTTCCCATTGCTGTATTTCCGTCTATGTTTGCGTTTTCACGCTTGATTTCGTTTTCTTTTGCTTCTTTAAAAGTCAGATCCTCATAAATCTTCATGAGTTTGGTGTTCATGTTTCTGACTCTGGTACGTTCCGCACGGTAAAGTATGTATTCTTTCGCTGTGCGGGCATGTCCGTTTTCAATCAGAATTTTCTCAACAGCATCCTGAATCTGTTCTACCGTAGGTATCTGATTATGGCAGATTTCCAATAAATAAAGTTCCACTTGTTTTGCCAGATAAAGCGACATTTCTCTGTCACGTCCGCCGAGAACCTGCGCAGCCTTAAAAATGGCATCGGCAATTTTGTCGACATTAAAGTCAACCATTCTTCCGTCTCGTTTAATGATCTTTTTGATGCTGTCCATGCGTAAAACCGTCCTTTTCCTTTTTCTTTTCTCCCATTATTACGTGTCAATAAACCACAATATGTAGTATGTATATTAAAATTTACTACTAAATGTCCGATATGTCAAGAGGTTTACTTGTTTTTTCTCGAAAAATATTCTTCCCGAAGCATGGACATCAAATGAAGGTCTACATATTTTCCGTCTTTCTTACCGCCGTTTCTCATCACGCCTTCGTATGAGAATCCAACCTTGAGATAGAGTTTCGAGGCGATTTTGTTGTCGGTGAAATGATCCAAGGTAACTCTCTCCATATTCATTTCCTCAAATGCAAGCCGAAGCATCGTTTCCAGGGCTTCTTCTCCGAGTCCCCTGCCGCGTATGTTCTTGTCGGCTATGTAGATTCTCGTTATATCAAGAGAATCATAGTGATCGTCAATATTGCTTACATAAATTCGCCCAATCGGTTTTTCGTCCTTTTTGAGACAGATTGTCAGCTGCATCTTGTCATCGTCCTCACATCGGTGGATGAATTCCGTAACAACTTCTTCGTAGTCTCTGCCCTTGCTTATCGTGAAGAACTCCGTAACCGAATCCATCTGCTCCCATTCCGCAAAGAATCTGCAATCATCAAATGTACTTTCGCGCAATACAATTCTTTCGCCTTCAATATTCTTCATCTTATAATCACTTTCCTTTTCATATTTTTTATGATATAATTGTAACTTGTAAGTTTACAACTACATTATAGCATTGTGACACTGTAATTCAAAGCATGAAATTTAAAAAGGTGGATAATTATGGGGAAATTGGATATATCGAGTAAAATTAAAAATTTAGGCAGAAAAAAAACAGTCTTTTTGGCTATTGGAGTCATATTGGTGATTGCGCTCGCTGCGGGCGGAATCTATCTGGTTCGCTCGAATCAAAATGATGAACCTACTTTGGAAGAAATCGTAAGCGAAAAACTCAGTGCATACAAAACGGATATTGCCGACTCGCTCAGCACGTTGAATTCAAATGATAAGGTGGCCGATTACCTCGTCTCGTGGGCGGCCAACAAAGATATAAAGTCTGAAAGAGATTGGAATAACAACGTTATCTACTCGATTAAGGCATCGTCCAAGGACTACAAAGAAAACAAACCGGTAATTATCGCATGCGAATACGACGCTGCAGATATGGAAAACTATCTGGAACCTATGGCGACAGCTCTGACCGTTGCCAAGAATGCCGAATATCACGGAGCTTTCAAAGTCGTGTTCATGCCGCGTGAAAACGGCGAGATGAAGGGTGCGGAATCACTGTCGGAAGAATACATGACAAAGGACACGCAGTTGTTCTTCCTGGGAACTTCGTCCTCTTCCAAAGTGTCAATCACAACCGGCGGATATAAACAGTTTGCGATTACGGATTCGCTGAAAACATGTGCTCCGACGCATGACAAGGCATACAAGATTACAATCAAACATGTTCCTTCTCAGGATGCAGGTTACGCGATTAACCCTATCAAAACGCTCGGAAATCTGCTGGCGAACTTCAAATCGACTTCGCTTTTGTTTGAACTTTCATCCTTTACAGGCGGAAAAAATGCCGACACAATGCCTTCACGTGCATCGGTAACGGTTGTCATCAGTTCTTCTGACGAGGAAAAGTTCTGCATGAGAATGGATAAGGCGATCGAAAAATTTGACGACAAATATGCGGGGGATTATCCCAAAATCTCCTATACGTATAAAGAAACAGAACTTCCTAACACGGTATTCACAAAGAAAGAAACCGAAAACATTGTCAGCCTTATGTACACGGCACTTAACGGTGTATATTACAAAGATGACGACGGCAATGTAACCGCCGTCACAAATATCGGAAAAATCCGCGCAAAAGGTTCTTCCCTGTCGATTTTGGTAAGTGCCATGAGTTCTTCCGCTGATCTTCTTATGGAGATTTGCGATGCATACAAGACGATCGCAGGGCTCTGCGATGTAAAGAGCTGCACCGTGAACAGTTACAGTGTTTACAGCGGCGGCGGGAAAACCTCGGCTCTTCTTGATCAGTTTGAAAGCAGCTTTTTGGCTTTCACCGGTGACTCGGAAATGATCGTGGAAGATGCAGTGGAAACCACCCCTTGCAGCGTATTCTGCGACAGAGATTCGGGCATGGCCATGCTTTACTGCGGAATAACCGACAAAACCAAAGAAAAGTTTGCCGGCTCCCTGATCACTTTCTTGGATAACACAAATAATATGTAATACCCTTTGACAACTTTTAATACTGCAGCATTACTGAAGAATATCAATCAGATGCTCGTCCTTTCGATAAATGTATACATTATCGGACAGCCATTCTTCTTCGGTAATGCTTTCTTTATTTCCGGCTTTCAGTAATTCTTTTACCGTTTCATCATTGATCTTCGTCTCCGGCAGGTTCGTCGGTAAAACAATTATCTCATCAAGAGACGACGGCAGCAGATACAAATCGCAGTCAAGCTTGTTTGCAAGGTCTTCCAGCAGCTTCTCATAGACGATGGAAGCTGCGCCCCAGGTAAGTCTTTTGTTTGATAAGGCATACATCGGCGGTGCCACAGCGACAAGCTCGGGTTTTAAGGTTTTCTTCGTCATTTTCAGCGCAAATTTATACAGTTCTTCTTCCGTCATATTGATTTTCCTGAGTATCTCATAGTCGATGATCGTGCTGTAGAGGTCGTTTCCGTTTATTACAACCTCACGGCATATCAATGTAAGATCGAGAACATCATAGTGCGGCACATTCTCAATCAGCCTTTTGTTTCGCTCCTTGTTGATAAGCTGGAAGACGATGCACTCACCAAAAATGATCTGCTCTTCCTCTGTACTTTTCTTCATTTTTTCTGATATTACATCGGTCGCTTTTATAATTGCTGCGATTTCTTTGATCAACATTTCAAAACTTGCACCCGAAGCATATTTCTCATAATACGGTTTAAAATAGGTATTCGCCATGCAGCAAGGCTCATCTGTGTCCCCATCGTTTTCACGATTCGGAACCAGCATAAGGGTCTCAAGTTCCACATTCACCTTATTTACAAGCTTCTCGCTCACGGTATACTCTTCAAATTTCTCCGGCAGATAAGACTTTATCTCCGTTTTGACTTTCTCTTTAAATTGATCATAGGTTAATTTTTTCTTTTCCATATAATAGCCCTCCTTGTTTTACATTATATTACATTTACATTATTTTACAAGAAGGACAACGATTTTCGTATCTGAAATGTAAGAATTGTTACGATTTCTGTATAGGCAAATTGCTCCAATAAAAAAACGCCTCATTTGAGGCGTTTTTTATGAGAATTATATTCTCTACAGTTTTATGATTCGAGAGTCGGAATTATGCTCTGCTTTAGCCGCCGAAGTTAATTGCTACTGCAATTACCATCAATACAGCCTGTACGCAAAGTAAGATTCCGAAGAGTTTGAATGCGAACTTCCACCATTTTTCAAGAGGCATTCCTGCAAGACCGGATACTACTGCTGCGAATGCTGTAGGCCAGATGATGTTGGATAAACCATCACCGAACTGGAATGCAAGAACAGCTGTGTCTCTTGTCATGCCAAGAAGGTCTGCCATAGGTGCCATGATCGGCATGGATACTGCTGCCTGGCCGGAACCTGATGGGATGAAGAAGTTGAGGATTGTCTGCATAACGAGCATTGCGATTGCGGACAGCCAAATCGGAAGGTGTGAAAGTGGAAGCGTAAATCCGTATACAACTGTATCGATGATTCCACCTTCAACCAGTACGAGCTTAACGCCACGGGCAATACCAACCATGATTGCTGCTGTAGTAGCATCCTGGAAACCTGTTGCGAAAGTTGCTCCGATTGTGTTGAGGTCCCATCTCATGATGATTGCGCAAACGATACCCATGATAAGGAATACTGCACAAATCTGTGAGAAATACCAGCCGGCTTTTACAACGCCGATTACTACGATAATGATAGCAGCAAGAAGGTCTAACAGAACGAGCTTCTGTTTAAGGCCGAATTCGAGCTTGCTTACATCGACGCCGCTTTCATTATGCATGAGTTCTTCCATCTTTGTTCCGTATAAGTATGAGTTCTTCGGATCATCCTTAACCTTGGAAGCGTAACGAACTGTGAATGCGGAAGCAACTGCCCACATTACCAGGTGGCAGGCAAGACGATAGCCAACACCGGACATGTAAGTTACTTCTGCGATACCCTGTGCAACACCTACGGTGAACGGGTTCATCATAGCTCCGGAGTAACCGACGCCGGCACCGAATGCGATAACTGCAAGACCTACGAGTGCGTCATATCCCATGCCGACATAAATTGCTGCGAATACCGGTATGAACGGAAGCCATTCTTCGAACATGCCGATTGTGGATGAACCAAGACCGATTAACAGCATGAAAATCGGAATAGTGATGAGGGAACTCTTACCTTTGAAAACCTTAAGAAGAGCAGCAACCGCACCGTCGAAAGCACCTGATTTGATTACAAATACAACGGATGCATATGTGATGAATACGAGGAATGAAATGTCTGCTGCGTCAACCATACCTTCATAAACGAGTTCGAATACTCTGAAAGGGCCTACCGGTGATACTTCAGCAGTTTCATGCCATGTACCTGCGATTGCAACCTGTCTGCCGTCTGCATTTTCCATATAGTCGAAGGAACCTGCAGGGATAATCCATGTAAGAATAGCACAGACTACAATAATAGCGAATAAAATGACAAATGTATGCGGAAGATTAAATTTTTTCTTCTCGCCGAGTTTTGGACCATTACTCATAAGTTGTCCTCCTTTTCCTATTTTATTAGTTATAACGAATCATAAACTGAATTTATTTACCACATAGCATCTGAATCATGTCCGAATAGATCTCCGCTGTCTTATCCAAGGATTCCACCGTAATGTGTTCATTTGCTTCATGTGCTGTCATTGGTCCCGGGCCAAGAATGACGCGGTCACCTTCGAAGAAAGATGCCTCTGTAATTCCAAAGAAAGGCTGCCCTTTCTTGCCCGTCTTTTCCTCATAAACGTGAACAAGCTCGCTGTTGTTCCGGAATGAGGCTATATCATTAATGATCTCGTATGTGCCGTCGAGACCCTCAATGGCATCATCGACCGCTTTGCGGATGAGCGGGTATTCCCTCTCTGAGTCGCAAATACGAAAATCAAGATATACGGTTGTTTTATCCGGCACTTTATTAATGGATGTGCCGCCTTCGATGATTCCGATGTTCATCGTAGGGTACGGAACCCTGAAGAAAGGACTCGGGGTCTTTCTGAGTTCCTGTTCGAAATCCATCATGCGATTGAGAAACTTCACCGCATTCTTGTTTGAGCTCTTTCCGTCAATCGGTGTGCTGGAATGGGTTGTAACTCCCTTGAAAGTAAAGATGTATTCAATGAGACCTTTGGAACCGATCATCGGAATAAGGTCTGTAGGTTCTGCGACGATAACATGCGGAGGGAACTTCGTTCCGGCATCAACCAAATCTTTTACACCGCCGAACATAATTTCTTCGTCATATGTGCAGTATACAGCAAGTCCCTTCTGAAGTTTGCTCAAATCGGTTTCGGAAATTGCCGAAAGAAAAGCTGCAATGCCGCCCTTCATGTCACATGCACCCAGTCCGTAGAGAACTCCGTCTTTTTCGGTCAGTTCGTGCGGATCGGTTGTCCAGCCGTCCGTAATATCAACGGTATCCGTATGTCCCAAGAATCCGATTGTCGGATTCTCGCCGTATTTGCCGATTAAAACCTCTTTTCCGGTTTTCGCATTCTTCTTTCTTTCAATTTCAAATCCCAGATTGGAAAGAAAACTATCGATATAATCCATGATCCGATTGTTATCTTTGTCTGCGATTGTATTAATTGCAACTAAATCTTTTAAAATTTTCTTTGCTTCCATTTATATTCTCCTTTATATAAAATAATAATACTTTTTCGCTTTACAGTAAAGTTTTTTTTAGCAAATTCTTCACAGTTTCTTCACATTCTCTATTTCTTTCTTAGCAGCGCAATGCTCTCAATGTGCTTGGTAAGCGGAAAATTATCAAAGGGTTTTAAGTAAACGCATTCATATCCGTAATACCTCATATATTTCAAATTATCCGCCATCGTCTTCGGGTTGCAGGAAATATAGATAATTTCGGAAACACCGTATTCGATGATTTTGTCTAAAGATTTGGGCTGTATACCCACCCTTGGCGGATCCACAACTATCACGTCCGGTTTTTCGCTGACACCTTTCAGCACCTCGAAAACATCCCCGGCAATGAAGCTGCAATTTGACAATCCGTTCAGTGCCGCATTTTCCCTTGCCGCATCCACCGCTTCCGAAACGAGCTCAATTCCGATTACGCTCCTCGCTTTCAGTGCCAAAATCTGCGAAATGGTGCCCGTTCCGCAATACAAGTCGAACACGGACTTTCCTTCAAACGAATCAACCATGGCAAGTGCCTCCGAATAGAGCCTCTCTGCCGCTTCCACATTGGTCTGAAAGAAAGAAAACGCACTGACTTTGAAATCAAGATTCAGGATTTTCTCCATGTAGTAATCTCTGCCCCAAAGCGTTTTGAGCCTTTCGCAGTTTACCGCGTCGGCGATATTGTCGTTAAACGTGCGAAGGATTCCGACAATTTTGTTTCGGAGATTGAGTGCAAGAAGCATTTCTGTAAATGCCTCTTCATCAAACCCTTCTTCCGATGTCGTGACAATGTTAATAAGGAGTTCTTCTGTTCTCATGCCCTTTCTTATAATCAGATTCCGCATGAGTCCTTTGTGCGTTCTCTTGTGATAAAACGGATATTCGTTTGTTTTCACAAAATTCAGCACCGCATCCAAAATCACATTAAAATCTTCATCCACAAGCTGACACTCATCAACCGTTATGATGGACATGAAATTCTTCTTTCGGTGCATGCCGAGGGTTGTTTCCCCATCTTTAACAAAGTCACCGAATGTATACTCCATCTTGTTTCTGTATCCGTATCGAACCGTACATCCTTCAATTGCATCCACCTTTGCCGGTACAACACTCTTCGCTTCCAGAAAACCGTAAACCTGCTTCTCTTTATCGGCAAGCTGATCTTCATATGCGACGCCCTGATAAATACATCCGCCGCAAAACTCACTGTGCGGGCAAATCGGCCGCGCTTCCTGCTCATGTGTATTAAAATCTGCCATACTTGTCATAAAACTCCTTTTTGTATTCCGGAAAACGGTCTTCTTCAATTGCTTTCCTAATGTTTCCCATCATATTAATCAGGAAATGCAGATTATGATTTGACAAAAGCATCGCCGAAAGCATTTCGTCAGCTTTATATAAATGACGCAGATATGCTCTTGAATAGTTTCTGCATGTGTAGCAGTCACACTCTGCATCGAGCGGTTCCCAGTCCTTCTCATATTTGGCATTCTTGATGTTTACCCTTCCGTGAGAGGTCATTGCAAGACCATGCCTTGCAATTCGGGTCGGAAGCACGCAGTCAAACATATCCACGCCGCGCTCCACGCCCTCAAATAGGTAGTCCGGGGTTCCGACCCCCATAAGATATCTGGCTTTTTCCTTCGGGAGATATTCCACACAGTCATCCAAAATATCCAACATAAGTTCCTTCGGTTCTCCTACCGAAAGTCCTCCGATTGCATATCCGGGGAGGTCAAGATCGACGATTTCTTCCGCACTCTGCTTTCTGAGGTCTTTGTACATACCGCCTTGCATGATTCCGAAAAGCGACTGCCTTTCCCAATCCGTGTGATAATCCTTACAGCGCTTCAGCCATCTTGTTGTGCGTTCAAGCGAATTCTTTACATATCTTCTGTCGGCCGGATACGGTGCACATTCGTCAAATGCCATCATAATGTCCGAACCGAGAGCGTTTTGAATTTCAATTGATTTTTCGGGTGAAATCATATGTGCCGATCCGTCGATATGAGAACGGAACTTTACGCCTTCTTCCGTGATTTTGCGGAGCTTTCCAAGGGAAAAAACCTGAAATCCACCGCTGTCCGTAAGAATTGCTCTGTCCCAATTCATAAATTTGTGCAAGCCGCCCGCCTCTTTGACAATTTCATGTCCGGGTCTGAGGTAAAGGTGGTAGGTGTTTGAAAGAATGATTTCAGCACCCATCTCCTTCACTTGCTCCGGACGCATTGCTTTTACGGTTGCCTGCGTTCCGACCGGCATGAATACCGGTGTCGGGATATCTCCGTGCGGAGTGTGAACAACGCCCCGTCTGGCGCGCGTTCTTGAATCTGTCTTTAACAGATCATAAGTTACTGCATGTTTCATTTATTGTCCGTGCCGCTGATTCCTTGCGGTCACCCTCCTGTTTTATTTTGCTGTCTTTTCAAGACATTTTCGTATGGTGCCTCTCATCATGAAGCCCATGCGCTTAATTCTCTGTTCGGGATCATCCTTCATGTTGCTGTCAAGCCACTCAAAGAAAACCCCTATTACTCCGTGCTTATAAAATGTCACCAGGATGTCTATATCCTCTTCGGATACATTAAGTCCCTGCGCCTGCTGCTTGACAAATCTTAATGTGATCGGACTCATAACACGGTTAATATATCGTTCCAGATTCTCACGATTAAGCGAATTGTATACATGGTATACTGCTTTTCGGTTTTGGAGGACGAACTCAAGTGAGGCAAGTATGCCATCTTCCCAAAGTTCCCATGTGTCGGCCTCTCCGATATGCTGTTTCGTGTGTTCATCGAAGATTTCTTCCAAAACTTCGTAGATATCATGATAGTGATAATAAAATGTGTTTCTGCTTATCCCACAAGTATCTGTCAGTTCCTTGATACAAATCCCATCGAAAGGTTTGTCGTTGAGCATGCCGATAAGCGATTCTTTAATAAGCCTCTTTGTATCGTTTCCCATTTTAAAATTATTTGTTGAAGTCTTCCTTCATTGCCTTGATTTTATCTTCGTCCATAAATGTTTTGGTAATGTGGAGCGAAATTACTTCCGCACCGAGCTTGATTGCATCGTGTGCCCTCTGCGTTTTTACTGCATCGGCAAACTCTCTTGTATGTATTGCCACGCCTCTGTCAACAATCTGAAGTGTCGGATGGAACGCAGGGCAGGCAAAACTTACGTTTCCGATATCGGAAGATCCGAAAAGCTTGTCATGATCGCCGTTTATGTCAATGCCGAGTTCCTCATATACTTCCTTCATTACGCTTATTCCGGCAGGATTGTTCTTCATGCAGTCGTATGTAGCGTCAACCTTAAAGGTATCCCATGTTGTCTGCGTCATGATTGCTGCTCCGCGAGCACAGTCATCTACCATTCTGTGGACTTCCTGCAGGTATGGCTTATCCACAGCTCTCATGTAGAAGTGTACGCTTGCTTCTTCCGGAACGATGTTCGGAGCGACACCGGCTTCTTTGTAAATTCCGTGCATTCTTACATCCGGAGTTACGTGCTGGCGCAGCATATCGATACCGTGGAACATGAGCTGCGCTGCGTTAAGTGCATTCTTTCCCTCCCATGGAGCTGCAGAAGCGTGTGCTGCCTTTCCGTGGAAATTATACTGATAGGACATTAGTCCGTTCAGTATGCAATATAAGAGGTTCTGATCGTAAAGGTGAATCATGATTGCCATATCATAATCATTGAACACACCGTCATCCGTCATTTGGACTTTCGCCCCGTCGGCTTCTTCAATCGGCGTTCCGATGACATGGATGTCCGCGTTGAGTTCGTCCTGAAGTTCTGCCATAGCGATGCCGGCGAGTACACTGATAGAGCCGCTGACACAGTGGCCGCATGCGTGTCCGATATCAGGCAGTGCATCATATTCCGTAAGTATCGCAACTTTATATTTATGATTGTTCGGTCCGTATACCGCTTTGAAAGCCGTTTCGATTCCCGCAAACGGATACTCCGTTGCAAATCCTTTTTTCTTTAAAAGTTCAACGATTTTGCGCGATGTTTCGAATTCCTGTCCGGAAATTTCAGGATGATCTGCGAGGTCATCGTTGAGGGCAATCAGTTCTGCCCAGTTCGCATCGATTCTTTCAAAAATCTTTTCTTTTAACTCCAAATACTTGTCCATTCTACACCTCCATGTTCTCCTTTATCATTAAAGCGGCAGTCTTTCATCAGCGGATGCTTCCTGTCCTACCGTCTTAAATTCCTCTTTTATAGCCTCTAAATGTTCCGGATTTGTCATAAGTTCAAATGCAGTCATTGTAAATGCTCTGACAAAATCAAGTGCATTGTCGATTGCGGTATCGCTGCAAGCATGTTCTGCAAATTCTTTCGTATGCGGTGCATAATATGTTTTGTCTCCCTTCGGACTCATTCCGCAGGTGAGCTGCACAGCCGGACAATGATAGCTTACATCTCCAAGATCCGAAGATCCCGGAATAACGGTTTTGGCATCAATATGCATAACATCATGTTCCAGCGTTTCAAGATTGGTCGCAACCATACGGGACAGGTATCTGTTGCTGCATGTATCCTTAAACGCAGCTTCCGGTTCCGAAAGTTCGTATGTGCATCCGGTTGCGAGTGCCGCACCTTTCACACAGTCGGTAAGTTTCGCGTAAAGTTCGTTTACGTATGCCATCTTTGCTGCTCTTACATATACCAGTGCTCTTGTATAATCCGGAATGATATTCGGTGCAACACCTCCGTCGAGAATGACACCATGCAATCTTGCATCCGGTTTTATCTGCTGTCTGAACGCATTCATCAGATTAAAGAAATTAATCACAGCATCCAGTGCGTTGATTCCTTCATGCGGTGCTGCTGCAGCATGTGCGGTTCTTCCGTGGAATTCAATCTGCATGCATCTCATCGCAACCGTGTTGATTGATTCCGCATCTTTAAAGGAAGGATGTGCCATCATTGCAACATCAAATTCGTCAAACGCACCTTTTGCCGCCATTTCAACTTTTGCACCGTCGGTTTCCTCTGCAGGCGTTCCGATAACATAAATTTCTCCACCGTATTCATCGGCAAATTCACGCATGGCAATTCCGCTTCCGACCGACATTGATGCAATCAGGTTATGCCCGCAGGCATGACCTAAAACAGGCAATGCATCGTATTCTGCAAGCATTGCGATCTTAGGACCCGGCTTTTTGCCTTTATATACAGCTTTATATGATGTAGGAATTCCGCAGAATCCCTTTTCAACTTCAAATCCGTATTTTGAAAGGAGCCGGCACTGCCATTCGCAGGCTTTTACTTCCTGCTTCCCTAATTCCGGATGATTGAAGATATTTTTTGCAAGTTCTCTGATTTCGGGGTCTAAATTATTAACTATCGCATCAATTCTTTCCATTACAACTTTGTCCATTTTGAATCCTCCTTCTATCGGACTGTCAGACGCACTCGTTCTCCGACCTAGGATATTATATCACAAAAATCTCTCATTTTCTACATTTTATTTGATAATTTCCGCTATTGGTTTGTTGAAATGTTTGGCAGAAAAATATAAAAAAAGGGTGGATTTTTCTATTAACATGTAGTATAATTATCCCGTTGTCGATTTGTGCTACCGTGGCTCAGTCGGTAGAGCAGCTGATTCGTAATCAGCAGGTCGCCGGTTCGAATCCGGCCGGTAGCTCCATAAAAAAACGCCTCATGCAAAGCATGAAGCGTTTTTTTATTGTTTTTTTCCACAGACATATTCGCAATAAATGTTTACCGGACAGCTGTCACACTTCGGTTTTCTTGCATCGCAGCACTGTCTGCCGTGAAAAATCAGGCTGTGATGTGTGCGGCTCCAGCGTTCCTCCGGCACTCTTTCCATCAGTGACAGTTCCGTTTTCAGCACATCTTTCTCATCTGCAAGTCCGATTCGATTCGCAACACGGAACACATGCGTATCAACGGCAATTCTTTGCTGTCCGAACCCTACCGCAAGAACAACATTGGCGGTCTTGCGGCCGACACCCGGAAGACTTATGAGTGAGTCATAATCATTCGGCACTTTCCCGCCGAAGTCGCAGCAGATTTTCTGTGCCATGGCTACGATATTCTTTGCCTTTGTGCGATACATTCCGATTCGTTTTATGTATTCCTCAACTTCTGACGGTTCTGCGGCTGCAAGTGCCTCTGCATCCGGATAGCGTTCAAAAAGCGCGGGACTCACCTGATTCACAGACTTATCCGTTGTTTGTGCAGACAGCGCCACCGCAACAATAAGTTCATACACATTCTTGTGATTTAATGCGCACTCGGCATCCGGATAGGTTTCTTCCAGAATGTCGAGTACTTTGATTACGTCATCTTGTTTGATCATTTTTTACTCTCTTTCTTGACTTGCTCTCCTTTAAATGGTAGAATTGTATACAATTTTTCAGTAAGGAGCATTGCCACATGTTAAGCTTGGATTTTATAAATAATGAATATGAAGACACCAAAACACCGGCGCAAAAGGTGTGCGAATCGATCGCAATCGATATCTTGACCGGAATTCTTCCCGACGGAAAACAAATTGTCGAGCAAAAGCTCTGCGAAAAGTACAAGATGAGCCGTACTCCTATCCGGGAAATTATAAAGGACCTGCAAATGCTTGGGCTTATCGATCTGATTCCCAACCGCGGTGCTTTCGTCTCCGGTATCTCTCAACGCGATGTAAACGATTTTTTCTATATGAAAAGTCTTCTCTACCCTCAATGTGTCAAGTGGGCAGTCGAGCGCATAACGGAGGAGGAATTCGCAATGCTTGAAGAGGCCTTTACCTTCATGCAGTTCTATGCCGTAACCGAAGACCTCGAAAAAATCCAACGGGTCATCCATGGCTTCAACGCCATAATATACAACGCAAGTCACAACAAGGAACTTGAAACAACGCTTCTCAGATATGACTTTTTAATAAAATATGCAAACATTGGCGTACGCTATCCTCTTAATTTCATGCAAGACGTTCTCGAAGAACATCAAGCCATCTTCGATGCTTTCAAAGCAAAGGATCCCGACATGGGCGCGGATGCCGCACAGGTACACGCATATAAATCAATGATGCGCAGAAAATAATCTGTGCGTTTTTTATAACTGGTTATAATATTCCGAGGTGTTCCAGCAAAATCTTAAGTCCGATTAAAATCAAGATGATTCCGCCCGCAAGACTTGCTTTATCCTCATATTTGTTTCCGAATTTATGCCCTATAAACACACCTGCTGAGGAAATAATAAAAGTCGTGCAGCCGATCAGCGCAATCGCAGACACTATGTTTACCTGCAGGAATGCAAAAGAAATTCCGACTGCCAAAGCGTCGATACTTGTTGCAATTGCCAGCACGAACAGTTCTTTGATATTCAGCCCCGATCCTTCTTCGCAGCAGGATTTGTCCTTGTCATCGCCCCTAAAAACATCCCAAATCATCTTGCCCCCTATAAACGCAAGAAGCACGAACGCAATCCAATGGTCAAAGCTTGTAATGTACGCCTCAAACTGTTTTCCAAGCAGCCATCCCACAAACGGCATCAGTGCCTGAAATCCTCCGAAAAACAATGCAATAACAAGCGTCTGACCTTTGTCTAACTTTCTCATGTTCAACCCCTTGCAAATTGCAACTGCAAATGCATCCATGGAAAGTCCGACACCGATCATAAAAATTTCAAAAAAACTCATAATATCTCCCTATTTTCTTTTTGGGTAAAAAAATATCTCCCTACAATTATAGAGAGATATTTTATCATATTATGCATTAAAAAACAAGGTTTTGCCGTCACTGTCAATGGTAACTTTGCCGCCGTCAACGAGGTCGCCGCGGATAATCATCGAAGCCAGTTCGTTTTCAACATGCTTCTGAAGATAACGCTTAATCGGTCTTGCGCCGTACTGCGGGTCGTAGGATTCTTTTGCGATGAGCTCCTTTGCGGCATCCGTCATCGTAAGCGTCATGTCTCTGTCTGCAAGTCTGTTTGCAATCGCCTTGAAAGCAAGGTCGATAATCTTCTTAACCTGCTCCAATGTAAGGGCGCTGAATACGATAATGTCATCCACACGGTTTAAGAACTCCGGTCTGAAGTAATTCTTCAGCTCACCGGTTACTCTTTCCTTGACTTCTTCCGGAATATTACCTTCCTGATTCATATTCTCAATCAGCTCGCTGCTTCCGATGTTGGAAGTCATAATGATAATTGTGTTCTTAAAGTCAACGGTTCTGCCCTGGTTGTCGGTCAAACGTCCGTCGTCAAGCAGCTGAAGCAGGATGTTGAATACATCCGGATGTGCTTTTTCGATTTCGTCGAACAAAACAACACTATAAGGTTTTCTTCTTACCGCTTCGGTAAGCTGTCCGCCTTCATCATATCCAACATATCCAGGAGGCGCTCCTACCAGTCTGGAGACGGAGTGCTTTTCCATGTACTCGGACATATCAATACGAATCATATTTCTTTCGGTATCAAACAAGGACTCGGAAAGCGCTTTCGCAAGTTCGGTTTTGCCGACGCCTGTAGGTCCGAGGAAAATGAACGAACCGATTGGTCTGTTTTCATTCTTGAGGCCTGCTCTTGCTCTGAGGATTGCCTCCGAAACCGCCGTAACAGCTTCGTCCTGTCCGATAACCCTCTGATGAAGGATTTCCGGGAGTTTCAAAAGTTTTTCTCTCTCGGTTTCCACAAGCTTGCTTACCGGAATGCCTGTCCACGAAGAAATAACCTCCGCGATTTCTTCTTCGTTTACTTCTTCTTTCAAAAGTCTTGCTTCGCCGCCGTCTACGCTGTCAGCCGCTTTTTTTGTCAAATCGGCATAATGCCTATG
>ERZ773148.13-NODE-13-length-132045-cov-5.925850_pt1 | contig 132045 bp, 117 predicted proteins | sample MGYA00580846_ERZ773148 | MGnify/ENA primary metagenome ERZ773148 (study PRJEB29015, sample SAMEA2737879) | human gut metagenome | biome: human gut; feature: human-associated habitat; material: faeces | place: China | collected 2012 ... | reverse complement strand
GACTTTGCAGGGTATTAGCAATTCTGCACGTTTAGAAGTGCTTATGCCCGAAACCGGAACTGGAAAGGCCGCATGAGTCAGACGGGACGGACCGGGAAGCAGGGCCGCCGGGGAGAAGCAGTTCAGTTACCCTCTCTCAATCTCCTCCACAATCTCTTCCAGCGTCTCAATCTTTACCGCCCCAAACATCGCCAGGCTCCGCAGAGGCATGTCAAAAAGCATGGACAGCATCATGCGGCTGATATCGTCTTCGCCTGCGTACTGGGCCGAGTATCCCTCGACAAGACCACCCAGCAGGGCTTTTCCTTTTTCGCTGGTCAAAGCTTCTTTTACGGTTGTATTCAGTGTAATTCCGCTGGCGGCCGGCGTTAAGGGGATTTCTCCCTTTAACAGGCGCTTAAACTGCTCTCTGTCTGCCGAGAAACGGCCGTCCTTTATGACTTCACTGACATCATATCCGGGGATACCGGAAAGCTGCTTCCCCTGAAGGTTCAGCTCCCTGCTGAGTCTTAACTCACGGCTGGAGGACGCCGCATAGATCTGATACGTCCCCGCTTCAACTGTCCAGCCGGAGAGGTCCGTATCGTAAATGGAAAAACTTCTCTTGTCCAGGCCGATTACCACTTCCTGCGATTCTCCCGGCTGCAGGAACACTTTTTGAAAGCCCTTCAGTTCTCTGACAGCTCGCATCACAGCCGACTGTTTTTTGCCGATATAGAGCTGAACCACTTCACCGCCTGCGGTTTTACCCGTATTGGTCACTGTAATTCTGGCCTCGCCCTTCTCTGCCTCTTCATCCCATATAAGGTCCATGGTATCGTAAGAGAAGGTGGTGTACGACAGTCCGTATCCAAATGGATAGGCTACCGGTTTTTCAGCCCAGTCGTAGTAACGGTAGCCGACAAAAATACTTTCGCGGTATTCCACGTCCTTTCCTTCTCCTGCGAAATGCTCATAACACGGGGTATCTTCCAGTGAAAGCGGAAATGTTTCCGCCAGGCGGCCGGAAGGATTTACCGCTCCGGTCAGCACATCTGCGCAGGCGCTTCCTGCCGCCTCTCCGCCCAGACAGGCGAGTAAAATACTCTCCACCCGCTCTCTCCATGGCATTAGGACGACGGAGCCGCAGAGGAGAACGACCGTTACATGGGGATTTACCGCAGCTACCGCTTCAATCAGCGCTGTATGGGACTCCGGCATATTCAAATGCGTCCGGTCAAAGCCCTCACTCTCATAGGAGTCCGGCAGTCCGGCAAATACGATGACACCATCCCGCCCCTTGGCACAGGCGGCTGCCTCTTCCAACAGCGCCTGATTGATGGTATCGTGTTCCAGCTCATAACCAGGTGCATATTCAAATGCAATGCCATTTTCGCGGAGAGAATCCAGCACACAATCGACCTGATGGGGATTGATCTTTGAGCTTCCGGCGCCCTGATATCTGGGCGCTTCGGCAAATGCGCCGATCACCGCATAGGAACCGTCTTTCTTGAGCGGAAGCATTCCGTCATTTTTGAGCAGTACTGCGGATTCTGCCGCAATCCGCCTTGCAAGCTTATGGTGTGCCGCCGCGTCGTACTCTTTTTTGCGGACCTCACAGGCTTTCCTGATCATGGTAAGGAGACGTTCTGCCGCGCGGTCTAATACCGCCTCATCCAGCTCACCGTTTCTCACTGCATCGGCAATTTTCTTATCATTATGGGGATCCGGTCCTGGCATTTCAAGCTCAAGCCCGGCTTTCAGTGCTTTCACCCTGTCATTCATGGCGCCCCAGTCAGTCATGACCAGCCCCTCAAAGCCCCACTCTTTCCGAAGAACCTCCGTCAGCAGCCACTCATTTTCACAGGAGTACACATTGTTAATCCGGTTATAGGAACACATCACGGTCCATGGCTGCGCCTGTTTTACCGCCTTTTCAAATGGAGCCAGATAGATTTCCCTGAGCGCCCGCTCGTCCACCACCGAATTGCTGACAAGCCTGGCCTTTTCCTGATTGTTGGCTGCAAAATGCTTGAGAGACGTTCCGATTCCCTGGCTCTGAACACCGTTAATCCAGGCGGCTGCCATCTCGCCGGCCAGATACGGGTCTTCACTGAAATACTCAAAATTACGGCCGCAGAGCGGAGAACGCTTGATGTTGGTTCCCGGTCCTAAAATAACAGCAACCTCCTCCTGAACACACTCCTCTCCGATGGCCTGCCCCATTTCATACAGAGCTGCTTCATCCCAGCTGCTGGCCGAGGTGACCGCAGGCGGAAAACAGGTGGCCTTCACGCTCTGGTTAAGACCCAGGTGATCCGCCTCGCCGGCCTGCTTGCGCAGACCGTGAGGGCCGTCGGTTACCATGATGGAGGGAATATCCAGACGTTCAATACCTTCCAGCTGCCAGAAATTCTTTCCGGAGCACAGAAGCGCCTTTTCTTCCAGAGTCATGGTTTTTACCATAGCTTTTATATGATCTTTAATTCCATTTGTCATAGTTTTCAATCCTTCTTTCTCTCGTCCAGTTCCGTGCGGATCTGGGAGTATTTCTCATTGGTAATCTCATAGAATGCCATGGAAATCAGGGATGCTATATAACCGAGTACCGGCATTCCGAAACGCAGGAACACGATCATATTTATTACCTGCGGAGTCTGCTCCTGATTTGCCACAAAACCGACCAGTCCCAGGAAGAAGCTGGCGATAAATCCGCCGATCGCCATGCCGAACTTGTTAATAAATGTCAGGGAGGAGGACATCAGGCCATCTGCTCTCTGTCCGAATTTCCACTCGCCGTAATCAGAACACTCCGGAAGCATCGCCCATCCAAGGTTGCTTGGTATACGGGAAATGAATCCGAATACAGCCATCATGCTCATAAGAATCGTAACCGATGCCGTAGGCTTCATCCACATGACCACCAGCGGTACAATCGAGAACAGGCTTCCGAACCAGTACAGGCGTTTTTTCCCAAACACTTTGGAGAGTGCAGGAAGCAGCGGAAGGAGAATGATCCCGGCAAACAGAATGGCGGAGGCAACCTTGGGAACCAGATCTACCCGGTTTAACACATACTTAAAGTAATACATATTTACGGCGCTGTAGGTCGCGTTGGCCAGAACATCCGTACCGAAGGCGATCATGAGCATCAGCATGGGTTTGTTTTTCACCAGCAGCTTCAAATCTTTTGCCATGTTCATCGGAACGCGTTCTTTTTCCATATCACAGACATCGTACTTCTTTCCGCCCCATGCGCAGATCCAGAATGCGGCAGTCGTCAAAAAACCGATGAGTGCGCCATAGATAGCCCATCCCTGTTTTCCGCCGCCAAATGCTTCCACCAGCGGAAGTGCCATGATGGTGATAATAAACTGGGATACGGTTCCCATGCCCTGCTTCCATGAAACGATAACCGTTCTCTGATACGGATCCTGAGACATAACCGGCGTCAGGGAATGATACGGGATATTTACTACGGTTGAGGCCAGAGAATAGGCGATGTAGACCACATAGACGTAGACCACTTTCATATTCGGTGATAAGTCCGGCGCAGTGAAAAGAAGGAAGATGAGGAATCCAAGGACCGGTGCCCCCCAGATAATCCATGGCCTGTATTTTCCCATTTTCGAGCGGGTGTGGTCGCCCAGCATGCCCATAATCGGATCGGTAAATGCGTCGATAAATCTGGATATCAGCATGAGGCCGGAAACCACCATGGAGCTGATTCCGAAGATATCGGTGTAAAAGAATGTAAGATAAGACATTACAAGAAAGAATGCGAGGTTTGAACCCAGTCCCCCAAATGAATATTTAAACACATCCAAAAACTTTGCTTTTGCATACTTCGTTTCCATACGTTTCTTCTCCTTTATAAACAAATGTTTCGTGTAAAGTCCTTTTCCATTCTGGTGTCTTTTTGAAATGGAACGACGTCACACGTATCCTGGTAAAATTCCAAAAGCTTTTCCTTCATCTCCGCGATTATAGGCGCATATTCAGGACATCCGATGCGATTTTGGGTTTCCTTCGGGTCCAGCCTCAAATCGTAGAATTCGTCTTCCTCATAGAGTCTTCTGATATATTTGTAATCCCCTGTACGGCACATCGTGGCTTTTCCGTTGTACATCTCATCGGAGGCCTGTAAAAACTGTCTCGGATAGTACTGGCCGCCCGGATCCGGTATGGCCTGGCCCCCGGTCTCCTTGCAGTAGTCTTCTCCCTTTCGGAAACCGCCCTCACAGAACACCGCCTGGCGAAGCGCCTCTTCCCGCTGTTCCATATAAGGAATCAGGGATTTTCCAAAATGTGTGTGTTCGGCGGGAAGCTCTGCCACCGCCTCCGCAGTTGCGTAGAAGTCAATCAGCTCCGTCATTTCCTGACTGATGCCATGGCGTTTCTGCATCGCGGCAGGCAGCTTTACAAGAAACGGGACATTGGTCAGGCAGTCCTCAAAACAGTTCTGAACCTTCTCCACCAGACCGTAATCTCCGGTATAATCTCCGTGATCGCTGAAAAAGAAGACGGCAGTATCATCGTAGATGCCTTTTTCCTTCAATGCACGGACGATCTGACCCGTCAAGTCATCCACCTTGCTGCACATCCCTAAGTAAACCGCCCGCAGCTCATCGTACTCCTCTTCGCTCCAGTCCTTCATGTTCTGCAGTACCGCCAGTTCTCTCTGCATTCTGGATTTTCCCCTATATCCCTCCGGAGGCAGAATCCGTTCCGGCAGCTTCTTCCGGTCAATACGGCTGAAATACGGCTCGCTGATCTGATAGGTCGGGTGGGGAAGCATCAGGGGAAGAAAGATACAGAATGGCCGTTCCTCCTCATAGTCCCGGATAAATTCCGCCGCGCCCTCCGTCCAGACCTGATCCAGGTCTTTATGCTCCGGCAGCCTGCCCCGGTAAAAGGAATAGAAATTCTTTCCTCCAGGTTCTCCCCGGAAGGACTCCCTGGGCAGTGTATCCGGCTTCCGATCATTTCCGACAGTAAAATAAGTATCACAATAGCTTTTATAATACTCTGGATTCTGTGCCGGCAGCAAGTCATTTCGCTGGTTCATCCAGACATGGTACCCGTGCTCCTTCAGACGCTTTAAGAGAACCGGCTCGTGCTCATGCATCATGTGATTCATGGTACGGTGTCCTGCTACATGGGGATACCAGCCGCTCATAAAGCTGCACCGCGAGGGGGTGCACACCGGATTCTGGCAGAATGCATGTGCGAAGGATACCCCCTCTTTTGCCAATTCATCCAGATTTGGTGTAACCGCCGCCGGATTTCCCAGATGGAACATGGAATCCGCCCGCATCTGATCCGGATTGATAATCACTATGTTCGGGCGTTTTTTCATACCAACCTCTCTTCCTCGAAACCCAGACGGCGAAAGAGCTCTTTCGGAGCGTCATTTTTCTCCATATATTCTCGTATGTAAGCCTTCATCTGTGCGCGCACGGCCTCATCCTCCAGGGAATGTTCCTGATCCGGGTCCTCTTTTAAGTCGAACAGCAGAGAACCGAATGACGTCGTGTCTCCCATATGGTCCTTACTCTCGATCTTCATGACCCTGCAGCCCTTCGTGAAGGAAAATGGCTCCGCCAGTTCCATCCCCGCCAGTTCCTCCGGGCGGAACATATACCGCATATGGGTAGGCATCAGCGTGTACTCACAGGCAGGAATCTCGGGATGCTCCGCCGCATGCATGTACACATACCGGCCGTCTGTCACATCCACCTGACTTCCATGGTATCCGAACACCGCGTATTTCCGGATAGGTTCATCCGAATCCATTACGCCGGCAAGCGGCTTTCCTTCCATGTCCTCCGGTATCTCCATTCCAAAAAATTCTAACAGCGTCGGCGCCAGATCGATGGTCTGTACGATCGCATTTCTGCGGATTCCGGCGCACTCCTTTCTGCGGGGATCATAGATATACAGCGGTGTATGGGAAATCTCCTCGTAGATCGGCATGCTTGTCTTTCCCCACCATCCGTGCTCTCCCAGCAGAAAGCCGTGATCCGTATTGACGATAAGCATGGTATCGTCCCACAGGCGGTATTGGTCCATCATATCCAGAACCTTTCCCAGGTACCGGTCGCACTTGGAAAGCAGCGCCGCGTATTCGTAACGAACGTGCTGAACCGTATTCTCATCTTCCGCCACTGCCGCGTAAGGCGGCCAGTCGGCTTCCTCTGCCGCATCTCCCAAAAAGGTATGGGGATAGAGCGCTTTGTCCTCCTTCAGTGAATAGAACGGTTCATGGGGATCGAAGGTCTCGATCTGCAGGAACCAGTTGTCCTCCCCGTGGTTCTTCTCGATGAATTCCAGCCCCTGGTGAAATGTAACCGCCTGGGAGGTCTTCTCTTCGGTATCCATATAGCTGCGGTTGACCGCGTCCTGAGCCATCATTCGTCTGTAAGGCGGATAACTCAGCATGACCTCCTTATTCTTAAATACGGTGCCGCGGTCATAGCGGTATGACAAATCCGCTTTCCACAGATCACCCTCCTGCCCCCTGGAAATCTCCCAGGATGAATACCGGTTGTGGTAGGTACAGCCCCCATCCTCCCAGTAGTGCTGATGGTCGCTGACGAGATGGGTGTAGACACCTCCCTTTTTAAGAATCTCCGGCATCGAGTCGTCGAACGGCTCCATCGGCCCCCAGCTTCTGTGGAAAAAGTTGATTCTGCCCGTGTGCAGCTCCCTTCTCGCCGGCATACATGGCATGCTTCCCACATAACAATTTTCAAATTGAACGCTTAAATCCGCCAGCCTTTTGAAATTCGGCGTCTTCGTCCAGTCACAACCGTATGATTCCAGTAAATCGCGTCTCAGGGAATCATACATCACCATAATTGCCTTCATGATACTCCTCCTGTCTTATCTTATTTTTCTGTAACTGCTGTACTCTTTTATCCGCTCTCTTTCTGATGAAGATTTTCAATTCATCTTGCAAATTGGTGCGAGCACCCGTCATGCCGCATAACCATATACCTTTGTGGCGCTCTGTACATCCATCATTGTTTTTTTGAAAACGCTTTCAGAAAACGCTTTCAAAAAAGAGCGATCAAAAGGCTGCTCTTTAAAGCTGCCTTATTGATTCTCTGTCAAAAAACTTTGTTTCATATTCCCTGGAGGTCTCCTCCAGCGGGCAGTCTTCTATCATGTCCAGCAGCAGTTCTGCCGCTCCGCTGCCCATATCCTTCGCGGGTACAAAGAACGCTGAAATCTGTGGAAACAACCGCCGCCCTTCGCCACTCTTATGTTCAACGGACAGGATCGACACAGTCTCCGGTACAGAAAGCCGCAGTTCTCCGCATACACTCAATATAATCTGGGTCGTCTCAATGCCCGGCGAACAGATGGCGGTACAGCCGCCGCCTATTACATACTTTCTGAAATCTGCAATAAGGTCCGGCCGGATATCCGTCATATGTGAGAGCGCGATCGGAATCAGTTCCAGTTCTTTTAGTTCTTCTTTTGCCTTCTTTACAATACCAGCCAGATAATTCTCATGAGTCGTGTAAAAATAGAGGACGATCTTCCGGTGCCCGTCTGCATACAGAGTTTCAATCATCTGATGCATATAGCTTTCATACTGGGCATAAACATTAATTCCCTTCTTATGAAACTTTTTCCCTATGTATACCACGGGATACTCTTCATCCAGGATTTGTTTCAGCGCCTCTTCATCCATGGATTTGCCGTTTAGCCCGCTTAAGAGAAGACCGTCAATCCTTCTCTGCCTGACATACTCCATGAAACGCGGACTCCCCTTCACCCGGTTTGAGTATTCCTCCGACTCACTGATCAATACCATACTGTAATTATGTCTTGTCAGAACCCTCTCGATTCCCCTTAACAATTCCAGAGTGTAGGAGGATTCGAACACCGATCCGGAGTGAAATGGAGTATAGACTCCTATCATATTGGACCTCTGCTTCACCAGTCCTCTTCCGAACTGATTCGGTTCATACTGGTAATATTCCATCGCCTCTCTTACGGCCTGTACCTTCTTATCACTTACATTGGCGCTGTTATTCAAAATCCTGGAAACGGTTGAGATAGAAACTCCCGCCCGCTTTGCTACGTCGTAAATAGATGCTGTCATGTTTTACCTCAATGCTGTCATGTTTTGCATTCTTTTTTTGAAAGCGTTTTCAAAGTTCCTGGACTTATAATAACAAAAAGAGAAATTGCACACAATATGATTTTTCTACAAAAAAGTATTTTTTATTTGTGCACATTCTACAATTTTCTCGACTCACTTCTCTCGACTTTCGCCCCTTGTTTTTCTCTTCCATGCATGCAAAAAGGAACCGGCAAATGGTTCTCCGGCTCCTTCTGTTCGTGCTGTTATTATCTCACTGTTTCATAATTCTTTATTATTTCACTGTTTCGTGCTTCTTTACCAGACGTACTACGTTCCAGCTGTGCCTGCCGAAAACAGTGGAGAAAATACCGTTCTCCAGTTTAGAAGCTTCTGAATGGATCGGACTCACCGTATCCGGCGCTGCTTCTGTGTTGACTGCTTTCATGTCGTCATGGGTCAGAACGATATGTTCCTCCACCTGATATCCTTCAAACTGACGGAAATCACAGGAGACTTCTGCATCATCCTCCAGATCTTTATTAACCGCGAAAATCGTTACGGCCTCCGCCTCCTCATCCCAGATGCATACACAGTCCAGGGTGGATACGGTGCCATAGGTCCGGCTCTCATATACCGGGGCCTTGATCTGAGTCATCAGAACGGTGCCTTTCCCATAGACGCTGGCGTGCATGTATGGATAGAATATGGTCTGACGCCAGGCGCCTGTATCCGATGTCATGATTGGTGCGATTACATTGACAAGCTGGGCCAGGCAGGCGACCTTCACTCTGTCCGCATGTCTCAGCATGGTGATCAGCATGCTTCCTACCAGAAGCGCGTCTTCAAAGTTATAGACATCCTCCAGCTGGTGAGGCGCCTGATCCCACGCCTTGATTTCCTTGTCCTGCTCGTTGCTGTGATACCACACGTTCCACTCGTCAAAGGATAAATTGATGTTCTTTCCGCCGTGCTTTTTAGCCTTCACCGCGTCACAGATTGATACGACTCCCGAGATAAAGTCATCCATTCCCTTAGAGCAGGCAAGAAAATCTGCCGTGTCGTCGCTGCGGTTTCCGTAATACTGATGCAGGGATAAATAATCCACTTCGTCATAGCATTCGTCTAAAACCTGGTACTCCCAGTCTCCAAACGTAGGCATGGTCAGACTGGAGCTGCCGCAGGCCACTGTCTCAATCTCCGGATCGAGCCACTTCATCATGCGGGCCGTCTCCGAAGCGATTCTTCCGTACTCTCCCGCTGTCTTATGACCCATCTGCCATTTTCCGTCCATCTCGTTGCCCAGGCACCACAGCTTGATATCATGAGGTTTTGCGTAGCCGTGAGATTTTCTCAAATCACTGTAATAGGTGCCGCCCTCAAAATTACAGTATTCCAGCAGATTTTTCGCGTCCTCCGGACCTCTCGTTCCGAGGTTGACTGCCATCATCATCTCACTACCGGCCTTCTTAGACCAGTCTGCGAATTCATTCAGTCCGAACTGATTTGTCTCAATCACTCTCCATGCCAGATCGGTTCTTGCAGGTCTTAGTGCCTTCGGTCCCACGCTGTCTTCCCAGTGAAAGCCCGATACGAAATTGCCGCCCGGATAGCGCACAATCGGCACCTCCAGCTCTTTTACCAGTTCCAGAGTATCTTTTCTGAAGCCCTGTTCGTCGGAGGAGGCAAGCCCTTCCTGGTAGATACCGCCGTAAACGGCACGTCCCAGATGTTCAATGAAGGAACCATATATTCTCTTATCAACACTGCCTGTCAGGAAATACTTATCAATGATAATTTCTGCTTTTTTCATTCTGTCATTCTCCTTTTTTAACTGTATATTCTTTACTCATATCTTATCAGGTCCAGGAGAAAAAACCAGTGACTTTTCTCCGAAGCATTTGATTTTTTCTCCGATTATGTTTATACTGTTATCATCCGATAAAGAATGAAACGAAACAACCTGACAGCAAAGGTAAGAGAATCAGAATCAGGAGGAAGGGCCATGCTTAATTTTGAAATACATTTCTGTGAATACAACCGGCAGAATCCGCCAAAAGACAGGATTTACCGACCGGGAGGCAGTGGTGACTACTTATTCCTGCTGCTGAAAACTCCGATGAAATTCTACTTGGATAAAGAACTCACACTGGCCCGGGAAAATGCCTGCATCCTGTATACGCCTCAGACCATGCAGCACTATGAGGCTGTTCAAAAATTCCGGAACAGTTATATCCATTTTTCGTGCTCCGATACGCTCATCGAACGCTTTAAAATTCCGTTAAACTCCATTTTTTATCCTGGAAATCCCGATGAAATCGACGAGTACATCAGAGAGCTTCAGGAAGAACGGATCGCATCCCGCCCATTTGCGGACGAGAAAGAATATTTTCTGCTGAATGAGATGTTTATTGCCATAGCCCGGGCCATGGCCGGGGAGAATACTGACATTGTGGAGAACCGGGAGCTGTATGAGATCTTCTTAAGTCTCCGTCTCGATATGCTCCGTAACTATGAAAAACCCTGGACGACAGAAGATCTGTGCCGCAGGGCAAACCTGGAGAAGAGTCAGTTTTTTGCCTGTTACCAGAAATTTTTCCAGAGTACCCCTCATGCAGACCTTCTCTCCGTCCGCCTGGAAAAAGCCAAGAATCTGCTCACAAATGAGGCGCTTCCGATTAATCTGGCGGCCCGGCAATGCGGATTTTCCGATATCACCCACTTTTCCCGGTATTTTAAAAAAGAATGCGGGTGTTCTCCTAAGGAGTACGCCCGCAGATGGAAAGAAAATTGTTTGCCATAGAATTCGTATGTTTAAGAGTGCGGCGGCGAAATAGCTTAGACCCGGAGCAGCTTCCTCACCAGAGAAAGAACCGCTCCGGCAGTACTGCCGAGAAAGAGAATATCACGATGGGAATTCACGGCCTCCATGGCCGCGGCTGCGCCTTTTGCCATCCCTTTCCACGCCTCGGCTTCAGCCGGTATCTCCGGCAGGACCACTGCCGCCGCCACGACTGCCGCCATGCAGAGAAGAAACGGCACAAAGCCTCTTCCCGTATCGTATTTCTTCATGCGCACGCCGCCTCCCGCTCCCGTTTTTGAGGGAATCCAGAGACACCAGATGAGCCCCATAAACAGCGTGATACCTGCAAAGCCGACGTAGAGAGCCATTCCGTAGTTGGACTCCGCCACCATAAACCGGATATCACCCAGCGCCTGGCCGTGTTCCCAGAATGACTGTGCCATAAGGAACACCATACCCGCCATCAGGAGAAAGGAGGCCAGCTGCATCACTCTGGAGATGATTACAGTGGCTGTCACCAAGCTTTTTGCCACCACATCGCCAAAACTGACGCCGTCCTTGTCTGTCTTTTCGATTATACGGGTTTCTGAATCCGGTATGTCGAAATCACGGCTTACCCTGGAGTCTGCATTACCGCGCATAGATCGGCTGCTCTGGTTCTTTCCCCGGGGCAGCCCGCTGTATGCCGTACCACTGCGTTCCCCGCCGTCCCAGTCCCAGCTCTCTTCTCTCTGTGCTTTTCGCCCTGCCATTCCGCGTGAAACCGGCCGTACCTTTTCCCGACTGCCATTCTCTTGACTGCCATTCTCTTGACTGCCGTTTTCCTGGCTGCTGCGCAGGCGCTCTACCTCGTCCTCCAGCTTTTTCATTCGGGCTTCCTTTTTCTGCTGCTCTTTTCGCTCACCTTTCGATTCTGCTTTTCGTCCCTCAGAGCCTTCTTTGGACTTTTTAGGCTTTGGTGTTTTCTCTTTCGGCTTCTGTTTTTCCGACTTTCTGCTTCTCGGCTGATAGCTTTCGTTGTCGTCTGTCTCTATATCGTCAAGAGAATTACGCCAGCCACGGTTGTTTAAGAGATTGGTATCATCAGTCTGGTTCTCATAGGACTGCTGATCTTCTGCATTTGAAGAGGCTTCTGTAAAATGACGACTCTTTAGGAGGGCCAGTGCTCCGATGATTGATTTCGCCGGATTGAAAGACTGGGATTCTGTGAGTAACTGGTTGTCTGTATAGGGCTGGTTGTCCGCATTCGTTCCATCGTCCACATACGCCTCGCCATCACTCTCCATTCGTTCTTTTATAAATGGCGGTTCCTCTGTGTTTAACCATTCTTCCGCTAAAAGCTGTTCCTCTGATCGCTCGCTCTTAACCGTCCAATCCCCCCGGCTCTTTTGTTCTTCCATAACCGGCGGTATGCTTGCGGCGGCCTGTTCTTCCAGGCCCGCCAACTCCTCTGACAGCCGTTTTCTTATCTCATATTCCTCAGCCGATTCCATTAAATAACCGGTGCTCAACGGTTCTCCGCAGTTATTGCAGTAGTTTCCTGATGTTTCATGTCCACATTTCGGGCAGATCATACCATCAATCCTTTCGTATTATTCCATGTGTAATCTGAATGCTTCTATCATAATAAAGTCCTGTCTTACCGTAAGTAATAAAATCATATTTCACCATAAGCGGCGGAATATTCGCCGCCGCAGCAGCCGCCAAATGAATGAACAGGCATGTCTGCCGGCATTGATATTAAGTATACTATATTCGCTGGCGGGGAAGTATTAAGTTTCTCTTGCAAATTAGAGAATTATATGGACAGAAATGCAGAAAAACAGGAAGATTTTATTGACACAGCGGCATTCTTATGAGATACTGGATTATATAGTTTTGATTACTACATATGGAGGTTCCAATATGAAGACTGCTATTTTGATTGATTCCGGCTGTGATGTTTCTGACGAGCTGGTTCAAAAATATCATATGAAGGTTATGCCCCTTCACATTATTTACCCGGAGAAGGATTACGTTGACGGCGTTGATATTTTTCCGGAAACGATTTATCAGAGATTTCCAAAGGAGATCCCCTCTACCTCCACGCCAAGTCCACAAGACGTTAAAAATATGGTGGAGGAAATAAAAGCGGAGGGCTATACGCATGTGCTGGCATTTTCCATTTCCAGCGGCCTTAGCGGTACGTATAATACGGTCAGCCACGTGCTCGGTGAAGAACAGGATCTGACTTCCTTTGTTCTGGATACCAGAAGTGTCTCCTTCGGCGCGGGAATTCTGGCGCTCTGGGCGGCTATGAAGCTGGAGGAAGGCATGAGTTATGATGAGTTGACCGAGGCACTGCCTAAGAAAGTGAAGGAATGCAAGATATTTTATTACATGGATACACTGACCTATCTGCGTAAGGGCGGCCGGATCGGGCTTGTCACCTCAGTTGTAGGCAGTATGCTGAATTTAAAGCCGATTATCTCCTGTAATGAAGAAGGTGTCTACTATACAGTCGCCAAAATCCGGGGTTCCAGACAGGGACTTTCCAGACTTCTGGCGGAAGTAAAGGCCTTCGCGGGCGACGGCCCCTGCCTCACCGCCCTCTTAAACGGTGACGGAAAAGAAGCGGCTGAAGAACTGCGGCCGAAACTGCTCGCCGGTATTCCCCAGGGAACGCTGATCATGGAAAAGGCCATAACTGCCTCTCTGGCCGTGCATACCGGTCCCGGATTGGTTGGGATTGGCGCGCTTAAATTATAAAACACGCATAAGATTGACAGCATAAAAAATGCCATGACAGCAGGCGCCGGATTACCGGTATGGCCTGTTGTCATGGCATTGTATTTTTCTGTTCTAGACCCGGAACCTGTCATACTCTTTCCAGCAGTCCAGACAAAGCTTCTTTCCGTCCTGAAGCCGCATCATGTGTTCCGCGGTGGTCTCTTTGCAGCAGTCGCAGGAACAGGACCGGAACAGCCTGGCCCTTTCCGGAATATGGCAGACAGCCTCTTTCACGTCAAATAAGTCTTCCGGTTCCCTCTTCTGAAGATACGCAAAAGACTCTTCCTTCGACGCAAAATCCGGACGTTCTCTTAACACCAGACGGACGGACTTCCCTGTTTTCCGGTTATAAAAGGAAAACGCCTGCTTTCCCCTCATATGAAACAGCAGATTCCCCTTTCCAATGCTGCATCCCAGCACCACCTGAATAGCGTCCACGCCGCAGGCGTCATTCTCGGAAATACATACCACTTCCTCGTCCTCGGAAAATCCCAGTTCCAAAAGCTCCATTGCGTATAAGGCCGCTTTATATCCGATTGTCAGTCCGCCGCACACGTGACCATGAAATTTTGCACACTGTTCCCATAATTCTTTCTTCTCTTCTGCTTTCATTTAAAATTCCTCCATTTGATAAATACTGCACTCAATCCGGTCCGCAACAGGGACAAACGGCTGCAGTCTTCCATTCTTTAACAGATAAATGCGGTCTGAGACCTTCGCCGCGCAGGTTAAATCGTGAGTCACCATCAGTATGCTGAATCCTCTGCTGTTCTGAAGCCCCTTCAGAAAACGCAGCACATTGGCCTTGCTCGACGGATCCAGCATGGAAGTTGGCTCGTCCGCAATCATCAGCGCCGGTTCCATGGTCAGCGCCCTTGCGATACAGATTCTCTGTTTCTGCCCTCCGGACAGCTTCTTCACTCTGGTATTGAGGAAATACGCCTCAGACGGCAGTCCCACATCACGAAGCACCTGTTCGATCCAGTCCTTCACCGTATCTGCGTCAGCCTGGCCGGACAGAAATAAAGGCTCGCTTACCGCTTCCCGGACAGTCATGGAGGGATTCACGGATTCATTGCTGTCCTGAAATACCATCTGGACACCATGACTGCTCTTATGAAGCTGTTTATAGTCGGCGGTTTTACCGTCATACAGCACATTTCCTTCAAATTCATCCATATATCCGCCGAGTATTCTGGAAAGCGTCGTCTTCCCAACGCCTGATTTTCCTACGAGAGAGATAAACTCTCCGTGTTCTATCTCCAGACTGGCGTCCCGCAGTACGTCCTGCTTCCCATACCGCTTACCGATGTGCTGTGCTTCCAGCAGCGTTACAATGCCGCCCCGGTTGCAGGCTACCTGCCAGCCATCGCCGTTTTCCGTGAGAGAAGGCCTTTTCGTCCGGCAGATATCCAGTCTCTGACAGCATCTTCCGAAAAATGGACAGCCTCCCAGCCCCTCTTCCTCAGCCGGCCTGATCCCCCAGATATCCTTCAGGAGATTTAAATCCATGGAGGCCCTTAAGAGCCCCTGGGTGTAGGGATGCTTCGGCCGCTCCAGAACCTTTTCCGTCAGTCCCGCCTCTTCCACCATGCCTCCGTACAGGATCATAATCCTGCTGCTCAGTTCCCTGGCCAGGCGCAGATCATGGGTGATGATCAGAAATGCAGTCCCGTGTTCCCGGTTAATCCTGCGGATCAGATCGATAAACGCTTTTCTGGAATTGGCATCCATGGAACTGGTCGGCTCATCTAAAATCACCATTTCCGGTGTCAGTGCCATGGCATTGGCCAGTAAGAACTTCTGCGCCATCCCTCCGGATAGCTGGTCCGGGTAGCGCTCTAAGTCCGTTTCCTCCAGCCCCACCATTTCCATCAGTGTTTTCATGCGCTCCCGGTGCTCTCTGGCCGGATATTTTTTAATCAGCGTTTCCCGGAGCTGCTCTCTCAGCCTCATGGAGGGATTTAGCCATTCTCCCGAATTCTGAAAGACGATGGAAAACAGTTCCATCCGAATCCGGCGCACTTCCTCCTCTTTCTTCTCATACAGGGAACTGCCGGCTATGACCACCTCACCCGCCACAGCCGCTTCCTCCTCCAGCAGACGGGACAGCGCCCGGGCCAGCGTCGTCTTGCCGCTTCCCGACTCTCCGGCTGTAGCCAGTATCTCCCCTCTCTTCATGGAAAAAGAGCATGGGCCCAGCGTAAATCCGGGATATTCCACAGTCAGACCTTGTACATTCAGAACTTCACTCATATTTCCCTCATTTTATATTTATGTTTTTGCTGCTCTGTTCCTGTTAATTTCTCATTTCCCATCTCATTTCTCCCGCAGCAGCCACTCCTCCAGAGCCTGTGACAACAGCCTTAAGCAGAGAATTGTGAGCACCAGCATTGCCACCGGCGGGATCAGCCACCACGTCCAGTAATCGGTGAAATAGATTCCCGTAAAGGAGGATGCATTCTGTATCATCAGCCCCCAGGACTTCGCAAGGGGATCGGACAGCCCCAGATACGCCAGGGAAGACTCCTGGATGATGGTCCTGCCAGTAACTGCAGCCGCATTGACTAAGAGCAGCGGAAGTATTTCACCCAGCATATGCTTTCTCACAATATACCACGGACTGGCGCCGTAGCTCTTTGCCAGCACCACGTATTTCCTGTTCTTTACGGACATCACCTTGGCGCGCACCTGTTTTGCAATGGATGCCCAGGAGAAGGCCGAGACGATCAGAATGATATTCCAGATACTCTGTCCCCAGAACGCTCCGATCACAATCATAACCGGAAGCTGCGGAACAGACAGAAACACATTGGTAATAAAGGAGAGGACCGCATCAGTCCTTTTTCCGCAGTATCCCGCACATACGCCGAACAGTCCGCCTGCGGCAAAGGAGCAGGCGGCCGCTGTCACTCCCGTCATCATGCTCAGATAAAAGCCCTTCGACAGCTGGGCAAAAATATCGATTCCCAGGTTGTCCGTTCCCAGAAAGTGGATGGCCGACGGCGCTTCCAGGGAGGCGCCGGAAGACTTAACCGGGCTGTGGGGATACAGCGTCAGGCCATACAGGCAGACCGCTGCCAGAAGAAGCAGGAGGATGAAATACCTTCTGATTCGTTTCATCTTAATTCCTCCCGGTCAATCCCTGCGTTCAGCACGTCCGCCAGAAACAGGCTGGTGAGCACCAGAACCGTTGACAGCAGAAAAAATCCCTGTATCATCGTATAGTCCCTGTACCGCACGGCTTCCCGCATCACCAGCCCCAGCCCCGGATAAGCAAATACATTTTCGATCAGCAGCGTACCGCCAACCGCGGTTCCGACATTCAGGAAAAAACGAACCACGATCGGCGTCATACCGTTTCTGAATATGTAGCTCCAGCGGATTCTTCCCGCTTTCAGCCCCTTGGCCCTGGCATTCATGAGATACGGTTTCGACATCACCTCCAGGAAGCTGGCTCTCGCCGTGAAGTAAAATCCGGGAAACATCACAATAACGAGGGACAGCACCGGCAGAAAGCCATGGGAGATCAGATCCCACGCCTTCTCCCCGCCCGTCTCGTATCTGGCAAATGCCGTCGCCCCGCCCGACAGAGGCAGCCATGAAACCTTTGCCGCCACCAGAAATAAGAGCAGCAGCCCGACTAAATAGGCGGGCACCTCCGTAAGGGCAGATAATATCCGAAAGGCCGCCCGGTCGATCCTTTTTTTCTGCATTCCAAACAGCGCCAGCGCCGTACCGGTCACCAGGCTCAGAATTAACGACACGCCCATGACAGAAAGGCTCCAGGGCAGGCGTTCCTTAAGCACAGTAGTCACCGGCTTTTTGTAATGGATGCTCAATCCAAGATCTCCGGTCAGATTTTTCCTGACTGTCTGTGCCAACTGCTCAGCGAGCGGCTGATCCAGGCCGTAATACGCCCTCATCTGATCCAGCTGCTCTATCGAATACTCGGTATCCATGTCCTCGCCGGAAACCGATGAGGTATACAGAAGCGGATCTCCCGGCATCAGGCGTGGAATGAAAAAGTCAAACAGGTAAATCACCAGAAAGGTACAGATAAATAGTGTGATTCGTTTTCTCATAAACGTTTATCTTTCCATGTAGGACAGACGGGTCTGTTCCGTCTGCTGATACGCGTACGTCTTCATCCAGCCGTCGTAATAATCCTTGCGGTACATGGAGTAGGAGGACTGATTTGCAATGACGATCAGCGGGACTTCCTCGCTGACCAGATACTCCAGATCCTGAAACATCTGTCTGCGGGCCTCGAAATCCACTTCCTTCATCTGGTCCTCTGCCAGCTTCGTGATCTCATCGCTGCTGTAGCCGATCGGTCCCATGCTGTGCGGATTACCTCCCTTATTCTTCGAACGGTCGGAGAAAATGGTTCTCATATATTTCGGCGGATTATTGCCCCAGCCGCCATTGCCTACCAGCGCAAATTCATAGTTTCCCGCATGGACCATCTCATCACGGGAAGCAGAATCGTAGGCTGCAACCGTCACTTTTACACCGGCCGCCTCCAAATCCTGTTTGATAAGCTCTGCTATATCCACATCGGAGCCGCTGTCGGCTGCCAGAAGGGTCACTTCATAGTTCTTGCTCTCCAGTGCAGCTTTCGCCTTTTCCGGATCGTATGGATAAGTCACACACTGGTCATTATAGTAAAGACTTCCCTGCGGAACGTATCCCGCGCTTCCCACGCTTCCGGCTCCGCGGAATACCTTGTCCACGACCGCCTGACGGTCCAGGGCCGCATACACAGCCTTTCTCTGGTCCAGATCGAGAAAACCGGGACATTTTTCAAAATTAATCAGGAGCTTGTATCCCATGTCATTGGCTTTTTCCACCACACCGATCCCCGGATCGCTTAAGTATTTATCCTTTAAATCAGCCGGCATGCCGGTGATGTCGATCTCGTGATTTTCAAATGCCAGAAGGGGATCGCTGACAGGAACAAACAGCACGCGGTCGGCTGCCGGTTTTCCGCCCTTGAAGTCATCGAACGCAGTGAATTCATAGCTTCCGGTGGCCCCGTCATAGGCGGTACACTGGTATGCTCCGCTGCCCGTCAAATATCCGTCGCCCGTGTAGGTGTTCGGATCTTCCACCTTCTCCCACACGTGTCTGGGAATAATCACAAACGAACCGATGCTGCTCAGCGTATCCGCAGCGGCCTCTTTTACCGTGATGGTAATCGTGCGGTCGTCCACAACGGTGTAATGGTCGATCAGGAAGCTGTCTCCCGCTCCCAGCGAGTTGGATACCGGCGGGTGTTCCCTGAAATAGTCTATGGTAAAGGCGACATCTTCTGTCGTCAGAGGCGTACCGTCGTGGAATTTTGTATCGGGAAACAGGGTAAACGTATAGTCATTGCCGTTCATTTCCCAGGACTGGGCAAGCCATGGAATATCTCCCGTCTCATCTTCGTCGATCAGGCTTGCAAACACCAGATTCATCTTGGCGCTTCCCGGGCCGCGGGATGCGTTTAAATAAGGGCTGGGAGCTCCCCAGTCCGTCCCACCCGCCAGCTTGAGCGTCTCCACCAGATGGCCCTGTTTCGTCCGGCCTGCCGTGTCCCCGTTCTCCGCCTCAGCGGCCTGTTCTGTATGATTCACTGATTCTGACGCCTGTACCGACGTCCCTGCCGCCGGCGTCCCCTGCTTTCCGCAGCCGGTTACTGCGGCCATCGCCATCATGGCTCCAAACATAAAGCTCACTAATTTTCTTGATCTCATTGCTTCCTCCATCTTATCTCTCCTGTATTTGTACCCTTCCCAGCTGTCTTTACTGCGGCGATTATGATGAAAGGCCCGTCTCACCGGACCGTTCCGCCTGACATAAAAAAAGCCACGAAAGCAGGCACCTGCAAAGCGGTGCGATATCCTTCATGGTATTAAGCTTCATCTTCATGATGACGTTAGGAATAGTTTATCATAGATTAGTCAAACTTTCCAGAATTTTTACACAATCGTTTGCCTAAAATGAGAGAGGCGGATTTCCCTCCTCTCTCATCTTCTTCTCACGGTCAAATAGAAACAGTTCATTCCATCCCGGTATTCCACTCCAATTTTTGCTCTGTGTTTGCCAGCCGTCTCCGCGGCGATAGCCAGTCCCAGGCCGTAGCCGCTGCAGCTGCTTCTGGCGCTGTCTCCTCTGTAGAACCGCCGGAAAATCAGGGAACGTTTCTCTTCCGGTATGGGTTCTCCCTGGCTGTTCACCCAGAGCTTTGCCCGTTTTCTGCCTGCCGTCTCCAGCCTCACCACGTTTTTCCCTTTGGGAAGGGAGTATTTCACCGCGTTGTCTAAAAGTGCCTTGACCAGCTGTCCCACCTGATCCGGATCGCCCAGCATCTGCACCTCCTCGTCCAGCTGATACTCCAGCTGCTTTTCCTCCTGATAGAAAACCGGTTCGAAGGTCAGCACCTTTTCCATCACCAGATCGCTCAGGCTGAAGAGATGGAAGGTCCCCTTCTTCGGCGTGAGGGCGTCATTTTTGGCAAGCAGGAGCAGACTCTCCACCAGGAAACGCATCTCCCTGCATTCCTGAAGGATGTGCTCCAGCCATTTATCCGCCTCAGTGGATATACCCGTATACTGTTCCTGAAGCAGCTCGGTGTTAGCCGTAATCACCGTCAGAGGCGTCTTCAGTTCATGGGAGGCGTCGGCCACAAACTGCTTCTGCATCCGTATGGACTCTTCCACCGGCTTGACGGCCCATCGGGAAAAGAAGTAGGACAGTACCAGGAAACCGATCCAGATACCGGCGCAGGCCAGGCCTCCGTACTGCATGACACCGTTTCGCAGGGCGTCCTCATAGGAGGTGTCGGCAAACGCGATCATATATCCGGTGGGGCGGCTGACCCGCAGATACCGGAGATGGTAGCCCTCCAGAAGCCCCATATCCTCCTCGCCGGCCATTCCCAAAAATGCCATCTCCTCTAAGAATTCCTGTCCCGGAAATGCTTCATAGCCGCCTTCCCATGGCGTCACCATGCCATCCTCCCCCACCATAACGGAGAAATACGGCGTCTGCGCAGGCGAACGGGTGGTGAAGATCAAGGGATGCTCCTCCTGCGACACCACCTTCGCCAGCGCCAGCCTTCCCTGCGCGCTAACCCGTTTCTCCATGACAAATGCCACCGCACAGAAGGTAATCCCGATGACCGCCGTCACGATCAGCATGTTATAGCAGATAAATTTCATCCGAAGCCTGCTTATCTCCTTCATTCCCGTCCGCCTCCTCCATTCTTCTCCATGATCCGGTATCCCAGCCTGCGGATGGTCACAATCACCACATCCGCTTTCAAGAACTCCAGCTTCTTTCTCAGAAATGAGATGTATATCTCCACGTTGTTATCGACCGCCTCACCGTCGCTGCCCCAGATCTTCGACAGAAGCGTCTCCTTGGAAACTACCATGTCGCGGTTCACGAAAAGGATCCGGAGGAGGTCATACTCCTTCTTACCCAGCCGGATGCTTTTTTCCGGCCCACTTAACGTATAGTCCGCCTGATTCAGCGATATATTGCCCAGGCTCAGGCATTCCGGGATCACCTCTCCCCGGCGCCGTAATATCGTCTTCATCACGGCCAGCAGCTCCTGCATGTCAAAGGGCTTTGTCAGGTAATAATCGGCTCCGCTCTCCAGCCCCAGCACCCGGTCGTCGATCTCGCTCTTTGCAGTAAGAATCAGCACGGGAACGGAACAGCCGCTCTTTCGGGCCTTCTTAAGCAGTGTGATCCCGTCCATTCCCGGCAGCATCAGGTCCAGCACGGCCGCGTCATAACCGCCGTCCGTGAGCAAAAAGTATCCCGTATTCCCGTCCCCGCAGATATCACAGTCATACCAGTGTTTCAGGATGTCACGGATGGATTCCGCCAGCCGCCGATTGTCTTCCACGATCAGTACACGCATTTTTTTCATCTCCTTATAACAGAAAAATCCATCTGTATTCTCTCTCAATTCTACGGAGAATGCAAGAGAACACCGATGGATTTTACAGATAATTCACAAAACAGCGGTTTATCGCCCTACCGTCCCCGGATTTCCTTTCTCATAAAGCTGATATAGGAGACGGCAAAGACTACGGCGGTCAATGCCAGCAGGCCCGTCAGGTGCGGCCATACCAGCAGCAGACTCTGTCCCAGGGACAGGTATCCGTTTATAGCGCCCGACAGCTGCTGCGGAAGTATGATGTTGGTGGAGCGCACCTGCGGATTCATGATGGTCGATACCGCCTCGCTGTACAGATAGTACGGGGAGAGCCGGTTCAAATTCATCTGGCAGTTATAATTGGCCAGAATCTGCGATGCGGTCGCCGTCTGCCCCATGGGGTAAAGCACGTTGGCTGCAATGCTGACGACCAGCGTCATAAACAGGGCGAAAAAGATCCACAGCGCAATCACCACCATGGCCGATGTGGCCGCATGGCGGCACAGCACGGAGAACAGGATGGAGAGCGCCAGCCAGAAACAAATATAGACGGAAGTAAAGAACAGCAGGACGAGCACCCGTCCCAGTTCCTCCCCCGATGGCGGGATTCCCGTGGCCAGCAGCCCCACCGCTCCTGCGATCAGTCCCATGGAGAAGACCATCAGAAAGATGATGGTGGCTCCGGCCAGAAACTTGCCGTTAATGACCGCATCCCGGTAAATCGGCTGGGCCACAAGGCGGTTTAAGGTTCCTTCCGAGCGCTCGCTGTTGATGGCGTCAAAGCCAAGCGCCAGACCGACAAATGGGCCTAAAAGCGCAATAAACGAGGTGAACGAAGGAATGGAATTCCCGCTCAATGTAAACAGTTTTAAAAAGATGTAGCCGGAGTCAGACGCCGTCTCCGAGGAGAGGCTGGAAAGCGCTCCGTAAATGCTGGCACAGCTGGTTAAAAGGATTAAGAGCAGTACGATCAGGAACCGTTTGCTGTGAATATGGTCCGACATCTCCTTGCGGTATAAGGCGCCCATGCCGCTCATTCCCGAACGGACGCCTCCGCCCGCACCGTCACTCCTATCCCTGGCGCTGTTCCCTGCCGAAAGAAAGGAAGCCTTTACTTTTCCTTTGATTGAGACTGCCATTTCCCTTCTCTCCTTTCTCAAAATACGTGCGGTAGATCTCATCCAGATCATTTCCCCTCTGCCTCAAATGGCACAGGCTGTAGCCGCCCTCCAGTGCCCTTCGGTTCAGTTCACGGCTTAAGTCCGAGCTGGAATAGATCACATAGAAATCCCCGCTTCGCTCTATCTTCTCCACATTTCCCAAGTGCTCCAGAAGCTCTTTAAAGCCCCGGTCGTCCGGGATAGCCGCGGCCTCCAGCACGTAATGTCCCTCCCGGCGCATCTGCCCGGCCAGATCGTCAATCCTTCCGCAGGCAATCAGCTGCCCCTCTACAAAAAGGCCCACGCGGTCGCACACCTGCTGAATCTGGTAGAGCTGATGCGACGAGATCAGAATGGTCCGGCCATCCTCCTCCGCCAGGCTCCGGATTAAAAACATGAGTTCTCTCATCCCCTCCGGATCGATTCCCAGCGTCGGTTCATCCATGATCACCACCTTGGGGTCCTTCATCAGTACGTCCGCGATTCCCAGACGCTGCTTCATGCCCCGGGAATACGTTCCCGTCTTCTGGTCCGCAGCCCCGGTCATGCCGACTTTCTCCAGCAGATCTCCGATCCGGTCTTCGATCACCTTCTTCGGCAGCCCGTTTAACTGCCCCGTAAACCGGAGGTTCTCCCGGCCGGTCATATCGGAATAAAAGCCCACGTTGTCCGGTAAATATCCTACCATCCGTTTCACCTCGATGGCCTGTCTGGTGCAGTCCTTTCCATCGATCGAGGCGCTCCCGGCTGTCGGCTCCGTCAGACCTAAGAGCATCAGGGTCGTGGTCGTCTTTCCGGCCCCATTGGGCCCCAGAAGCCCGAATACCTCTCCCCTGCGAATGGACAGCGACAGGTCGCTGACCGCCTTCTTTTCACCGTAAGCCTTGGTTAAATGGTCCGTTTTTATCATCATTTCATCTTCATAATTTGCAGCAATGTCCATAACAATGACCCCTTTCCGGCGTGACAGCCCTTTCGGCTATCTTCTGCCGTATTTACGGAATACGTAGCCCAGTCCGCCTGCGGTACACAGGATGATTACGACCGCCACGATGCCCCAGATAGTGCTGGTCTTCACGGACACACGGAAATCCGCGCTGGATTCCGCCTGCTCACATTTTGCCGTAAAGGTATTCACATAGTCTCCGGTGATGGCCTCAGAGCCCGGTTTTACGTGGGCGATAACTTCCGTCGTGGAACCGGCGGGAATAGACGGGATCACGTTGTTTTCCAGGTTATAGGTTACGGTCCATCCGGATGGCAGGGAGGAATTTAAGGATACATCCTGTAAATCCACATTGCCTGTATTCGTCACATTCAAGGTTACGTCCGATTCTTTTCCCGCATAGGCATCAAAGCTCAGCCGCCCATCCGGCGTTCCCACCTTCAGGCCGTAGCTGCCGGTGATCACCACCTTTAAATCCGTGCTGAGAGTCTCCTCCGCGGAAACCGCGCTGCATGAAATATCGTATTCCCCGGCGGCGATTCCCTCCGGCGGTGTGACGGACACGGTCATACCCTTACTGGTGCTGGATTCTACCTCGATTGCCGCCACCTTTGTGGTCTCTCCCGTTGGGGTGAAGCTCACGTTCCAGCCTGCCGGCGCGTTGGAAGAGAGGCTGTAGGACTGGCTCTTCAGTCCATTGTTAATCAGCGTGGTGCTGAAGCTGAAGTTGGTTCCGGTGGTTCCTTCCTGCTGCGGATACTCCGAGGTAAAGCTTCCCTTTCCCGCCTTCATCTCATTGACAAGGAAGGAGATGGACAGTGTGTCGGAGAGGCCGCTTGCCGAGGAGGCGCCTACCTCGACTACGTAGGTTCCCTCTGTCAGTTCCTTTGGTACGGTTACATGGAGCGTCATTTCTGCTCCGGCCTCGCCGTTCTTTACATGGATGCGGCTTACCTGGTAATTACCGCCCTGGAGGTATCCCTCCCAGCCGTCGGGCATGGCAGACACTTTAACCTCTGCATCCAGACCGGAGCCGGTATAATTATCCAGTGTGACCGGGATATTTAAGTTATCCCCGGGCTTAACGGATATTCCGGGATAATCGGTGCTCAGCTTCAGGCCCTCGGCCGCATACGCCGTATGTACATTCAGGAACAGGAAAAGCGCCGCCGCCAGAAAAACAGCAAAAAAAGCCCATACCCTTCTTTTTTCGTTTCGTTTGCTTACAATTGCTTCCTCCATAATATCCTCCTTTTGATGCGTCTTCGGCATCCGTATTTTTCTTAAGAAGATCATATCGAAGAAACCTTTAATGAACCTTTAATAAGTTTGAAAATACTGTGAAACAAAGAGACGGCGGCAGAACGTTTTTCATGCAACGTTCTGCCGCCGTCTCTTTTATAAGCCGCCAGTCCAGGTACCCGGCCTGTCGGACCACTTTAATCGTTATCGGGCAGGAGCTTTATGGTGACCATAATGTATTTCAGGAAGGCTCCCTCTTCCAGCTTTATGTCTGTCGGATGCGTCTGGGTTGGAAACTCGTAGGTTCCCTCTTCCACCTCCAGATAGAGCCAGTTATAAGCCGCCTCTCTCGCATTCTCAACAGCATCTTCCAGATCCGGTCCATCCGCCTCACAGCACTTTAAGTCCGGAAATTCCACATGATATCCCTTATCGTCCCTATGGGGCGTAAAAACAGCAGGGTAAGTAAATGTCATAATCGATTCCTCCAGCATATATGATAAACAGTATTATTATATACTTATTCTGCCCCATTGTACAGATTTTTATCAGAAGCTTCTTCGTCACTGTACACGCCGCCGGCTGCCGCCTGTTCTCTCAGCAGGCTGATAAACAGATCGATTGCCGGCGTAACCCACTTATTTTTATGATAGGTGCATACCGTGGTGATCCTGTTATTCTCTATGGAAACGGGAAGCTCCCGGATCAGCCCGCACCGCAGCTCCTCGTCCACCGTAAAACGCGGCAGGTAGGCGACGCCCAGATTCCCGGCGACACTTCGTTTTATGGCTTCCGTACTGACAAGCTCCATCTCTCCGTTCAGGGTGATGTCTGATTTTCTCAAGTATTCCTCAAACTGTCTGTGGTATAAGCTGTTTTTGTCCATGGTCAGCAGGCAGATATCCTTTCTCTGGCCCTTCGTTATGAAATCACACGCTTCCTGCTTCAGTTCCATGCTGCCTGCTAAAACCAGCTGGTAGTCACGCAGCTTCTCGACAACGAGGGAGGCACCGTAACCGCCGATATCGTAATGCACCCCAAGATCCACGATGCCGCTGATGATCTGCTCACGTATCTCGTAGCAGTTGGGCGTCCGGAGAGACAGCTTTACATCTGGGGCCAGTTTGCGAAACTCACTTAAGACCTGGTGCATCTGATACGACAGCAGCGTCTCCGGCATGGCGATTCTCAGGGTGCCAGCCAGCAGATGGCCGCACTGTCCGTAATTTTCCATCTGCCGGACGGCCTCCAAAACCGCGTCGATATAAGGCAGCAGCCCTTCCCCGGCCTGAGTCAGCTCCATCCTCCGTCCGATTTTTTCAAACAGCTTGACAGACAGTTCCTGCTCCAGCAGCTGCATCTGCAGGGTGATGGTAGACTGGGCGTAATTCAGCCGCTCCGCCGCTTTTTGAAAACTGCCGGTCTCGAGAATGGTTTTGAAGGTGGTTAAGTATTTCAGCTCCATATGGTGCGCCTTTCCAAAATAGTTCAGTAATATCGAATTATCAGTTTCTTATTATCTATTAGACCGAAGCTTCTTTTTCCGCTATTATAGTATAGAGAAGGTGGAACGTCAAGAATTTACAGATCATTTTAGGGAGGTAAGATATTATGATAGAAATCAGAACCTATTCCGATGAAGACAGGGAAGAGGTGATACGCCTTGTCCTGCACTGCCAGAACGATGGAACCCGCCCGTCTGTGTCGGTAGACGATCAGCCGGAGCTGCGCCGTATTCCGGAAAAGTATATGGACGGCGGCGGTAACTTCTGGGTGGCAAAGGATAACGGAAAAACAGCGGGCAGCATCGGCCTGATGAAGTTTGGCGATGGAACCGCTGTTTTGAAAAAATTCTTTGTCTATGAGCCCTACCGGGGCGCCCCCTGCCACCTGGGCAGACAGCTTTACGGAACTCTTCTGGATTATGCGAGAACCCACGGCGTGAAGCAGCTGATTCTGGATACGCCGAAAAATACGGACCGTGCCCATAAATTTTATGAAAGGGCCGGATTTAAGAAAATAGAGAGAGCGGACGTACCGGTGGTTTATGACTTTCCTTATGAGGACAGTGATTTTTTCCGGCTGGAAATCTGATCCCTCATCAGCCTTTCAAAATCTCCTGCGGGCATAGGCCTGGCAAAATAATAGCCCTGCACATAGTCGCATCCGGTCTCGCCGAGACGATCCAGCTGTTCCTTTGTCTCCACGCCCTCTGCCACCACGCTTAAGTGCATCCGGCGGGCAAGCTCCATAATAAACTGCAGCACGCCCTGATCCGCAGGTTTCGCCGTCTCACTCCGGATAAATGTCATATCCAGCTTCAGGATATCGATCGGCATCTGATTCAGCATATTCAGGGACGAATAGCCGCTTCCGAAATCGTCCATTTCGATGACAAAGCCCAGCTCCCGCAGATGGCTAACCGTCTCGATGATCTGTCCCGGGTCCTCCGTGTAGGCGCTTTCCGTAATCTCAAGATGGAGCCGGGAAGGCGTCAGGCCGTATTTACTGACGGTGCGCATCATGATATCCGCAATATCCGCGTGATAGATATCCGCACGGGATACGTTCACGGAGACAGGCACGGGCGGGTAGCCCTCATCGTCCCATCTGCGCAGATAACAGCAGGTCTTATCCCACACATACTGATCCAGTTTTGTGATAAATCCGTTCTTTTCAAACAATGGAATAAATTCTGCCGGCGACTGGAATCCCCATTCCGGATGCTTCCAGCGCACCAGCGCCTCGGCTCCGGCCATGGTCTCATCACAGATCCTGTATTTCGGCTGCAGATAGACTAAAAACTGGCCTTCTTCCAGAGCCGTCTCCATGCTGTCTATGATGGCCTGCTGCCGCAGCAGTTCATCCCGAAGCTTATCATCGTAGGCGGCAAAATAGATTCCGTACTGGCCCTTGATACTGCGCGCGGCCAGAAGGGCGCGGTCGCACATCTGATCCACCGTCACCGTCTGGCTCTCGACGGAATAAATCCCCCATTTCACCGCGACATTTTTAGCATTCTGAAGCTTATTGATCTCATCACTGGCCCGGATAAACATCTCCGCCGTAAACTCCTGGTCAAATTCCAGCAGGCACGCGAACTGGTCCGCGCTCAGGCGCCCGCAGATCCCGCGTTCTCCCACCTGTCTCCGGTACATATCCGCAATCCCGCACAACAGCCGGTCTCCGGCGGCCACACCGAATACATCGTTAATCAGCTTGAAATTCTCAATATCGGAGCAGATGATGTAATAGTTCCGCCCCGGATTCTGGCGGAGAGTTTCCCTCACGCGCTGATAGAAGAATTCCTTGCTGTAGAGGCCGGTAAGCCGGTCGTACTGAAACTGATTGATCATGGCGGCGGTTTCCCGTAAATGGATGATGCTCGCCACCCGGTGCCGGATAATCTGGGGCTTATATGGTTTTGCCACGTAATCGGTGGCCCCATGAGACAGGGCCGCCACCTCATCCGCCTCGCTGTCGCTCTGCGTCGTGACAATCACAGGGATGGAGGCCAGGACCGGATCGGCCTTCGCAATCGACAGGAACGTATATCCATCCATCACAGGCATGGTGATGTCCAGCAGAATCAGGGAAATCTCATCCTTTCTTTTCTCCAGAACATCGAGGGCCTGCTGCCCGTTTTCCGCTTCCAGAACCGTATATTCCAGAGAGAGCAGCTCACTTAACATCAAACGATTGATTTCATTATCTTCCACGACCAGAATAGTCTTATTTGCGGGCATGTATTATTTCCTCTTTTCTTCGGGCTGCCATGGACAGAAAGGTACACCGGCTGCTCTGTCCATGACCGGTCCAGTTTATTATACCAAAAGAGACTGCTCAGCACAAGTGATCTTCTGCAACACATGTCAAATATTCTGCCACGGTCTCATGCAGCAGCTCCGGATCAATCGGCTTTGCCAGATGTCCGTTCATCCCCGCCGTCTCCGCCTTTACAATATCTTCATGAAAGGCGTCCGCCGTCATGGCGATAATCGGTATCGTCCCGGCTCTCTCATGCCCGGAGCTGCGGATCGCAGCCGTTGCCTGGTATCCGTCCATCACCGGCATCTGCACATCCATCAGGATCAGATCGTAGGTGTCCCCGTCTGACAGGAATTTGTCCAGGGCTGCCCTGCCGTTTTCCGCCCAGTCCACCGTGATTCCGATCATCTGCAGCAGCTCCACCGCTATCTCACGGTTTAAATCATTATCCTCCGCCAGCAGCACGTGATGGCCCGCCAGTTCGGGGCGGTGGTTCTTCTCAGCGGGAACGCGGACCGCTCTGTCAATTCCGGTTACGGACAGAAGGGCATTATAAAGTGTGGAGGCAAAGACCGGCTTGGTCAGGAACATATCCACACCCGCTTCCCGCGCGCGCACTTCCACATTCGTCCAGTCGTAGGCCGTTATAATAATGATGGTTGTTTCCGGCCCTACCTCCGCCCTCACCCTGCGGGCCACCTCAACGCCGTCGATATCCGGCATTTTCAAATCTGCGAGGCACACGTCGTAGTCCGTACCGCTTTGGTGGGATTCACGAATCCGGTTCACACACTCCTGTCCGGTCAGTACCCAGTCAGACAGAATCCCCATCTTCTTCAGCATCAGCGACGCATGAATGCAGCTGTCCCTGTCGTCATCCGCGATCAGCACCTTAAGCGATTCCAGTTCGTGCTGTTTCTGCGGGATCACCCTGTCTTTATCCGGCGGCGTTTGAAAATCCAGTTCAACGGTAAACACGGTTCCTTTTCCCACCTCACTCTTCACGGTGATGGTACCGCCCATCAGAGTGACCAGGTTCTTTGTGATCGGCATTCCCAGTCCGGTGCCTCCGAGTGTCTGGGCGGCGCCTAAATTCTCCTGCTCGAAGGGAACAAACAGGCGGTCCAGAAACTTCCCGCTCATGCCCGTTCCCGTATCACTGACGGTAAAACGAAGGCGCATCCTGTCCTCCGTCCTCTGGAGCTGACGGATCTCAAGACGGATCGTTCCGCCTGCAGGCGTGAATTTCAGGGCGTTGGACAGCAGATTCAGCAGAATCTGATTCAGTCTCAGGGAATCACCAATCATGACTGTCTCTGATAAGTCGATCAACGGTACGGTAAATATCAGTCCTTTGGCATCCGCCTGCGGATATATAATGGAGGAGATGGACTCCACCACAGTTTCCAGATTAAAGGTCTCCTGGGCAATCCTGACCTTTCCCTCGGAGATTTTGGACATATCCAGGACGTCGTTAATCAGTGCCATCAGATGCTTGGAGGAATAGCCGATCTTTTCGAGGCAGTCCTCCACCCGCTTCTGGTCGTCGATGTAAGCCGCCGCAATGGTGGTCATCCCGAGGATGGCGTTCATGGGCGTGCGGATCTCATGGCTCATCCGGGAAAGGAAATCCGTCTTCGCCTGATTCGCATGTTCCGCCACCGCCAGGGCATCCTTTAAGGCTTCCGCCTGCTCCGTCAGCTTCTTCTGCATCTCCCGCAGCTCCGTCACGTCGGTGATATCGATAAAGATAGCAAGATAGACCGGGCTGCCATTCTGCCAGTCGACGCAGGTGGCATTGACCTGAAGATACATATTCTGACCGGACCGGGCTTTAACGGATATGACAAAATGTACAGGAGCGCCTTTCCGAATCTCCTCCCCATACTTTAAAATGATCTCCATATTGACGTCAATATTGCGCTGGTACAGGGGACTGCTCTCCCCCGCTTCACCGAAATACTCCATGAAGCGTGCATTGGCGGAAAGGAGTGTTAAGTTCATGTCCGGGTCAATGCGGTATTTTGCTACAAATCCCGGCAGGCTCTCGTATGTCACGGACTGCTCTTTCTGTATCTTTACCAGATTGTCAATATTGGTCATGACCGAATATGCAACCTGATAGCCGTTTATGTACTCCCTGGCAAACTGAGTCGATAACTGTACCCAGACGAAATCACCGTTCCTCCTGCGCATCCGAGTGACCAGCTGATACCCGCCTTCCCCAGCGTTTAATGCGGCCAGGACCGTCTCCGTAAGCTCTGTCCACAGCGACGGATCACTCTGATAATACAGGTCGGGCCTGTTATGATATGCTTTTTCATATTCCTCCTTGGGCCATCCAATCATATCATAATAGAACTCGTTGGCCCAGATCAGTGTAAAATGTTCATCCAGCAGGTGCTTGCTCACGCTGACCTTCAGCAGATGCATCAGTGTGTTGTATTCATAGCCGGCGGCCAGTATGTCCTGACTGCTGCTCCCGGCAGAGCTCTCTTTTTCCTGTTCTGTCATTATCAGATACCTCCCTGGCCGTCTTCATGATGCATCAACAATCTCCGACAACCTTGTTCATATTAGTTCCTTTCATCTTAGCATAAAATGTCCTAAAACTCAACGGACATCTGGTATTATCGGCCGCGGAATGATAAAATAACAGAAAACGCACTGCACTATGGGAGGTAAAAAAACAGTTGGTCAATGATAATCAATACTCGAACCTGATATACGAATACTTTCTTGTACGTTTTCACTCTCTCTATTACAAATACGGGAATACACTCCCTTCTATCGATATCCTCTGCCGTGAATTCAATGTCTCTGCCCAGACCGTGAAGGCCGCCCTGCGGCGTCTGCGCGCAGAAGGCTATATCTCCATGCATAACGGCACGGTTACCACCGTCACCTTTCAGCAGACAAGGCAGGGGGCTGTGGACTTCATCCTGAACTATTTTTCCGAGCGGTGGGCTGATTATTACGATCTCTACTCCTCTGCTGAGCTGGTGTTTATCCCCATGCTGGTGGAGGGGCTGAAACGGATGGACGAGGAAGATCTGGCTTTGCTTTCCCATCTGGAAGAGAGGGCGGAGGCCGATGACCTGGTCCATTTCTACTGCTGTGTCCTCCAGAAAATAGAGAATCCGCTGGCTTTAAACCTTTTTTGGGAGACTACCCTGTATCAGGGGTTCCCCTTTGCCAGGCTGGAACCGCAGCCCATCCATTTTGATACTGGTCTGGTGCGCAGACGGTTAAAGGTTTTGATGAGCCGTGTATATGATAAAGACTGGAAGGGTGTACAGGCCGCCCTCCTGGAGTACCAGCAAAGTGATATCCATGCGATCCAAAAAGCTCTGGGGCCATACATACGCCCTCTGCCGAAGGAGTCGCAGATCCCCTTTGTCTGGCGTGTGTACCACAACCGCCCGCAGATCTGCTACAATCTCGCTTCCCAGATCCTCCATGACATCTATCTGGGGGAATACCGGGAAGTGCAGTATCTGCCTTCCTATGAGAAGCTGGCGGAAAAATACGGTGTATCCGTCAGCACGCTGCGCCGCACCATTGCCATGCTGAGCCAGGCCGGCGCCTGCCGCACCATCAACGGTAAGGGCACCCGCATCTTCACCTTGGGGGTCCCCTGCGATCCACCGGATTTTAATAGCCCCGCAGTACGGCGGAATCTGGCATTTTTCGTTCAGTCCTTTGAGATTCTGATCTATTCCTGTGATGGGGTGACCCGGTCTTTTCTGACCGCTTTGAGTCCGGACAGAAAAGCCGCGCTGACCGGGTGTCTGGAAGAATGCCTGATTACCAGACGCGGGGAGCTCTCCTTCTGGTGTTACTTGATCCATGTCAGCCAGTACAGCCATCTTGCCGGTATCCGGGAGATCTACCGGACCGTCTATCATCTCTTCCTCTGGGGATATCCTTTGAAGGCTTCCTCCGGAGCTTTGCCGGATTTGGAGAGGGCAACACAGCATTTTGCGGAATCCCTGGTCATGCATCTGAAGGAAGATGAAATTGAGCAGTGCGCTGCCGATGTAAAGGATTTTCTTACCAGACAGTTCCCGGCTGCGAAGCGCTACTTAATCCGGCATGGCATTCAGCCGGAAGAGCTCCGGCTCTCACCGGCCATACGGCTGTTTCTTACGGATGGGGATGGGCCGGAATCCAGGACCGCCGATAAGGAACTTCCATCCGACAGCTAAACAAAAGAACCCCCGGTTCGATCACACGAACCAGGGGGGTATATCTCCATCAGTACTTTCTGCTCCGGTATTCCGCCGGATTCATTCCCGTCTCTTCCTTAAACACCTTGCTGAAATGGCTTACATTGCGGTAACCAACCTCCTGCGCCACATCTCCGATCTTTTCATTTCCTTCCCGCAGCTTTCTCATGGCAATTTCAATTCGCAGCTTCCTCAAGTATTGAACGAAATTTTCTCCTGTATTTTTCTTAAAATAGTTGCAGAAGTAGTTCTTTGACATATTCACGTAATCGGAGATTTCGTCCAGGCTTAAGTCCTCGCCGTAGTGCTTGCTGCAGTAATCCTTTACCATGACAATCACCTTGTCTGCGCCCGGTTCCGCCTCGTGATCCAGCGTATTCTCCGCAAAGATCTGGATCAGAAGCCCCTCCGTGTACCGTGCCAGAGCAGACAGCGTCGTATATTTTTTCAAATCTTCAACCGTAAGATTATCCAGAGCGTACCGAAGACCGCCGTCTGTTATGGGAATCTCCGCCTTTATGAGAAGGAGCAGCTCATAGACCGCCTGATAGACCAGCCTCGGACTTACGGCCATCTCGTCCTTCCAGACCTGGACACACTGGCGGAAGTAAGCAATCACCGCTTCCCGGTCCTTTTCATGAAGCCATTGTTTGACGATCACCGAATCGAGAAGAAAATTCTTTCGCTGCTCCCTGTATAATGCCGCCTCGCCGCACTTGACTATCTTCCCGGTGAAATCCATATAAAAATGGAACCACTCCGTCTCCCTTATCTTTTTAAAGCTCTGATAGAGTTCCTGGTAATTATGGCACTTCTCTCCCATGTAGATCACGGCGGGAATCCCTGCGGTATCAAGCTCTTTTTTCACCAGGGCCAGCTGGTTATACGCACCGCCGGCCGGAAGCAGAAGGATGAGTTCATCCATTGCCTGTTCCGCGCAAAGAATGAACTTTTCCCGAAACGCCCTCAGAATGTCCCTGGCCATGCCGTTTGCTTCCATTCCGCCATCCATGGGCAGAAGCCTGATCCGTGCAGTCAGGAACTCTCTCGGAAGCTTCAGCTGCATGGCTTCCGCCTCCTGCTTTGCCTCCTCCGCCGAAAGCTTTCCGTTTAAAAACTTGAGAAAGACGCTTTTTCCCAAATCCGGTAGTATCTCCCCATACTTTTTCTGCACCTGCTGTGCGGTTCTCTCCCTGTATATGCACTCCGCAAGTTCCTTCATTGTCTTTTTGACATTCTCCACATTGATCGGTTTCAGCAGATAGGCATACGCCCCGTAATTCAGCGCATCGACCGCATACTCGAACTCGCGGTAGGCCGAAAGCACCACAGTCTTCGCAGAGCTCCCCCGCTCTTTCAGCATCTGAATCAGTTTGATTCCATTGATGCCAGGCATGTTGATATCCACCACGGCGATGTCCGGTTCCATGCGGCCGATCAGCTCCAGCGCCTCTTCCCCGTTCCCGGCGTCTCCCACCACCTCGATCTCCGGGCAGCAAAGGGGAATCAGCTTTGTAAGCGCCTCAACGGTCAGTAATTCGTCATCTACTACAACGGCTCTAAGCCCCATATTCCTTCTCCTCCAGTCCCATACACAGACGGACGCTGCAGTAACGGCCCTCCAGCGAACGAATCCGGATACCGCTTCCTGAATCGTAATTCAGCTTCAGCCTGCTGTGAACATTCGTCAGGCCAATATGGCCCGGCGTCTCCTGCCCCTCTGCCAGCCTCTCCTCCAGCTGTCCGAGCCTCTGTGCGCCGATTCCCACGCCGTTGTCTGTTATGGTAAAACAGATTCTCCCCTCGATCACTTCCCCCTGTATCAGCAGCTTTTTGGCACCCTTCTTTTCCTTGAGACCGTGGCGGATCGAATTCTCCACGACCGGCTGAAGGATCAGCTTGGGAACCCGGTAAGAAAGCATCAGCTCCGGAACATCCCGCTTCCACTCAATTCCATGGTTAAAGCGGATATTCTGGATTTCAATGTATCGCTCGATGTACTCCAGTTCCTTCGAAACCGGCACCATGTCGGACATCTCATACAGGATGTAATCGAACATTCCCCGGAGAGAGTCAATCGCAAAAATAATCTCCTGATTACGCCCGAGAATCGCCAGAGAGGTAATCGACTGCAGCGTATTATTCAGGAAATGGGGATTGATCTTGGACTGCAGCGCCTCCAGCTCCGCCTGCTGCTTGCTCACCCTTATGGCGTACACTTCATTGATCAGATTATCAATCTGCTGTGCCATATGATTAAAGTTCTTATTCAGGATATCAATTTCCTCATAACCGCTGTTTTCATCTACCTGGATATAGAATTCACCTTCTCCGAACTTCTTCATGCTGTCGCTGAGCGTCCGTACCGATCTGGTACACTTCCAGCCGATATAGACGGAGATGATGATAACCAGAAAAATAGCGATAATGCTTGTAATCACGGTGAAATGGCGGATCGTTTCCAGCTGCTTCCTTATCTCCGACAGGTCAATCTGGTAAGCTACCCTCCAGTTATTGGCCTCTATCTTTGCAAAGGAAAGAAGCATCATATTATCGATCTCATTGGTTGCGCTTTCCGGACTCCAGTCGTATTCCGGACACGGAAATGTGCTGCTGGGCGCATAAAACAGTTTGCCCTTTCCGTCAATTAAGTAACAGCCGTACTGCTCCCACAGCTGCTGCCTCTTGCATATTTTATCGATCCGGTCAAAGTTCAGGACGTAAATCATCGTGGCCAGCGTCCTGCTCCCGTCCGCATCCTTAATGGGGAAGCAGACCAGCATCTCCTCTTTTCCGCTTCCTCCATAGACGTAGTCTTTGTTTTTGGCCGACATAAACTCCATATTATACTTCTTCATCTCGTCACACCGGCTGACAATCTCCCGAATCAGGTCTGAACCGTAATTCACATTGCCAATCCCCGAATCCTGGCAGTTGAACTGGAAATTGTCCGATATGATAATGATATTGTGAATATCGTTGTCATTCAGTATGGCCTGCTTCATCTTCCTCTGAATATTTCTGACGTGCTCATAGCGCTCCGCCTGGGATTTCCTGTTGCATTCCCTGATATCCTCCCGCAGGGTGATGTCGCTCCGGAAGAAGTTCATGGCATTTACCGCGTCCTCAAAGTATACGTTTAAACTGTCCGCAATCTGGCTGGTCAGCAGACCGATCTCTTCCATCTTCTGCCGTTTCGCCATCGAATACGACATGCGATAGGAGACACTGCTTAAAACGGTAATCGCCCCCAGGATCAGTAGTGTATACAGTATAATGATATGAAATCTCATACTCCTGAAAACATGCTTAAAATGCCTCACTTCTCAAAGTCCTCCTCCCGGCTGCCATACAGAATGCTACATCGGTCTGGCCGTCTGAATCTTCAATATAAATTCAAACTGGCACTCGTCCTCGCACCACATACTGAAATTCGTCCCCCAGCGGTTATTAAATAAGTTAAAATAGAAACCATTTTCCAGGCTGTCCGTCTTCTGGTCCATCTCATACAGATTGCGGCCCCCGATGCTTACCAGAGGCGCGTGAATATTCTCGACCGTCACGCTTCCATCCGCGCCGCGGTACTCCATCGCCTCCACACAGTGCTGCTTCCGGTTCCCGCCCTTAACCACGTCAAACGGAGAAACCGCCTCTCCCAGCTTTCTCATCATCCAGCGGTACGGATTCTCCACATCGAACTGATAATGGAACCAGAGTGCCTCAGGCATTTTGTTGGCATCCTTCTGAAACCATTTCAGCGTGCACCGCACCTCATTCTCATCAAACTGGTAAAGAATCTGCGCTTTTGCGGGACAGCCGTACTTACGGACCGCCTCCTCATCGCCCCGCACCGAGATCAGAAGCGTATCATCTTTTTTCGTAACTGTTTCCGCATAAAAATCGTAGCACCGGTTCTCTAAGTCTTCCACAAATTCCAGGCCCGGTTTCGAAAAATCTCCCTCTGACCAGCCATAGGTCTCATAGAAATCACGATTATACCGATAGTAATTATCCACGCAGTCCACGGCTGAAAAGGTCTGATACTGAAGTCTTCCCGCTTCCCCGTCCTTAATCCATGCGCGGCCGTCTTTCTTTAAGCTGCATACAGCGCCGCTGCCGTCAATTTTGACAGACCAGCCCTTTACGGTCACAGTCTCTCCCAGCCCTACGAGTTCCCCCTCGTGTCCGCTCTCCACCGGTGTCATCCGTTCGAGGGCCGTCCTGGCTTCAGCCTTTAAACTGTCAGGAAGTGCTTCCACCGCCTTTTCCAAATAGTCCCTCTGCTCCTGGTGGGAAGACTCATAATAGGCGTAGGAACCGGTAAACACGCCGCCTCTGTAATTTTTAAAGTCCGTATTCAGTATATCCAGCATGCTGGCATTCCGGTACGTCAGGAAATCCAGAGTCGTGGTGTCTTCCCGCCTTGCCCTGTGAAAATCTTCCTTCGTCCAGTTCTTAAAATCTGCCAGATACTTTTTAAAATCCAGCCCCCACGTATGCTCTGCCACCAGCATGAGATTCATGAAGAACTCCTCACACTCCTTCTTACCTGGCGTCAGCACACCTTCCCGCACCCAGCGGTCCTTCAGCCTTAAGAGTTCCCGGTATCTGGTTGTCTTCCAGGGATCCGAGGCAATTCCGTGAATCCAGGAGTCGCCGATCTCTTCCTCCACCACCGGCAGAAGCCCCTTTCTCTCCCAGAGGCTTTCGGCGTATGCGTCAAGAGTGGAGGCCACCACCCGGGCATTGGGATAAAGCCCGCGGATCCGGTCAAATTCCTTCTCGATGGCCTCTGCCGACTGCGGCCCCAGGTTATCGCCCGTATGGGCAAACTCCAGAACCTCATCCATGCCTTCCACATATCCCGGAGCGCCGTATGTGCCGGAATACTGTACAACGATCTCCCGGTTCCCCTGCTTCCACAAAAATGTATCGGGAACCTCCGGCACCATGCTTGACGCATTGACACCGATATGAAGATACCGGATGCCGTGATCACACAGCGGCGCGATCAGCCCCCTGGTATGTCCCGGCACATCCGTCATCTTGGATGCGATTGTCGTTCTGCCAAACCGCTCGTCCAGATGCTTTCCGATATCCAGGCTGTAGTTTAATAAATCCCGGTCCAGCAGCTCCGTATGGGTGGTGCAGGCAATGCCATGCCAGCAGATATCCCCTCTCCCGATTGCCCTTTCCAGCAGCTCCACAGCTTCCGGCTCCGCGTGTTTTAAGTAGTAATCGATCATAAAAGATCCCAGCGTCCAGATAAATTTCTTATCCTTTTCTGTATTCAGTTCCATCGCCAGTTTCACAGAGTGAGGAATATACTCCTTCACATATCGCTCTGTTACACGGCTTCCCATGTCGGTGAATCCAATATCCAGGTGGGTTTTATATACCACGTGTACCTTTTTAATTGTTGAATAGTCCATGATTTCTCCTTTCGTCACCCCTTCACGCCCGATGACACGACACTCTCTATAAAGTTTTTCTGGAATATCAGGAAGACGATGAGAATCGGCATCATCACCATCACTCCGCCTGCAATCAGCCCGCCATAGTTGACGGAATTGTCCGACCCTTTGGCCAAATGCGCCAGGACCAGTGCGAGCGGCCGCATCTTTTCCTGTGTGATAATGGCTCTCGACCATGCGAATTCACTCCAGATAAATGTAAACGCCAGAATTGTAATACCGGAAACTGCGCTCTTTAGCATCGGCAGTGCCACCCGGAAAAATGTCATCCAGTTGCCGCATCCGTCAATTCTTGCGGCATCCAGGATCTCATCGGGAATATAACCGGCAAACTGGCTCATGTAGATGATTCCAAATCCGCTGTAAAGGAAGGGAAGCACCAGGCCGAAATAATTATTTGTCAGCTTTAACCCTCTTACCATATCAAAAAGCGGGAAATAGGTCAACTCCCCCGGAATCATCAGTGTCATCATAATCAACAGCAGAAGCCATTTTTTGCCAGGGAACCGGTATTTGCTGAACACGTATCCCGTAACCGTACTTAAGGACACCTGTATGGATATCATTAGGAGCGCCGAGATGGAAGACGTGATAAACGCGTCCTTTAAACCTCCCACGGTAATGGCAAAGGAGTAATTTTTTAAGCTCGCCTCTCTCGGAATCCAGTTAAACGGTACCTTGAAAATCTGTCCCTGGCCCTGAAAGGACGCGGAAACCATCCAGATAATGGGAACCAGGAAGATAAATGCCACAGCCATCATACAGACCAGCAGAAGCAGCTGCTTAAGTTCTGATTTCTTTTTCATCTTATCACCTAATCATCATAATATTTTGTCAGTTTCATCTGTATCAGGGAAATCACCAGGGTTATTAAGAACACCACGACCGCGATCACAGACGCGTATCCGACATTTCTTGACTGGAAGCCCTGTTTAAACATATACATGATTATCGTCTCCGTCGATCGGTAGGGACCGCCTTCCGTCAGGATTTCCACCAGTGCAAAGCTCCTTAAATACGTTATTGTCGCATAGATCATGGAGAAAATAATGGTTGGCTTTAACTGCGGTACCGTGATGTACCGGAACACCTGGACTCCGTTTGCGCCGTCCACTCTGGCCGCCTCGTAGAGCTGCCTGTTAATGTTGGACAGACCGGCCAGGAAAATGACCATGTAATATCCCGTTCCATTCCACACATGGACGATGATGATGGCGGCCAGCGCCCATCCGGGGCTGATCAGCCATCCGACGGAGGGGAGCCCCAGCGTATTGAGCACCGTATTGATCAGTCCGGACTCCGTTCCGAACATCAGTTTGAAGATCACGCTGGCGACGACCGGAGGAACCAGGAACGTGGCAAACAGCGCACTCCGGATAAAATTCTTCCCTCTTTTCATCGAAAAGACGGCCAGCGCTGCGCCCAGCGAGACAACCAGCACCAGAGGAACGCTGAAGATGGTGATCGCAAAGGTATTGAACAGGGCTCTGTGAGCCGTACTGTCCGTGATAAACTGCTGTATGTTTTTAAGCCCCGAAAATACCGGCGCCTTTATGTAATTATAGTCACAGAACATGTAATACACATTCTTGGCAAATGGGTAGTAGACAAATATGATAAAAAACAGAATTGCCGGTATTACGATACTCCACACGAATATCCTGTCCTTTACCGTTCGTGATAATGATTTCATGCTCTCATTCCTTCCTGCCTTTTATAAAAGCGGCGGTCATCGATGCTTCTTCCGCATGTGACTGCCGCTTTCTGTTCTTACTGTGCCATTCCCTTGTTGATCTGCGCTGCTGCTTCTTCCAGTACCGTCTTTACATCTTCCTGCTTGATGAGAATACGTTCCACGGCGGCTCCGTAGATATTGGCCCCCTCCGGATACTGGTAAGGATTGTCCAGGAATACAAATTTTGCTGTCTTTAACTGCTCCTGCTGTACCTTCTTGGACTCTGTAAGGCCGCTTTCCGCCCATACAGCCTGCTTTTCAGGGTTATCATAAATCGCCAGGTCTGTGACACCGCGGTCGGCCTGTATCTGGAATTCCTCAGAATACATCAGTTTTAAGAATTCCATGGCCATCGCCTTGTTCTCAGACTCTTCCATAACCGCCCAGTCACATCCGCCGATCGGGCCAACGCTCAGTCCGTCTTTACCGGTCGGAATCGTGGCATATGCGACATCAATCCCCGCATCTACGGTGCCCGGAATATTCCATTCACCAGTAAAATACGTCACCATCTGTCCATTGAGCCAGAGCTGGTCACCTGTTCCATCGGGAATCGGCGCCCATCCGTTTTTCACAAAATCCTGCATTTGGGTATGGGCCTCAATCGATTCCGGGGAATCGATCACGACCTGAGAATAGTCCTCATTCATGTACTCGGCTCCCATAGAGAAAACCCACGGTGATAATTCCCATGTGTTGTTGGTAGGAATATTGGTAGCGTAGACCTTCTGTCCGTCTTCTGTCGTAATTCCTTCCGCTACAATCTTCTCGCCGATTGCCTTCAAATCTTCAAACGTTTTCGGAACCTCTGCTCCGATCTTCTCTAAAAGTTCCTTATTATAGAACATAAACATGGTATTGGTATTATAGTTCATTGCACAGATCTGGTCTCCATAGGACATTCTCTGAAGTTGTCCCTCGGTGAGGCGCGGATAGATATCCCAGTTTTTCACTTCATCGGTAAGATCCATCAGCATTCCATCTTTAAAGAACTCCTGGGCCCAGCCTCCGGTTTTTACGATATCCGGTATGTCACCCATGCTCACCATCATGATCTGCTTTTCTCTCGTCTCGTTCCAGGGGCTGGTAATCAGCTCGTACTCCACATTCGGGTATTGTTCCTTGAACATGGCCATGGCAAGATCCAGATTATCGTCCGTCTCTCCGGTTGTGGAAATCTTTAACGTAAATTTCTCGTCGCTTCCTGCCGCGCCGCCGGCCTCCGTTTTGCCTGCTGCTGTCTGTCCCGCTGTTGTCTGGCTCTCCGCCGTCTGGCTTCCCCCCTCATTCGCTCCATCTGTTTTGGAAGAACAACCGCTCATTGTCCCCAGGCAAAGTGCCGCGCATAACGCTGCCGCCCCAATTCTACTTAGTTTCATATAACCTCTCCTCTCTTTGTGCTATCTATCTTAATTACAATTAAATTCTAGCAGTCCTTTTGTGTTTTTTTAATATAACATAATTACGATTTTTACCGCAATATTAATATTTTACCATTTCAGTCCAAATTTACAGCTATTCTTTGCACAAAAAAACGAGACCCGCTTTGCATCCGGCAAAACAGATCCCGTTTTTCTTATACTCTCTGATAAAGCTCGGCAGCCGTATGGGAACGCCGTGCCAGCTCCTCTTTTTTCATAATGCAATATCCGCTCTCCCTCTTTTCCAGTATCCCCTCTTCACAGAGCTGCCCCAGCAGCCGGAACATATGGCGATAGCTCATTCCCACGGAGCAGGAGACATCCGTCAGCGTATCGCGGAAGAGGCCCCGGTGAGAATTCTGAAGAATGTAGGCGCAAAGCCGCTGCTCGCCGGTGCATAACGCGGTCGATGTAAAATTGTCTGAACTGGTAGTCAGCTTTTCCGCCAGCTCCGTTCCCAGTTTATTCAGGAACACAAGATTCGTTTTCAGTTCTGCCAGGCAGTTCTGATAGGAAACCGCAATACACTCAAAATCCGTGACCGCCTTCACGGAACAGGTGGCATTGAACTGTCTTGCCATCAGTTCGACCTCGCCGATCAAACCACGGGAGATGTTGTAGCACAAGATCAGGCTCTTGCCGTTCGGTGCTGTGCGGCAGACCTTCGCATTGCCGTCGACGACAATCGACAGCCAGCTGATAGGCTGCCCCTCATGCAGCACCTCTTCTCCTGCCGAAAACCGCAGACAGCAGCAGGCGTTCAGCGGAATATTCTGCAGGCCGTATTCAGCCAGACGGGCGGCATGTTCTTTTCTCAATGGGAGTCTTTTCAAATCGATTACCTCGCTTAACCTGATTATGGTCTTACTGTTTATTATAACAGAAACCGGAAAAAATACCATGACAAATGTCCTACATGGTAGGGCAGATATTCTGTTATCCTCATATCAGGAGGTGAACTGTCATGTATCAGCTTTTAGCCCTTATCAATGGTATTATTCTGTCCGTGATGATTTCCGTAAATGGAAATCTGTCCGTTCAGTACAGTGCGTTCACAGCTGCTGCGATTATCCATGCGGTCGGTTCTTTGTTTGCGCTGCTGCTCTGCGCTTCACAGAAAAACAGAAAGCCGGTCTGGACTCACAGGCCCAAATGGATTTATCTCGGCGGTGCAATCGGTGTTTTTACAACGGTATTTCAAAATCTGGCCTTCACCTATATCAGCATCACGAGCGTGATCGCCCTGGGACTTCTGGGACAGACAGTTACGTCCCTGGTGATCGACAGTTCCGGATTGTTTGGTATGGAAAAAAGGCCGCTTCCCCAGTATGCATTTATCGGCCTTGGTTTATCGGTGTTTGGTATCTTTGTGATGCTGGATACCTCTGTCACGACGGCTGCGCTGGGGGCTGCCATCTCCTTTGCATCCGGTATTTCCATGGTGCTGTCCCGGACCGCCAACGCGCGGCTGGCCGAGAAAACTGGGGCGTTACAGGGATCACTGGTGAATCATCTGGTGGGACTTCCGATTACGGTAATTCTCGCCTTTGCAGTGGCCGCAGCAAGCGGAACCTCTGCAGCCGCTTCCGCGGGAGGCAGCTTCCGCCCCTGGATTTACTTCGGCGGCGCTCTCGGCGTCGTGGTCGTAATGCTCTTAAATATCACGGTTCCGAAGATACCTGGATTCCAGCTGACGCTTCTCGTCTTCGTCGGCCAGGTCTTCACCGGAATCCTTTTAGATACCGTGGCCGGCAGCTATCAGACCGGCGCCACGCTCTGGGGCGGTATGATCATCGCGGCCGGAATCGCGGTCAATATGATCCTGGAGCGGGTTGTTGCAGTTTCAAAAAAGACACCGCACAGCAGCTAAAAAATCAGCTGCTGTACGGTGTTTTTTCAATTCTGGCTGCTGTGCAGCACCACTTCAATCAACTTGCAGAGCGACTCCTGAAACCGCTCGTCGTCGTCTTCCGTCCTCTTTGCCGGCCCCTTCAGATGGTGCTTTCCCTTTCCCATACGGGCCTTCTTGGCCAGATGGCGTTCCATCAGCATCTGGTCGATATTCTCGTTGGTGTACCATTTTCCGCTTTGATGGATTCCATGTGCTCCCTTCCCCAGGATCATGGCCGCCACTCCATAGTCCTGGGTTACCACGATATCTCCTTTGCCGCACTGATTCACCAGCGCGAAATCCACGGCATCCGCGCCCGCTCCGATGACCTTTATCTCGCTGTAGGAAGACTGAAGCACATGGTTGGTGTCACATAAGAGCACCACCGGAATCTTATAGCGCTCCGCCGTCTGTTCCACAATTCTCACTACCGGACATGCGTCCGCATCTACTAATATTTTCATTCTGTTATCTCGCTGACTTTTTCCTGAAATACGTTATACTAGATGATGATTCCATTTAAATGGTCGCACGTGTCCAGTAAATCCTGTACTGTCCCCAGGTCATCCTTTGTCGCCGGCTCCGATTTCTGTGCCAGAAAAAATACATCTCTCACAACGGTTCTTACCATATTGATTCGCTCTCCTAAGTTATGATTACTGTGTTAAATCCTGATTCAGCCATTCTTCTGTTTTCTTAAAAAATGCGTCCGCCAGATCCGGCCGGTCGATGCCTGGCAGTTCGCCGTCGATCTCATAACCCGAGCGGCTCAGCACCCAGGCCAGACAACCGTAGCTCTCCCGGAATTCAGTGAGCGCCTGCTTCGGAAGGGTGAAGCCGCCTGCCGGTACCACCGGCGTCAGACTGTCTTTCTCGTATACCCCCTCCATACCGGCAATGAACCACATCCCGTCCTCCTTCCTGAGGCGGAAGACGAGTTTTGCGTCAGAATTGAGTTCCAGAAGAACCCCATCCAGTTCGACCCGTTTCTGTATGGTCGTAATCATCACCGCGACGGCTCTTTCCCCACGCAGCCATACCTGGGTATTGTAAATCTTATGAGGAGCCCGGCCAGCCATCTTTTTCGATGCCTCTACAAATTCATGGCCGGTACCATGAAACCAGGAGATGATGATCTCGGAATCCGCCGTATAGCACCGGTCCATCTCCTCCCACAGCGCGTTGTCTCTGCAGTACCGCTCAAACTGTACCAGTTCCTTCACGCTCTCCTTTTCCAGTATATCCCCGACCGTGTTGATCTGCGGTCTTGTCTGAAGTTTTGTTCTTACATATGTCATCGTTATTCCTCCTGATACATATTTCAGCCACGCGTTAATGCACACAGCAGGGAAACCAGAATTCCTCTGTATTTATTCTCCGGTGTATCCGTTCGGCTCACGGCTATAACAGGGACTGACGTCCCTAAAAGTGTACCGCAGGATGGCATATTCGTAAAGAAGATAATGCTCTTTGTCAGGATATTTCCGCTGCAAAGGTCGGGAACCACGATAATATCTGCCTGACCGGCCACCTGGCTGTCAATTCCCTTATGCTCTGCCGCTTCTCTCGAAACGGCATTATCGAAGCCCAGCGGTCCCTCTACGATGCAGCCGCGGATTCTCCCCTCCCGGTTGTCTCTTGCCAGTTCAGCGGCATCGACCGTACTCGATATTTTGGGATTGACCTCCTCCAATGCGGATACAACCGCAACCTTTGGCAGCCTGACTCCCAGGCATCCGGCGAGACCGACCGCATTCTCGATCATTTTCCGTTTCTGCTCCAGATTCGGAGCGATGTTGATGGCACAGTCCGTTATCTGAAACAGCTTCTGTTCCTTTTGATCTTCCACGAGCGTCACCTGCGACAAAAGATTCCCGGGAGGCAGAAGTCCCGTCTCCTTGTTCAGAATAGGCCTCATAAAATCGGAGGTATGCAGGAGCCCCTTCATCGGCATATCTGCCTCTCCGCTGCGGACCAGGCGGACCGCCGTCTCTGACGCCTCCGCATTTCCCTGGCAGTCGATCAGGCGATAATCCGCCTCCCGCTCTCCCCGTTCCTCTAAAAGCCTCCGGATTTCCCCGGCATGCCCGATCAAAATCGCTTCGATCAGCCCTTTTTTCCTGGCATGAATCACAGAATCCAGCGCGTAGGAATCGTGAGCACCCGCAAGCGCTATCGTCTTTCGAATCCCTGAACCTGTTACAAACTCTTCTATCTCTGAAAAACTGCGAAAGCTGTTCATCAATCTTTTTCCACCTCTCTGATCTCTTCTTTTCCAGTCAGGACCCGGTATGCCGTCATTCCCAGCGACTGCATCTCCAGCTCGCCCGGATATGCGATCACCGGGGCTATAAACGTTACCCGTTTCTCTATTTCACTGATCGCATACCGGGAATTTGCGATTCCACCGGTAAGGAGGACCGCATCGACTTTTCCGCAGAGTACCGCGGCAGAGGCTGCTATCTGTTTCGCCGTCTGATACAGCATGGCATCGTACACCTCTTTCGCCTTTTCATCGCCAGCCAAAATCCTTTTTTCGATTTTCCGGACGTCATTTTCATTTAAATACGCCACAAGGCCCGCTTCACCGGTGATCTGCTTTCTCATCTCCTTGTGGGTGTACCGGCCGCTGTAGCAGAGATCGATCAGATCCCCGGCCGGCACGGTCCCCGCCCGGTTTGTTGCAAAGGGGCCGTCCCCATCCAGGCCATTGTTGGCATCCACCATCTCTCCCTTTTCATGGACGACCACACTGGTTCCGCCTCCCATATGAACGACGATCAGGCTGCATTCCTCATACTCTTTTCCGTGATCCGCGGCGTATTTTCTGGCAACAGCCTTCTGATTCAGGGTCTGCATTCTGCTTTTTCTTGTAATGCCGGGGATTCCTGTGTATCTGGCTAAAGCGTTAAATTCGTCAATGGTGGGCGGGTCGATGGAGATCGCCATACCGTTCTCCCCCGCCATCTGGTACGCCGCAAAAGGCGCCAGATCACAGGGATGGTGGCCGTACCGCCCGCTTTTCACCTGTTCTAAAAATTGCTTCGTGATCCGATACGCCCCGCCTTTCCCCGGCTTGCAGTGGCCGCCCCAACAGGCGATTAAATCCATCTCCTCTTCCTGAATCCCCTGTTCCTCCAGGAAATTTCGAATGGCAGCAATCCGATACGGTTCCTGGCTCCAGAAATCCGCAAACCGTTCCAGTTCCTCATTTGGATGCTCCAGAGGACCTCTCACCACCAGCCTCTCGTCCTCAAAATAGGCGATTTTGCTGGAGGTGGAACCAAAATTCAAGGTCAAAATCTTGTAAGCCATATCCATCCCCCATTCTCACCGTTTTGCATCAAACCAGGGTGCCTTGTCAAGCCATGGCTGAATCACTTTTGTGTTAAGCTTCATCAGCGCATATCCCAGGATAATAGAAATAACGATGGTTAATCCAAATGTCAGAAACAGCTTTTGAATATCCGGTTGTGTGAGAATTCCCAGAGTCACATCCTCGCTGACCACCACGCCATTGGCCATGGATCTGGCCGCAGAGCCTTTCAGTCCCAGAGCCAGAGCGGTGAATATAAGTACGGGAAAATGAATCACATATATGTATAGCGCCAGCTGTCCCGGAACCTTCCATATTTTATTATGGGTAATCGGGCATCTTGAAACGTAATCCACATCAAGAAGGATCAGGAAACAGAAAATAATCGAGTAAATCAGGGTTGGCCCCCATCCGATGTTAAAATAGTTCTGCATAAAGCCAGAATTTACTGACACCCAGGTTCTGATTAAAACTACCGCAGTTGCGACAAGCTGAACCGCGGATAAGGCAAGCTTACCGCCGGAGGTCCAGTTTTTCTTTTTCAATGCGTCAACCGCAATCCAGATTTCGCATCCGATTCCGAGGCCGATGAACATGAGAATCAAGTCTGTATTAACAGCGAACTGTCCGATCTCCAGAATGACATTCCACAGAGGAAGCGTGTCAGTCATCCAGCAGCTTCCCAAAAATACGATCGTGATCACAGGAAGAATCCATCCTAAAAAGTGTTCTTCATTCTTCGCCAATAGATAATAAACGGCATAACCGCTTATAAAGACACCGGAGATAAACCACATCGGCGTACTGCACAGCAGTTTAACCGCTGCCGAGGTGGAGCCCCAGGCTCCGACAAAGCCATTGCCCATACCGATGCCGGAAATCTGCAGTCCCAGAAACTCGCCGATACAGCTGATAAAATATTCCGGATACTGTGCTAAAGTATACCCTCTCCAGAGTCCATTGGCAAGCCATCCGGCAAAGATACCGATCAGTAACAGCGGCATCAGAGACTTTATTCTGCCGGCCAGATATCCCCATGCCTGTTTTGCCGGGGAAATACCGTTTAGCAGACCCTTTGCCTGTTTCTTTTTAAAGCCCTGCATCATGAAATACCCGGAGAAAATCATAAACGGAAGAATCACATCAAATGCCTGTTCATAAATGTAGGCGTCCTTTGCCGCGCTCATGGTAAAGCCCATATAGCCCAACGGAAAAATCATAATCGCATGGACCAGAATGAAATTGATTGCAAACATAAACCGGTAAAACTCAATCGTGTAATTTCGCTCTTTCATATATACCTCCACTTTGGTTTCTATACATAACGCGCAGTCCGGACTTTTGTTTCTGTATAGTAAATATTTTTTACAAATTTATTGTATCATTGAAGATTTCTCATGTCAATTTCGCCTTTTATTTTCTGCCATTTAGACAATTTTTCAATTTTAATCTGTTCGTTCTGAATAACAAAACACTTTTTATGTTTCTGTATAAGAAACGTATTTTATTCATTGGCTGCGATCCTGGATATGAAATGGCGTCATGCACACAGACGTTTCCATTCTTCTCTTTTTTATCTGTTTCTGCTATAATGAATGACGAAAACACCCTTTAATAAGAACATAATTATATAATAAGTAAATAATCAAGAAAAGAGAGATTTTATGAAATCAGGAAATACACCAGCTAACACCTACATATTAAGCTCCGTCAACAACGCCCTGAAGATCTTAGACCTTCTGAGTGTGCGCGACAACATTGGAGCCACTGAGATCGGCAGGCTCCTTGAGTTGGACAAGAGCACGGTATTTAAGCTGCTCTATACTCTGGAGCAGCGTGATTACGTCTTAAAGACGGAATCGGCCAAATACTGCCTGGGATATAAATTTAAGAATTACGGTAACATCGTATCGGAACGCCAGAACCTTGTAGACGTGGCAAAGCCCTTCATGCACGCACTTTATGAACAACTGCATGAGACGGTCTGTCTTGCGGAGCTGAACACCAACGGAAAAGCGATCGTCACCGCGCTGATGGAAGGCGATACGCCAAAGCACGTAAGATCCAGGGTTGGCTATGAGATGGGTTCTTATGATAATGCAAACGGTAAGCTTCTTCTCGCCAATTTAAGCGACCATATGCAGCATGAGATCCTGAGCAGAATCCACCTCGCCCCCCGTACTCCGCACACCATTGTCTCCCGGGACGTTCTGGAGAAAGAGCTTAAGAATCTGCGCGGCCGGCTCTGGGTGGAGCAATACGAAGAGTACCGTCTCAATCACGCCGATATTGCATGCCCCGTTTTTGATATGGATGGCCATGTCGCGGCCGCTTTAAGCGTGGCCTGCACACCGGACTATCTGCGCGAAAACCACCAGCTCATCGCAGACGCCCTGCTGCATGCCTCCACACGAATCTCAAGGAAACTGGGTTTTTACGGGAAACCATTTGCAATGATTGACGGCATTCCGGATACACCGTAACCGGAGGGCTGAATAAAAAAGAAACCCTCCATTTACCCACCAACCTGTATCTGTGTGCTATTCTCTTCTCACAACAACGAGAGGAGAAAATGGTATGAAAACAACAATTCAGGTATCCGGTCTTTCAAAGTCATACGGTGCGCTGCATGTTATCAGGAATCTTGATTTAACGGTATCCAAAGGTGAAGTTTACGGCCTTCTCGGCGCTAACGGCGCTGGAAAAAGCACGGCGATCGAGTGCATGTTGGGCACCAAAAAAGCAGATGGCGGCAGTATTTCCATTCTGGGAATGAGTCCGCAAAAGGACCGCAGGAACTTATTTCAGCAGGTTGGCGTGCAGTTTCAGGAGGCCAATTATCCTGACAAGATCAGGGTGAGTGAGCTGTGCGAGGAAACAGCCTGCCTCTACAACTGTCCGGCCGACTACACAAAACTGTTAAAGCAGTTCGGACTCCAGGAAAAAGCCAGGAATTTCGTCAGCGAGCTGTCTGGCGGCCAGAAACAGAGGCTGTTTATCGTTCTGGCATTAATCCCCGATCCTCAGGTGGTATTCTTAGATGAACTGACCACCGGCCTTGATACCAAGGCTAGAAGGAGTGTGTGGAAGAGCCTTCAGGAGCTGAAAGACAGAGGGCTCACGATCTTCTTAACCTCGCACTTCATGGATGAGGTGGAAGAGCTCTGCGACAGAATCGGTATCTTAAAAGACGGAGCATTCGCATTCTGCGGAACAACAGCCGAAGCGATTGCGTTAAGCCCGGGCAATACGCTGGAAGAGGCGTATCTGTGGTTTACGGGAGAGGAGGCTGACGGAGATGAATAAATTTCTTACGATGCTGAAAACCGAGTTAAAACTCTCCTTCCGTGGAATGGACATGATCATATTCGCCGTCTGTATGCCCGTGGTCGTGGTTATACTGCTGGGGATTATTTACGGCGGGAAACCGGCTTTTGACGGCGCGGACTATACTTTTCTGGAACAATCCTTCGGCGCAGTCTCCACAATCGCCGTCTGCGCGGGCGGTGTCATGGGGCTGCCTCTGGTAATCTCCGACTACCGGCAGAAGAAAATCCTCAAACGCTTTAAAATCACGCCGTCCAGCCCCGTCCTTTTACTGTCGGTTCAGGTGGCCATATACATGATCTATTCCCTGATCGCACTGGTGCTGATCTATCTGGTGTCTGTGCTGTTATTCGGCATGAAGCTGCGGGGAGCCTTCCTGCCGTTTATGGGCGCATTTTTCCTTGTCATGATCTCCATGTTCAGTATAGGAATGCTGGTAGGCGGCGTGTCTCCTAATACAAAAATTGCAAGCGTTCTTGCAAGCTTACTCTATTTCCCAATGCTGATCTTTTCCGGCGCCACGCTTCCGTATGAGGTGATGCCCGCCGTGCTGCAAAAACTCGCGGACCTGCTGCCGCTGACTCAGGGAATTAAGCTGCTGAAGGCTGCATCCCTGGGTCTGCCGGCTGAGAATGTGATGGCTTCCCTTGCCGTCATGGCGGTGATCACGGTCGTCTGCGGTGGAATTTCTATTCGATTTTTCAAATGGGAATGACAGGCGTAGTAAAAAAACTGGTTGAGCGCACAGGCTCAACCAGTTTTTTTACTCACGAATCATTCGTCTCCATTCCTTTAACCCGTGTTTCTTCTGCAACTTCCATTATATCCCTGCAATATTCCCCGCGCTGACAATATTCTGCCAGAAATTACAGCTGCACAGCGCATGGCTGCCGTCGCTCTGATCCGGCGCATAGACAAGTCTCTTCTCCTCCAGCTCCGGCAGGCAGTCGGTCTCACCGGAAAGATACTGGGCCAGCCTTTTTCCGGCGTATTCCAGGCGCGCTCTCACTCCGGCCAGTCTGATATCCAGCACCTCGTATCCGAACACCTTACACTCCTCCATCCAGATTCCCTGTCTGAGGTCTGCAAGTCTCTCCGTCAGTCTGATGCAGGCCGGAATGCCGTTCTGTTCCGCTTCTGCCAGATAATCCCTGTCTCCGCTGTGGTAACTGTCATGGATCCGGATCCCCAGTTCTGCTTTCTGTTCCAGAAGCCGTGCTAAGACCTCGTAGTACTCAAACAGCACATGGGCGCCCGAATGGCGGCTCCTGTACTCAGCCAGTTCCTCCGCCAGCCTCTGATAGTGTTCCGTCAGTCCCAGATCACGAATCTGTTCATCGAACAGGCCCAGCATAACGTCCTGGTAGAGCAGGAACTTGGAGGGATTGTCCGCGTAACGGTTATTCTTAGCGGCACCGGGAACATTGTCGAACCGATCCAGAAGCCACCACGCCTCCCTGCCGTCGCCCCAGAGAAATTCCATGTAATCGCCGTTCACCCTCTGTTCTTCGCCCTGCAAACCATTTTCTCCGGAAAAACAGGCTTCTGCAAAGGTCGTGAGAGAAAGATTTCCGGCTGTCATCGGTGTCTCCGCCCCATTGTCCTGCCAGAATGTACAGATCACCTCTGATACACCGTTCTCCCGGCATGCTTCCAGCGCGGGCATAAGCGTCGCCGCCATCCAGGAATAATTCGGTGCAACACCGTTCCATATCCACGCACCGCCTGCAAACAGCGTCTGGTCTGACAGTTTCTTATGAAGCTTGATATAATTCTCATAGTGTTTTTTCTCATCGTGATAGTAATCCCAGTAGACCATCGCTACGCCTTCCGGAAATTCCGGCAGATCGGAAAAATCGGTCTCCGGCGGCAGATCGTAGTAATCGCCGCTGGGGGACTTCAGCCGAAAATACATATCACTCCAGATCATCGGCTCCATCCCGTATTTCCGGCAGATGGACAGCACCCGCTGTAAGTGGCTGTTCATGATCTCGAAGCGGTTCTGATAGCCATTTTTATTTAAATAATTTCCGAGGCCCAGTTCATGCGCCTCATCCATACCGAGGTGGACACGCCTGCTGCGGAAAGCGGAGGACACACTGCTTATCATGGCATCAATCAGCCTGTAGACCTCATCGTCGCCGGCAAGGAGAATGTCCGGCGTATCGGTCAGCCCCTGCATGGTCTTCCATCGGAGCGCCGTATGCAGATGTGCCAGCGTCTGAATGCACGGCACAATCTCGATTCCAAACAGTTCCGCATAGTCATCACAGGACTTCAGTTCCTCTCTCGTGTAACGTCCGCGGAAAGCGCCAAAATACGGATACTCCGGGACCTCATACGTCTCTTCCGTATACAGCATCATCAGATTCATGCCCAGGGATGCCATGCGTCTGATGTACTCTTTTATTTTCCCGACCTTTAATACGCCGTTTCTGGAACAGTCAAGCATAGCCCCCGACGACTGGAAGCAGGCACTTTCCCGCAGCTCTAATTCCTGCAGCTCTAATTCCGAATCTGCCCCATGCGTCTCCAGATATTCCAGCGCCTTCATAAAACCTCTGAAAAAATGGACCTTTTCCCTGCATCTGATTGTTAAGACGCCATGTTTCAAAGAGACTGAAATCTCATGTTCTCCTTCCTGTTCCCAGCAGATGACCGGCTGTTCCCTTACAGCGATGCTCTCCCCTTCTGTCCCGAGCTCATGGCCCCGCTCCTCAAGCAGCAGCTCCAGCCCTTCCCTTACATTTGCCGCACTTTGATCCAATCGAAATTTCATCCTTTATTAGTCCTTCCTTTTTATTTTTCTTTCTTTTAATCGCTTACGGTTTGTGGTAATTTTGAAGCACATCAAAACAGAGGATCATATGACTTTGTAGCATAGTATAAACACCCGTGCTGCAACTGTCAATCGAATTATGGAAACTTTGGCAGAAAGTATTTGACTTCAGGGAGATGCCTCCAAATAGCCTTTACAAAAGAAACAGCGGCCTTGAAATTAATCACTTTCAAGACCGCCGCCGATTCAACAGGACAACACGAAATTCCATCTATTCTATTTTGCCGGTAATCGTAATATCTCCGCTCTCAAAAAATCCGGTACAATTATAAGCCCATCTGCCGGCTGAAAGCGCGATCGTTTTTGTCACATCGCTGTCAGTGACCGTAATACGCTGTTCTTCATGATTGGGCGAAAATAGAATGATATCTGCGGATCCCCCCTTAATATCAGACTGAATGGTAAGAGTTAAAACCTGATCGTCTTTCGCATCAAAACTGCCCGAGTGGGTAATACTGTCTCGCTTACCATTACTCAGATTGATAACAGTCCCTTTGTTGTTCTCCACTTCTGCTTCCGTTTTGTGGGGACTATCGCCATTGTCATGACTGCGGAGAACAGTGCCGCGAATGGTAATACTGCCGCTCTGAAAGAATCCGGTACAATTATAAGCCCATCTGCCGGCTGAAAGCGTAATTGTTTTCGTCTCATCAGAATCGTTAATGGTAATGCGCTGTTCTTTGTTATCAGGTGAGAAGAGAAACAAATCCACGGAACCGCCTTTGATGTCAGATTGAATCGTTATGGTTAAAATCTGATCGTCTTCTGCCACGAAGCTGTCCGATTTGGTAATGGCGTTATGTCCATTACTCGCCAGATGAAAGACGACCTCCTCTTCTGTCTCTGCGGTATCCTGTCCGGAGGCTTTTTCCGGCAGCGGATTCGGGGCAGCGGCGTAAGCGCCGGTAAATGCTCCTCCAAGGCAGATCGTAAGTGTCATGATAAAGGATAATACTTTAATCATCTTTGATTGTTTTTTATAATTCATAATAGCGTCCAGCCTTTCTTTCAGCAGCTCTCTGCTTTCATTCAATGTAACAGAGGCAAGTGAATTTTTGTAGTTTCCTTTGGGTCTGACCGCACCCAGCAGGGTATTCCCGTAGTCCCGCATAGCGTTCTCATTCAAATGCCGGATAATAGCTTCGTCGCAGGATAGTTCGCACAGACGGTTGACATCGCGCGCCATCAGGTACACGAGGGGGTTAAACCAATGCAGACATACCACCGTCTGCATAAGCCATTTATAAAACATATCTTTTCGCTTAAAATGCGTCAGCTCGTGTCTTATGGTATATTGAAAATCTAAATCCGAACAATCGGTTCCCGGCAGCACAATACAGGGATGGAAAAAGCCAAGCAGCAAGGGAGATGAGATGAGACTGTTTGTATACAGTTCCACCGAAACATTGATTTTTGCGTCTTCTGCCTCTTTTCCAAACTGCTCCAAATGATTAATATCGTCTACCGGAGTACAACCGGCTTTTACATATTTTATAAAGCTCTGATAGATTGTAATTTTTCGTATTAACAGGATCAGAGCGACTACCATCCAAACCAGGCCCAAATTACGTATCACCATCAGAAGACCATATTTCATCACCTTCACCGGGGTATAGCCTTCATCCTCGGCTTTACTGTCCTCTGTGAAAGTATTTGGAAAAAGATCCGTTCCCTGCAGCGACGCAAAGCCAGATTCAGGAAGCATTTTCCGTTCTAATTGTGAGGCTGCGTAATCATAGTTTCTAAAGAGGCTACCCACAAGATTATGTTCCGGCGCAAAGGGGAGCAGCAGTCTGGCAATAACGGCGAGCCAAATATAATACTGCCAGGCCCTGCTCATTTTTGATTGAAATAAAGGTTTGCAAAGGAACAGAATGAGAATGAGGATAGACCCGGAAAGGGATAGCGACAAAATTAGTTTTATCATTTCGTTTATTTGTGACTGCCTCCTTTTTCCCAATGGCGTTTTAAGTCCTCATAATCCTCGCAGGAAAGCAAGTCCTTTTGTAACAGCGTGGCTACAAGCCCCTTCGCATCACATTCATAGACTTTTTCGAGGAAATCCTGCGTCTGCACCTCCTGATACTCTGCCTCGGAAACAACAGCTGTGTATTCATTCCTGCGTCCTATCTTATTCGTCTTCAAAAAGCCTTTGCTGGCCAACCTGGAGCATAAAGTAATAATCGTATTTTTTGTCCAGGGGGTGCCTCTGTCCTCTAACGCCCTGACAATCTCCGCATACAACGCCGTTCCGCCGTTGTTCCAAATGATTTTCATAAGTATCAATTCATATTCTGATATTTGCTGCATCTTTTCTCATCTCCATCTTAGATTACATGCTGTACTCTAAATTTATGATAACATTTTGTACGCCATGTGTCAAGGAATTTAATGAAAAGACTGGGGAAACGGGAAGGTGCTGAGAAATCCCGATGATTTAGAGATTTTTCAGCACCTATTGCGTTGTATTTTTATGATAGTTCCACTCTAAGTAAAACTTTCGATCAGCGCCTTCCTCATTGCTTCCGGATCGGGCTTCCTCCCCGTCCACAATTCAACCGCCAGGGCTCCCTGATAGATGAGCATGCTCTGGCCGTCGAGTATATGGGCTCCCCGTTCACCGGCCTTCTGCAGAAATGGCGTATACGCCGGATTTGTAATGATGTCCTGTACTACCATGTTTTGATTAATGGTATCGTAATCAATATCCGGTAGTGATTTATCTGGGTACAAGCCGATATTTGTGGCATTTACCAGAATATCACACGCCGGAATGCTGACTTTCTCCACCCACTTTATAAATTCTGCGGTACAGCTGGTATTCTCTGTAATAAGTGCTGCCAGTTCTCTGCCTTTTTCCTCTGTCCGGTTGATGATTGTTAAGTGAACGGCCCCTGCCAGCGCACATTCCACGCTGATCGCTCTTGCGGCGCCTCCCGCCCCCAGGATGACAAGTCGTTTGCCAGCCAAAGAAATGCCATTCTCACGAAGTCCGATAACGAAACCTTTTCCATCCGTATTTTCCCCGTACAGTTTTCCTTCTTTTACCAAAATCGTATTGATTGCCCCTATGAGAGCAGCGCTTTCCGAAAGTCCCTCCATATAAGAGACCGCAGTAATCTTATGAGGTATGGTCAGGTTCAGCCCGGAAAATCCCAAAGCCCTGATGCCGTCCAGCCCATCTTGCAGGTCACAGGCCGCCACACGAAACAGCTGGTAGCGCCAGTTCAAGCCCGTGCTTCGAAAACCGGCTTCCATCATAGCCCCTGAAGGATTCTCATCAATCGGATCGCCAAACGCACCTGTAGTAGGTATTCTGAAACATTCTTTCATCTTATTTCCCCCTTATAACCCGATTTCATAGACATGGATCGCTGCATCTGCTATAAGACCCTTCGTTTCAACAGACATCCTGCCGCCCTCCATCTGAGGATAGATTCTAAGCGTCATGGCAGAATTTCCATTGATAAAAATCTCTGCTACAGAATTGTCAATCAGGATATCTACATGAACACTTCCATCTTTTTTCCGTCTGAAACAGCCCAAAATCGGCCTTTTATCTACGGATTTAATCAGGCTGCTATCCTCCATCGGCGCATAATAAGTACCTTCCCGTGGGTTAATGATGACATCGGTATATTCCTGTCCATCGCTGTCCGCCAGAAAACGGAATGAAAATACATCGTCAGACTGAATGGTTCCTTCCATCTCCGCCGTGCCGGATACTGTTTTAAATTCATATCGGCCGGTAAAATTCTGAAGTTGGACCTCTTCATCCGTGCGGCGCAGAGTCTCGAATTCCGGCAGACGCTCCTGAACCAGTTCATTTTCCTCATTAATGGATATCACTCTTGGAATTGCCTGGGCACCGGACCATTCTCCATCCGTATAAAGTCCTCTCCTGGGATCTTCCCGAAGCCATCCCCACATCAGAGTCCGCCCTTTCTCATCGAATGAGATCTGGGATGCGAAGAAATCGCCATAATCCACACTCCCCTGATTGTAAACTTCCAGCTTCCCCTCTTCCGTAATGGTACCCACAAACCAGTGCAGGACACGAATGTCCCATATAGAATGGATAAACAACACCTTATCTCCATAAACAATCAGATTGGGGCACTCCATAACCTCCTTCGCACACGTATTGCGAAAAAACTCATTAACATAAGTCCATGACCGAAAATCATTCGTTGTGTACAAATGTACGGCACCATATTTTTCATCTACAATCCCCGCAACAAGGCAGTAAATTTTTCCTTTCCACCGAAATACGAAAGGATCACGCCACTCTGTCAGCCGTTTCCCCGGAGCATCCGTGTTTCTCATAACCGGGTTTTCCGGTATCTGTTTCCAGGTTACGCCGTCCTCTGTCGTGGCCGCCCACTGCTGGGAACCACTGTTTTGACATCTTTCTCCCTGACCAACGCTGGTATAAAGCAGTTCTATCTGACCGTTATTAATATAGCTGCATCCGGAATAACAGTGTGTCTCCCCCCTGTCCAAAGCCGGATACAGAGCAATCGGTCTATGTTCCCAGTGAAGCAGATCCTTACTTACAGCATGTCCATAATGAAGATTCCCCCAGTGCCAGTCCGTGGGATTATATTGGTAAAACAGATGATGCTCCCCTTTAAAATAAATTGTTGCATTTGGATCATTCATCCAGTTCTTTTCAGGCAGAAAATGATAACTTGGTCTGTGTTTCATCGTAAACTCCTTTATTGTTATAAGATTTTTTATGCATTCAGCCCTTAACCGCTCCAGCAGTCAGACCTCCCACCACGTACTTTTGGAAAAATCCGTAGAATATCAGCTGAGGTACAAGGATAAGCAGAGCTCCTGCCACAAGTCCGCCATAATCAATGCTGTATTTTCCACGGAACATGGAAACACCCATGGAAATTGTACGCATGGCTGGATTCTGGATCAGGGTAACTTCCAACGGGAATTCATTCCATACATAGAGCACATTGAATACGGTAACTGTAGCCAGGACTGGCTTGATTAAGGGAATGGTAATATACGTACAAAGCTTCATCAGGCTGCAGCCGTCAATAATAGCCGCCTCCTCTATATCCCTGGAAAATCCTTTTAAGAAACCGACAAACAACAACGTATTAAAAGAAACGGATGAGGCCGCCAGAGGCAGTATGACAGACAGATAAGTATTAACAATTTTCAGGGCAATATTTATTCTGTAAATCGGGAACAGCAGAATATAGGTGGGAATCATTAGACCCGACAACAAGAATAAATAAATTCCGTTTTGAAGCTTCCTGCTGCGAAATTTCAGTCTGGTCAATGCGAAAGAACACATAAAAGTCACCACCAGACAGAGTATCTGGGTAAAGACCACGATAATAATCGTATTCTTATACATACTTCCAAGAGGCAGAATAGCAAGTGCGTTCTTAAAATTGTCCCAGTTCAGCGACTCAGGCAGCGCAAACGGCTCATTCATAATCTGAGTATTCGTCTTAAAGGCCAGCACCACCAGCCAGAGGAATGGAATCATGAGCACCGCTGTAATTAATACAGTAATTGCAGACAATACTGCTGTTCCAATCCTTTTTTTCTTTTTTTCATCCAACATGGCAGTTTACTCCTCCTCTCCCACCTGTTCTCTTGTGACATAGAGATAGATAACCGCAAACAGAGCAGAAATCAGAAATGTCACCGATGCAATGCTCATGCCATATCCATACCTGGAGGATGTGAATGTGGAATAATACATATAGGTCACCAGCAGATCCGACATGTGGTTCGGACCACCGCCAGTCAACTGATAGACGATCTCGAATATTTTGAAGCAGCCTGTAATCACCAGAAGCATAACTATAATAATGGTCTGCCTGATCATAGGAAATGTGATATAGATCAGCTGCTGCACCTTCCCTGCACCGTCAATTTCCGACGCCTCATAAAGTTCCTGTGGCACCATTTTAATACCTGCCAGAAATATGGTGGCGTTATAGCCCAGAGTCTGCCAGAGGAAAATAGCGCCTACACAGTATGGTGTCAGAGTTTTCCCTCCAATCCATTCCGGCTGGGCAGACACGCCAATATACCGTAGAAATGCGTTGATAAGTCCAATCTTGGGATCCAGAATAAACACCCAGATCAGGCCAATTAATATAGGACTGATAATGTTCGGGGAAAAGCAAAAGGCTTTTACCAGCTTTCCGCCCCGCATCTTCCTGGCAAACAGCAATGATAATCCAAAGGAGCAGGGAACTATGAGAAGCAGAGACATTGCCAGGACAAGTCCCGTGTTTTTCAAAGCAATATAAAATATCTTATCTGAAAACAGCGTTATGTAGTTCCGTAAACCTAAAAACTCAGGCTTTCCAATTCCCGTAAAATTAGTAAATCCATAATAAAACGCCATGAAGACCGGAATAATGATATACAGCAGAAATAGAATTACTGCCGGTGCAATCATCAGTATTTTTGTCTTTTTGGTACTGAACCAATGCATACCGTCTCTCCTTTTGAGTCAGAAATGGCGCTGCCATGACTGGCAGCGCCAGAAATTGTTACTGGATTGTGCTCTGCTGTTCGTCCATATAGCTGAGGGCCTCTTCCGGTGTATAAATTCCGTTAATTACACCGATCATGCTCTCTCTGTATTGATTAATAAGCTGACCAGGAATATACATATCAGGGCATGCCGCCGGGCTTTCCCAGTCATCATTCATCTTTTCCATAACCCTTGCAAATACCGGGTATTTCTCCTTGTCGATCTCACCGTCATACTTTGTGACTGGAATACTCTGATTATCTCGTGCAATAATTCCGGTTCCCTGCTCCCCATAATAATACTTCAGGAAATCTACAATGACCGCATACAATTCCGGATCTTCTTTCTGTACTTTAGCGGAAACGCAGTAAGGATGAGCAGGTGCCTTCATGGATACATTCTGATTGCCAATTCCGTCACTGAACGTTGGTCCCCACCAGTAGTAGATGGATCCGGCCAGATCACTCTGATCGAATTTCTTGGTATCCCATACACCGGAGTTGAGCATAGCCGCCTTTCCCCCCAGAAAGGCCTCCACGGACTGATCATAACTCATAGTAGTCACATTATCAGGAAATACACCCTTATCACGCATATCAGCAAGCTTGTTGTAAAACTTTAAGTAATCATCATTCTGCCATTGATCCGTTCCTGCGATAATGTCGTCTATATGGTCGAAAAAGCCGTATCTGCAATGCATATTTTCAAACGCCCATGCAGTAAAGGTATCTTTGGCTCCCTGTGCCATTGGGATAATATCGTTTGAGCGGAACACTTCAGCACAGTGGATAAACTCCTCATAAGTCACAGGCAGTTCCAGGCCATACTGGTCAAATAATGCTTTGTTCAGCCATATGCCATTGGACTGAAGCTCACATGGAATGCCGTAAATCTTGCCATCAATCTTCAGAGAATCCAGCATCCCCGGAAGAAAGCCATCCATGAACGCCTGATCGGAATTAATTTCTTTCGATAAATCGGCCAGATATCCCGCATTTGCCATCTCTACCGCTCCGCCCTGCTCCATCCAGAACAATTCAGGAAGTGAACCATTCTGTGCCGCCATCTTAATATTACGTATCTGATCGTCAGAGGCGGTCCCCTGCAGTTCGATCGTTACGTTCGGATGTTCCTTCATATATGCCTGTACCACGGCATATACCTGAGGTGCCTGTTCTTCTACATTCGCTACGTGCTCAGCAAACACAAATTTATAAGCTTTCTCTGCTGCTCCATCGATGCCGGCACTGCTTTCCTCTGTCTTGCTTTCAGGTGCCACCTCTGCAGTCGCCTGATTTGCTGCGGAAGACTGCTCCGCTATTGTACCTGCTGCCTCATTTCCCTTTCCGCAGCCTGCAAACAACAGTGCTGATGATACAGTCAACCCCAATACCATAACTTTCTTCCAATACCTCTTCTTCATAAAATACCTCCAAATAATTTGGCAGGCATAATCACAGCAGTATTTTTACCGATTTTCTCGCTACCAGCCGCGGGTCCAGCACCAGCCTTGCAGGCTGCTCTCCTGATCCGTTTTCCCTTTTGTTGAACTGGCCGTCAATCATCTCTGCTATGAGCCTGCCGATGGACTCGTAAGAATGTGCCACTGTAGTGATGCCGTAAACCGCTGTCCAGGGCAGATCATCATAAATAATGAAGCTGATATCGTCCGGTATGGACAAATTCATCTCGGAAAGCGCCTGGATGACGTTGATGCTGGTGGATTCTCCAACCGACAGAATTGCAGTGGGCTGCACCGCGTGAATCTTTTCCTTGATCATCTCTTTGGCACAGTCCGCGTAGCTCATTAGGTACAGGCATTCATTATCCATTTCCAGTCTTTCCTCTGCAAATGCCCTTGCGTATCCAACCTCCCGCTTGACAAGAGCCGGATTAGTCTTACTGATCAGCATGATCTTCTTATGGCCACTTTGAAGAAGGTGCTTCACAGCCAGATACGTTCCCAGCTCATCATCAATCAGCAGTGTGTCCAGATCGGGGTAGACTGTCCGGAACAGCTGAAGCAGTGGAAACCGCTTTGCGTTCAGCTGTTTTATCAGCTCCCCGTCCCCCTCCGGAGACGGCACGAAAATAATGCCGTCATACTTATGAGCAATGGCTGCTTCAAAGTTCTCCCGTTCCACCGATGCACTGTTGCTGTTGTACATAACAGCAAGCTGGTATCCCTTATGTTCCAGTTCCTTGGAGGTCTCCCTCACCATGGCACTGTAAAACGGGTTCACAATCTCATCTAAAAACAACGCCACTGTCCTTTTGCTTTCCTTTCCCCCTGTTCTGTTTACCGTCTTAGGTACGTATCCCAGTTCTTTCGCAGCTGCATATACTTTTTCCCTGATCTCAGGGCTGGTAAAATACGTATTGCTGTAGGCTTTATAAACAGTAGGAACAGATACTCCGGCTAATGCTGCCACATCTTTAATATTACTCATAAACGCATCCTTTCCAGCAGCAGAAGTTACTCAAGAAATAATTATTAGATATTATTAAATAATTATTTCTTTTATGTATATAATTATATTCTCATCTGCTGCATTTGTCAATATTTATATATTTTATATTATATTATTTGTACATATTGTACATTTCAAACTATGATTTTTGTAAGTAGCGTACCATTGTTTAAAATAATTATTCTCGAAACATGCGTTAAAACCAATACCTGGAGTGTTTTATGGAAATTATTGGAATAATTATATCATATATAAGAGAATTATTCAGATGTTTTTCTTAGATAAGAAAATAGAAAAGGCTGCCCTTAATCGGACAGCTTTTTCTATTTTGATCCTGAGCAGTTCCATTTTTTCTGACAGCTTCCGATGTAAGAACCTGGAACTGGCAGATGGTATATATAATAAGTCAACCATTCAACTGATATTCGCTAAAAACTGCCGCACCGCCTGCTCTACATTTTTACATGGCCTTCCCTGTGTCTTTATGCCGTTTTCTCCGATACAAACCACATGAAACGAATAGTTATTAACCGGAACATAGTCCATTTCTATCATGATATTGGCATCCAGATCCTGCAGCAATACCATGGTTGTCTGTGTGCTGTTAATACAGTTCTGTACTTCTGACAGGTATTCCAGACAGTCCGCCTCCTCATGGAAAGCATCTGTCAGCCTGTTCAACTTTTCGATTCTGTCCTTTGCCGTACATTTGGTATAATTCCACATAGCCCCTCCTTCTTGTATTCTTTGCTCTGCCTCAGTGTGTCAACTGGTACTGCATTGCGTAATTAATTGTGAATAAAATGCCTGATATCTTTACACAATTACGGAGGTGTTTACAATAAGTCCTGACAATTTATACTCTCTTCTTCGACCTGTTAGTTGCAGTTCACAGTCCTGTTATTTTCTAAGCACCACTTTCTTTCTAAAAAGAATATATGCCCCACAGATAACTAATATCCCCACACCGCTCCATACAAAGCTCATGCCGTACCCCAGCCAGGATGCGGCTAATGCCCATAAAACTCCACATAAAATGTTGGCAATATCCTGTATACAGTAAAAGAGTGTGTTTGCGTGAGCCGAATCTTTATCATCCAGCCTTAAAATATCCAGATGAGCACAGGACATTATAATCCCGGAAAAGAACCCCACAGCGGTGCCGCCGGCAAGAAATGAACTGCGTCCTGGCGTCTTACCTACCCACAACATTGCTGCACAGTAAAGTACTGCTCCAAAAAACAGAAGCCCATGCAGTCTCCTCTGGGTCTTCATGACCTCTTTTAGACATGTTCTAATTAGTATGGAAGAAAGCGAAGAAGCCACCAAAAAGATAACCACCTCCTTCAATTTGCCTTCACTATCTGCGAAAACAGTCAGCAATGCCATGTAGCAGTTACACAAAATCAGAAAAGAAGCCGTAAAAAAAGGTACACAGCTGTCTTTCCAGGTAGACCTTTCTTTTGTTTTTCAACTGCATTTCCCCCGTTTTCTGCTGCAGGTATCCACATACACAGGAGAAAACCAGCCATAGCGGCTAATACTGCCAAAAGGCATACCAGCCTGAACCCGTTCTCCGGACTGCGCTTCACGATTTCCAGCGCCAGATACGGGCCAGTAAGGGACGCCATAATTGAAGCAATTCCTATCAGTCCCACAGACTTTTCCGGCGTTTCGATGAATCTCATTGCAACTGACGGTACCGCCGAACTGGCAATACCGAAAGCAGTGCCCTGAAGAATTCTGCACAGCATGGCGGGAATGGCTTCCGTAAACAACAGGAAACCGCTGCATGCCACTGCCATCAATCCAAGACCAAACGCTGCAAACTTTTTCATATTCTCTTCACGAATCAAATTTAGCAGCAGGACTCTGGAAAACAGGGCCCCTGCTGAAAAAAAACTTAACTGCAGTCCCAAGGCCGCAATACGAAAATCCATTTTTTCAAACTGCAGCGGCAGGACAAAGCTTAGCAGCTGATTGACAACACTTGTAAAATAGAGCATCAGTACTGCCGCCGCTGTCCATACCCTGCCGTACTTTTTTACAGTTTTCATAATTTTAACCGGCTAATGCTCCTACCGCACTCTGAGTGCTGGGTAATGCCATACTCTGCCCTGCAAACGTAATCCAGACAATAAACAGCGCGCATACAAAAGCACCTGTCCAGATTCGTTTTGTTTTCACACTCATATGGGTGGAAAGAATCGCATTTATTCCAAACATCGGTATCAACGAGAAGCAAATACACATAAAGCCTGCGTTTCCCATCACATACGGAGTCTCCCTGTAAAGGAAGGACGGTTTTCCCGATACAAAATAAACCATATTCCATATGATATACATGATTGTCAGCCCGCCGACTGCCTGCAGGATACCGATCATCTGGTTCTTAACCATCTGTTTTCTGCCGTCCTCCTCCATACTATCATCTCTTAAAATTGCCGAAAATGCAATACTTCCAATTAAAAAGCTAACAAAAAACGGAATAAAATACTGAATCATATAAACCAGTCTGTCCAGTGAAAACGTTCTGATATTAAATATCCACGAGGCAGCTTCAACAGTAAAAACCTTTTCTGTGACAGCCATAATCACAAAAACCGGTACAATCAGACATACCGCATATAGTGCAGCTTTTCCTATGTATACTGCCGTTTCAGAGGCATTTTTCCCTACCTTCCAGCCATAGACTTCCATATTTCCGCCGTGTTTCTTTCCATAGGCAAAATGCCAGATAATAAAGATTACCAGCATACAGAGCGCATTAGCCACTGTCCAGATTAAATAACCAAAGGAGCTGGGATTAAAGGGGAACAATGCAGACTGTTTCACCCGGTTTTCCCCGTATACATAGCAGGGAACAAACGTAAGAACCGGTATCACTGTAAATAAAGTTATAAAGCAAATCCTGTACCATATGCTGCGCGTTCCAGTCATAACAGCAGTCCCGTTTGTCTCCCTCTGTTCCAGACTCTCGAAAGGTTTCCACAGGAAAAGAAGATTCGCCAGGGATAAAAACAACATAACAATTCCTATAATCTCCGTTGTACCGAATAAAAATCTCAATCCCCAGACCTGATTGGAGCTGTCAATGGGAACTGGCGCCTTCATGGAATTCATAAAAAAATCAAGTCCATTTTTAACTGCATTTTTGCTGTTAACGGTAGTCACATGCGTGCAGTCTTCTATGGTATAGAAAATACGTTTTGTTCCATCCTCCCAGCTGCCGCACCCCACGTTTACAAGATTCAGGATCTCTGCCCCGCCCCAGGTCTCTGAAAACAAAGCGGCTGCCACTTCTTTATTTCTCAAATAATCGTAATTCCATTCTGTTCCCATCACATGATGCAGCAGGTCCTGACCACATTCATCGTAACGTGACATATTTAGTGCCACATTGGTATGGATCAGAGACTCGTCCAGTCCGCCGCCTGTAATAGAAGGACTGATATAACCGTTTAATAAGATTCCCTTTACACTATCCGGATACTTTTTTGCCATACCGACCGCTGCATTCGCCCCCTTGGAATGCCCTGTCCCTCCTAATTGAGAATGGTCGACAAAATCCAGGTTCATCAGATATTCGGCCGCTGCAATTCCTCCATAACTCCCATCCCCCAGTTCATCTGGCACGTATTCGCTTCTGCCATGGCCTTCCATCTCCAGTGCGAGAACTACGTAGCCGCGTCTCGACAATTCCACATTATATGATGTCATTGCCGCTGTGTACCCGTTGTTTCCATGTGATGTAACAATTGCCGGCGCCGGATTTTCCGAAGTCGCATTTACCGGCTGGTAAAGGATTCCGCTCATCCGATACCCATCATCATTATTAAAATAAATCCGTTTTACACTGACATTTCCAAACTGTGACTCAATCCCCCGTGCTCCCCATGCAGTACCGATCATAATGATCAGACTCACCAACAACAGTACTGCTTTCTTTTTCAAGCTCTTACCTTTCATGTTTTCCTCCTTTTTATGTGATCGTTCACACATATCTTTAAATGAAACGGGAGTCGGATCTACTCCCGTTAGGTTCTATATGTGAACGTTCACATATTTTATGTTTTTATTATATACTTTCACGCACAATCAGTAAAGGTTTTACATGGACTTTTTCTACAATTTTTTGATTTTTGTTAATTTGTTCCAAAAGAAGGAAAGTTATTTTGTCTACTATTTCTTGTAAGTTCATATCAACCGTTGTCAATGCAGGATTCAGAAAGCTTCCCACATCGATGTTACCATATCCGGTGATCGCCAACTGTACGGGAACCTTAACTCCGGCTTTTGCTAATACTGCAAGTGCTCCGATTGCAATCTGGTCAGATAATGCAATCATGGCAGTTGGCATGGAAGGCAGGCTGATCACCTCTGCCGCCAGGCGCCTCCCTATCTCGTAATGTGTTGCTGTATCGTCCCTGCATTGAAGAAACCAGTCTTTGCGAACAGGCAGCCCCTTTCGTTTCATTTCACACTGTATGGCAGAGATACGAACACTTGACATCTGTGAATCAAAATCCGGTCCCAAGCATCCGATTTCTTTGTGTCCACGTTTTACCAGCTCATCCACAATCAACGCCAGGCCGCTGTTATCATCATGAATCACACTACTGATACCTTCCAGCCCCATAGGACCAAAGCAGACTACTGGAACCGGACATAATTCCAATTCTTTTTTAATCTCGTCATCTGCCACTACCAAAGAAACAATCAGACCATCCACGCCCTTTGCAATCAGATTTCTAATCTGCTGGATCAAGAGCTGCTTGGACTGTAGGTAACGCATGATCAGAATCTGATATCCTGCTGCTTCCATGCTGGCATGCAGCAAATTGATCACATTTACCAGGAGCGCAGAATCCAGAGAGGAGATCATAACGCCGATCGTCTCCGTCTTCCTCGTCTTCAGCGCTTTTGCCTGTGCACTCGGCCTGAATCCCGTTTCCTGTACTATCTTTTCTATTTTCGCCCTGCTTTCCTCGCCGACATATCCACCATTAAAATATCTGGATACCGTCATTCTTGAAACGCCGGCCATCTTGCCTACTTCATTTAATGTCATTAGCTGCTCCTTGTCATGTGTTGTTTCAAAAAGCTTTCATATTGTAGCTAATTGTACAATAGAATAATTCACAATTCAACCCTCCCCCCGCATACTGTATTATAAAAACGTTGTCCCGAACTGCGAACAGCAGCCGGCAAAAGGATACTATGATGAATCCAGATCTATGCAGCAGAATTATTCTGCCGTACTGTCCATCCTACGAATCGGCGAGGCAGATCTTTAACCGTTCCATACAAAAATGTCCCTCCTCCATCGTCTATTGCAGGAATGATAATGAGGCGGCACAGGCAGTTTGTTATGGCGCCAGCCAGAAGCAGGAAATCCGAGTGAGATCCGGCGGACATAATTATGAAGGATACTGCATCGGTAATGGTAAGATGACGGTTGATACCAGTCCTTTAAAAGGGATTCAGCTTGACAGCACCGGAACGCTCAAAATCGGCGGCGGTGTCTCCAACAGAGAACTTTACCATTTCTTGAAACAATACGGCTATCCATTTCCCAGCGGTACTTGCCCTACCGTAAATGCAGTCGGCCTGACTCAGGGAGGCGGCTGGGGACATTCCTCCAGAATGTATGGACTGGCCTGTGACAGCCTTGTGGAAGCAGAACTCATCGATGCCTCCGGCAGGCTGATTACTGCCAGTGAAGAGTCTCATCCCGACCTTTTCTGGGCTCTGCGGGGCGGGGGAGGCGGGAACTTCGGCGTCGTGACATCACTGAGTTACCGCCTTACACCTGTAGTCTCTCATGTCACCTATGTGGACATAGAATATTCCCGGATCGACGATTTAACCGCACTCCGATTTTTTCAGACATGGCAGGCATGGACCACAGGCGGCGAGATTCGTTTCACTCCCAACAGCCGCATTTTTAATTCTGCACGGGACGGGATGGGCATATTCCTGCGTGGCTTCTTCTACGGAACACCGGACGAAGCGGAGGCCGCGGTTCAGCCATTTCTCGATATCCAGGGTGCACAGGTTTCGTTTCGCTATGTTACTTTTTGGGAAGCCACCGAAATTGACGCTTCGATTTACCCGGCTTCTGAAACGTTTCGGTTTGCAGGACGTTTTGCGTATGCGGACTTTTCAGACAGCCAGATTATATCGCTCCTCAGCCTCATCAAGACCAGAGCGCGGGGGGCCTCCTATGCTTCCGTGGCACTCTACGCCATGGGCGGCAAAGTCAGAGCTGTAAATCCCTGCGAAACCGCATTCTACTACAGAAATTCCGACTTTATCATCGGAATCGAAACGGTATGGGAAGACTGCTTCTTCGAACCGGAGAATCAGGCATGGATGGCGGCACGCTTTCCATATTTACGTTCCTTAACCACAGGTTCGTATATTAATTTCCCGTATCTATGTACAGATCACTACATGGACGCTTACTATGGAGAGAATAAAGAGCGGTTAATTGAAATCAAGAAACGGTATGATCCGTGCAATCTCTTCCGCTTCCCTCAAAGCATCCGGGCTGACCATCCGCCGGGGCAACTGCCGGAATAAGCGGCCGCCAATGAAGTTTCAAAGCAGTTGCGGCCGGTATTGTCACTTCAGCCAGCTCCTCAGGAATGGTCCTGCCAATGCAATGACAGGGAAGCCAACTCCGATAAACCGGAAGATCCATACGAAAAACCAGGTCCCTCTCTGTTCTTTTGGCACATAAATCTTATCCGGACGCCCGGGAATATAGTGAAGCTCTACCTCCTCTCCAACGGAGACGGAAAGAAAGCCGCTCCCAAAGCTGCTGTTGGTGCTGGATTCCGATGTAATTCTGTGCTTAGCCCCCTCTGCGTAAAACTCATATACGGGGGCGTACGTTCTGTCCTGGCTGCTGCCCCGCGGTTCTTTGTCCACCACGATGGCAGTGGTCACGGCGGTGGCGAATCTGCGTCTCTTAGCAGCCTTACGCCCCATGGCTGATCCGATTACCATAAATACAACAGGTACCAGGACAAAAAGGATATCTCCCAAATCCCGGTCTGCCATACCATGCTCATACTGAACCATAATCACCACCCCGATGGCGCAGTAAAACAAACTCCACAGAAGAAAAACTCCCCATTTCTTTCCGGTACTCTTTTCTTCCTGTGGCATCCCTGTAGGATCTTCCCGGCTCTTGACAAGTCTGTAGAAATGGATTACAACAAGTGCTGAGCCTATCAGTGAAATGGCCGATACTACGATAACAAAGATCCAAAGTGATTGATTCATGGCGGTATCCTCCTGTCGGCAGCGGTCTGTCAGCAAACATTTATGCCGCAATCGGGTACATGCTGCTTCATAAATTAATTCTAGTATATGCCTATCGGTATGTCAAACCATTCCTCCAGACGCCTATGCCAATGATTGAATCACTGCAACGCCTGCAAGCTGATATAGCTTCTTGAACTTTAGTTTCGTGCGCTCCCGGCCGATATCGGCCAGATATCCATACCACTCCCATACATCCTGCTTCCTGTTTTTTCTCATCGTAGTCCTCTCTGCTGCTGTCAATCTGTAATTCTGGATCCATACACGTCATGTGATGGCCTTTCTCTGCAAGCAGCCTGTAGACCCTGGCGGTTCTGCCCGATCCGACTTCTAATCTCTTACACACCTTATCCGAAGGCAGTAACTGAATCACATATTCTGCAAACAGTTCCTGACGCGACGGCAGATTTTTATTGATTCTATAAAACTTGATAAAACCCTGAAACGGAATATCAGCATTTGACAGAATTGTTTTGAGAACGTAGAATGAAATAAAATACAAAATAATTTAATAAAAAGGAAAAACACGATACTATTGGCAAATATACAGGGAGGTACCTCTATGAACGATAAGATTAAAACTGCTTTGAGCTCGGAGAAATCAATGACTGTTATAAATCTGCTTTTTCTTTTGTCGCTGTTCATTCGTAACCGCGGAATCATTTTTATTGCATATATCGCGTGGATCGTTTTTCTGATCTGTTTTATTAAGAAAACCTCTTCCAGGGCCGTTAGGGCTGTCAACGGAATATTTCTTATCTTTGCGGCTGCGATGATTGTGATAAATCTGTATTCCATGATTAGTTATAGATAGGAAACTGGAACTTAGGATGTTGGTTTTTAAACGTCATTTGGGAATGATAGGCTGATGGGAATATGGATAATACAATAGAATCAAGGTCCGCCTGATGCTATCGCATTATCCATATATTGCTTATCCGATTATCCTGTCTTCCTCCTCTGTCTTATTCACGAAATCCAAATTATAACGCACCGCGCCGTGGTCTCTCATGATTCTGGCACGAGTAATGCGGATCGCCAGAATAACACAGCTCTCGTCTTTTTCGTCGTTTGCCTGATCGTACCAGTCGGCAAATGCCCGGCGAAGTTTCACTCTCAGTTCCGCATTCTTCGGATCCAGCACCCAGCCAAGATTTTCACCAATCCCATGTCCGTAAATCCCCTCGAAGCAAACAGCAAATGCGGTCTCTTTGTTCTGAGCGATCTGAAGCATTTTATTTGACTTCGCCCATGTCGTAATATAGAACACTCCATCTTCATAATAAGCATCCACATCACGAACACAGGAACTGGGCATTCCGTCAGCATTTGGTTCCATTACTACGGTCGAAAGCGCAATAACATTATCTTTTCCATTGCCGCAGCTCTCTTCTATTAATTTTATTCCCTCTTCATATCTGCTCATTGTTTAACTCCTCCTGTTAAATTTATCGTCCGTGAAACTCACAAAACCGGCAACTCATCATCTTTATTAAAATCATTCACAGTTTTAGCCATGATTCATTCACTGCCATTCCGCGCTCTGAACGGAATCCACATCTCCATATATGCCATTTCAGGCGTATGATGATCATACATCTCCGGGAAAAAGCCGTCAGCAATCAACCCATGGCTTTTCAGCCAGCTCCTGGTAAATTTCATCATCTTTCCCATGGATGCCATCAGCTGTTTGGGATTATCAGCCTCAAATGAACAGATGACATATTCTCTCGCAGGCAGCTGCCAGCTTACAAAACGGGAATCCTCTTCACACGGTTCTACCCCTATGAAATAAGTCGAATACCCATCCGGCGCATCGCCGTGATAAGAGACACCGAGTACCCGACCGCCGGGTATATATATTCCAACACTAACCCTTCGCCGATTAAAGGCACCCCTTCGTCTACCATCCTGTAATTCAGGGATAGATCAGGCTTGTCATAATTCATCAGGCCTACGGGCTTGTCCCGGTATTGCGCCGGTGTGATGCCATAGGTGTCCTTGAATGCCCGTGTGAAAGTCTCACGACCGCCGAAGCCGTATTCCACCGCAACGTTTAGGATGCTGTTTTCTTTGTTTCTCAGAGACTCGCATGCCCGGGCCAAACGCCGCAGTTTTACGTATTCCCGCACCGGCTTCTTCACCAGCCGCGCAAACAGCCTCTGATAATAAAACAGTGACAGTCCGGCAAGATCCGCCAACTCCTCGATCTGGATTTCCTCGCCAATATGTTCCTCAATATAGTTTAAAGTCTTTTGTATGGATTCCCACGCATGCATAGCAGCACCTCACTTCTCACTATACCATAATTTTCAGACAGATGCGTGACCGTGTCTGCCCTTTTTCTATTCGGTGTTCCTTCCGGCATACTCCATTCTTGAGGACATCTGGATATTACGCTGTTTTTACCATCATACTACATCGAACGTACGTTTGCAATCAGAATATGCATCTGATTCTATATCAACCGCCTCCCCCTCTGCATACCCTATATAGAACTGGAGGCGTAAATAATGATGAAAGAACAGCTAAGCATCGTAACAGACAAATACTTAACCTGCTTTAACAACATACTGGACCAAATGATACAGCAGATGAACAGTGCCCAACTGAGCAACAGTATTTCCTATAATTTTATTGTTCAGATGATTCCCCACCACAAGGCCGCAATCGAGATGTCCTGTAATCTCCTGCAGTTTACCACCCTGGTACCGCTGCAGGAAATTGCGTTAAATATCATTGAAGAACAGACTAAGAGTATTGAGAATATGGAGGCAATCCGAAACCGCTGTCAGATGTTCTGCAATCCGCCGCAGAAAATCGAACTTTTCCTTTGTCACTATAAGCAGATTACACAGACTATGTTTGATGATATGAGAAATGCATGTTACACAAATGATATCAATGCAAATTTTATTCGTGAAATGATCCCCCATCACAGAGGCGCCATCCAAATGTCACGGAATGCCCTGCAGTTTCCAATCTGCCAGGAGCTGAAGCCGATTATTCAGTCGATTATCGTGTCGCAGCAGAATGGGATTCGGGAAATGGAGTGTCTGCTTAAATGTATTGAGAAATGTGACAGACCGTGCTGACAGGAACAGCAAATGCAGCAATACCCCGGTTGCCATCAATAGAACCGGGGTGTATCGACTGCATTTCTGCTTTTATTTTCAGGAAAGGAGGTCCAAAATGGTATGATATCAATCAGCGATTTTAGCACTTACAGAATACTGTAAATCCTCCCGGCCTCACTTGATCCACAGGTATTAAATGCTGTGATTACAAAGAAATACGTGTTACCTGTGTTCAGATTGCATAACGTTATTTCATTTGTTTTAAAAACTTTGCAGGTAATATTCAGACTGTCGGCATGAATTCCATAAAATATTTCGTAGCCATCCGCACCTTCAACCGGATCCCAGCGCAGATGTACCTTCCTCCTGTCAGCTATATCTCTGGTGACTTCTGCATTAGTCACCTCCGCCGGTTTTCTTCCCGGAGCTGTCCCGAATACCCGCAGGCCGCTGACCGCAAATTTTCCTCCGGCAGGTACATTTCCCATGTTGGTAAGACGCAGGTACCGTATTGCAGCTCCTTCACAGACCTCGTAATAATCATGAGAAGTATCGGTTGCAAATTTGCCGCAGCGCCCATGTTTGCTGCAGTCTGCCAGCACTTTAAAACAGCTGCCGTCCATGGAGTACTCCAGGAGATAACTGTAGTTGATACTGCCTTCCCTCCGCCCGGTATTTTCAGCCTGTTCGTCGGCAAAATTTACTGCAATTCCATTTACTGTACAAACGCTTCCCAAGTCAAGTATCAAATATTCTCCTCTGCTGCCACTCTCAGCACTCCACCAGCTTCTTATATTTTCATCTACTGCATTTGCACTTTCATGGCCTGGAATAAAAGAAGAACATTCCGTCCTGCAGCCAAAGGAAAGCAGATTCCACCCAGGGCCCGGGCTTTCAAAAGGCCGTTCACTCTCATTCGGCAGAAACATAGGATAATCCGCACAGCTCATATTACATTCCAGTTCGCCGTAAGCATTAAAGCGGGCAGGCGTCATCACAATTCGCCTTTCAAACCGATGGTTTACACTAATGCTGACTGTACCGAACTTCCACCAGTTCCCCTTTAAATCCCGAATCAGGGAACCATGACCGGCTCCGGTAACATAGCCCGTCGCCTTACAGGAAACCGGACTGTTTTCACAATAAACAAAGGGACCCATGGGAGAATCCGCCACATAACAGCCATCCGCATAGGTTCTGTACTCAGTCCCCGGCACCGCATACTGCAAATAGTATTTTCCCTCATTCTTTACTGCCCAGGCGCCTTCCAGCCAGCATTCCCCCTCGTACCTCGTGTTGCTGTCACCGGGAACTTCAAAGCCGTGCTCTTCCGGATTGGAATAAATACACGGTTTCGGCGTCCCTGTCAACGCCATATTATTTTCCCCGTCCAATTCTGCCACATACAATGGAAGCTTATCGCTGCAGCCATAATAACAGTAAATGCGTTGATCATCATCCACAAATACCATCGGATCTGCCAGATCCAGCGGTCTCCCCACATAATCCCAGCGTCCTGACTTTGGATCTGACGATTTGAATATAGAACCATTTTCAGAATGTACGAGATAAAGCGTATCCCGGTATTCATACGCGGTCGGCGCAAATTTCTCTATTTCCGGCATAATCTCCGGGTCTATTGAGACAAAGTTCCATTCGTACAGGTCTGTTGAAAACCAGTACCCTTCACAATGAGAAGCAAACAAATAGTATTCCCCACGAAACAGGACCACAGAAGGATCTGCCGCCTCTCTTCCATAATATCCCTCTTGATATCTGTAGCTGATATTGATGGGATTGCAGAACGTATGCTGTTTTTCATTTATCCTGGCAGCCATTTAATACTCTCCTGCGGTCCAGTGAATCGCCTGATGCATGATTCGCCGGAAATTTTCATTCCCATAGACATTGTTATCGTGGCCTGAGGCGTAACAGAACACTCTGCTGTTTTTGTACCGCCTTGTCCAGGCAATCTTATGCATGCCGGATGGGTTATCCGTCTCAATTAAAATTGTATTTCCCGGCTCTTCCGGTTCTCCGATTTCATAGGTTTCATCAATCAGAGTAAACTTATCAATACCGTTCATAACCGAGTGCCCCTTATCCACAATATATTGGTCTACCCTCTCATTCTGGTGAAACTGAAACTGCTCCTCACAGCGCACTTTCACTCCTGAAACTTCAGTATAAATATCCCATCTGGGGAATGATAAAAGCGCATGATGCATCAGGATAATCCCCTGTTTTGTATTTCCCAATTCCTGCACCATGTATCGATACCTGTCGCTTCCCTCTTCCGGTAATGGGAGACTCATACTGTAGTAAAGAACCGTATCGTAGCTGTCTCTGTTTTCCGCGTCCTGAATAAATAAGTCAAACGGTTGTACATAACAGTCACAGTCTTCAAAGGACCACAGCATTTTTTGAAAATTCACAATATCATACGGATGACACTCCACCAATACCGCTACCTTAAACCTTCTGTCCATATTATATCTCCTCCTGATTACGGAAGACTACGGGAGCATATTTCCTGCCGCACGGTATATCTCATACCACTCCGGCCTGCTCATACTGACCTCCGCCGCTTTTGCGATTTCTTCCAGTCTGACAATATTTGTCGTTCCCACAACCGCCTGCATATTTGCAGGATGTCTTAAGATCCATGCAATGGCGGCCGCACTCATTGAAATATCCCGCTTATCCGCAAATTCCTTTAGTGCTTTATTTAACTCAGGATATTTTTCATTTTCCAGGAATGTACCCTCAAAAAATCCATACTGAAGGGAGGACCACGTCTGAATTGTTATACGATTCATTCGACAGTATTCCAATATACTGCCATCCCTGTCAATACCTGTATCATTGTGCATATTGACATTGATTCCCTGATCAACAATTCCTGTATGGGCGGCACTGAACTGGAGCTGATTTGCAACCAGTCTCTGATGCAGAATACTCTGAAGATACGCAATCTGCATGGAATTCATATTGCTCACGCCAAAACTGCGAACTTTTCCTGACTCATACAGATGATCAAAGGCCTCAGCGATCTCCTCAGGTTCCATTAACGTATCCGGTCTGTGCAGCAGGAGAACATCCAGATAATCCGTATGAAGTCTCTTCAAAATGCCTTCAGCAGACTCGATGATGTGATCTTTTGATAGATCATAATATCCGGACCGGATACCACATTTTGACTGTAAAATAATGTCTTCCCTTTTTATGCTGCTGCGCGTAAGCGCATCGGCAAATATCTCTTCGGATGCACCGCCGCCGTAAATATCTGCATGATCAAAGGTATCAATACCAAGCTCCGCAGACTTTTCAATCAGTGTGCAGACTTCCTGCGGACTTTTTTCTGCAATTCTCATGCAGCCCATAATAATTGCGGAGGCAGCATTGCTGCCGCCTCCCATATTTACTTTTTTCATACTGTTTCTGCTCCATCTGTTTATTTGTATACTTCGTCTCTGATCTCCTGGACAAATTTCAGTGTCTTTTCCGTCTCATATGCATAGTCGATTTCAGACGCACCATTTGTAATAACCCAGGGACAGGCTACGGATACACCCTTATCATACCCCGCTTCCTTCAAAACTTCAAACAGATGTTTCAGAATATCTCTCCGGTCTCCTACGTTGGGCTGCGCACCGCCGTCTCCCTGAATATGTACATTTAAGCAGTACTCCGGATATTTAAGAATATCTTCCAGCGGCTGTCCCAGTTCCAGAAAATAGTTTAAATCTGCCATAACTTTAACATTGCTGCGGCCGGTCATTTTTGCAAATGCAACCCCTTCTAAATATCTTGGAAACAGAGTATCCGGTTCTGCCTGCGGCTCAAGTGCAATCTGCATATCGTATTTTGCTGCAAAATCCGCAGCCATATTAATGGTACTCAGAGCCTGATCAATTGCCGTTGTTCTGTCAAAACCTTCCTGACATCTGAAGTGGCCGCCCCAGCATCCGATATACTTAACGCCCAGCTGACTCATACGCTTAAACTCCCGCTCCAGAGAGAAGGCAATCAGCTCCCGGTCATAGTATTTTCCGCTTCCGCCCTGCCATAACATGCCTGGCCCTAATAAATGGCTGGTTGTCATACACGGTCTGCCGTCTGCAATATACTGGTCTCTCCAGACCTCCCAATCCGCGTCACAGAGAATCGGATCTCCATGTATTGATGCCGGGACCTCAAAGTACTCATATCCCCCAGGTACATCCTTAAGCGGCACAACATCAACGACAATACCAAATTTAAACCTCTCACTCATTTTTTAATCCTCCTTATGGTTTTTGAACTGCACACCAGTGGCGCAACAGTTATTAACAATTTTATTTGTATCTGTTGGTGAGGCTCCTTGTCCGGCAAAGTGTAACAAGAAGATCTCCCCTGACTGAATCGTTACTTTTATTTTTCAAATCTCACCGGATTCTCTGCCATAAAGTCTGCAAATTCCTGTGCGATCTCAGCTGTTTTGGGCTGATAATCGGTGTCAATGAAGTTTTTCAGTTCATCTAACTGTACTTCCCCTGTCACATAACGCACCTCCAGGCTGTTCAACCCCTGCACGTCATCCGGGAACTCAATTGCAATCTTATCCACCACTTTTACAAAAGGCGTGTAGCACTCTGTCGTCACCTGGTCTGCCGCCTCTGTCTCCTTCTGCCATTTTTCAATGATCTCCGGAGTCGAACCTCCCATCAGTGCCTCCTGATTCTGATATGCATTGGCAAATGCAAACATATTGCTGGTCACTTTATTAACGGCTTTTGTCTGTTCCTCTGTTCTGTCAATCGTCCTCGTTTCAATATCATAGCTGTTATAGTGTATTCCCTGCAGTCCCAGCTGCATGGCGACAAATCCTTCTTCCGAGTTCGCCCAGTCCAGTACTTTTAACACTGCGTCAATATGCTCGGAATCTGCGTTAATAAAGTATGCCATCCAGTTGGAGGGAGGCATCACGTAGACCGGATCATGAGAATCATCCAGTGCAAGTGGTGCACAGTACTCATAATCATCAATGTTCAGGCCGTATCTCTCCAATACCGTGGTTGTATAATTTTTTCCAGATGTTCCGACAATTCCAACTCTTCCCTGTGCAAACGCTTCCGTATGTTCCTCCGATTTATGCGTAATAAATTCTCTGTCTACAATGCCTTCTGCATACATATCTCTCAGCAGTGTAACGTAATCGTAATACTCAGATTTCAGCGGTCTCAATTTAAAACTGCCATCCGCATCCGGCATTCCATGATGCCACGCTGCAATGTTGTAGGCGGTCGACAGGAAATCATTATTCATATGCCAGATACCGGAATCCATACTGTTCTGCTGCGCTCCGAAGCTGACTCCATACGTATCAGCTTTGCCGTTTCCATCGGGATCCTGTGTCGTAAATGCGCGGCAGACTTCTACAAACTCTTCTACAGTCCTGGGGGCGTCCATTCCCACCGCTTTAAGCCACTTTTTGTTAATCAGGAAACCTGCTTTGTCATAAGAGTTCGGTCTGGGAACCCCAAAGATTCTGTCATCTCCAAGCAGCTTCGTGTCTCCATACTGCTCTTTTGAGATATTAGTTGAAAGATTCGGGTAATCTTTTATCAAATCCGTCACATCCGCCAGCAGCCCTTCCTCCGCCCACTGCGTTGCATACGTGTCTGCGCCATAGGCAAAGAAATCAGGCATATCGCCGGTTCCCACAAGGATTTTCACACGATCCCAAAAGTTATTGAGCGGCGGCGCTTCTATAATCAGCCTGACGCCGGTATCCTCTTCAATTTTCTGAAGAATCGGATTATTTTCCAGCGAAATTTCCGGATTAAGCTGCAATACCGCAGTTACCTCCACAACCTCCCTGCCATCATTAGCAGCTTCCGCAGTCGTTTTGTTCTCCCCCGCTTCCGATGTTTGTGTTGCTGCATTTGACCCGCATCCAGCAAGCATGGAGGCGACCAATGCGCTGCACAGTAAAATACTTTCTACTTTTCTTTTTAACATCCCTTTCTTCCTCCTTCTTCCTTATATCTGCTCCGCACCTCTTATGCGGCTGCATACTTATTCTTTTACAGAACCCAGCGATACACCTTTTACAAAATATTTCTGCATAAAAGGATAGACAATCAGGATCGGCAGTACTGTGATGATGATCGCCGCCATCTTTAAGGTAAACGGATGTGAACGGTTCGCCGAAGTAAGCATCTGGGTCACCGATGATACTGCCGAGGTGTCCTCCACTACCAGTTCTCTTAATACCAGCGTCAGCGGCCATAAATCCCGATCAGACACATACAGCATTGCCGAGAAGTAGTTGTTCCAGTAATTGACGGCACAAAACACAATCATAGTTGCAATAGCCGGTTTTAACAGCGGCGTTACAATCCGGAACAGAACCTGCAGATCATTGGCTCCATCGATTCTTGCCGCCTCTTCCAGTGCATCCGGAATTGACTGTAAAATAAAATTTTTCATCAGAATCAGGTTGAACGCACTGATACAGCCCGGAATAATCAGTGACCAAACGGTATTCTGAAGCTTGATCCCTCTGATCAGAATATAGTTGGAAATCATGCCGCCGTTGAAAAACATCGTAAATAATACCATTCCCATGAAAAACCTGTGTCCTTTTAAATCTTTCTTAGACAACGGGTACGCGGAAATAATCAGCAGAAATATACTAAGGGCCGTTCCTGCTATTGTGATAAAAACCGTGACCAGATATCCGGAACGAATCAAATCATATCCCAGCATTTGCTTATAGGCCGTCAAATCTATCCGAGACGGTATAATTTTCAAAGGATTTTCAATATATTCCGAGTATGGCATAAAGGATACGCAAAACACATAAACGAACGGCATAACACAAATTAAAGCAAAAATTCCTACCACGATCATGCTGACGTAGTCCATTGCTGTCAGTCTCTTCTTCATTCTTTATACGCCTCCCTTCTAAAAGATCCCTTCTTCTCCCATTGCTTTTGCAATCCTGTTGGCAAATGTGAGAAGTGTAAACCCTATTACGGAATTGAACAGGCTGACTGATGAAGCAAAGGAATATCTTCCGTTTACAACACCCATCTTATAAGTATAAGTCTCAAACACCTCCGATACCGCCAGATTGCTTCCGTTTTGAAGAACATAGATCTGTTCAAATCCATTATTCATAATTCCGCCGATTGCCAGTAAAAGCAGGATAATAATAGTAGGTCTGATACACGGTAATGTGACATGCCAGATTCTTGCAATTCTTCCGGCCCCATCTATTTTAGCCGCCTCGTATAAATCGGGATTCACACCTATGATGGCAGCCAGATAGATAATGGTATCCCAACCGGCCTGTTTCCAGATATGGGATGCGATTGCAATGCCTCTGAAATACTTATCATTGCCTAAAAAGAAAATCGGCTCTCCACCAAACTTTTTAATAACATCGTTGACGATCCCCCAGGAAGGAGACAGAAGATTTACCAGGATGCCTCCGATTACCACCCAGGAAATAAAGTAAGGCAGGTAAATCATGGTCTGCGCCGTCTTTTTATATCTTGTAAAAGGTATTTCATTCAACAGAACTGCAAGTAAAATCGGGATTGGAAAACTGATCAGCAGTTTTTCAATGCTCAGTATAAGGGAATTAGCAAATACCCTGTAAAACTCACTGAGGCCAAATAAATACTTAAAATTATCCAGGCCGCACCATGGACTTCCCATGATTCCCTTGGAAAATTTAAAATCTTTAAAGGAAATAATTAATCCATACATCGGTACATAATTAAATATTATAAAATATACGATACATGGCATCAGCAGCAAGTATAAATATTTATGCTTCTTTATATACTTCCACATGTTCTTGTTTCTCCTTTCCCGTCCCTTGATGATGTCAGTATATCAGATCTCGTTTATTGTATAAATAAACTAATTAATTTGATTTATCATTACTTTTTTGGTTATTTTGCATTATCCTTCAATGTTTGTTATTATTTGAAATAGATTTATGCACAAATCAATTAGGTTTTCTCAGCCCGTTATTGGAATGTTGATATTTGAAATTGTTTTGTGAAAGGATCATAAAAAAAGTGCGGCACCCGCAATCTGTTGTCCGCACTTTTTCTGTTACCTTTTCTGTTTTACTACTATTTTGGTAAATTTATCTATCTCACTTTCTATTGTCACCTCTCCTTCTCCTCCTGTACAGATATCGATTCTGTCCATCACATTCTTAAGTCCATAGCTGCCATTCTTTCCTCCGACACTTCCATCCTTCACCAGGCTGATCCGCTCCTGGGTCATACCATTTCCGTCATCTTCCACCACCAGATCGTAATAAGTATCATCATAAAGAGAGTAGATGGTAATATTTAATACACTCCCATCTTCTTTTCTTCCATGGAGGATGGCATTTTCCAGAAGCGGCTGCAAAATCAGTTTTACTGTAACACAGTTCAGTAATTCATCGTCAATATCCACAACAACATTCAACTCATCTCCGCACTTAAGCTTCTGCAGATAAACATAGGCCTCCAACTGCTGCAATTCCCGCTTCAGTTCCACCTGATTCTCCTGCATGGAGATAGAATATCTTAAAAAAACTGCTAATTTTTCAATTGCCTCCGGCAGGATTCTCGTTCCTTCCTCACTCCTGGTCAGCCATTTTAATGTCGCCAGGGCATTGAAAAGGAAATGAGAGTTTATCTGAGCCCGCAGGGCCACCATCTCGGCGGTACGTTTGCTCTTATTTCGATTTTCAATTTCCACCAGCAGCTGATTGATATGGAGCTTTGTTCTGTCGATCTCACTTTCCAGTACTTTAAACTCATTTAGTCCTTCGGTCTGTGTCTTTGCGTTTTCTTCGTATTCGTCATGTCCTATCGCCATAATTCTTTTCTGGATGATCCCCAGCCTCTTATTAAGCTGATTGGAAATGAAGGATACAATGAAAAAAGATGCCACGATTATAAGAAAAATAATTGGAAGCATCCTTCCAAATACCTCCCACAGCCCGCGCTTTAAGTAATTCAAATCCGTATTAACAACCACTTTCCAGCCATTATCAGTCTCTGCAAGAATCGGAATCTTTCCATTGCTGTCTTTCAGGATAAACGCACCTTCCGGATTTATTTTCCGGCGCTGCAGTTCTTTTGAGAAATAGCTTCTGTCTGACATGGACATCACGGCATCACCGTTATAAATCACAATATCGTTACCACTTTTATCTTCATTAAAAAATCGATACAACTCCGTTTCATAGATCCGAAACTCGATATAATACCATCGTTTTGGATTTGGCTGATAAATTCTCTTATAAAAGGAGAATACTTTTTCATTCTTGTCATTTAAATAAGTTCCTTCATAAGCGTACTCTGATTTTCCAAGCTGTTCCCTTACAAAGGCTTTATGATTTTTTCGGAAATTCTCATGTTTTTCATCGTAAAAACCCTGCTTATACAAATTAATTTCACTGATTCTTCCCGAATTCAGCGTCATAAATTCAGCCGTCATTTTCTTTAAATACTCACTGGCCTCTTCATAAGTATCTGCCTTCAGCAGATTTAAAAAATGACTGTCCTTTTGAAGCAGGTTCATATAGGCTTCATAATACGCAAGGCAGCTGTCCGTATTTATGGCAACCTGTTTCGCCTGTGTTGTTAGAATTTCTTCCTCCTGTTCTCTGTAGCTGCTGCCAAGGTAAATATACAAAATAATTCCCAGACTCAAAATAATGATACCGATGACCAGTGTAAAAGATGCAAATAATTGCGTCCTGAATTTACAATTTCTCCATTTTTCCATCTGTATTCTCACCCTTTATACTTCTGCCTGTATTCGGTTGGAGTTATCCCTTTTTCTTTCTTGAAACTGGAATGAAAATAACTGATATTGTCAAAACCGCATTGCAGCGCAATATCACTGGCCGGTAAGTCGCTTTCCTTTAGCAGCCTTTGGGCATTTTCCAGTCTGACTCCCATTAAATATCGGTTGATTCCGCACCCTTTCGCTGTTTTAAACACGGTTCCGATATAATTTGGTGTAAAATGCATTGCCTTTGCAATGGATTCAATCGTAATCGGAGACGTATACTGCGTTTGTATTATATTTTCAATTTCTGATACAATCTGAGCCTTCCCTTTTTTCCGCTCTGTTCCCACTTCTACCTGAGCACTTGCATATATAAGACTTCTCTGACGAATTTCGTCATACAGCTGCCCTGCGTCTTTTGTATTCCCCTCTTCATCACACACGGATTCCCGACGCAGAATTTTACAGTTCTTTTCTCCAAAAAATTCATCCACTAATTTTTCCAGTTTGCCTGCCGCGTCTGTCATTCCTTCCGGGCTTATGCAGAATACCGTAACAAGGTTTCCTCTGGTCAGACATATATTTACAACCTTTGGGCATTGGCTGCGGCATATTTTCGTAAGTGAATCCAGCCCCCTTGTTATGCAGTCTGTCTTTTCTTCATCAAATGCCGTTACAATTTCTCCCAACGATTCGCCATCTCTGGACAACATCCAGCCTAAATTCAGTTGTTTTGCTTCCTCACTGTCTACTGCCACATTCATCAGCACTCTGCTGACCAGCGCCTGCCGGGCAAGCTTTAAACTGACCTCATAATTATTTTTAATCTTGTTATACAGTCTTTTTTCCAATTCCTTCTCCGTAATCTGGTCCACTGCCTTTTTTACATTTCTCAACAGCAGCATCTCATTTACAGGCTTTGTCATATAGGAAAAAATATTTAACTCGATCCCCTGTCTGGCATATTCAAAATCATCGTAGGAGCTGATAAATAAAATCTTGGTTTCCGGAAGGATTTTCCGGATTCGCTCGGTCATCTCAATCGCATTCATCACAGGCATACTGACATCGGTCAGGATAATGTCCGGCTTCAGTTCCATAGCCAGATTTAACCCCTGTGCACCGTTTGCAGCCTCCCCGATCACCTTTACCCCAATCAACTCCCAGTCAATGCTATTCTTTAACGCATTTCGCTCAAAACTCTCATCTTCTACAATCATTAATGTTGCCATAGAAACCCCTTCCCTTTTTTAATAACACCCCCATGTTGTTTTTATCTTACCATAATTTATTTGATTTTCATACCCTCTCCACACACACCAATCCCCCGGTCCGAACACCCGGACCGGGGGATTGTCATCCACTTCTTCCTTATACTCTTTTCTTCTTCCGCGCCATAATCATACTCTGCACCACCAAAAACAGGCACAGCATGGCGGCCACGGTAATTCCCGTCCACCATGCCTGATCGAGGCCGATGGAGGAAACGATATTTTGAATCGTGCTGAGTGACAGCACGCCGACAAACGTACCGGCGATATTGCCGACGCCGCCCGTCAGCAGCGTTCCGCCGATGATGGAAGACGCGATTGCATTCATCTCCATACCCATGGCGTGGGACGCCGATCCGGAGCCTACGTGCAGGAAATAGACGTAACCGCCGATCCCCGCCAGAAGGCCGCAGAGCAAATGCGCCAGAAATCTGGTCTTCTTCACATTGATTCCAAGCATCAGAGCGCTCTGCCTGCTGCCGCCCACCGCGTAAAAATTCCGCCCTGCCTTCGTCCATTTCAGGATACAGAACAGGATAATCACCACCAGAACGGCGACGATCACGCCAATCTCCACATATGCGTTAATGTATTTTCCCAGCTTGTTTACCGTTCCGAGTCCGGGTACATTGATCCGCGTATCTTTCAAAGCTACAAAGCCTTCATTGGCCACATTAAACGGAGCCGTATGAACAATCGTCGTCATGCCTCTGGCAAAGAACATCCCCGCCAGTGAGACGATAAACGGCTGGATATCCAGATAGGCCACGAGAAAGCCCTGTACCGCGCCGAATGCAAGGCCGATTCCCAGCGCAATCAGCAGGGAGGCGAAGACACTGCCTCCGTGATAATCCAGGTATACGGCGCAGCTCATGCTGACCAGTGCGACGACGCCTCCCACAGAGATATCAATTCCGCCGGTGATCATAACGAGGCTCATGCCGCAGGAGGTAATGATGAGCGCTGCATTCGCATTTAGAATATTGAAAAATGTCTGAGGCTTTAAAAACCCCTTTTTCAGAAATATCATGGCTCCGATATACATGACAAGGAAAACCACGATCGTAATGAGAAGCAGCAAATTCGTGTCAGTCAGCCTTTTCGGCTTATTTGGCAGCGCCTGGCTGCCTGTTTTTTTTGTGTTTGACATATCAGGCGACCTCCCTCTGTTTTCTTAAACTCTTTCCGAGGCTGGAAATCTTCTCTTTTACAGCCGGGGCGCTGATGACGACCAGCACGATGACGACCATGGCCTTATAGGCCGGAAGGGCATCCGAGGAGACATTAAACTTATAAAGGGTTGTCGTGAGGAACTGAATAACATAGGCTCCCAGAATCGACGCCATAATATTAAATTTACCGCCGCTTAACACATTTCCGCCGAGGGCGACCGCCAGGATGGCATCCATCTCGATATCCTTGGCAATGACCGAATAGTTGATGGTGGAGAGACGGCTCGTTTTAATCAGTGCTACAACCGCTACACACAGTCCCAGAATGACGAAGCTCAGCCATTTGATAAACGCAGGGTTTAAACCGTTCAGCCTGGAGGAACTGGCGTTAATTCCGACAGCCTGGGTATATAAGCCCAGATTCGTGAACTTTAACACCAGCATGGCGATGATGACGCAGACCACTGCCAGGAAAAATGGTGTGGGGATCGGGATTCCCGGAATAAATCCGCCGAAATACGTAAAAGTCTTATCCGTTACGATAGGAAGCTCATTGTTATTGATCCACGCGGCGATGGAACGGCCGGCAGTATAGAGGATCAAAGTCGCAACCATGGGCTGGATTTTAAAGATGGCTACCAGCACGCCGTTGAACGCGCCAAATACCATGGCGACCAGGCACGCGGCCAGAAATGCCACGATGATCGGAGCCCGAAGCGTCCCGTCTCCGCCCAGTCCCACGAGGACTCGCAAAATCACGGAACCTGCGATCGCCACAGCCGCGCCGACGCTGATATCCTGTCCGCCGGAAGCCGCCGTAACCAGCGTCATGCCGATGGCCAGAATGGCCACCTCGGAGCCATAGTCGAGAATCGTCATCACATATCCGGTTAAAACAGGGTCTCCGCCGCTGTTGGTTCCCAGTGTGATTTTGAAAAACGCCGGGTCAATTACCAGGTTAAATACCGTCAGCAGCAGAAGCGCCGCAATGGGGATGAAAATCTGCTTCCTGAATAAACCGGCAAACGCATTTGATATCGTTGTACTCTTCTTCCCTGTCATTCCATCTCACCTCCGGCAATGGTTTCCATGATTTTAGCCTGATTCAGCTCCTCACCCGACAGCTCTCCGACCACTCTGCGGTCACGCATGACGATCAAACGGGAGCACGTGTGAAGCATCTCATCCGTTTCAGAAGAAATAAAGGTGACGCTCATTCCCTCCGCGGCCAGCTTTAATACCAGCTTCTGTATTTCGATTTTCGTGCCAATGTCGATGCCGCGGGTCGGTTCGTCCAGGATCAGATATTCCGGATGGGTCAGCAGCCAGCGGGCAAGAATGACCTTCTGCTGGTTTCCTCCGGAAAGCGACTTAATGGGCGTATCCGCGGACGCGGTCTTAATTTCCAGCAGTTTGATGTACTCGTCTGCAAATTTATTTGCCTCCGCTCTGGAGAACGGCCGGAAAAATCCTCTCAGCACCTGTGCCGCAAGGATAATATTGTCTCTCACGGAGAGGTCCCCCACGATACCGTCGTTCTTGCGGTCCTCCGGAAGATAGGCAATCCCATTTTTCATGGCATCCAGAGGCTTTGTAATCTTCACCGCTTTTCCGTTCTTTTTCATCGTACCGGCGATCACCTTGTCTGCACTGAACATGGCGCGGACACATTCACTCCGCCCGGAGCCCAGAAGGCCGGTAAAGCCGTTGACCTCACCCTTTTTGATGTAGAAATCAAACGGCTTGATTCCCGCATCGCTCTGAAGACCCTCGGCCTCAATGACACGCTCATCGGCGCCTTTATAGCCTTCTGTCTTCTCCCGGATGTTTTCCATATCGTTCAGTTCCTTGCCGAGCATCTTCGCAACCAGCTTCACCCTCGGAAGCTCTTCTATGACGTATTCTCCCACCAGCTGGCCGTCGCGCAGAACTGTGATTTTATCGCATACCTCATAGACCTGATCCAGGAAATGGGTGACAAAGATGATGCCCACGCCCCGCTCTCTTAAATCCCTCATGAGACCGAAGAGCTTTTCCACCTCCGATTCGTCCAGGGAAGAGGTCGGCTCATCTAAAATCAATACCTTGCAGTCCATGTCAACCGCGCGGGCGATCGCTACCATCTGCTGAATCGCTATGGAGCAGTCGGATAACTGCTGGGTGGCCCCTGCCGGAATCCCCAGTTTGTCAAGAATCGCGTCCGCATCCGCGTTCATCTTCTTCCAGTCCATCATCTGCGTTTTTCCGCGTCCGATGTACATATTTTCAGCCACCGTAAGATTCGGGCACAAGGTAATCTCCTGATATACCGTGCTGATTCCCAGATTCTGTGCGTCACGGGGAGACTTGATAACCGCGGCCTTCTCCATGCCCTTTAAATAAATTTCGCCTTCATCCTTTTCATATACACCCGTCAGCACCTTAATCAGTGTGGACTTTCCCGCTCCGTTTTCACCCATCAGCGCGTGAATCTCCCCTTCACACAAGGTAAAATCCACCGCCTGCAGCGCGCGTACTCCCGGAAAGCTCTTATGTATATTTCTCATTTCCAATACAGACTTCTCTTTCACCAGCGCCATTCACTCCTTTTTGTAGGGAAAGAGCGCAAAGCGTTCATACGAATATCAGTTATGCCGCGCTGCACTCTTTCCATTTTCTATCCTATAAACATTTTATTGGCTTGTCGCCTAAATTCCGTATTTTTCAACGTCTTCTGCCGTAATGGTCGTGGCGTCGAAGCCTTTTTCGTCCATGATGATGGTCTTCTCGGTGAGTGTTTCGCCGTTCTGAACCTTCTTGATGATCTCGTCGATGTAGGAAGCCTGGAACGGGTTGCACTGTCCGTCGTAGTTCCAGTTCTGATCCAGCAGCTCCTGAAGCGCCCATTTATTGCAGTCAAATCCCATAACGATTACGTCCTTGCCGACGCCGTGGGAGATATTTGCCTTATCCAATGCGGCTACGGCGCCTTTCGCCATATCGTCGTTCTCTGCGTAGATGACATTGAATTTAGAGCCGGAATCGATGACTGACTGAACGATCTGCTGTGCTTTCTCGGAGTTCCACTCTGCGGTCTGCTGTGTGATCAGATTCCAGGAGTCGTCGGCCGCTACCTTAGCGTCGAGAGCGCCGGTACGTCCCTGCTGTGCCGCAGAACCCATAACACCCTGAATGTGAATTACGTTGTACTCGTCTAATCCCTGGTCAGCCAGCCAGTTTACTGCTGTCTCGCCTTCCTTGTTCATATCGGAAACGATGGAAGCCAGATATAAGTCCTCGCTGGCGTCGATGGTACGGTCAAACAGGATTACGCCGATTCCCGCGTCCTGTGCGTCTTTTAAAACGCTGTCCCAGCCTGAAGTGTCTGCCGCGGAGAGAAGTAAGTAATCCACTTCGTCCTGGATAAACTTCTGAGCCGCCGTGATCTGCTCGTCATTCTTTAAGCTGTAGGCAAAGGAGGCGTCATATCCGTTTTCCTTCGTAAACATGGCCTTCATATCCGCATCGTTTGCGGTTCTGTATCCGGACTCGTTGGGGTCGTTGTTGATGATGCCGACCTTGATCAGTTCCCCATCCGCTGCCGCAGGAGCAGGCGCCTCGGTCTCCGCCTTTGCAGCTTCGGTTGCCGCAGGAGCCGCTGCTTCAGTTGCCGCAGGCGCCTCGGTCGCTGCTGTCGTTCCTGCTGATGATGTCTTGGAGCTGCTGCATCCAGCCAGGCTGGCCGCCACCATGGATACTGCCAACATTGTTACGAGAGTTCTCTTTTTCATTTTCTTACCTCCGCTTTTATAATTGATTTCCTCCTGGGATTCGTTCCTCCCTGTACCTGTATCTTACCAGCGGCGGCACTGTAATTCAATTTGTAATCCCTTGTATTTATGCGGTTTGGAAGTTATTTACAATACAAATTTATGGTGATATAATCAAAATACAATACAAGTTGTATTCTTTGGTGTGATTTCTTAACAAAACAGGTGGAAATTTTAAGATTCTGCCATTTTTCAGGGATCAAATATGGGGATTTTTGTTGTGCATATTGACTTTCAAGAAGATAAAACGTGGATTTTTTATGATATTTATACATTTTCTTACGTTTATCTGGGGAACAAATCAGGCAATTTTTTCATAAAATCGGGAAAGGTAAGGATTCTATGACTGTAAAATACAAATGGGTTGCAGAGCGTCTGGAACTCATGATAGAGAAAAACATTCAAAATGGAATTCATAAGCTGCCGTCGGAACAGGAACTCTGCACGAAATATCACGTAAGCCGTCAGACCATCCGCATGGCTCTGGGGCTTCTGGAGGAAAAAGGCTTCATCGTCAGAAAGCAGGGAAGCGGCTCGTTCCTTACAGGACACTCCTCCAGACCGCAGGGAAATGTCATCGGAATTCTCATTTCCAGCGATCAGGAATACATCTATCCCGGCGTAATCCATGATATCCAAAACACACTTTCTAAACATGGCTTCACGGGCCAGGTTTTTACATCGGGTAATTCCATCTCCAGAGAACGGGAGATCCTGCTGCAGCTTCTGAAAAACCCTCTGCGCGGAATCATCGCGGAGGGCTGTAAAAGCGCGCTTCCCAATCCCAATCTGGACCTGTACCGCAGGCTGATCAAAAAGGGCTGTCAGATCGTGTTTCTCTATAATTATTATCCGGCCCTCACCGACTGCCTCTTTATCAAAGACGATAACTATTCGGGGAGCGCCCTCTTAGTCCGCCATCTGGCCGCTCAGGGCCATACGGCTATCGGCGGTATCTTTAAGTCTGATGATATGCAGGGAATCGAGCGGTATCAGGGCTTCACGGAAACGCTGCGCGACTTGGAGCTGCCTGTCTCCGACCACAGCATCTGCTGGTACGGCTCCCGTGATTTAGACCGGCTGCTTCACGAAAAAGATACACAGTTTTTAAAGGAAATGGTGACTGAGTCCCTTTCCTCCTGCACCGCAGTCGTCTGCTATAACGACATCATCGCCTACTATCTGGTGGATGAACTCCAGTCCGCAGGCTATCGCCTGCCCGAGGACATGGCCGTGGCCGCATTCGATCATACGTATTTCAGCAGTTCCAACATTCTGGCAGTAACCACACTCTCCCACGAGCCCCATGAGATGGGGACAAAGGCGGCGGAGGCTGTAATAAAAAAACTGAGCGGGCTTCCCGTGTCTTCACAGGAAACCCGCTGGAAACTGAACTTAAAGGAAAGTACTCAGACTGACCGGTGATGCGCCGGTCAGTGCTTCTTTTCTGCACGGTATTCTCTCGGACTGCATCCCTGCAGCTTTTTAAAGACGAAGCTGAAGTAATGGGAGTCCTTATACCCCACCGCCTTCGCTATCTCACCGGAGTTTTTGTCCGTCTGCTTTAACAGCTTTTTCGCCTTTTCAATCCGCTTCTCCGTCACGTATTCAACAAATGTTTTCTGCATGTTCTGGCTGAAGATGGCGCTTAAATAGCTGGCACTCATGCCGATATTCTCGGCCACCAGGTTAAGGGACAGCGTGTCGCAGTCGTAGTGATCGTCAATATAATCCAGTGCCTTTTTTAACATTTTCCCGCCCTGGCAGCTGTTGATCCGGTCCCGAATCCCCATCGCGGTCTCCAGCATGCCTGCAAAGTATTCGAATATCTCGCTGTCCTCGCTGCGGATCATCTGCACCGCATGCTCGATCTCTTCTAAATACTCCGCCTGATCCGCTCCGGTAGACTCCAGGAAAGCAACGACGGCAAATCGGATATTCAGGATCACATAGCTGCGGAACATCCTGGATTTTAAGGCATTCTGAATGTTGTAAAGATAGGATTCCACGAAATCGTGAATCTCCTTATCTTCTCCCCGTGACAGAAAATCGCGGATAATTTCCGGATCCATCTGCATAAAATCCACTGTGCCGATATTCTTTTCTCCCTGTCCGGCCAGACAGTCTGAAAGCGTCGTTTCCGACAGCACATGGAGCCCCGGCTTGATAAACCGGTAGGCAAAATAGTGGTTCGCATCTTTATAGCACTGAGGCAGCATACTCAAACGCTCCACCTCCGTTCCCACCGCAACGTACCATTCCAGGTGATCTTCCTCCGGCGCGCAGACCTTTTTAAAATGGGCCAGGCTGTTCTCTGTCAGCTCCTCCATCTGGGACTGCTCCGATTTAATCAGAACGCCATAGCAGTTGACATTGAAACGGAACAGAATATACTGGGGATGCCGCAGAAAATAGTGAAATACCTCCTCCTGTTTTCTGATCAGCCGCTCCCGGGACTCCCGGGATGATACCTCGGCTTTCTCATAGATGGAGAAAAGCAGGAGATTATAACAGGAGGCCGTAAGCTGCAGCGACTGGGCGGCCGCCTCCTCATAGATCTCCTTCACTGAAAGCTTCCCCTCCAGAATCTTCTCAAAGAATCTCCGAAGCGAAAACTGTTCAAATTCCTGCACCTCATCCTGGTATTGGGCCTGATAATCCTTCTGTTCCATCCCCTGCTCGATTTTTTCCTTCATCTCCAGCAGGACGCCGCGGAGAGTCGTTCTCGTAATCGGTTTCAGCAGATACTGGTCCACTCCCGCTTTGATCGCCTGGCGCGCATATTCAAAATCATCATAGCCGCTGATGATAATGATCTTTATCTTGGGAAATTCCTCTTTCACGATTTCACTCAAAGAAAGGCCGTCCATAAACGGCATCTTAATATCAGTGATCAGCAGATCCGGCTTCAGTTTCCGGATCATCGGAAGCGCCATCTCCCCATCTCCGGCCTCTCCCACCAGCTGAAAACCATACTGCTCCCACGGAATTTTATCACGAAACCCTTCTCTTATGACGCTTTCATCTTCCACCAGAAATACTTTTAACATTTGCTTCCTCTTTTCCATTCACAAGTCCGTTTCCCATCAATAAGTCCTCTTCTCCAGGGCGTCCTTCACATTTTCCTTTGTAAATACCGTTTCCGGAACAAAATACAGCTTTGCCACGGCCTCGTTGTTCTCCAGTTTTCTGATGACCGTTTCAACGTATTCGCCCTGATTGGGATTGCACTCGATGTCCGCGGTAACCAGCCCTTCATCCACCAGCTGCAGCCCGCTTTTCACCGCGTCAAAGGAGATGACCATGATGTCTCCGTCCTCTCCAGCCGTAAGCCCTGCATTCTGTATGGCCGTCAGCGCACCGAAGGTCATGTCGTCGTTTTGTGAGATCACCACATCTATATCTTTGTACCGGTGCAGCAGCGTTTCCATCTCTTCCTGTCCTTTTGCCGTCGTAAACTCCCCATCCGCCTGCTCCAGGATCAGCCAGTTATCGTGGGCTTCTGCGACTTCATTGAATCCGTTCGTGCGGCCGATCGTGGCCGTTGCTCCCTCGGTTCCCTGTAAAACCACGATGCGGATGCTCTCCTCCTGCCTGTGCTGCTTCGTCAGATACTCGTCCAGGATATTTCCGGCCATTCTCCCCTCCTTGTAAAAATCGGAGCCGATCCACGTCGTATATAATGACTGATCGCTGAGATTCACTTTACGGTCGATTAAAATGACTGGAATTCCTGCCTCCTTCGCCTCCTGCAGCACAGTCTCCCAACCGTCCTCCGTAATAGGAGAAAACACAATATAATCCACCCGCTGGGAGATAAAGCTCCGCAGTGCCTTAATCTGATTCTCCTGCTTCTGCCTCGCGTTATTGAAGATCATAAAGTATCCATTTTCTTTGGTAAGGACATTTTGAATGGAAGCCGTATTGGCAGTTCTCCACACGGATTCACTGCCTACCTGAGATACTCCCACCACGATCAGATTTTCATCGACTGTATTTTCTGTATCTTCCATCCCGTACTCTTTTACACAGCCGGACAGAATCAAAACCAGGAACAGCAGAGGAATGAAAAAAATATGTATTTTCTTTGCCGGTATTTCCATATGTACTTACCCTTTCTATGCTTTACGCAGCGGACGCTCGTATTTTCATGAGTTTTATGTTCTTATTTCGTTCGTTTATCCGGGAACGTCCTCCGGCAAACTCTCATAAATTTTAATCGCCGGTATTGTAAGTTCCACAATGGTTCCTCTTCCCTTTTCAGACTCTATTTTCATTCCGTAGCCGGCGCCGAAATACATGCGGATCCGCTCATTTACATTTGCCAGTCCAAATCCTTTTTCCGTCTCACGGCAGGGACGCTCGATTTCCCTTCGCAGCTGCTCCAAGTCTTCCTCATCCATACCGATTCCATTATCACTGACCGCCAGGTGGAGGACCTCTCCGGTTTTCTCACAGCTGATATGGATGCAGCCTCTGGAGCGCTTATATTTTATGCCGTGATAAAGGGCATTTTCAACCAATGGCTGCAGCGACAGCTTCAGAATCTGATAATCGTACAGCTCCTCGTCAATCTGGATATCATACTCCAGGATGTCCCGGTACCGTCTTTCCTGAATCTTTAAGTAACTGCTGATATGCTGCTCCTCTTCCCTGAGCGTAATAATCTCTTTCCCCTTGCTGAGCACCAGCCGGAAAAAGCTGGACAGGGACACCACCATGTTTACCGCCTCATCCGCCTTCTCATCCTCGATCAGCCAGACAATCGTATCCAGGGTATTATACAGGAAATGGGGATTGATCTGTTCCTGTAAAAGGCGCAGGTCCAGCCGCCGCATCTTCTGCTCATCCTCTTTGATCTGCCCGATCAGCGTCTGCATATTGGCCGCCATATCATTAAACCCGTTGGCCAGGATCTCTATCTCATCTTTTGAGCAGACGTCGGCCCTTGCCGATAAATCCCCCTCCGAGACCTGTCTGGTCGCATCATACAGCACTTTAATTGGCCGCAGAATACCGGTTGTAATCCGCCATGTCGCTATAACTGTCAAAACCACCAGAAACAGCACCAGGAGCCCGCACACGATAATAAAGCTCTGCATCTGCTGCTTCAAATTCCCTGTGACCACCTCCATGGCCTTCGTCTGGTAATAGATATAATACTGAATATCGTCCTGAATCAGTTCTGTCAGGATGTAGATGTTATTATCCAGCTCCTGGATATTTTCATCATACCGCCCGCCGATTCTGATGTTCTCGAAAATATCATCCACTCTCTTTTCCAGGGTGTCGATATTCCGTAAAAGGGTCTCCAGCCACACGCGGCTCTCTGTCTCCGTGGTGATATCCTTCAGCTTCGTAAACTCCGCCCGCAGCTCTCCGATTAAGGCATAGGGATCCTTTAACGTCTCGTCCTCAGAAATATTTCCAAAGTCTACATATCCCACCACAAGCTTATAGAGGCTCTCGTCCATCTCATCTTTAAAATTCAGATTATAATTATTGGCAATGGTCATATCGCTGACGATCTTATCGTACACTCTGCTGTACTGAATCATGGAAACCAGCAGAACGACCACAACAATGAAAAATGGCAGGACAATCGCCGCCGCAAGCATCAATATTTTTTTGTTGATCGAAAACCGGATCTGGCTCTTATTCGAACCATTTTGCCACAAAGCGTCACGTTTCATCTCTTTATCCCCTAAGTAAAACATTCTCTGTTCATGGGTATTATACAATGAGATCAATGCTTAAGCAATAAAAAGCATGGCGGCCTTTTGTTCAATCCGCTTTTTTCTGATTTTAATACATTTTCCCTGTATTTCAGCCGTCTGATGCCGAAAATGAAACCGGCAGCGCCATGGTAACAACAAATTCTTCCTCTGTATATTCCACATGGCTATATCCGCCATACTTCTTCACCACCCGCTTCATGTTCTTAATTCCCAGTCCGTGCTTCGATTCATCCGGCTTTGTGGTCTGTATGCTGCCATGCTTCACTCTGACCGGATTCTTTTTGGTGTTCTTTATTTCCACCCAGATCAGGTTCTTCTTTCTGGATATGGTCAAAGCGATCCGGCGTGTCATACTGCTGTCTGTTATCTCGCCGCAGGCCCTGACCGCATTTTCCAGCGGATTTTCAAAGATGGTGTAGATATCAGGAAATGCCATAAAAGAAAAGTCAGAGAACAGGATATTCGTATCAAATTGGATTTGCGCGGAATCACAGCAAAGCTGTGTCTGGCACAGGATCGACCGCAGAGCCGGTGAGGGGATAAAGGCGAACCGGTAACTGTCTTCGATATGATGAAGCATTTCGTCCGCATAGGACCGGATATCACGCTCCACAAGCTCTCCCTCCCCGCCGCCCGCTCCCTCCTGCAGCAGGTGTTTTATGCCGTCGATCTGTTTCGTATAATCGTGAGCCAGACCCTTTAACTCTTCAATAAACGCATCCTGCTGTCCGATCACCACCCGGTCAAGCTGTTCGATGCGGGACATTCTGCCTAATTCGTGCTGAAGCTGGCAGCGTTTCCGCCAATGGTTATCCCCCAGAATCACCGCCAGGTTCATGAATAAGACGCCAAGAAAAAAGAGCATGCTCAGAGAATCGGCACGGTTCCCCAGTTCTGTATTCAAACTGAGAATATTAAATACATAGTATATGATAAAAATACTGACTGCGGGAACTGTGATAATTGACAGATTTTCCGTAATCGTAAGCTCCATGTCCTCCTTCCTCTGTTTCAGCCAATGGAAATAGCGGGCAGCCAGAAGGATAATACAGAACAGACCGGTGCTGCAGAGGTCAAAGCCTGCATTTTTAATGGTATCATCTATGGCGGCAATCATATTAACCCTGACCATGGATGCGTAAATCAAAACAGGGATGCTTTCACAGATTAAAAACAGAAGAACCTCAAAGAAGGAACAGAGAATCCTCGCGGCGATACTGCCCTTAAAGAGCATCAGGTTAAAGATCAGACTGCATAGAAGGGCCGTCATCGTATTCAGCTCCGGTATGTACAGTAAATTTATGAAATACTGAACTGTAGACAGGCCTGACAGCAGTCCCCAGGAGACCAGCCGGCGTTTCTCCCATCTAAGTGTGAAGAACTGCATGGTGAACCAGAAAAGCAAAACAAAATCCAGAATACATTTGCCATAGGCCAAAATCGTGTCAAGCATACTCATACCACCTTTGTATCTGCGTTGTGCTTCAGATATCTGAATTACGAAGCAGCGTTTTCATAAATGAATCCCGGAAATGGAGGCCCAACGGCGCAGCACTGTGGTCTGTAAGCAAGATTTTGCTGTCGTTGACCGTATCCACCATATCCAGATTGACGATGTAGCTTTTGTGTGAATACGCAAATTTGTCGGACGGCAGGCTGTCCATGAGCTCGCGGAGACTCTGCCAGGTGCCGATCTGCGCTCCATCCTGGCACACGATATGCCGTTTGCGGAGTTTCGAATAAATATACATGATTTTATCCGTCCGGATCAGATTGGTATGGGAGTCATTCGTAATCTTTATATAGGATACGGAGCGGTCCAGCTTATGGGCGCAGGCGATGAGGACAGCTATGATCTCCTCCTCCGTAAATGGTTTCACAATAAACCGAAACGGTTCCGCCCGGTATCCGTCTATAGACATGGATTTCAGGGCCGTTGTCAAAATGATGATCGACGTATTTCCCCGTTTTCTCAGTTCCTCGGCAATATCGATGCCGATGCTTCTGTTCCCGAACCGGATATCCAGAAACAGGATGTCATAAGGATTCATCAGATCATACAGTTTCTCGGCGGCATCCAGTTCGATGAGATCGATCTCCACGTCATATGCGAAGGAATACCGTAATATATATTTTTTCAGTTTGTCGCGAATCGGCTGTTCGTCGTCACAGATACACACTGTATACTTCTTCATGTATCAATTCTCCCCCATTTTTGTGGTATCTTTTATTATACCTTACAAACTCCGTTATGGGTAGACGCTAATTGCTTTCTGACATAAAATTGCGGATTACCAAAAATGCGGAACGGATGAACTGGTATTGCTATCCTGTTGGATCACTCAGCGTACGCTTCATACCACACCGTTTCACACAGCGGCCTTCTCTCCTCTGCGTGCCGTTCTGAGTCCAAAAAGCCTTTGCTGGGATACCCAAGGAACAACAGCGCTGTCGGCTCTAAATATTCCGGCAGGATAAATTCTTTTGTTATAACAGCAGGATCAAACAAGCCTACCATGACACTTCCAATTTCCAACTCTCTCGCTGCCAGCATCATGTGGTCACAGACAATACCTATATCCAGATCTCCGGAACACTTTTTATCATAGGGGCGGATCAATTCTCCGCGCCTGTCCCGGCAGACGATGAGTGCGCATGGAGCGCCAAAGGTTTGGTACGCTTTTTCTACCTTTACCATGTTTTCTCTTCTCCGGACAACGATGATTCTTTGCGGCTGCCTGTTGCAGGCAGTTGGGGCAACCCGTCCCGCTGACAATATCTGTTCCAGATCTTTTGACAGTATTTCTTTCTCCATAAATCCACGTGTCGTACAACGTTTTTTCGCTAAAGTTAAAAAGTCCATAATATCCTCCTTCAAAACATGAATAATACTTCACGTTTATAATCATAGCAGGGATTTCAGCAGACGTCAATAAAATGCAAATAATAATTCACATTTTATTGACCTGGGGCAGGACCCCATATATAATAAAAAAGAGGTGAGGATATGGCTGATAAGAGAATTCCCGTCCAGAGACGGTCCATAGAAAGAAAACAAAAGATTTTAAGCTCCGGCTTTAAACTTTTTTGTGAACACGGCTACTACAAAACAAATACCATCGAGATTGCAAAACACGCCGGTGTTTCAACCGGAGCCGTATACAGTTATTTTAAAGATAAGCGGGAAATATATATTGCAGCATTTGACAGCTATCTCGAAGAGATTTCGGGACGTTTATTTGAAGAACTGGAACAATCTCAGACGCTTCCATTACCGGATTTCGTGGAAAACTGGGTCACTGTATATCTCGAATTGTATGCAGCCTCTGGCCACGCGTTAGTACAGTTAAGAATAATGATATTAGAAGACGAAGAGATCAACCGTCATTTTTCAGATTTAGAAAACGAATATTTTATGAAGCTGATCCGGCTGCTGAATAAAAATGGTGTGGAACGAGCCGATCTTATGGAGAGGATTTATACCTGTTGTATTTTGATCGATGCATTGAGGCAGGAACAGTCCTCATTCTCACATATCGGCCTGAATTTTTTTATTTTTAAGGAACAGGTTACCAGTACAATCCTTCAATTATTGTCCGGCTGAATTGCCTTGTAGTCCGCAGGAAATACCGGGAGAACGCCGGAAATACTATACTGGAATATAAAAAACGAGCTATTAACAAATAAGTTAAGGTTTTATACAGCGTGGAGAGGGGTATTTATGTCGTCAGTAAAAACGGGTAAGAAAACAAACAGGAGCAGTGATTCCATGTTGTTGCCGCATATCATCGATGTTTATGTGTTTTTGATTCTGTGCTGTTTTCCCCTTTTTGTTGTGAATCAGTATTATGAACTATTGAAGGTAAAATATTATTTTTATATCGGGTCAGTAATTTTTCTGCTGACAGCTGCATTAATCGCCGGTACTATCGGGCAGAGCAGGCTGAAAACGTATTTTGCATTTTTTAAATGGAAGGATTTTATAAAGACGTTTTCCACCATTGATACCGCACTTTTGGTCTTTCTGCTCATCGCAGGCATCTCAACGATCCGTTCCGATTACGTGTATGAATCTTTTTGGGGAAATGAGGGGCGTTTTTCTGGACTCTTCCTACTCAGTCTATATGGGGCAGCATACTTTTGTGTAACAAGATTGGGGAATTTTAAAAGATGGTACCTTGATGCATTTTTAGCCGCAAATTTACTCGTTTGTATATTTGGTATTACGGATTACTTTCAGTTGGATCTCCTGCACTTTAAAGTGGGAATGGTGGAAAACGAAAAGTTTATGTTTACCTCAACAATCGGTAATATTAATACGTATACTGCGTTGGTCGGAATGGTAACGGCGGTGTCGGCCGTATTGTTTGCAGCAGAAGGCAGATGGAAAAAGAAGTGTCTGTACTTTGTCAGTCTCATTATCAGCATCTTTGCATTGGTCATGGGGATCAGCGATAATGCCTACCTGTCACTGGCCGCGTTGTTCGGCTTTCTTCCGCTTTATCTGTTTCAGAACAAGAAGGGTGTCAAAGCCTATTTATTAATCATCACTTCATTTTTCTCGGTGATCCAATGCATTGACTGGATTAATACCGGGCTGGGAACCAGCGTGCCGGAGATCGACAGCGCGTTTCAGATCATATCCCAAAGCGATGGCCTTCTCTTTCTCATATTACTTCTCTGGATTCTCTGCGCCTTCGTTTACGGACCAGATTTTGTAAATGCCCACAAGAAAAACATGCCTGCCTCTATGCAGACTCATATTTTCAGTAAAAATGAATATAAGCCGACAGGCTGCAGAGGCTTGCAAAGAACCTGGATGGCACTTCTGGTACTTTGCATTCTGGGTGTCGGATACGCACTCGTTGACGTTAATTTCCAAGGAAACGCAGAACGGTATGGAGCTCTTGGCAGTTATCTGCTGTTTAATGATGACTGGGGGACTCACAGGGGTTACATATGGCGCAATGCCATGGAATGCTTTAACCAGTTTCCATTGAGGAAAAAAATCATTGGCTTCGGCCCTGATACTTTTGGAATTGTGTTATTAAATAAGACAAAAGGAAACATTTACGGTCAGACATTTGATAACGCGCATAATGAGTATTTGCATTATCTCGTCACAGTAGGATTTGCCGGATTAATTGCGTACCTTGCCTTTTTGATTTCTTTTGCAGTGAGAGTCATTCGCAGAGCCAACAAAAACCAGTATGTCACAGCGGCTTTTTTTGCAGTGCTCTGTTACTCGGCGCAGGCATTTGTAAACCTGAATCTGCCAATTGCTACACCGATTATGTGGATGCTTCTCATGCTAGGCGAGCTTGGTATACGGGAAAATAAGGATTATAATCTCTGCAAACCGGTCTGAATCACCGGTCTGCAGAGTATACGTCGTTTTTTGTCGAATTACTGTATGCTCCTTTAAAACTTTTTTAGAGTTATAATCTAACTATAAAAAAGTTTTAAAAGGAGATTTCTAATGCGTGACTTATCAGTATATTTTTGCAAAAAATGCGGGTTTTATTCTTATTATCCTTTAGCCAAATATGCGGTCTGTCCGAGATGTGATCTTGATATGGCACTGCTGCCAATAGAATATAAAGAATTCATCAATTTAAACTGTTATGAACGCGATGAATTACTTGCTGATCAAATGATTGCTTCATCCTCTTCCGTTGTCCGACGAATCATTGCTCCGCATAAGATAAATAACACTCGCGAAATCATTGCTATTCTCACTTATAAAATCGACGAATTAAATACTGAAAATGTAAAATTACAGGGAACCGTAGACTGGATGCATCAATTCATCTGGCAGTTATTAAAAAGCAGTAAAAATATAACTCCGCCCTAGTTCTCGGCGCAAAGATAAGAAACCAATATAGAAATAAATGCGGCATTATTCGGTTTCTTTCTCAAAGGGGTATAGGCAATATGCTCGAGCAGTGACCGGTCACCTTTATTCCATATCAATGCAACCAGCGTTCTGATATTTCTCTCTACGCATTGTACTGATGTATGGTATTTCTTTGCTACCTCTGGATATAACCATTTCGATATTAATTGTAACTTATCTCCATCTTCTATGGATAACTGTACTGCATATATTACATAGTAAAATCCTGTATATGATCGATTCGCTCCAAGCCGTAGCAAAAGATTTTCTATCTCTCTTTCTCTCATGGCTTTTCTCCTCTCCCTATCACCTTCAATCATACTATGGAAATTTATGGCAAATCAATCGATATATCTCGACTTTTTTCGACGTATATATAAACGTTGAGAGTTTTTATTTATAACGCCTGATGAAGGAATATCAAAAACATCAATATTTAAATGAAAAAGGGATACCGTCTTAAACAGCATCCCTGTAAAATATATCTCCCCGTTTCACGGTTTGAGGCAGCAGAATCCTTTCCGGCAGATGAGCGTCCCATATCCTTTTATTGTTTGTGGCAGGATCACTTATCGTACCGACATCATTTTGTCGTTTTAAATTTATTTTACGTTAGCCGCATTAGAGCTTTCCAGACGATTCAGGAAGCTATTAATGCTAAGTGTTCTTTTCCCCTCCTCATACATGCGCATTATGCTTTTTTCAAAAATCGATTGATTGTACTGTATAAAACTTTCATATCCAGAGGCTTTGCGATATGCGCATCCATTCCTGCTCGCTTGCATTCCTCTTTATCCTCGACAAATGCATTGGCCGTCATGGCAAGGATTGGTATATGAAGTGCATCCGGACGGTCCAGGCATCGAATTTGTCTTGTAGCCTCATAACCATCCATAACCGGCATATGTACGTCCATCAGGATTAAATCATAGTATTCGGGTTCTGAACATGAAAATAGTTCAAGCGCTTTTTTTCCATTTTCAGCAGTCTCTATCACAGCGCCTGTCATTCCAATCAGTTCCACTGCAATCTCCATATTGATTTCATTATCTTCTGCCAGAAGGAAATGTTTGCCGGTGAAATCAAACTTCACTTGACTGTCCGTCTGATTGGATGTTATACCATCAGATAAACTTTCCTGTTTCAGCATTGCACCCTGCCTGTCTTCCCTGTCTATTCCAAAGGGAAGTTCCACCACAAACGTACTCCCACTTCCAACCTGGCTGTCAACCCAAATCCTGCCCCCCATCAGTTCCGTAAATCGTTTAACAATGGCAAGCCCCAGTCCTGTTCCGCCATACTTCTTAGTTACATCGGAATTTTCCTGTTCAAAGGATTCAAACACCTTTTCCAGATTTTCCTCTGCAATGCCGCAGCCTGTATCTGTGACCTCAAACTTCATGCTGATTTCACGGTCCTTCTCAAGGACTTTAGAAATCCGCAGCCTGACAGTCCCACCTGACGGAGTGAACTTCATGGCATTTGACAAAAGATTGTTCAAAATCTGATTCAGCCGCAGCGAATCCCCAATCAGGCTGCCGCCAATCTCATCTTCCAGGATTGTCTCATAATTAATCTCCCGAATCTCCGCCTGGCTGTAATAACTGGTACTGAGCTCCTCCAGCAGATCCTTTAGGTAAAATGACTCTCTTTTAATTTCAATCTTTCCACTCTCTATCTTCGACATATCAAGGACATCGTTTATCAGAGACAGGAGATGCTGGGTGGATAACGCCTGCTTTCGCAGATATTCTTCCGCTTTGTCAGGATGATTTATATTCTGTCTGGCAATGGTATTCATACCTACAATTCCATTCATGGGCGTCCTTATTTCATGGCTCATGCGGCTTAAAAATTCACTTTTGGCATGGCTCGCCTCTTCTGCCTTTCTGCGGGCCTCTTCTGCCGCAACATTTGCCTCCTGCATCCGTTTTTCGTTTCGGCTTATGCTTATATAGTAGAAAACAAAAACTACCGACAGCAGCGTCAGTATAAATGCCATCATGCCAATGGAATTTCTATTAAGGGTACCAATTAAATCGCTGATGGTGGAATCCACCACTTCATACGGAATAATGGTCAGCAGATACCAGTCTGTCCCCTGAATCGGAGCATAATACATATACTGCTTTTCACCATCAATTTCATAGGCTGACAGCCCGGAACTTCCATTTTTCAAATCTTCCCGGACAGTCTCCAAGGAATATCCCTGCTGGAACTCTGCATATTTGTGCAGTTTCGAAAAAATATTAGAGCTTTGAGTAAGCCTGCTGTTATAGCTGTTATTGATGATGAATTTCCCTAACCGGTCTATCATACTGGAGTAAGTCTTTGCATCAACTCTTTTCAGAGAAAGCTGGCTGTTTATAGCGTTTACATCAATTCCAGCCAATACGGCTACCATTGTATGGTTCTCAAAAGAAAATGGAGTAACCGAATCACCCATCAGAATAATATCTTCTCCCATTATTGTCTCATTATAGGAAAGCAGATTCTTCTCTCCCTGAAGCAGCTGGCCGAGAAAGCTGATCTTGGAAGCTCCCGGAAACACGCCGTCTGCACAGTAGTACCTTCCCTCATCATCTACCAGTGCAAAAAAATTAAAATCATTGTGTTTCTGTGCTTGCTCTAAATATAACTTCAGGGATTCCCAATCTTTCAGGTCCTCTTTTTTCATTGATGACACCGAAATCCTAAGCTGTGAAAACTGGCTGTTAATACTGGTATGAAAATGCCCAATAGTCTGTGTTGTCAGTTCTCTTAAATAGAGCGTGTCCATCTCTATGCCGGCCTTCTGTGAGGCTTTGGAGGATGCCTGTATCAGCCAGATGAAACAAAAGGTACAGGTTGCTGCCATAATAATGAAAAATGAAACCACATACCAGATGTATTTACGTTTCCCACTTATCGTTTCACTCATGTTCTTCTCCTGAGATAATAATGCGCCCTTCCAAACCTGCTCTGATGGGTTCACTACTATGATTCTTAAAGTATTTCCTTAAAGCTTCAGCGTATGTAGCGTCCATTTCTTTCAACATTTCTACGTTCTTTGCCTTTTGTGTAGTGTCACTGTAAAGATTTAACATGGTATATCCATCCCCATTATTATCCAGGTATCCATTGCTTCCTGCCATATAGTCTGTGATTGCCAGAGTATACCAGGTATCGTCTTCCAGTTCAGAACCATCAGGCAAACTTACAGAAAGAAGCGCAGCTGGTTTCTCCCCCTCAAGCGGACGATAAGAATAGCACAGGCCGGAAACCTGCAGAAAACGTCCTGCGGGCATTGCCCCATCTCTGACCGTCTGTGAGATACCATTCTGAAGCATTTCTTCAATCACTGTCCCCTTTGCTTTGACGACAATTAGTTTATTGGGATAAGGGCATACTGCATCTAAATCCTCACCCCGGACGTCCCCCTCATATAAACTGGCCCGTATCCCTCCCCCATTGATGACTGCAATATCGGAGCCGCAGTATTCCTTTACAGCATCAGCAACCAGATTGCCGATGGCAGTTTCTTCTCTTCTAGTGTTGTAATTTTCGTAGATAAGGTCTTCCTCCACACTTCCGACAACGGACTGGTCATAGTCTACCTCTGAGGAACCATTCCTGCAGTAATCATCCACCAAAGCCAGTGCGTCCCCTATGTCAGATTTACAATCCAGAACAAGCGACATGTTTTTTCCAAAAAAGCGAATGATATTGGACGGCATCTGTAAATCATAGATGTATCCCTGCTCAACGCAGTCTGCTATTCCTTCCGGCACCACGGCCTGCGAGAACTTATAATCAACCAGATATGAATAAAGGGCTGCAGTATCTTCCATCCATGCTTCCTGTCCTTCAGGCGTAGACAATAAATTCAGGATACGGATACATGCCTCCAGCCTGCTTTTATCATTTTCAAGGGCACGGTTGATTCCGATATACCCGTCAGGTCTTGAAATCACCCATGGCGCATTTTCCTCATCACTTAAGTAGGGAAGCATGATAAATTCATATTGGCTGCCTGCACTGTTTAACTTTGTAAACATCTGTACATTGCCATAGGACAGCATCAGTGTTCCGTCCAGCATTCTGGTTTCACAGGGCATTGCATTCTTTGTCTTTAATGACAATGTACCTGCCGTCAGATACCCTTCACTGACCCACCCCTCTAATAAACCCAGTTTGTCATCCCATATACCGGAAAAACCTGCTGTTCCTGCATTAAAATCGGACATCCATTTTATCCCCTCTGCCGTCCCCAGAAAATCCGGCACCTGGGTACCGATGATATAGGTTCCAACAGAATCCGATGAGACCGTGGTAAGGCCAAACATGGCTTTATCCTCCCCGATGCCTTTACCCTGTTCCTTTCCAGCCTTTAAGATATCACTCAATTCCGTATTGGTAGTTGGAATCTGTTTACCAAGCTCTTCGGTCAGGGTCCTGTTTAAAATATATCCCTCGTATTGTCCGGGAAGCGGAATGTAGCGTGTCTGCCCTTCAATCATGACTGGACTGCTTACACTGCCCTGATAGACGGTAGCCAGAGTCTCCGCACTTAAATCCATGACGTAATCTCCGACCTCCCCGGTTGGAAGGGTCGTAACCACAAGGTCCGTTCCATGCCCATTCCGGAGACGCCGTTCGCTGTCTCCATTCATGGCAGCGGTTGTCGTCATCTCTACGTTTAAATCAATATCCGGATATTCTGTCTCCACCAGCTGCTCAAAATGTTCCAGATTCATAGGATACATCATTGATATTTCCATTATCCGGTTCCCGTTTTCTTCTGACGCAGGCGGCTGGGAATGGCACCCCATGGCAATAAAAGCCGTGTTCAGGCAGATTGCTGTTAATAAAAATCTACGGTATCTCATATTGAATCCCCCCAATTACTTTCTATAAGTCAACATATGTTCTAACGTTCACTCCTGATGTAACGATTTCAACAGCAGATTTATGTCTATTTCATTTTTTCAAACGTCCAGATACATTCCATCTATCATATTTCCCATATTCAGCCATGAAAATATTTCCAGTTTTTTTCTGAATCTACGCTGCCGCCTTGTCCAATATAATCGGCTATGGCCTCCATAAGGTTCCCATCTGCTTCCACTTCCTGACGGATATCCAATATATATTGATTGGTGGAATCTCTTAGTCTCTGAAAGCAGTCACTGATTGTCAAATCTGTGATATATTTAGAAGCGGTGATTAAAACAACGCTTAAACATATTACCAGGCATAAAGTCATTATGATATACCTGCCGAATCGCATCGTTTTCATTTTCATGGCCCCTTATTCGTATGTATCTTAAAAAGCTAAGATATCTGCACCGTCATAACATTTCTGCCTCATGTTTAAGACTTATCCTCAGAAAGATATGAGCTCAATAACTGTCTCTGTGGCAACTTCCTCTTCCGCCTTAATCTGAATCAGGAATATTCACCCTCCGGCAGATCAAAATAATGAATTCTGAGCAAGAGCATATTGATCCAAAATTTCAAGCATCTGACTAATTTGGAATGGTTTTGACAAATTTTCCAATATCATGCATGGAAGATGATTCAGTAATCAACCGTATCTTATGGGCATCCAGTTGATACTCCTGATAATTTCTGGCCACCTCCTCCAGAAGTATTTTAGTGAACATCCGGATTCTCCTGATATGCAGCCCCGACTCCAGGCTGCGGCGGTAGCGGCCCGACTCTATAATATTCTTCACACGACTTTTTACTACGTCTGGTTCAAAGGGCTTAGCAATAATATCCATTGCACCTAGTTCTAATACCTTAACCCTGTTATCCATACTGTCCTCCGCAGTGATGACTATGACTGGCTCGTGGAAAATAAGGTTCTCCTGCCGCATTTCTTGCAAAACTTCATAACCGTCTTTTTCCGGCATAAAAAGATCTAAAAGGACCACGGTAATCGATTCTCTATATTGCCGCATCATCATCAGAGCCTGTTCCCCATTTTCTGCTTCAAGAAGGTTATATTCACCTTCAAAAAGGCCACGCAGTATTGCACAATAAATCTCAGAGTTATCCGCAATTAGTATTGTTTCCTGGTTTGCCATAGCATACTCCTTTTCAAACCGAACGGTTTTTCTCACAAGCAATCTATTTAGTCATTTATTATGATGTAAAGCTGTATTTTTTACCGTTTCTACTTCACTTATATGCTTTTTACTATATCAGGCTATTAATTATTTTTGAAACACTTATGGACAGTGTTTATAAAAAGTATACCACAAAATTATGTCAGAAACAACTGCATACAAAATACTCTTATAAATGTATACACACCTTTCCTTTTATATGAAAAAAGAGACAGTCTCAATGGGCACAGCCCATATAAACTCTCTCTTTTACTTTTTGACAAGAAGCTTTACGAATCTTTAGACTTAAAAGCAATCGCACCTGACAAGGTAATGCTCAGCCCAAACTTATTAAAATAAAATAGTATAAGCACTAGCAGATTTCACTGCATCAGAATTTAATTTTCATTTAAGCATAGTTTTATTTTTTCGTTAAAAATTAGTATCTGTCTAATAAATCGTATATTCATAACATTTGGTGCTATTTAAAATGATAAATAGGAAAGTAAACTTTTATACCCCCAAAAAAGTAACTATTAACACTTTTTGTAGAAGAATGAATATGTATCATTTTATAATCTTGTCCATTTTCTACCTACTACTAATTTACCTTCCAGCGCCGAAAGCCCTTCCACTGCCCTTAAGGCTCACATCTCTTTTACGAACTGCCATATCTATATGTTTCGCTATTTCTACTGAAGCCACAAGATCAACTCATCAATCAAATACTTTTCTCGTTGTTATATGCACTTTTTTCTTACGATACCACAAGTGTCATCCATATCACTGCTTACACCTCGTCAATCGCCTTCCCAATATCATCCCTCATATACTTATTCCCAAATTCAATCCACTCCGTCGCCCTATACGCATTCTCCCGCGCCAGCTTTAAATTCTCCCCCTTTGCCGTCACGCCCAGCACACGTCCGCCATTGGTCACGATTCTGCCATCGTCGTCGAACTTCGTTCCGGCGTGGAACACGTAGTATCCGTCATGATCCTTAAAATTCTCGAATCCGCTGATCGGATATCCTTTTTCGTAGTGCTCCGGATACCCGTCGGAAGCCAGCACAACGCAGACCGCCGCGTTATCCTCAAACTCCAGCTGAATCTGATCCAGCGTGCCGTCCACACAGGCCTCAAACACTTCCACGATATCATTCTTCATACGAGGCAGTACGACCTGAGTCTCCGGATCCCCGAATCTCGCATTGTATTCCAGGACCTTCGGCCCCTTCTCCGTAAGCATCAGGCCGAAGAAAATGATTCCCTTAAACGGTCTTCCCTCGGCTTTCATCGCGTCCACAGTGGCCTGATACACGTATTTCCGGCAGAATTCATCCACCTCTTCCGTATAGAACGGGCTCGGGGAAAAGGTTCCCATGCCGCCCGTATTAAGCCCCTGGTCTCCATTCTTCGCCCGCTTGTGGTCCTGAGCCGAAGTCATGATCCTGATCGTATCTCCATCCACAAAAGACAGCACCGATACTTCGCGGCCGGTCATAAACTCCTCCACCACGATCCGGTCACCGGCGGAGCCAAACTGCTTATCCAGCATCAGCGTCTTGACGCCATCCTTCGCCTCTTCCCTTGTATTACAGATTAAAACACCTTTTCCGAGAGCGAGGCCATCCGCTTTCAATACGATGGGCATTTCGGCCGTTTCCAGATACAGAAGCGCCGCCTCCGGGGTATCAAAGGTCTCATAGCCTGCCGTCGGAATCTTATATTTCTTCATCAGATCCTTGGAAAATGCCTTAGAGCCTTCCAGAATTGCCGCATTCTTTCTCGGTCCAAATACGCGGAGTCCTTCCTTCTCAAATACATCCACGATGCCGCCCACCAGCGGATCATCCATACCAATCACAGTTAAGTCCACCTGGTGTTCCTTCGCAAATGCTGCCATTTTATCAAACTCCATGGCGCCGATCGGCACGCATTCTGCAAATTCAGCGATTCCCGCATTGCCCGGAGCACAGTAAATCTTATCCACCTTCGGACTCTTTGCCACCTTCCACGCGATCGCGTGCTCTCTTCCGCCGCTTCCTACAATCAGTACCTTCATCATCCGCCTCCTGATATTCTAATAAGTAAGTCTGCTTTTACAAATATCAATTGTTTGGTTGTCCGTCTGCAATCAGCTGGATAGCCTGCGGCAGAATAACCCATTCCGCCTCTTCCATCACACGCCGCTGCAGAATCTCCGGCGTATCCCCGTCCTTCACCTCTACAGCCTTCTGTAAAAGGATGGGGCCGCTGTCCACGCCTTCGTCCACGTAATGTACCGTTGCTCCGGTAACCTTTACGCCCCGCTTTAACGCCGCCTCGTGAACCTTTAAGCCGTAATAGCCCACGCCGCAGAAAGAGGGGATCAGAGATGGATGAATGTTAATGATACGGTTCTTATATTTCCTGGTCATAGCCTCCGGAATCGTTACGAGGAAACCGGCCAGCACGATCAGGTCCAGCTTGTACTCATCTACCTTTGCCAGAAATGCCTCATTAAACGCCTCTCTGGTTTCAAACTCCTTCGGAGAAATGGCAACAGCCCTGATTCCATGATTCCTCGCCCGTTCCAGCGCATACGCGTTGCGATTGTTGCTGATTACCACTTCCACGCTTACATTGGTGAGATGGCCGTCGTCCATCCTGTCTAAGATGGCCTGAAGATTCGTTCCGCCGCCGGATACGAGAATGCCGACTCTCAGCATAAGGTCACTCCCTTTTCTCCTGCCTCCGTATAACCGATTACATACGGAATCTCGCCAGCCTCACGGATGGCCTTCATGGCTGTATCAACTTTAGAAGGATCGACCACCAGAACCATGCCGATACCCATGTTATAGGTATTGTACATCATCTCCTCTTCAATACTGCCCTTCTCAGCCAGAAGCTTAAAGATCGCAGGTACCTCATAGCTGTCCTTTTTAATAACTGCTCTGACACCGTCCGGAAGCATACGCGGAATGTTCTCATAGAAGCCGCCGCCCGTCACGTGGCTGCATGCCTTGATCGTAACGCCGCTGTCCTTCACGCTCTTTAAGGCTTTCACATAAATCTTGGTCGGAGCGATCAGTGTCTCACCTAAAGTTCCGCCCAGTTCATCGTAATACGTATCAAGGCTCTCCTTTGTCATCTCAAATACCTTACGTACAAGAGAGAAGCCATTGCTGTGCACACCGGAAGAAGCCATGCCGATTAACACATCGCCGGCTTTTAAGTCTTTCCCTGTGATCAGGTTCTTTTCATCGACAACACCGACCGCGAAACCGGCCAGATCATACTCATCCTCCGGATAGAAGCCCGGCATCTCGGCCGTCTCACCGCCGATTAAGGCCGCGCCGGCCTGTTTGCAGCCGTCCGCTACGCCGCCGACGATCTCAGCAATCTTTTCCGGAAAATTCTTTCCACAGGCAATGTAATCCAGAAAGAATAAAGGTTCTCCGCCTGCGCAGGCAATATCGTTGACACACATGGCAACACAGTCAATGCCCACGGTATTGTGCTTATCCATAAGAAATGCAAGCTTCAGCTTCGTACCTACGCCATCAGTGCCGGAAACCAGAGTCGGTTTCTCCATATCCTTAAATGCGCTCATGGAAAATGCTCCCGAAAAGCCGCCGATTCCGCCTAACACCTCCGGTCTCATGGTTCCCTTCACGTGTTCCTTCATCAACTCTACTGACTTATATCCAGCCTCAATATCCACACCGGCATTCTTGTAATCCATCTCTCTTCCTCCTCGCTATGAGCACTTGGCGCCTGTATTTCAGGCGCTTACGTGCGATGCATGTCATCTCCACTTAGTGACTCTGTCTTATTTCTTCATCTGCGCAAGATATTCCTTATATCCGATCTGCTCCAGCTTGTCCGCTTTCTTCACCACATCGTTCTTTAAATTCTCAGAATACTCCTTTAATCTGCCGAGCAGGGCTTCGTCAGACGTAGAAAGAATCTTAGCCGCAAGAATTCCCGCGTTTGTTCCTCCGTTAATCGCAACTGTGGCAACCGGAATACCGGATGGCATCTGTACGATGGAATAGAGGGAATCCACACCGCCGAGATCGGAAGTCTTCATCGGAATTCCGATAACCGGCATCGGGAAAAGTGCTGCGCACATGCCCGGAAGATGAGCCGCCTTGCCGGCTCCCGCGATGATCACCTTCACTCCTCTTGCCTCTGCTGTCTTCGCGTAATCAAAGAATATATCAGGCTCTCTGTGAGCCGAAATAACCGTAATTTCAAAATCAACACCCAGTTTCTCAAGAACGTCCGCGGCCTGCGCCATAACAGGCATATCGGAATCACTGCCCATAACAATTGCTATCTTTGCCATAGTAAATCTCCTTTCATTATTAACGGTTATGTTTCTCATTAGTTATATTAATATATAAAGCTTATAAATCAGTCTTTACTTATAATTATAATACTAGCTTTTTATGTTCCCGTCAATAATTTTCTTGAAAATACTCGTATATAAAATAATGTAAAACTTCCTTTACAAAAATTGTAAAATACGCTTTACTTTTAATGTAAAGCGTGCTATACTCAAAATGTAAAGGGAACATTACTTTTAAAAGAAAAGGAAGTGTTGTGTAAGTGAAAACAAGAATACAGGAGTTGAGAAAGCAATCGCGAATCACGCAGGAAGAACTGGCGGATGCTCTGGGCGTAACGAGACAGACCATCATCTCCCTGGAAAACGGCAAGTATAATGCCTCTCTCCAGCTGGCCCACAAAATTGCAGTATATTTTCACATGAACATTGAAGAAATATTCTTATTTGAGGAGGAATAAACTATGTTGCTGAACAATTTATTTATTGATAATCCGATTAATTTTGAGAAGAGATGCAAGACCAGAATCATCGCCAGCTGCCTTCTTCTGGTGCTGGGCGCAGTCACGATCGCCCTCTCCTTCCTGGCAGGCGACCATATTCCTGTGCTGTACATGACAGCCGACCACTATGACTTCATCCCGGGCTTCTATATGGGAACCGGATTCGGACTGCTTTTCGCCGCCATCGCGACGATCATCAAAAATGTCCGTTATTTAAAGAAACCAGACTTAAAGAAAGAGCGGGAAATCTATGAAACGGACGAGAGGAACCGTATGCTGGGGCTGCGCAGCTGGGCTTACGCCGGTTACGCCATGCTGTTCATACTTTACATCGGAATCCTGGTCAGCGGTTTCATCAGTATCATTATACTTAAGACACTCCTGGTAATACTGGCTGTCTATGTACTGGTCCTGTTTATCTTTCGAATGATACTGCAGAAAACAATGTAAGGATTTATAACAGCCTGGTAAAAGGCAGCGGTATCTGATCAGGATCACGGATTAAATTAATAAACACAGAATGCGCCGTCGGGTCTGACCCTTCGGCATATTCTGTGTTTTTATTTAAGCTCTAAAATTTATAACGCAAATTTATCTCCCATTTTCTGCATTTCTTTGAGTCCAGGCCCCAGGCCCGGCAATTTGTTCCACGTTCAGTCCAGCGGAACATTCAGCTCCTCCACTCCCGGAAGTACGAATCTTCCGTCGGCGATAATTGAAATCCTGCTGCCGTCCGCCCGCACCGCGTCGATCGTATCCAGCTCCGAATAAGGAATCGTAATATCCGTATGGCAGCTGAAATACGCCTTCGATAAATCTTCCTTCCTCAGAATGGAGATCTCGTTGTCTCTGGCTATAATTTCCTTGCCGTTGGGATTATACACGGCGCTGTCCTCGGCCCAGCTGTAGCACGTATCGCCGACCGCGAAATGCGGTCCCATCTTTTCCACGATCAGAATCGGAAGCTTGTCAAGAATTCCGTATTTCCCGGCCATGGCGTACGCCGTCGTATTCGTTCCGATGGCGAACTCTCCCATGGGAAGCGTGTCGTGGTTCTTCAGAATCATCTGTTTTACCAGCGCCTTCCCCTCTTCCGGATTCTCAAAATTATCGCAGGCGTACTCTCTGATCATCCCGTCTTCAAACGTCATGGAGAGATTCTTAAACTGGAAATCCCCGATATACACCGTTCCGACAAACAGAGTCCCCTCCGTTTTGGACAGCTTCGGCGACGTGAACACCTCGCCCAGCGGAATGTTGACATCCGCCACGCAGTTCTCAAAATTCGTCTCCTTTTCCCTGTCTCCAAGTTCATGCAGGCTTACGCGCAGGTCAGTCCGGTTGTCTCCCTTTCCCTTCACCTCCACGTAATCCGCCTCATCCAGCGCATCGATGATCGTCTGCTGGATCGTCTTATACTTTTCATAATCCAGCGTATTGATCGCAATGGTCTCCTCGAATATCTTCTCGAAACGTTCTCTTGCCTGCTCGGGGCTTAAGTCGCCGCGGCTGTCGCGTCCGATCTCCGGAACCGGGAATGCGATGATTGTAAAGCTGGTCTCATCACCCGGCATATATTCGTTGGTAATCACAGCCGTCTCATTGGCTGCCCTGGCGCTCAGCTTTTCCTGTTTTGCGTCCAGGCGGTTTGTCTCCGGCTTATTGACCGGCTGGAAGCCCTCCTGTCCGAAGGTCTCGATCACAGCAGGACCCGCATAGGCCGCAGCTTCTTTCTTATACTGCTCATAGGCCACCCGCAAAACGGAAGCCTTCCTGTCGGTAAACGCCTTGTTTAAGTAGATAGCCTCGTCGTAGCGGTGATCGTACTCATACTGGCGGTTTGCCGGCGTACCGTAATAGCCCACCTTTTTGCCCGCCTTCTGATTTACAGACCACACCGCAGAGCGGCAAAGGATCGTATCCAGCCCCATCTCACGGAAGTTCTGAATCGCCGCCTTCACCATACGCTCAAAGCCCAGCTCATACCGGATCTGCACCGCACTCTTCTTTGACAGATCGCGCCCCATCACCTCGAAGCCCTTCCGGTACCCTTCCGTGTAGGTGTCTGCCATAAGCCGCACAGTCTCTTCCGGAAGTGAATTCATAAACTGCGCCACTAACAGCTCGGATTCGGATATATAATCGCCAAACCGGTATAAATACCGCAGGTCGCTTAAATCGCTGTCCAGGATGATGTCCTTCGCAAAAGTCAGCGTGGGATCCACGCCTTCCCGGATGCGGTATGCCACCGTATAGTCACAGTAATCACTGACAAACCAGTAGAGCACATCCTTAATACTGGCGGCGGAAGGGACCGTATCCTCAAACATATTATAAATCTCAATCAGTGTTTCATTTAAAATGGTGATATCCGTCAGCCTGTTTTCCGCAGCAAAGATAATATCGCCCCGGATTTCCTTATAAAGGTAGGAAAGCAGCTGTCCATACTCCTCTCCCAGAGCGGAAACAGCGTACTGCGGATTGCCATAGCTGGTCTCGTAATTCTCCGGAAGAATGTCCTCATAAAGCCTGTGGTTCCAGTCCTCTAACTCCTTAAGCGGCGCGTTTTCCGCCAGTCCGCCTGCCACCATTTCCCGATAATCGCCGATCATGCCGATAAAGGATGCCATCTTACGGAAATAGGAGCGGTACGGTTCTTCCACCGTCTCCTCGCTCTGGATGGCCTGGAGCCGTTCCATGGAAAGCTGATACCGTTCCATCACACTTTCATTTTCTTCTTTGAATCTGTCACAAACGTTCATTGTCATCCTCCAAATCCAATGATAATCAGAACTGCCCACACAATAACCAGAAGGCCGCTGACGGCCATCCCTATTTTGGACAGTATGTACTTCTTTTCCTTTTCAAAAAAAGAAAGCGCCCCATAAATCAGAGAGACTATGGCAATCAGGAAGCTGCAGAAGCACACCGCGGCCACATTAAGCTCCGCGTTCCCTGCCGTCATGACCGAGCTCGCCACACCGATGACCGCAAGAATCAAAGCGGCGACAGCAAGCCCAAGGGCCATGAAGCTTCTCCTTGCAAATGGTTTCCTAATGTAGGATACTTTTTTCTGCTGCTGCACGCCGCTTCCTCCTCACTCTTATCGTCTGTACAATTTTGTAGAACACAAAGCCGAGTAAACCGCCAAGGGTGTTGAGTATCATATCGTCCACGTCGAAGCTGCCGACTTTCCACACCAGCTGCACCGTCTCGATGCAGAGGCTGAACAGAAAGCTTAACAGCACGGTGTTATACCAGTGACGGCTTCTGCGGCTGATGACCGGAAGAAAAAATCCGAATGGCATAAATCCAACAACATTTCCCACAATATTCAGCAAAAACGACCGGATTCCTACCACGTGCCAGTACACAATAAAGCGTCTGATCTCCTTGAACGGCACCAGATTATAGGCGTACTCCTCCTGCAGATGGCTTCCCCGGCCAAAGTCCTCGGAGAAGAACAGGAAGTACGCCAAAAGAATCAGGTAAACGATAAAAATCACCCAACCCAGCTTTTGTCGTTTTGTTGTATTTTTTATCATAAATGCCCCATTAAAAAGTGATCTCGGATTTTCTCTTAAGCAGAACAGCGCCATTGATGATAGACATGATTCCAACGCTTAAGCCTGCTACTGTAATAATGATTCCGATTACAATGTTAAGCGCGCCCGCATTTCTCATGGTCTTATAAACTCTCTCCATATTCAGCTCTCCTTACTTTACGCCGTAGATTTCATAATAGGCGTCAATTGCCGCCTTTAAAGTATCATCAATAATAATCTTTCCGTTATATTCCTTATTATACAGATATTCGATTACTTCTGCCATCGTAACGATGGCTTTTGCGTTGAAACCATACTTGTCATGAATCTCGTCGAGAGCGCTCTTCTCTCCTTTTCCCTTCTCCATACGGTTTAAGGAAACCATCAGGCCAAGAATTGTCACATCACCCTGTGCCTTGATAATTGGAAATGTCTCTTCAATCGATTTGCCGGATGTGGTTACGTCCTCGATGATCACCACGCGGTCGCCGTCCTTAATCGGACTTCCCAGAAGAATCCCTGCGTCTCCGTGGTCCTTTGCTTCCTTCCGGTTCGAACAGTATCGGATCTCTTTCCCGTATAATTCATGGTAAGCGATGGTGGTCGCCACACTTAACGGAATTCCCTTGTACGCCGGTCCGAACAGCACATCGAAATCATCCCCGAAATTATCATGGATCGCTTTCGCATAATACTCACCCAGCTTCTTTAACTGCGCGCCCGTCACATAGGCGCCCGCATTCATAAAAAATGGAGACTTTCTTCCGCTTTTTAAGGTAAAATCTCCAAACTTCAGCACGTTGCTGTCTACCATAAACTCTATAAATTCCTGCTTATACTGCTCCATCTTATCGTCCTTCCTTTCGCCGGCCTCTTACCGTACGGCTCCGACTAAATCATTGATATCTTCTACGTTATATTTCTTCATATAGCTTTCGATTCCGCTCACAACCCCGGCTGTGGCATACGGATTATGGAAGTTGGCCGTTCCCACAGAAACTGCCGTGGCTCCCGCCAGGATAAATTCCAGCGCATCCTCCGCGTTCATAATGCCGCCCATGCCGATGATGGGGATCTTCACGGCATTTGCCGCCTGATACACCATGCGGACCGCCACCGGCTTCACGGCCGGACCGGATAATCCGCCCGTCTTATTCGCCACCGCGAAGGTTCTGCGGTTTATATCAATCTTCATGCCTGTCAGCGTATTGATCAAAGAGATCACATCAGCGCCGCCCGCCTCCGCCGCCTTCGCCATGACGGTGATATCCGTCACGTTGGGGCTCAGCTTCATGATGACCGGCTGCTTCGCATGCTTCTTCACCTCTCTGGTGATGGCCTCCACCGCTTTCGGATCCTGTCCGAAGGCAATGCCGCCCTCCTTTACATTGGGACACGAAATGTTGATCTCCAGCATATCCACCGGTTCATCCCCGAGCCGTTCCACCACTTCCACGTAGTCCTCCGTGGTTCTGCCGCAGACATTGACGATAATCTTCGTATCATACTGCTTTAAAAATGGAATATCGCGCTTTGCAAACACATCGATTCCCGGATTCTGCAGGCCGATGGCATTGATCATGCCGCCGTACGTCTCTGCGATCCTGGGAGTCGGATTGCCGGGCCACGGCACATTGGCCACGCCCTTGGTCACTACTGCGCCCAGACCGTTTAAATCCACCATCTCGCCGTATTCCGCTCCGGACCCGAAGGTACCGGAAGCCGTCATGACCGGATTTTTCAGCTCCACACCGGCTAAGTTTACCTTCATATTCATCAGAGTTCTACCTCCTCTGCCCGAAATACCGGCCCGTCTTTACAGATTCTCGCATTGTGAACCTGGGAGTGTTCGTCCACGTTCTTTGTCTTGCATACGCAGGCCAGACATGCGCCGATTCCGCAGGCCATCTTCTCCTCGAGAGACAGAAAGCAGGTGATGTTCTCCTCCGCGGCATAGGCCTTTAACGCGCGCAGCATCGGAGTCGGACCGCAGGCAAAGATTACGTCCGCCTTTAAACCGTGCTCTCTGATGGCGTCAATGACATTACCCTTTGTTCCGGCCCTTCCGTCCTCTGTCGCAAGAACCACTTCCCCGTATGGGGCGAATTCCTCATTTAAAAACAGGACATCACGATATCCTAAAATCACTTCTTTTTTGCAGTGTAACTGCTTCGCCAGCTCCAGCATGGGAGGAATCCCGATTCCGCCGCCGATTAAGAAGGCAGTCTTTCCCTCTGCTGCTTCCTCCAGCGGGAATCCGTTGCCGAGAGGACCCATGATATCGACCGTATCTCCCGCCTGGTAACGGGAGAACTCCTCCGTTCCCGCTCCGACGGTCCTGTATACGATCCGCAGCATACCTGTTTCTTTATTCGTCTCACAGATGCTGATCGGGCGCGGAAGCAGTTTTGCTCCGTCCTTTGTATACACAGAAATAAACTGTCCCGGCTTTGCCTGGGCAGCCATCTCCTCCTCCCGGATCCACATGCTGTATACATCTTCTGTCAGCCTTTCCTGACTATCCACAAAGGCTGTTACTTTTCTCTGCGCCATGATTCCTCCTACAGTACGCTGTTGATATCGGAAACCATGTCGATCACGGCCTGTCTGGACGCTTCACCGAAATGCTCCGCGCCAAACTTCGCGTATTTCTCCTGCTTATAGGCGGCGATGATGCCTCTGGAGGAGTTGACGATGGCGCCGAGTCCGTCTTCATTGAAACAGTACTTTAAGTCCTCGGCGGTGCCGCCCTGCGCACCGTATCCCGGTACCAGGAAGTAGGTATTCGGCATCAGTTTCCTTAAGATTCTGCTCATCTCCGGGTAGGTCGCACCCACTACGGCTCCGACATTGCTGTAAGTGCCATCCATACAGTCTGCTCCCCATTCCACTACCTTGTCTGCTACCAGCTCGTACAGCGGTCTGCCGCCGATCAGCTGATCCTGGAATTCACCGCTGGAAGGGTTGGAGGTCTTTACCAGCACAAAGAGGCCTCTGTCCTCCTCCCTGCAGACATCGACAAACGGTTTTACCCCGTCGGTGCCAAGATATGGATTCACAGTCAGAAAATCGGTACCGAAACCGGTAAGCACGCTGCTCCCCACCTTCACATGGCCGATATGCGCCGTGGCATACGCCGCGGAGGTGGAACCGATATCCCCTCTCTTTGCATCGCCGATCACGAGAAGTCCCTTCTCCTGACAGTAGTCGACGGTTCTCTTGTATATTTTAAGTCCTTCGATCCCAAACTGCTCATACATGGCGATCTGCGGCTTTACAGATGGAATAATGTCATAGACATGGTCCACGATTTCTTTATTAAACTGCCAGATGGCCTCCGCTGCGCCTTCCAGTGTCTCACCAAACTCATCAAATGCCTTTCTTGTCACATGCTCCGGTATATAGCCAAGCATCGGATCCAGTCCAACACAGATGGGGGCCTTTGTTTTTTGAATCCTCTGAATCAACTGATTAATCATAGTCTCCTCCTTCGTTCCTCACATTTTCTCTATTCTTACCAATTCTATCATAAGTAAGGGGCTGTTTCAAGCGTCTTTCTCGCCGTACCACCGGTCTATATAAGGTAATAAAAGAAATCGCAAGAAAAATTAGCACTCACCTATTGACAGTGCTAACAATTTGTGTTATATTACACCTAGAACAAATCAAACAACAACACCGCATCAAAAGCGGTGCAGATAAATAAGGAGGAAGAACCTATGTTATTATCCAGAAGAAACAACTTATTCGATGAATTTTTCAACGATCCATTTTTTAACGACTCTGTTCAGACCAGAACAACGCTTATGAGAACCGATATTGAAGATGACGGAACCAATTACATCATCGACGTGGAACTTCCGGGATACAAAAAGGAGAATGTGCGTGCCGAGTTAAAGGATGGCTATCTGACCATCTTTGCCGAGGCGTCAGGCTCTTCCGAAGACAGCGAGAGCAGGAACTTCCTTCGCAAAGAGCGCTACAGCGGCTCCTGCAAGAGAAGCTTCTACGTTGGATCCCAGTTACGCCAGGAAGATATAAAGGCTGCTTTCGACAACGGCATCCTGAAGCTGACCGTTCCGAAGGAAGCTCCGAAGCAGATTGAAGAAAACCACTACATCACCATTGAATAACACATATCCCCGCAGCCCCCTTTAGAATAGAAAATGAGGACAGCCCCCCGGAGCGATCCGTCTGCCGTTTCATAACGGCAGCGATTTCCGAAGGGGCTGTCCCTTTTTTATCTTGATGTCCCGATTTTCTTCTATTATCCATTCTCTGTATCCATGCCTGAAACACAGTCCGGCATTATTCCAGCAGAAATGCAGTTGCCACGTAGGCGCCGCTCTTATAAGACTTCTTTACCATCTGCGCTTCCACTTCGATCTTTAAATTCAGCCACAGCTCTTCCGCCGCGATGGACAGATGAGACAACATGATTCCCATACTCAAATCCCTCATCGCCACCATGGTCTGGGACGGGAGAAATTCCTTACAGGAAAAAATATAGATTCTGTCATGGTAGACGATAAAACGCCAGGGCTGCGTATTCATGGCCGAAGGCGCCAGACGGACGGCTTTCAGGATATTCTTCACCGGCTCGCCGATCTCATCCTTAAACACGCAGAGTTCTTTTAACGGCAGACGCTTTGCCGTAGCCGGATCACGGTACAGCAGGGATTTGGGGTATCCAAACGCAACAGCTATGGCCGCCTTCATCCCGGCCGGTTCCGCTCCGGGGATGCGGGTGCTGCCAAGGTAACACGTTCCCAGGCCTTTTCCGGTCATATAGAGGAGGACCGGCTCCAGAACATATCCGGCATTCATCATATAGCCTTCCTTCTCTTCCGAATAAAACACCAGGTAATACGGCGCTTCCACCTTCCACAGGCCCTTGACGTGAAGGTCTTTCTCTATATTCTCCTTAATCTCCATCTTTATGGAAATCTCCGGGCAAAGCGTCGCCACGCAGCCTGCAAAGGCCAGAATATCCTTTAACAGCTGCTCCGGTACCGCTTCATATTTAAATTTTCGAATGGATCTTCTCTTGAAGATCATCTGATACAGATTCATCCCTGCTCCCCTCTTTTCTATCTAAAATATAATCGCTGCTACAGCGTCTTATATTCCTCCAGCAGTTCCTTAAATACGGCCAGAGCCTCCCTGATCGGCTGGGCTGTGGACATATCCACGCCGCAGAGCTTTAAAAGTTCGATCGGAGGCATGGAATTGCCGCCGCTTAAGAACTTGAAATAGCCTTCCAGGGCCTGCTCATCACCGGCCAGGATCCTGCTGCTGATCGCCATGGCCGCCGAGAAGCCCGTCGCATACTGATATACGTAAAATGGCGTATAGAAATGAGGGATTCTCGCCCACTCATAATCGATCTCGCTGTCGACCACCATCTCCGGTCCGAAGTATTTTACATTCAACTCATGGTACAGCCTGCAGAGCAGCTCCGCCGTGAGCGGTTCTCCCGCCTCGCTTCTCCTGTGGGTCTCGGCCTCAAACTCCGCAAACATGGTCTGACGGAACACCGTTCCCCGGAAACTCTCCATAAAATGGTTCAGAAGATACGCCCGCTCCTTCTTATCCTCCGTCACGGCCAGCAGATAACGGTTCAGCAGCGCCTCATTGCACGTGGACGCCACTTCCGCGACGAAAATCTTGTATCCCGCATCTACGTAAGGCAGCGCCTGATCGGAAAACCAGGAGTGCAGGGAATGCCCCATCTCATGGGCCAGGGTAAACACGCTGTCCAGAGTGCCGCTGTAATTGAGCAGCACATACGGGTGGGTTCCGTAGACGCCCCAGGAGTACGCGCCGCTGCGTTTGCCTTCATTCTCATAGACATCGATCCAGCGGTTGTCAAAGCCTTCCTGTAAAAGGGACAGATACTTCTCTCCCAGCGGAGCCAGGCCTTTTTTCACCATCTCCCTCGCCTCTTCATAGGGAATCCGGCTGTCGTCGCGGCTGACCATGGGCGTATACAAATCGTACATGTGGATCTCATCCAGCCCCAGCACGTTCTTTCTGACGGCGACGTAATCATGGAGCAGCGGTAAGCCTTCCTGAATCGCCGCCACCAGATTGTCGTAGACGCTCTCGGGCACCTCGTTCTCCGCCAGATAATAGGCGCGGCTGGAGGCGTAATTTCTGGTCTTCGCATAGAAGGAGGCCTGCTTTACGTTTGCCGCGAACGTCGCAGCCAGCGTATTGGCGAACTGGCCGTAGACGCTGTATATGGACTGAAATGCTTCTTTTCTCACACGGCGGTCCCGGTTCTCCATGAGCGGAATATACGTTCCGTGGGTGACGGGAATCTCCTTTCCCTCACTGTCTGTGATGGACGGAAATTTCACATCCGCGTTATTAAACATGTTAAAAATATCGGAAGGGCTCTGGGTCGCTTCCATGGACCTTGCCAGAAGCTCTTCCATTCCTGCGGAAAGCGTGTGCGCCTTCTTCTTCATGATGATTTCAAATGTCCGGGCATACCGGCGGAGCTCCTTCTCCGTGCGGATCAATCCGCTCAGCACAGACTCATCCATGGCCAGAATCTCCGGAACAATATAAGACGAAAGTCCTGCCGCCTTATAGGAGAGCGCCTGGGCTCTTGCCGAAAAATCCTGATACTTCGCCTTTGCCGTATCCTCATCGGATTTCTCTCTTCCGTATACAAACAGCCTCTCAATCTTCAGTGAAATGTCTTCATCGAATTTCAAACACTGAAACAGCACCTCGCCGGATTCGGCCAGATGTCCTTCAAACTCCTTATAACCGGCCAGTTCTCTCTCAGTCTCGAGAAACAGCGCTTCCCAAGCTTCATCGGACGGCAGAATGTCCGCCAGGTTCCAGGTATCACAAACCGGTATCTCATCTCTCTTTTTCAAAATAATCCCTCCACTATATCCACTGGTTTTATTCTATCACCCATATTTCAAAGAAACAATCAGCAATATGGAAAATATTTGATTGAAATCACATGGTTTCTTGTACTATACTGTATACACCAGTACTGCACAGTGCAGTGCTGATATTTCCTCCGGAAAAGAAAAGGGAGAATACCATGAAAATCATACGCACAAAGCAATTAGACCTCCATCAGCTGGAAGACTTGCACGCCCTCGAAACCGCATGCCGGTCGCACGATCAGACTTCACTCACCTTTCCCACGGAAGACGGCTGTCTTTTCTTTCTATTATACGACGAAGAAACGCTCTTATCCGCATTTTCTGCAATTTTTAACGAATTTGAGACATGCAGCTGCAGCGCCTTCACGCTTCCGTCCTGCCGGAGACGCGGGCATTTTACCCGGCTGCTGGAAGAATTGCTGAAGGAGTCAGACGAATGCGATCTTCTCTTCCTGGCCGATGATTCCTGCGCCGACGCGAAGCATACGCTGGACGCCATCGGAGCGGAGCTATTAAACCGGGAACACATGATGGAGCTGCGCCTGCCTGCGCCGTCTCCCGGCCCGGACAGCCGGGCGGTCAAATTCTCCCCCGCGCTCAGCCCCCGGGATGAGGACACGCTCTATACCATCCGCGTAAATGATCAGCCTGCCGGCTCCTTCCACCTCATTTTTCAAAATGAAACCGTTTACTTCTATGGTTTCGAGATTCAGGAGCCCCTGCGGAATCAGGGAATCGGAACCCGTGCCGCCGCCGCGCTCATTGAGGAACTAAACCGGTCAGCCAGGCCGCAGCCGGAGGACCTCCCGGTCAGCCGCGTCCTGCTTCAGGTGTCCGGGGACAACGAACCGGCGCTTGCACTTTATCGGAAACTGGGCTTTGCATTTACAGAGACCCTGTCGTATTACGTGTATTAACGGATTGGACCAGCGATAAACGGGAGCCGGCGCAGGACAGAAGTCTGTTTCTGCACCGGCTCCCGCCAGCTTCTCTATACTTCCCGGATCATACAATACTGCTTCAAATCAAAATGCTTCTCCACCACCCCGAATACCTTAAATCCAAAGTGCTGGTAAAACGCCACATTTTTTTCATTGTGCGTCTCCAGTGAGATCATCTGCCTGTGGCGGTCCGCATAATCGATCGCCTCATTTAAAAGCAGGGCTGAGATCCCGTGGTGCTGCATCCTGGGCCTCACAGCCAGATAAATGATATGTAACCGCTCCTCCTGGTGGAGCTGGTCCGTCCATTTGGAATTTAAATAATCCCGTCCCATGGCAAAATTCCAGAACGTCTTCAGTGATGGGTCCTCCTTGATCAGATACCCGTCTGTCCGTAGCGTCGCGGCCGCCTCTGTCAGATAGTAATGCACCGGATTATAGGGCTCCGATTCGTCATCCACCACAATGATTCCATTAATTTCCGGGCTGTCCGCGTAGATTTCACACGTCTCAAAAAATTCCTCCATATCGCATTCAAACAGCTCCGGCATCAGCCGTTTCCTCGTGTCCTCATCAGGGATCAGCTTGCAGTACAGAGGGTCCCTGGCAAAGCATGCTGTCAGCAGCTCCTTAAGCTTCTCCACATCTTCTCTTTTCACTCGGTACAATCGGTCACTTTCCATGATTCGTTCTCTGTTATCTCCTTTAATTTCTGTATCATTTTTTCTATTGCGTGGTTCATGTATTCAATATCATCCAAATAGCAGGCAAGCTGGTTCTCCTCCACCCGCTTAAGGATCAGAAGCTCTTCCGTGAAATCCTCGTCCTCTTCCTCCAGCTTGCCCTTTAGAAGCTGCACCAGATGAAACAGATTTTCGTGGTGGACGATCCGGCCGGCTCCCCACTGCAGACGCCCCGCCTCCTGATTCATCACGTAATCCGTAAAATGGCGGAACACCTCCTCGTCAAACTGAAATGCATACCGGTTATTGTCGATCCCGTAGATGGCCTCCAGTGCACACCGCCCATGGCCGTTTTCCAGGCATTCGACAGCGGTCCGCACCAGCTTTAAATTTCTCCGCACTGCTTCCTGCGGAAAACAGACCTCGTCGTGCCAGTCCAGCCTCACAAAGCTGTCCTGCTCCATTTTGAAGAGCTGCATCAGGACGGCTTCCAGCTCACGGTACTGTTCCCGGTATTTCCAGGGCTGCTCCTGATTCCGGCACTTCTCATTAATCCGGCGCACCTGCTCATAAACCGCTTTTCCCAGCCGGGCCGCCTCTTCTGTCAGCTCCTTCAGCCGTTCTCCGCCGGCTCCGGTCTTCTCCGAATAGTCGAGATCCAGGCTGTCCTTAAGCGCCAGAAACAGCCTCTCAAAATTAAGGGGCGCTACCGCCGTCCGGTCGAATGCCATGACCAGACATCCATACAGCTCATGATGAAACCGGTATACCGCCTCGTCGTAATAGTCGTCATTGTCAAACTGCGTATGGTAGTGGGTCTCCATGAACTGGCCCGACGTGAAATCGTTGACCATAGATGGAATGCCCGAGATCGCCATGGAGAAATCGTCCGACATGGTCTCGACGGGACAGAGCACAGCCACGCCTTCCGGATACACGTCCTTTCCCACACCGGTGCCCCCGAGCAGGGACTCCAGAAAATCCGCATACTCGTACACCGTGCGTATGGCGTCCTTTTTTCCGTGTGCGTGAGCCGGCAGTTCAAAATTAAAATCCGCCGCCACCTTCCCCCGCCATTCCGGATGGACGACGGAAACCTGCTGCCACGCACCGGTTGACCAGTCGTATTTCGAATCCGCCATCCCCCACTCCTCAGCCGCCATGGCGCAGAAGACAATGGTTTTTTCCGGGCGGTACCCGCTCTGTATGAGAGCCCTGCCGATTCCCAGCATCAGAGCCACCGCCGCGTTGTCATCCTGAAAACCCGAAAAGTAGGAGTCGTAATGGGCCGACAGCAGAATCATGGATTCCCGGTCCCGTCCCGGTATCTCCCCCACAATATTGTAGGAGACCACCCCCGTCTTTACCGTCGAATCCGCGCAGAACCAGACCTTCTTTTCGCCTGTACCGGCCATGCTTTCCTTCAGTGCGCGCGCATCCGCCCGTGACATGGAAAATGCAGGCGCATCGGCCGGGCCTCCAATATCCTGGGCATTTAAGGCGGTATCATCCACCTCCCCGTAGCCGCCGTCCTGAACGGCGATTAAGGCTGCCGCGCCCCGGATATGGGCCTCATACACGGGAAAATTAATCCACCACTCCTCCCTCTGGTTGATCTCTGCCAAAACCAGCTTGCCGGAGACATCGGTGCCCTCGTAATCCGCCGCCGTCCCCTTACCGCCGCAGACGATGGTGAACTCCTCGAATCCATCGGTGTGAAAATCCGTCTGATACGCCCCCAGCTGACACTCCTTCAGCTGACCGGAGGCGTCGTAAAATCTGAGGATGGCCTGTTTAAACTCCCAGGAATCCAGTGAGATTTCATCCTTTCTCACGCGTTCCAGCCCGATGGCCTCCATCTCCCGCCGGATCATCTCCCCGGTCTCCCATTCCGCCCTGGAACCGGCCGTCCGGTATCCCAGCGCCTCGTTGCACTTATACTGCTCCATCCGCTTTGCCAGATGGAAGGAGTAATCCACATCAACGGCCCTTACGTATGCCTCTTCTTCCTTCAATTCGCATTCGCCCTCTTCTTTATGCAAAAAGCCGGCTCAGAAAGTATTATTTTCTTAAGCCGGCTTCTCATTTCAATATTATTCTTCCCAGTTGTGATAGGTGGCCTGAACGTCGTCATCCTCGTCCAGAAGATCGAGAGTACGGTTCATCTTTTTGATCGCGTCCTCATCGGTCAGTTCTACCCAGGTCTGCGGGATCATGGTTACGTCGGCCTCTGCCATCGGAATTCCGGCCGCTTCCAGCGCTTCACGCACCGCGCTGAAATCTTCCGGCGCCGTGATCACCTCGTAGCTGTCTTCCTCCTCGGAGAAATCCTCGGCTCCCGCATCCAGAGCCATCATCATCAATTCATCCGGGTCCATCTCACACTCTTCCTTATCAATGATGATCTGGCCCTTTTTATCGAACATATAAGATACACAGCCTGGCGTTCCTACATTTCCGCCGCCCTTTGTAAAGGCGCTTCTCACATTGGCTGCCGTCCTGTTTTTGTTGTCGGTTAAGGTGTCAACAATGATCGCTACCCCGTTCGGACCATATCCTTCATATGTAATGGTCTCATAATTCACAGCATTAGCGTCGCCGGCCGCCTTCTTGATTCCACGGTCAATCGTATCGTTCGGCATATTGTTGGCTTTGGCTTTTGCAATGACATCGCGCAGCTTGCTGTTATTCGCAGGGTCCGGTCCGCCTTCTTTCACTGCCACTGCAATTTCTCTTCCGATTACAGTGAAAACTTTGCCTTTTGCAGCATCATTTCTCTCTTTTTTGTGTTTGATATTTGCGAACTTTGAATGTCCTGACATTGTTATAACACTCCTTTTCCTTTATCTTCTTCGTCCTGAAAATATTCTAAAAATCAGCATCTTTTCCATTTTAACACCATTCTGTTAATCTGGCAAGGAATTTTCGCTCTCCACCGGGCTTTCCCCGCCATTTTCCGGCCCTGACGGGGTATCCGGCGGAGGCGCAAGCCTCTGTACGCGGATGGTATGAATCATCTTGTTCTCCACCTGGAGAATCTTGAATCCGTATCCCTCGTATTCCACCTCTGTCTGCTCGCCTTCCTGCGGAATGCGGTCCAGCCTCGAGATGAGGAACCCGTTGATGGTGTCATAGGAGTCGTAATCGTCCTCCTCAAATTCGATATCCAGGGTCTTGGCCACCTCGTCTAACGGTGTCATGCCGCTGACAATATAGGAGCCGTCCTCCGACTCGGCAATAAATTCTTCATCCACGTCGTATTCATCCATGATGCTGCCGACGATCTCTTCCAGAATGTCCTCCATGGTGACGATACCGGCCGTCTGCCCGTATTCATCGACCACGATAACCATGTGAATCTTCTGGGACTGCATCTCCTTAAAGAGAGAATCGATGTTTCTCGTCTCCGGAATGAAATGGGCCTCCCGCAGAAGTCCCTCGATCTCACAGATCGGAACCGACGCATTACCGCCGTTCTCCGCGGCAATGAGCGCATCTTTCATATGGAGGATGCCGGTGATGTCGTCAATATCCTTTTCGTAAACCGGGTACCTGGAATTATAGCCTTCCTTCAGGATGAAATTCACCGCCTCCTTTAAGGTCATGGAGCCGTCCAGGGCAACCAGATTCTTCCGGTGCGTCATGATGTCGCCGGCGTCCTTGTCGTCCAGTTCGAAAATATTGGTGATCATCTCCGCCTCTCTGGCCTCTAAGACGCCCTGCTCGTGGCCTTCATTGACCATGGACATGATGTCCTCTTCTGTCACATTTTCATTGTCCGACATCATATCGATCCCGATCAGCTTCAAAAACAGAAATGCCACAGCGTTGATGAGCCAGGTAAACGGCATTAGGGGAACCATGAAAAAGGTGACGACCGGAAGCATGTTATAGCCCCATTTCTCCGGGTTCTGGGCCGCACAGCGTTTCGGAATCACGATGCCGAAGCTGATAAGCAGCACGATCAGGAGAATGCCTACGATCAGAAGGCTTAAGATGGAAAGCCAGGGAGCGGACATGCTGGCCCGGCGGTCCAGAATAAGGGTCAGGCGGCCGCCCAGCTGCTCTAAAATAAAGGCACCGGTGATTATGCCTATGATATTGGTCGAAACCTGTATCGTGTTTACAAACCGGGTAGGCCTGTTAACGATATGTAGCAGCTTTCTTGCCTTGTCACTGCCTTCTTCCATCTGATGCTCTAAGTCATTCGTGTTGACGTTTTGAATTGCTGCGCCAAATCCGTAAAATATGGCGTCTAACAGGATGAATAGTAAAAATATTGCCACGCTGGGAAGCGGGTTGCCATCGTCCATTGTCTTGTTTTACTCCTTTAATTGATTGTCATTGGTTGTTATTTTTGGGGAACCGGTACAGCTTTGCACTAGTGCCTCCCGGCGTAAATACGCCTTGTATAGTGCCTGATATCTGCGTCAGGTGTGCGTCTGCGAAGCGACGGCGTAGTAGGGCCTACGGCTAGCTGGAGCCTACGGCTAGCTTCGCAGGCGTGCAACTGGCGTAGAGAGCAGGTGCTGTGCATGGCGTATTTACGCCGGGAGGCGCCAGGTGTTGGGTATTCTTTTCCCCTGCTCACAGCTATGAAAGATGATACCCTCCTCCCTCTCATTTGTCAAGTATTTACGCTTCCTTTACAGGTTTATCCCATCTCTTTCGTATTCCTGAACTATGTATCCAGTTCCAAACTGATTTTTAACGCATAGTCCACTTTCTCCTGAAGTTCCTCATCGATGTGACAAATCTTCTCTTTCAGTCTTTGCTTGTCTATGGTCCTTAATTGCTCTAACAGGATTACGGAATCTTTTATCATATCGCATCTTCTGGTATCGAGTTCGACATGGGTGGGAAGCTTTGCCTTGTTCATCCGGGACGTGATTGCTGCGCAGATGACGGTGGGGCTGTGCTTGTTTCCGATGTCGTTCTGTATGATGAGGACCGGCCGGATTCCTCCCTGCTCGGAGCCTACTACCGGTCTTAAGTCTGCATAAAAAATGTCTCCACGTCTGATTATCACTTTCTCACACTCCGTCAATTGATTTACGTCTATTATTGACCTTTTTTGACTCGTGTATTCACTTAAGTTATTCGCTCAAGTTCTTTTGCCGCATATTCTATGATATGATACGGACATGGATGACGTTATTCGTCCCTTCACTTCCTTTTCGGATTACTTTCCGAAACCTTCGTAAATATCATCAAAATAATCTTTTTTTCCGACCACTTTTCCCGCTTCTATGTAGACTCTTGGGACACGCTTGCCGATGTCGCAGAGGATTTCGTAATGGAATCCGCCGCCAATGCGCGCCAGCTCCTCTACTGTAATCTCCTCCTCTCCGTCTTTTCCGATCAGAGTGACCTCGTCGCCCTCCTCCGCCTCAGGGATATCCGTCGTATCCACCATCAGCTGGTCCATACAGACACGGCCCAGGATTCTGGCGCGGCGGCCGCGGATCAGGACATCCGCCCGGCCTGACAACGCCCGGGGATAACCGTCCCCGTACCCTACCGGAATAGTCGCAATGGAGGTCTCTCTCTCTGCCGTAAAGGTGCCGCCGTAGCTGACCGGAGTTCCCGGCGCAATCGTCTTCAAATAGGTTATGGTACTCTTTAACTCCATGGCCGGTATCAGACGAACCGGCTCCTTCTCCACCTCATCCGACGGATAGAGGCCGTAAATGGAGATTCCCGCGCGGACCGCGTTAAAGTTCGCCTTCGGAAGCTCTAAAATTCCCGCACTGTTGGAACAATGCAGAACCGGAATCGTGACGCCCCGCTCGGAAAGCATGGAAACGAATGTGGTAAACAGCTCCATCTGGCGGTCCGTGGCACCTTTGTCCTTCTCATCCGCCCTTGCGAAATGAGTGAAGAGACCCTCGATGCGGATTCCCGGAAGACGGCTGATCCGCGCAGTCTCCTCCGCCGCCGCCGCAGTCACCGGATAACCGATCCGGCTCATTCCGGTATCCAGGGCGATGTGGATGGACGCCCTTTTCCCCGCCTGTACTGCCAGTTCCGACAGGCGCGCCGCGCTTTCATAGCGGAAGATGGCCGGGCGGAGATCGTACTCGATCAGCTGGCTGAAGCTGCTCTCCGGGCTCACTCCGAGAATCAGAATGGGCTTCGTAATACCATGTTTTCTCAATATGACAGCCTCCTCCGGGGTGGCCGTCGCGTATCCGCTTACGTAAGAGTCGATGGCACACGCCACCGGTACTGAGCCATGACCGTATCCATCCGCCTTTACCACGCCAATCATCTCAGTGCCTTCCTTTAGATTGGCCCTCATAGCTTCCATATTCTGTCTGATGGCGTCCAGATTTACCGTCTCATAAACTCTGCTGTATCGTTCCATTTCTCTATACTTCCTTCAGATTATTCTGTCTCATGATTTTATAATGTCTGCCAGTGCTTCCGTCAGTTCCCGGGCCAGAAGGCCGTGCTCTCCCGACTGAAGCTTTACCAGATCCCCCGCTCGTCCGTGCAGGTATACACCCATGGCCGCGGCGTCCGATTCCTCCATGCCAAGCGCCAGAAGTCCTGCGATAATTCCGGTCAGGACATCCCCCGCTCCCGCCTTCGCCATGGCGCTGTTGCCGCTGGTATTAATGTAGGTCCGCTGGTCCTTTAAGGCCGCCACCGTCACCGCGTCCTTCAGCACGCAGGTAATTCCATAACGGTCCGCGTATTCCCTCGCGGTGGGAATCAGACACCCTCTGATCGTCTCCACCGAACTGCCCGTCAGCCTCGCCATCTCACCGAGATGAGGCGTCACGATGATATTCTCCGTAAAATAATTGGTCAGCTCCGGAAATGCCGCAATGGTATTAAGTCCGTCCGCATCGAGGATAATGGGAACGTAGGCATTGGCCAGCACCGTCTCCACCAGGTTCTTCGTATACGGCTCCTGGCCGATTCCGGGGCCCAGGACGATGACGCTGGCCCATTCACACTGCGCCTCCAGAAGCGTCTGGAAACGCACGGTAGGCGTCTCTGCCTCCTCCGGGTCGTAGGTGGTGATGATCGCCTCAGGAAGCGCAGTCTGCAGGATCGCCCGATTCTCCTCCACGGTAAAGATCTTCACCAGACCGGCCCCCATCCGGTATGCCGCCATGGCGCTTAAATAGGCCGCTCCGCTCATATTTTTCGAACCCGCGGCAATCAGTACACGGCCGAAGGTACCCTTATTGGAATATGCCGGCCGGGCTGGAATCATACGGATATCCTCAGCTTCATAGGTAAACAGTTCCGGGCTCAGCCTCTCTAAGCTGACCGGCGGAAAACCGATATCCGCCACAACAACGGCGCCGCTGTAAGCGCGTCCCGGATAGAGAAGCGTCCCCAGCTTTTCATAGCCAAAGGTAACCGTCACATCGGCCTTCAGGGCGATTCCCATGACCTCCCCCGTGTCGGCGTGAATTCCGGACGGAATATCCACAGCCACCACGTAAGCCGCTCCGCATCCGGGGAGCGTGGCCAGCAGGTCCCGGTACGTTCCGCCTACCTCTCTGGACAGCCCCACGCCGAACACGGCGTCGATAATAAGTTCGCAGCGCCCCGGTATAAAATCGCTGTACTCAATCAGATTCAGGCCCAGCCGCTCCGCAATGGCCAGCTGCTTCTTGTATTCATCCGTCCCGTTCTCCTTCGTCCCTGCCAGGATCACGGTCACGGCGTACCCCTTTAAATGGAGAAGCCTGGCGGCTGCAATCCCGTCCGCCCCATTATTCCCAGTCCCGCAGACTGCCCAGATACGGTCCTTTTTCTCTGCCTTTTTCTGCACTTCCCGCACAACGGCCGCGGCCGCCTGCTCCATAAGCACCAGTGAAGGGATTCCTATGGACTGGATGGTATAGCTGTCCACTTCCTTCATCTGGCTTCCCGATACCAGATATCTCATACCCATTCGCCTTTCCGACTAAAAACTCATCCCTCAGTCTTAACGATCTGAAACTCATCTCTGCATGTTCTCTATTATAATACAAAACTGCCGACAGGCAAAGAAGAATTTCTCCTTTGCCTGCCGGCACTCATTTCACAAACGAAATGGGTCAAGATTTGCCTTTTTCCCGCTCCGCCTTTTCTTCCTCTGCCTTGTCCTGCATGCTGCAAACCTTATAGGATAAGCGCATCAGGCTCTCAGAAAGGTGTACGTTCTCCACCACCACGTCATCCGGTACCACCAGATCCGTATGGGCGAAATTCCAGATTGCCTTGATTCCGGCGCTCACAAGACGGTCCGCAATCTCCGGCGCCTTGGTCTTCGGTATCGTCAAAGCTGCAATCTGAACGTCGTTATCCCTCACAAACTGCTCCAGATCATCGACACTTCTGATCTCAATCCCTCGAACGACGAGCCCGATAAGACGGGGATTAATATCGAACATTCCCTTGATCAGAAAGCCCCGCTTCTCAAAATTCGCATAATTGGCAATTGCCTGTCCCAGATTACCCGCACCGATAATTACAATATTATGCTGTCTGTCGATTCCGAGGATCTTAGCGATCTCCGTATATAAATACTTTACATTATAGCCATAGCCCTGCTGTCCAAAGCCTCCAAAATTATTCAGATCCTGGCGGATCTGAGACGCAGTAACCTTCATACGGACACTCAAGTCATTGGAAGAAATTCTTTCCACCCCATCCTCCATCAGTTCTCCAAGATATCGGTAATATCTCGGTAACCTCGCAATCACTGCTTTTGATATCTCTTTTTCTGCCACATCTTCACCTTCTTCAATAGTTTGTTTATTCCTTTTCATCCCTCTGCCTTACAGCGGCGAGGGACTTTTCGCTTGTTTTGTTAAATTAACTACTATTATACAGGCATGACAAAATAATGTCAAACAGGTTTTATTTTTCTTGCTTGGGCGGTCCTCTTAATCGTTGCAGTTCACAGCCCTGTCGGCCTCTGCTTCCCGGTCGGCTCCGGCTGGCTCATGGGCCGTTTCCAGTGACTTTGCAGGGGATTAGCAATTCTTAACGCGCAGGATTTTTCGTTC